>SXGU01401474.1_pt1 | contig 10781 bp, 8 predicted proteins | sample 3174531 | NCBI WGS metagenome assembly SXGU01 (sample SAMN11356863, study PRJNA531348) | freshwater metagenome | isolation source: freshwater sample F1-140 | place: China: Fuxian Lake, Yuxi | collected 2017-12-25 | reverse complement strand
TTCATCAGCCCGTTCAAGGACACGCAAAGTGAATTGCTTGCCCGTACATCGCCCAATATTTACGATATCATCATCGCCTTTTTTGGCGGATTGGTGGGTGTGATTGCGATGACACGCGTGGAAAAGGGAAATCCCATACCTGGAGTTGCCATCGCCACGGCCCTGATGCCGCCGCTTTGTACTGCGGGTTACGGGATCGCCATCTGGAACATGCGCTTCTTCCTTGGGGCGCTTTACCTCTATACCATCAATTGTGTATTTATCTGCATCGCCACCTTCCTGATTGTCAAATACCTCAAGTATCCCATCATCAAGATTCCAAACAAAAAGCAATCGCGGCAGGTGAAGTATGTCATGACGCTCCTGATTGTCGTCATGCTCGTGCCCGCCACCTATTTTGCCTTCCGGCTTTTTGAGGAAAAGAAATTCAATCAACGGGTGGACAACTTTCTGGCCACCGAATTCACCGATCAAGGCCGGACCATCATCTATAAAAAAACGCGCTTCGCAACCTCGCCCAAGACCATTGAGCTTGCTTTCCTGGACAAGCGGTTTTCCAGGCGCGAACTGGTGGAACTGGACCGTGAGGTGCGCGAACGGGTGGCCGCCGATGCGAGATTGATCATCCGCCAGGATACGGTGGACCTTAAGGAAGATATTTTGAACGAGATAACGGCAGAGCGCACCCAACTCAATCAAAAGGATGCCTCAATCCTCAAGCTTCAAAAGGAATTGGCCAATTACAGGATTGACGCCGCCGACATGCTTGCCGAAGCCCGCATCCTGTTTCCCGCTTTGCAAGACCTTGCGGTTGCGAATGTTGCATTTTCAGAGAACGACCAGCGAATTGCCGTGGCTATGTATAGATCAAAGGCGCCCTTGTCAAAGTCGGATTCAGATAAACTTACGGCATGGCTGGCAAGGCGGCTAAAAAAAGAATCACTACGGTTGATCAGGATCGAATAGACCGTACTTTGCGTCATAATTGACCATCAGGTCCACGAACCGGTTGTAACTGTCAAGGCCTTCATCCTGGCTGTTGATTTTCAGGAACCTGTCATAAAATGCGTGGAAAACGACTTCGATGAAACTCTGGTGAGCCTCCCAGAAGTCACGGCTTTCCCCGAAATTCCTGCGGACGCCGGGATTGACCTCGGCCAAGAGCTTTTCCATGAGCTCCGGATTGCGCGCTTCCCAATTTGAAAGGCAATACCGCAGCGCAGTGGTGAGCGCCGAATACCGGACGTACGCATCATCATTTGCCAGCGCGGCCAAAAATCCGACGAAATTCGCCTCGCTCTCTGACGCATACCCAATCTGGTGCGCCATCTCGTGCGATGATGTCATGGGGTAACTGTACATCGGCAACAGCGCATTGACCTGCGATTCGTGCGTAAACGGGTTCATGTATCCCGCAAATCCCATGTAGGTAAGGGGCAGGCTGAGGAGCGAATTTTTGTTGCTGGCCCGGCCATACGCAAATTGGGGCATCCGTTGCGCGAGTTGTTCGTAACCCCGTATATTCAGTGCGAAGATTTTATGTTGTGAATGCGGGACCGTGACCTTTTGGAGCGAATCTGAGGTAATCTGCAGATGGAGGGCGTTGGTTTGCGCAATGAGTTTTTTGCTGAACTCCAGCAATGACCGGTCTGAATATTTGGTGCCGATACCGAGCTTTTCCGGAAGCCGGACCCGGTAATAGTTCAGTCCCCAGGAAAGGTTGAACGCCAGGTAAAATACCGATACCGCCGATGCTGCCGCCAGTGCCGAACCCTTCCAGGTAAAACGATGCCTGCGCCGGACGATCCTGATCAGTAGCGATGCAATGACAATCAGGTAGATGACATCGCCAACGGAGAACGGCACCCATCCGAAGAGAAACCGCATCACGGCCGAGATATATGGGAAAATGCCCGCACTGTACACCCGCTCGACCAACTGCGGAAAAAAGGAAAGGACCTGGAGCAGGACCAGTTGTGCGAGTAGCATCAGGGGCCAGAAGTATTTGCGGCGCATCAAAGTTTTTGCGTAAAGATAGCAAGCGCAAAACTAAAGGCAAACTTGTACCTTTGGGCTACCAATCAAAACATCATGAGCCAGGAAATACGCAACCTTGAACCCAAAGCACTCTGGAATAAATTCGCCGATCTCAATGCCGTGCCGCGCCCTTCAAAAAAGGAGGAACGCGTCATTGAATTCATGAAAAAATTCGGGGAAAGCCTCGGGCTCGAAACCTTTGAGGACGAGATCCGCAATGTCATCATCCGCAAGCCCGCCACGCCGGGAATGGAGAACCGCAAACCCATCGTCATGCAAGGCCACCTTGACATGGTGCACCAAAAGAACAACGATACCGTTTTTGACTTCGACAAGCAGGGGATAGACATGTACGTCGACGGCGACTGGGTCCGGGCCCGGGGAACAACACTGGGTGCCGACAACGGCCTCGGCGTCGCGACCATCATGGCCATCCTCGAGTCAACGGATATCCCGCATCCGGCGATTGAAGCGCTGTTCACCATCGACGAGGAAACCGGGATGACCGGCGCGCTCAACCTTAAAGGCGGCGTGCTGCGTGGCGAAATCTTGCTCAACCTCGATACCGAGGAGGACGACGAGATCGACATCGGGTGTGCGGGAGGCGTGGACGTTACCGCAACGCGTGGATACCAGCAGGAATCTACGCCCGAAGGTTCCGTGGGGTATGCCATTACCGTCCGGGGACTCTCGGGCGGACATTCCGGAATGGACATCCACAAGGGATTGGGCAATGCAAACAAGATCATGAACCGGTTGCTCTTTGACGGTTTCGAGAACTTCGGGATGCAGATTGCGGAGATCGACGGCGGAAGCCTGCGCAATGCCATTCCGCGCGAGAGCGTCGCAAAGGTCATCATCGCCGCGATCTATGATGAGGCGTTTGTATTTGACATGCAGGAAATCATCGGGGAGATCAAGGCCGAATTCAGGACCACCGAGCCCAATCTGGCCATCGAGATCACGAAATCCGAACTTCCCGAAAAAGTCATGGACCTTGGCGTCCAGGAGGGTTTGGTGAGGGCGCTTTACACCGCGCACAACGGCGTTTACCGCATGAGCGCCGACATGGCGGACCTTGTGGAAACCTCGAACAACATCGCGCGCGTCGTGGTGAAAGACGGGCAGATTTCGGTGGGTTGCCTTACCCGAAGCTCGGTGGAGAGTTCCAAATTTGACCTGGCCAACGCGCTTCGGTCGGCGTTTGAACTGATGGGTTGCGAGGTAACGTTCTCCGGAAGTTATCCGGGGTGGACGCCAAACGTGAACTCGCAAATCCTCAAAGTGCTAGTGGACATCTACGAGAAGCAGAACAATGAAAAGCCGCGCGTGGTTGCATGCCATGCAGGCCTGGAGTGCGGCATCATCGGGACGAACTATCCAAAAATGGAAATGATTTCCTTTGGCCCGACAATCCACGGGGCGCATTCACCTGATGAGAGGGCGAGCATTTCATCGGCGCAGAAGTACTGGAAATTCGTGCTGGAGATTTTGCGGAGTATACCGGAGAGGAACTAGTTTGAAAATTTGAAAATTTGAAAATTTGAAAATGTGCAAATGTACCCATTACCTCCAAAGACATTTAGATGTTACATTGAACAATTGGTACATGTTGATCGTGACATAGCCCTAGCCCCGATGGCAGCGGCAGCCCGCAGCGACGCAGGCGCGAGGACTACAGCGGACAGCGGGAATAGCTCCAAATAAAATGTGCAAATGTGGCAGTGCACCAATTGACCATCAAAGCTTCCCTTGAGGTTAATTGGTACATTGTTACATTAATTAATTGGTACATTAAGCGGTTGCCAGCACCGCCTTTTTCTTCTCCTTCTTTCGGCGGCCGTACCAGATCATGAATCCCGTAACAGGAAGGGTGGCAATGAGCAGGCTGAACAGAAAAGCCAGGATCTTGCCCGGCAACCCGAGTACCGCGCCCGTGTGGATGTCGTAGTTCATGCGGAAGAGCTTATCGGCGGGAGTGGCTTCTTCAAAGCGCCCGAATACATGATTGACCTTGCGCTCTTCCAAAGTATTTTTGTCAAAATAACGGTAATCGATCTTCCAATAGGTGCCGGCATCGGCGTTGGCGTTGGCTGCAAGCGAGGAGTCCGGTGTTTCGGGCGGATGGACCTCAATGGATTTGGCATTGGGATATTCGCGCTGCATCCTGAGCCAGACGGCGTCGATGGGACTGTCGGTCACGGGTTGATTGCCCTTTAACGACCCGGGATCCTCGTAAACCAGCGAATTTTTTCCACCGAGGGTATTGTAATAACCCTGCGCGAACCATTCGAATCCCCAGACAAGCCCGGTTATGGCGAAGACAAGCCCGACGGCGCAGATGTAAAATCCGGTCACGTTGTGCAGGTCGTAATTCTTGCGCTTCCACTTCATGCCGTCCTTCCATCTAAACCAAAAGCGCTGGCGCGCGGCCTTGCGGTTCTTGGGCCACCACAGGATCAATCCGCTGATGACCATGAACAAAAACACGAGCGTAGCCGACGCCACTACCGTCTGCCCGATCTCATGCGGCAGCCAGAGGTAAAAGTGCCCATCCAGGATAAACCTGAAAAATCCGGCATACTGGTCGGTGAATTGCAGCACCTCGCCGGTGTAGGGATTCATGTAAATGATGTAGTAATATTCGGGATCGTAGTTGTAGAAGATCGCTTCGGCGGCCCGGTCAGGCGTGCGATATTGGATCGCGTGGAGCGTTTTTCCGGGAAGTTCGGCGCGCGCGACGGCCTCCAGTTTGGATGGCAGCATGAAGGCCTGGTTTTTCGGTCGCACATGCCGGTAATCCTGCGTCATGTCCTGGATTTCCTCCTGGAAGGCGTAGATGCAGCCCGTGATTGCGATGATAAACACGATGGTGCCGGAAATCATCCCGAGCCAGAGGTGCAAAATGCGGATCGATTTTTTGAAACCTGATTTCTTCATGGCAAAAAAGCCCCCCGGAATCAGTCCGGGGAGCCAAAACAAAACAATTAAAACTTATAGGTCAGCCCGGCGACGAGTGTCCGCATCCTCTGTGGGGTAACGGTGGACCAGCCGGTGTAATACTTCTCGTTCGTAAGGTTGTTGAGCTTGAGCGTCACGAGGAATTTTTCTGAATTGTACGACAGCGCCGAATTGAGCACCGTATAGGACGGCAATTCAAAGGTTCCGATGTTGGAACGGTTGAGCGTCTTGTGCTCGCTGGCGTGGTTGCCGCCGAATCCGAATCCGAATCCGCGCAATTTTCCACTGGTAAGCGCATAGTTGGCCCAGAAATTAAGCATGGTCTCCGGACCGGCTTCCTCAGGGCGCATGCCGATGTAACCGCCGTCGGTGGCATCGCGCAACACCTCACTGTCGTTGTGGCTGAAACCGGCCACCAGGTTCAGGCCGACGATCGGGTTTGCCGTCACGCTTACCTCGACGCCCTTGCTTTCCACCTCGCCACCCTGGATGAAGTTGTTGATGTTGTCGGGGTCGGCCATCAGGCGGTTTTTTACATTGCTGTTGTAGTAGCTGGCCGATGCGACCAGTTTGTCCTTCAACAGGTTTGCCTTGATCCCGAATTCATATTGGTTGGCCTGCTCCGGGTCGAAGATCACCGTGCGCGTGTTGCCGCCGTCGATATCGCTGACCTCGGCAGGAGCGAGGTTCATGAAACCGTTCATGTAATTCGCGAAGACCGAGAGTTTGTCCTTGATCGGTTGGTAAACCAGGCCGAATTTTGGCGAAAAAGCCGTCTGTCCCTTGATGTCCTCGGTGGCGTACATGGCTTTGCCCTTGAAGTGGTCCACGCGCAGGCTGGCCATTGCAGACAGGGTCGGGGTGAAGTTGAATACATCCGAAACATAAGCACTGTAAATCTCGTTCACCGCGCTCGAGTTGCCCTCGAAAGAGCCCACGAGCAGGTTGTCTACCCCGGCCTGGGTCAGGTCTCCGGTATCGTTGGCATCGGCAAGGGAGACAATCCCGTTGGCCACCCATCCCGAGGATGAATTCCGGATGTCCGAGCGGTAGTAGTCGGCACCGATGACCATGCGGTTGCGGAAACCGCCGATCGAGAAGTCGCCGATGAAATTCTGCTGGATGTCCATCGCCAGGGTCTCGCCGTTGCGCTTGGAAATGTAGCGCGTAAAGTCATTCCCGTTGGCCGAATCCCAGAGGTAGGAGTAATAGCCGTCGGTTTTGGTATTGCTGCGAGAAAGCACGGTCTGCGAGGTCCAGAACGGATTGATCTTGTAGAACATCTGCGCCTGCAGGCTGTATGTGGGGTTCTTGATGGTCAGCTCGTTGGAGGTGAAGGAACGGCTGTAATTTTTTTCGAAAATGTCAATGCTGGAGAAGGAAAGCGGCGAATAACGGCTGAGGAAGATCATGGGGGCGAGCGCCGATTCGCGTGAGGTGATCTCCGTATTGATCTGGAATGACAGGCGCTCATTGACCGTATAGTGGAGCGAAGGCGCAAAGAAAAACGATTTCCCGAAACCGGCGTCCTGAAAACTGTTCTCCGACTGGAAGGCCGTGTTCACCCGCATGAAAACGTTTTGCTTGTCGAGCGGAATGTTGACATCGGCCGTAATGCGGTCCAGCCCATAGGTGCCAGCGTTATAGGAAACCTCGCCGCCAAAAGCATTGAACGGTTTTTTGGTCACGATGTTGATGAGCCCGCCGTAGGAAATGACACTGCTGCCAAACAACGTTCCCGACGGCCCCTTGATCACTTCGATGTTGTCCACGTTGATCGGGTCGATTGCACCATTGTTGATGGCGGGGAGGCCGTTGATCATGGTAGGCTGGACGGCAAATCCACGCATTGTGTAAAATTCGGCACCGTCGCCGCCGCGGCCCGTGGATTCCCAAAGCCTAGATACTCCGGTTGCGTTCTTGAGCGCGTCGCCAAAATTGGTAACGGCCTGTTCCTTGAGCAGCTCGGCCGAAACGACGTTGTAAACCTGCGGGTTTTCAATATCCTTGAGCGGCATCTTGGAAACGGTGACGCTCTCGGCACGATGGTATTTGTTCTGTTTTCCGTTGATCTGGACTTCCTGCAGGGCCAGGGTATCCTGTTGTGTTTGATTGACCGGTTCCTGTGCCCATGCCGAGATTGTGGCGATAAGGCAAAGGAGATAGACTGGTTTTTTCATCTTGGAGGGAGAAACTTATTTAGATTAATTAAAAATAACGACGCAAAAGTATAAAAGTATTATACGTTCGCAAAGCTTATTTAGATTTAATCTTAATAAAACTTTTTAACTCCCTGAATTACAAAAAATGTGAGGCGAAATTATTTCCTGCGTCCCATCGGGTACCGTTCGGATGATGGTTTTCCCTGTTGATTCCCGGAGATTTCCGCGACGATGCTGTCGGCCGAAATCTTCCTGTAAACGATCTTTGACGGGTAATCGTGCTGCGGATTTTCAAAAGTCATGGATGCCGCATCTGATGCCGTCATCCTGAAAGTGACCGGCTTATTGCCGTTCTGGCCCTGTACCGTGGGCGTGTAGGTGACCCCCGATGCATTTTCGGCAAGGGTTATCGCCTCGAGGTGAAGCGTGTCACCGGCGGTCTTGACAAAATAGCTGCGTGCCGAAAAAGTGCTGTCGTTCTCGCGGGTCCAGGTCTCGGTCAGCAATCCCTGGGGCAAATTGTTCTGCCATTCGCCGAGCAGCCATTCGGCCTTTTGCATCGAGTCGTAAGTTTTTGCTTCCTCCTTCTTTTGGCAGGATGCGATGCACAGTGCCAAAATGAAAACTGATAAATATTTGGACATCTTTTTTTTCTGCAAATGTAATCGGATTTAACTTTTGACGCATGCCCCAACACTCGGCGTTGACCAAATTTTTGTACTTTTGCGCTCCAAATCAAGGGAAAAAATGATAGACAGATTGCAGATCGTGAAGCAGCGTTTTGACGAGGTATCGGACCTGATCATCCAGCCCGATGTCATCGCCGACCAGAAACGTTGGGTTGCGCTCAACAAGGAATACAAGGATTTGAAGGCCCTTGCCGAGAAGCGGGACGAGTACGTCAACCTCATGGGAAATATTGCCGAGGCCCGGGAAATCATTGCCGACGGCAGCGACGCCGAGATGACCGAGATGGCCCGCATGCAGCTTGATGAGGCACAATCGCGCCTTCCCGAACTTGAAGAGGAAATCAAATTCATGCTGATCCCCAAGGATCCCGAAGACGCCAAGAACGTCATGATGGAGATCCGCGCGGGAACGGGCGGTGACGAGGCCAGTATTTTTGCCGGCGACCTTTACCGCATGTACACCAAATATTGCGAGAGCCGCGGCTGGCGCACCTCAGTCGTGGATATGAACGAAGGTACTTCGGGCGGATTCAAGGAAATCATTTTTGAGGTGACGGGTGAAGACGTTTACGGAACCCTTAAATTTGAGGCTGGCGTGCACCGCGTACAACGTGTTCCGCAGACTGAAACGCAAGGGCGCGTGCATACTTCTGCGGCAACCGTAATGGTTTTGCCGGAGGCCGAGGAATTTGATGTGCAAATTGATCCCAACGATGTAAGGATCGATTTCTTTTGTTCGTCAGGTCCCGGTGGCCAATCGGTGAACACGACCAAATCGGCCGTCAGGCTGACGCACATCCCCACCGGGCTCGTGGCGCAATGCCAGGACGAAAAGTCGCAGCACAAGAACAAGGACAAGGCTTTTACCGTGCTTCGGTCCAGGCTTTACGAGATGGAACTGGCCAAGAAACAGGCGGAAGATGCGGCCAAGCGGTCTTCGCAGGTGAGTTCGGGAGACCGTTCGGCAAAGATCAGGACCTATAACTATGCACAGGGAAGGGTAACCGATCACCGGATCGGGTTGACGCTTTACGATCTTGGAAACATCATGAACGGGGACATCCAGAAAATTGTCGAGGAGCTGCAGCTCGTGAACAATACCGAAAAACTCAAGGAAACTTCCGAAATTTTTTAAGCCTCGCATGAGGCTTTTTTTATTTATTACTAGCATGACAACACAACAACTTACCAACCAGATCCTTGCTAAAAGGACCTTCCTCTGCATCGGCCTCGATCCTGATCCGGCGAAATTCCCGGACCATCTGCGCAGCCTCGAGGATCCGGTATTCGAGTTCAACAAAGCAATCATCGATGCGACACACGACCTTGCTGCGGCCTACAAGCCAAACACCGCCTTCTATGAAGCGTTGGGCCTGAGCGGATGGCGCTCGCTTGAAAAAACGATTGATTATCTAAACGCGAACCATCCGGATATCTTTACCATTGCAGACGCCAAACGCGGCGATATCGGCAATACTTCGACAATGTATGCGAAGGCATTTTTTGAGCAGTTGCAATTTGACTCGATGACCGTGGCACCATACATGGGAAGCGATTCGGTCGAACCGTTTCTCGCCTTCAGGGACAAGACCACCATTTTGCTGGCGCTGACTTCCAATCCGGGCGCATTCGATTTCCAGACCGGCCAGATTGAGGATAGTGAACTTTATCTCGAGGTCATCCGCAAATCGATGGCGTGGAAAGGTTCGGAAAATCTTATGTATGTCGTGGGCGCGACCAAGGCGGAGTACTTTACGCGGATTAGGGCCGTCGCCCCAAATCAGTTCCTTCTCGTACCCGGCGTTGGCGCTCAGGGCGGAAGCCTCGGGGAGGTCTGCCGTTTCGGTTTGAATGCACACGTCGGACTCTTGATAAACTCCTCACGTGGAATCATTTACGCTTCAGGCGACGCGGATTTTGCCGATGCTGCCCGTCGGGAGGCCTTGAAGATTCAATCGGAAATGTCCGCAATCCTCGACGCGGCCGGGCTTTGATGATGCGTTTCACCGATGCGCTTTCACGCGAACTGCATTTGCCGGAACGTCCCACGCGGATCGTATCGCTCGTACCCTCATTGACCGAAGCTTTGTGTGCACTCGGATTGGAAAGCGATCTGGTGGGCGTAACGAAATTCTGCGTTCATCCGGCCCACATCCGCGGGAGCAAGACTGTCATCGGCGGAACCAAGACGGTGCATGCCGAGAAAATCGCGGCGCTAAGGCCGGACATCATCATTGCGAACAGGGAGGAAAATACGCCGGAAATCGTCGCCGGGCTGGAGCCAATCTGCCCGGTCTGGGTCACCGACATTGCATCCATGGAAGACAACCTGACATTATTGGCCGAGTTTGGAGCAGTTTTCAACCGACGGGCCGAAGCATCCCGCTGGATCGCAAAAATCGAATCTGCATGGCAGGCATTTTTGTGCGCTTTCCCGAATATTCCGTCGAGGCGGACGGCGTACCTGATCTGGAAATCGCCCTGGATGGCTGCGGGGAAAGGAACATTTATCGACTCGATGATGGAACTGAACGGTTTTGAAAATATTTTCCGGGCGCCGCGTTATCCCCAATTTGAATTGCCCGAATTAAAAAAACCGGATCCCGAAATCGTCCTGCTTTCGTCCGAACCTTTTCCCTTCAAGGAGGAGCATGCGTTTGAAATCGGGAGGTTCACGCATCATGCAAAAGTCATTTTCGTGGATGGAGAAATGTTTTCGTGGTACGGCACCCGCCCGGCCAGGGCATTCGCCTATTTTACGGAGCTTCAGCGTCGGTTGCAATAAAAAAAGCCGATGCAAAAGCACCGGCTCCCTTTTAACTAACTCTAACCAAATAATAAAAACCCTTTATTACTTTACAAATATAGAACGCTCTTCGAACTATTTGTGTTAATGCAATGTTATTTATATGTTGCTGAGGGACAATTTTTT
>SXGU01574212.1_pt1 | contig 10782 bp, 9 predicted proteins | sample 3174531 | NCBI WGS metagenome assembly SXGU01 (sample SAMN11356863, study PRJNA531348) | freshwater metagenome | isolation source: freshwater sample F1-140 | place: China: Fuxian Lake, Yuxi | collected 2017-12-25 | reverse complement strand
TCGGGGGCATTCGTCCATGCGGGCTCGCAGGCGCTGTGATGCCGAGGTGAAGCTTTGGTGCAGCCTCAGGCCACGTGGGCTTCGGCCCAGAGCTCTTCCTCGTTGGTCAGGCACTTCGGGCGGCCGGGGCCCTCGATGACCTCCATCGGATGGCCGGCCGCCAGCCTCGCGAGTTCGACGTCGGCCTCGATATCGTCCGCGATGCCATGGACGAGCGCATGGACCAGCCGCTCCTCCACCGTGCCGGAACGCCACGCCTCGGCCGCAGGGTCGGGGCCGTCGCGCTTGCCTTTCAGCGAACCCGCCACGGCCAGCAGCCGCTCGGTGGCGTCGGCCCGGCGGTTGAGGACCAAGTCCTCCACGCGCTCGCGCAGGTCGGCTTCTAGGTCGTCGACGAGGGGAAGTGCGCCGGCGTTGACGATGCCCATCGACAAGCCCGCGCGAATCGCGTGCTGAAGGAAGACGGCGTGGATGGCCTCGCGAACCGCGCCGTTGCCACGGAAGGCAAAAGACACATTGCTGACGCCGCCGCTCGTCCGAACTTCGGGCCAGCGTTCCGCCAGCTTGGCGACGGCGTCGATGAAGGCCATGCCGTAGCCGTCGTGTTCACGCATCCCCGTGCCGATGGCGAAAATATTCGCGTCGATCACGATTTCTTGGGGCGCAAACCCGACGGAGAGCAGCAGGCCGACCGCGCGCTCTGCGATGGCCACCTTGCGTTCGACGGTGTCAGCCTGTCCCGCCTCGTCGAAGGCCATCACGATCACGGCGGCACCCACCCGGCGGACCTGACGGGCGGCCTCCAGGAAGGCCTCTTCGCCTTCCTTGAGCGAGAGGCTGTTGACGAGCGGGCGGCCCGCCACCTCTTTCAGGCCCGCAATGAGCACTTCGTGGCGGCTGCTGTCGATGACGACGGGAATCCGCGCGATCTCGGGTTCCGCCGCGAGGTGCCGGAGGAAGCGCGCCATCGTGCTCGGTCCGTCGAGGAGCCCTTCGTCGACGTTGACGTCGAGCATCTGCGCGCCAGCCTGCACTTGCTGCCGTGCGACGCCGACGGCGTCCTCCCAGCGCCCGTCTTGGACCAGCCGTCGGAAGGCCGCGGACCCCGTGACGTTCGTGCGCTCGCCGATGTTGGCAAACAGGTCGCCACGGCGGTGGACCATGGGTTCGAGGCCCGCCAACTCGAAGGCGACCCGCCGGGCGGGAATGCGCCGGGGCGTCAGACCCTCGATCGCCTCGCCGATGGCGCGGATGTGCTGAGGCGTGGTCCCGCAGCAGCCGCCGACGACGTTGAGCAGCCCCCGCTCGCCCAGGTCACGGATGACCTTCGCCATGTGGTCGGGCGTGTCGTCGTAGCCCCCCATCGCGTTGGGCAACCCCGCATTGGCGTGCAGGGTCAGCGCCGTGTCGATCAGCGGGCTGAGTTCGGCGACGTGGGGCGCGAGATCGTCCACCCCCAACGCGCAATTGAAGCCGAACATGAGCGGCCGGGCGTGGCGCATGGCCAACCAGAAGGCCTCGGGCGTCTGGCCGTTCAGCGTGCGTCCCGCTCGGTCTGTCAGCGTCCCGCTCACCCAGATGGGGATGTCGAGGCCCTCCTCCTCCATCCACGTCGTCAGGGCGTAGATCGCGGCCTTCGCGTTGAGCGTGTCGAAGACCGTCTCCACGAGGAGGAGGTCGGCGCCGCCGCGGACGAGCGCCCGCGCGCACCGCAGGTACCCGTCCGCGAGTTCGTCGTAGGTGACGTTGCGCGCGGCGGGGTCGTCCACATCGCGGCTCATGCCCGCAGAACGGCCCGTGGGGCCCAGGCAACCGGCGACGAAGCGGGGCCGTTCGGGCGTCGAGAACGCATCGGCTTCGGCCCGCGCGAGGCGCGCGCCCTGCTCATTGAGCTCTTCGCACAGGTGCTCGAGACCGTACTCGGCTTGGGTGACCGGCGTGCTCGTGAACGTGTTCGTCTCGATGATGTCGGCGCCGGCCTCGAGGTAGGCGCGGTGCCCCCCGCGGACGAGGTCCGGCCGTACGAGATTCAGGAGGTCGCCATTCCCCTTGAGGTCGACGCCATGGTCAACGAAACGCGCGCCGCGGAAGTCCGCCTCCGAGAGCGGGACGCGCTGCAGCAACGTGCCCATGGCGCCGTCGAGCAACAGGATCCGGGTTTCAAGGGCCTTCCGGAGGGCGTCCGCGCGGGAAATAGCCACGTCATCTCCAAGGGGGCCGCCCCTAACGCAGGCGAAGGCCCCGCCAGGCGATAGGGGCGCGGCCCGGAGTGTCCATGATCGCCCTTCGCCTTGCCCTGTCGTGCTCGTCCGCGCCGCCCCCACCGGCGGAGCCGGCCGCACCGTCCGCAGCCGAGGCCGCCGGCGCCGTCGCGCGCGTCGACACGGAACTTCGCGCGCTGTGGTTGGAGGCGGGCGAGGCGAATTGGGCCTACGAGACCAACATCAACGACGCTACCGAGGCGGTGGCCAGCGCCGCGGACGCCAAGGTCGCGTCTTGGATGACGACGACGATTCCCGAGGCCGCCCGCTTCGACGCCACGCCCGACAAGGACCCCGCCGTCGCCCGCCAGTTGGCCCGCCTCAAGCTCGCCCAGACGATTCCGAGCCCAAAGGACCCTGCCGCCCTCGCGGAATTGGCGGGCCTCAAGACCGAGCTCGCCGGGCTTTACGGAAAGGGGAAGTACTGCCAGGGTGAGAATTGCCGAAACCTCGAAGAACTGAGCCGGACGCTCGCGACCAGCCGCGACCCCGACGCCCTGTTGGACGCTTGGGTGGGCTGGCGTACCGTGTCGCCGCCCATGCGTGCGCCCTACACCCGCATGGTTCAACTCGCGAATGAGGGAGCCCGCGAAATTGGATTCAGCGACGTTGGCTCGATGTGGCGCAGCGGCTACGACATGCCCCCCGACGCATTCACCGCCGAAACGGACCGCCTGTGGAATCAGGTGCGCCCGCTCTATGAGCAATTGCACTGCCATGTCCGCGCGAAATTGCACGAACGGTACCCCACCCAGGCCCCCGCAACGGGCACCATACCGGCCCACCTGCTCGGCAACATGTGGAGCCAGAGTTGGGAAAATGTCTACCCGCTCGTCGAGCCCTACCCGCATCAGCCCGACATCGAGGTCGACAGCGTCCTCGCGAAGCAAGGCTGGGACCACCTGCGGATGGTGAAAACAGGGGAGGCCTTTTTCACGTCGATGGGCATCGACCCGATGCCGGCGACGTTCTGGGAGCGCAGCCTCTTCGTTCGCCCGACGGATCGGGATGTCGAGTGCCACGCAAGCGCTTGGGACGTCGGCAACCGGGACGACCTGCGAATCAAGATGTGCATCCAGCCCACCATGGACGATCTGCAGACGATTCACCACGAGTTGGGCCACCTCGTTTACGATCACGCCTACGTGCGCCAGCCCGTTCTCTTTCAGGACGGCGCCCACGACGGCTTCCACGAGGCGATCGGCGACGCCGTCGCCCTCTCCATCACGCCAAGCTACCTCCAAAGCCTTGGCCTGCTTGAAGGGGTGGCCGAGTCGCAAGAGTACGTGATCAACACGCAGATGCAGGTCGCTCTCGCGAAAATCGCGTTCCTGCCCTTCGGGCGCATGATCGACCAATGGCGTTGGGACGTCTTCAGCGGCGCGACGCCGCCCGACCGCTACAACGCGGCTTGGTGGGATCTGGCCCTTCGCTACCAAGGCATTGCAAGCCCCGTTCCGCGGACCGAGGAGCACTTCGACGCTGGTGCGAAGTACCACATTCCCGGAAACACGCCCTATATGAGGTACTTTCTCGCCCACATCCTCCAGTTTCAGTTTCACGAGGCCATGTGTCGCGAAGCGGGACACGAGGGGCCGTTGCATACCTGCTCGGTTGCGGGCAGCCGCGAAGCCGGCGCGCGCCTGAGCGCGATGATGCAACTTGGTGCGAGCCAGCCCTGGCCCGACGCCCTCGAGGCGATGACGGGCACCCGGACGATGGATGCGGCCCCGCTCATGCGGTACTTCGAACCCCTTCAAGCCTGGCTGACGGAGCAAAACGCGGGCCGCGCCTGCGGTTGGACTCCCTGACGGCAACCCCCTCGACCCGACGGCTGCAATAGGTCACCTCGACCCGGCGTAAGGGCGTCGGGAGGAGATCCTGCTGGCCTCGCCGCGAGCCCCAACCCCGGAGCCGGTCGACGTGCTGACGCCCGAGCGCGTCGCACGTGCCTGGGCTTCACCCGTGCACCGCTACTGCCGACGCATGATGCCGAGCGAGGCGGAGGCCGACGATGCCGCGCAGGAGGCCCTCATCAAGGTCGTCCGGCACCTGGATCGCTATGACCGGACCCGCCCGCTTGCGCCATGGGTCTACGGAATCGCGCGAAACACCTGCCTCGACGCGCTGCGGCGTCGGACGCACAAACGCGAAGATGACGCCGTCGAGGTCATCGATCCGGCACCTGGCGCGCTCGTGCTCGTCGACGAGGCCCAAACCGCCGCGCGCGTCCGCCGCGCCCTCGTCACCCTCCCCGACCTGTACCGGGACGTCCTCGTCCTCTACCACTACGAAAACCTCAAGTATGTGGAAATCGCAGAGTCCCTCGACGTACCTCTCGGCACCGTCATGAATCGCATTTTTCGCGCGCGTCAGAAAATGCGCGAAGCGTTGGAGGTCGCGTGAGTCCACACTTCGACCTCGACACCGTCGTGCGCTTCGTCCGCGGCGACCTCGACGAGGCGCACGCGATCGAACTTGCCCTGCACCTCGATGACTGCCCGACCTGCCGCGCCCGGGTTGCGCGTGAGGAACCCCTCACACGGTGGCTCGCCGCCCTGCCGAGCCCCGAGACGCCGGCCGCTCTGGCCGATCGTTCGCTCGCGCCGGCCGTCGACACGCCGGCCATCGCGGTGGCCGCCGTTTGCGTCACGGTCGCCACCGTCGCCGTCGTCCTGGCCAACCCAGTGCCGGACCTGGCGTCCGGCCTCGTCGTCGCTCGCGCCACCGCCCAAGCCCTGGCAGGCCTTCTGGCCGTCACGGGGACGGTGGGGTGGATCGCCCTTTGGGCTGCCGCCGTCGGCAGCACGCTCGCCGCCCGCCGCCTGTCGGAGTCCCCATGACCACCCTTTGGTTCGCCACCCTCGCCTTCGCGACCCCGGTTCCGGCCGACGCTCCAGTTCCCGCCGTCGTCGCACCCGCCGTCCCCGCAGAAGGCGCGCCTGCAGAAGGCACCCCAACGGAAGCGAACCCCGCCCCCGACGCTGTGCCAGCGGATGCCGCTGACGACCTCGCCAACGAGGTCGCCCGGTTGAAGGCCGAGAACGCCGCCCTGCGCGGGGAAAGGGCGGCCGCGGAACCGCGCGTCACGATCGGCGAAGACCTCCTCATTGCGGCCGGGGAGGTCGTCGAGGACGCGGTCGTCGTCGGAGCCGACCTCCGAGTGGAAGGCACCGTGCTGGGAGACGCAACCAGCGTAGGCGGCAAGCTCGTCGTCGGGCCACAAGGGAGCGTCGCCGGTGACGCCGTGGCGCTGTTCGGCGGGGTGACAGTGGAGGATGGCGGGTCCATCGCAGGCGACCGCGTGGACGTCATCGCCGACGGATTCAATGTCGACGTCGGCGACGCGCTGCCCGCAAGCGCCGCGGGTTCCCTCGTTCGAGACGCCACCCAGGCGCTTGGCGCCCTCGCCGGGGGGTTGCTCAGCATGGTGACCTGGCTCGGCCTGGGTCTGCTCATCGTCGGTTTGATGCCCGAACGGGTCGGCCGGATTGGCGCCGCCGCCGAGCGCGCGCCGTTGAGCACGGCGTTGGTCGGGGCATTGAGCTTCGCCGGCCTTGGAACCTTGTCGATCCTCATCGCCGCCGTCACGCTTGGCCTCGGCCTGCCCGTTTCCTTCCTCCTATGGGCGGCGCTGGCGTCGGCGTGGCTGCTCGGCAGCGTCGCCCTGTGCACGCTCGTCGGTCAGCGCCTCGATGCGACCCGGCTCGCCGGTTCTCGATGGCTCGCTTTCGTCGCCGGCAGCGTCGTTTGGTGGCTCGCCACGGAGGTGCCGTGGCTCGGTTGGGTGGCCTGGACGATGCTGAGCTGCGTATCGCTCGGCGCGAGCCTTCGGTCGGGATGGGGCACCCGCTGAGGAGGCGACGGCCGACCGATCGGGCCGGTCGTCTCGGTTAGCGCTCGTCGGGGGTTCTATGGTTCTGTTCGCTTCGCTCGCGCTGGCCCAACCGACGCATGCTCAGATCGACTCGGCCATATGGAAACCGCTCACGACCCGCTCCACCGACGCCGGTCCCGTGGCCGTCTGGGAGGCCCAAATCGCGGGCATGCCCTGTTTTCGGGGCGACACCGTGGTCTCAGTGCCCCTCCGCACCCTTCACGACGTCAGCCTGGACATCCTTGGCAGCCTGACGTGGTCCAAGGCCGGCCTTGCGGAATCACGCGTGCTCGCCAAGAGCGGCGCCACCATCGAATACTACCAGTACCTGGACATTCCAGGTTGGACCATGGCATCGGACCGCTTCTGGTTTCTGCGCCTGAATCAGGAACGGACCGAGCAACGCGCAACCGTGCGCTGGGACCGGATGGGTGAGCGCGGTGGGGCCCATAGTGCCATCTATGACGAGGTGGTCAAGGCCCATTCCGACGCGGTCGAACCGACGATCAACATTGGCGGCTGGACGTTTACCGGCCAGCCTACCGGAACCCACGTCGACTACCGAATTTGCACCAACCCCGGTGGGTCGTTGCCGTCGATGGTCCAAAACGCCGCCACCAAGCAAACCCTACCCGACACTGTGGCCGACGTGATTCGCGAGGCCAAGCGCCGCGCGGGAGCACCGTGACCCTCAACGATTGGATGGGGCGCGTCGCGGCCTTCTCCGACGAGCGGGACTGGGCCCAATTTCACGCACCTCGAAATCTCGCGATGGCGCTCTCCGTCGAGGCCAACGAATTGCTGGAGCTCTACCTTTGGTGCGCCGACGACGGCCCCCAACCCGCGCAGGAAGCACGTCGAGAGCGCGTCGCCGGCGAAGTCGGAGACGTCCTCATCTGCCTGTTCAACCTCTGTCACCGCGCCGGCATCGACCCCGAGCGCGCGTTGGCCGACAAACTGGCCGAGGCCGCCCGGCGCTATCCGGCCGATCGCGTCCGGGGCCGAGCGCTGAAATACGACGAATACCCCGAATGGCGGACTGGCGAAACGCCCGACCCGGACGGGACGAGCCGCGGACCGCGCTGATTCAGAATCGAACGCCGAGGGACAGGCCGGGGTCGCTCAAAAGGACGCCCCACGACAGGGTGCCGGCGCCGGCGGCCAACACGGCCGCAGAACCGAGGACAAGCGCATTCGTGGTCGTCCGTAGCCGCGAGGCCTCATCCGTCGTCGTGGCATCATCGAATGCCGCGCGCGTCGCGAAGCTGCCGCCGTAGAGCGCGCCCGCGCCGGCGAGGAGGAGGCCACTCGTCACAAGCAGCGGCGTCTTTTCCTTGGGCCGCTGACGCTGGACGGCCACCGGGCCCACAGGTTGGGACGACACCGCAGCCGTGGGCCCCCCCGCGTTCGCGACGCTGCCTGAGGGAAAGGCGGCCCCGTCGATGGCCGTGGTCACCCACTGGCCCGACGCATCGGTCTGGTAAATGTGCTGGCGGTTGGGTCGCGCCTCCAACCGGGTCAGTCGCCGACCATCGAGCAGATGCCGACCCGCAACGGGGGCGCCGACCACGACCGGGTCGACGGCCGCGCTCCCGGTGGCCACACGCCAAGCCACCGCCAGCGGGTGACCGGCCGGCACATCTTCGACGCCGTAAGCGAACCCACCGTCCACTTCCGCGGCCGTCGTCAACCAGGCCATCGCGCCGGCGCGATCCCCGTCCTCCAATCGGCCCGCGGCGACTGCGCGGTACGCCCGACCGGCCAGCGCCGCCGGCAGCGGCTCACCGAGGCACGTCAGGGCCTCAAGCAGGTCGCCAGAGGTAGGGGCCGCCGGCGTGCCGCCACGGAGCGACGTCTCGGTCGCGACGAGCCCGTCGACGACGTGTTGGACCGTCGTCGCGCCGTCGCAGGCCACGGCCATCGCCACCGTCACCCAGGCCAGCATCCGTCCCCCTGTTCCACCTAACCGTTGGCTCGGACCCGAAAGAGGCCCTGCCCCGCCGTGACACCCGTGCCGTCCTCGACGAGGACGGCGGTGACGACGCCGGCGACCGGCGAGCGGGCAGGCGCGAACGTCTTCATCACTTCGATGAGCGCAAGCTGGGCGCCCGCCGCGACCGCGGCCCCCACGGGCGCAAGGGCGGCCGCATCCGGTTTCGGGCGCAGCCAAACCGTCCCATCCGTCTCGGCCGAAACGACGACATCGCCGTTGACCTCAGCGACCGCGTCGGCAGACGCCTCCGCCGCGCCATCCGCCAATACGCCGAGTTCGACGACGGCCATCGCGGCGTCGACCCAACCGGCGTCAGCGACGACGGCGACCTGTCCGCGGGTGCCCACAGGGGCCGCAACGTCGAAGACGACGCCCGCCGTCGTCAACGTGCCCAGCCGCGTCCCCACGGCGATGCGCGCCCCCACACCCACTGCCGGCTGCCACATGCCCACGCTTGGAGACGTGAGACGGTCGCCGTCGCGAACGGCGTCCCTGCGCCCTCCCCCCATGGCGACACCGCGGCCGAGTACCTCGGCGTCGTGCAGGCTCCAAATGCGACTGTTGCGGACCCGCCGCGTGCCGGTCGTCTGCCAGGCGCACTCTGCGAGGACGACGAGCCAACTGCGCAATTGGTCGAGCGGAACCACCTCGTCGCAATCCATCCGGGACGCGGCCGCGACCGGATCCATGTCCGCTTCGATGCGCGCCGCCGTCTCCGCCATGCCTCGGGCGATGGCCTCGCGCTCCGCCGGATCGGTCGCCGCAATCTCGAAATCGTCGTCCAACTTCGTATTGTAGGCGGCGATGGCAAGGGTGCGACCCTCCATCACCGCGAGGCGAGTCGACGTGGTCGCAAGCTGGAGAACCGGCGTGTAAGGATGACCCGCCATCGCGTAGTAGCCGGCCCCCGAGGCCTTCCGTAGCAGGATGGCGAATTGCGGGGCCGTTTGGGTCGCATTCGTGTAGATGAGGCTGCTCCCAAATCCCAGCAGGCCTTGCCGCTCCGCTTCAACGCCGATGTCGAAGCCCGAAATGTCCTGCAGCCAGAACAGTGGAATTCCGTCTTCGCCGCACGCGCGCGCGAAGGTCGAGATCTTGGCAATGCCCTCGCGGTAGAGGGCGCCGCCCGGCCTGTGACCGATTCCCGGTTCCTCGACCAAGCCCTGCCGATTCGCGACAAATCCGCACCACAGGCCGCTGACGCGTGCGACGCCAGTCACGATTTCGCGTCCGATTCCGGGCAGGAATTCGTGAAAGAGGCTGCCGTCCACGAGGCGAGCGATTACCTCCATCACGTCGTAGGATGCCCGCGGATCGACGGGCATGAGCGCGCCCAATTCGTCGGCGCCCCGGGCCGGGACGTCGACCTCCCAGCCACCGCGATGGAATGGGACCGCCGAGGTTGGCAGCTTGCCCACTTCCTCGCGCACCCAGGCCAGCGCCGCCGGATCGTCCGGAACTCGAACGTCGGCCACCCGACTCTGATGAACGTGAACCTCTGGCCCGCCGATGTCCAGCGAGGTGAGTTTGAGGGACTTCGCACCCCGAATCAGCGCCGCGCCGGCGATGACGACGTAGGCTGACTCCGTCATCGCCACGCGATCGGAGATGATCGGCATGTAGCCACCACCTGCGATGCAATCGCCGAACACGGCGGCAATTTGCGGGACGCCAGCGGCCGCAAGCTGCGCATTCCGCGCAAAGATGGCCCCGGCCCCCGTTCGACCCGCAAACGAGCGCGACTGCTCCGGCAAGAACAGCCCACTACAGTCGACGAGGTAGATCACGGGCAAATGGAGCGCGAGTGCAACTTCCTGCGCGCGCTCGATCTTCTCGGCGCTCAGCGGCCACCACGAACCGGACGCCACCGTGTTGTCGTTGGCCACGACCACGACATGGCGCCCGTCAATCGTGCCAATGCCGGTCACGAGACCCGCCCCGGGGGCCTGGCGCGGACTCCCGGCAAACGCACGTCCCCAATTCACGAGGCTGCCGAGCGGAAAGAACGGCCGATCGGCGTCGAGTAGTGCGCTCAATCGCTCCCAGGTTGGCCACTTGCCCTTTTCGCGTACGCGGGCCACCGCGTTCGCGCCCCAACCCTCTGCGGCGCTCGCGAGTTTGCTGCGCAGCTCCGCGTCGCGCGCCGCGGTCGCGGCGGCCTGGCTGGCCGCTTCATCGGCCGGCAGAACGGCGTCGAGGGCGCGCCCGATGGCGCGCACATTCACGATGGCCACGGCGTCCCCCCTGCCAACAAGGCTTCGAGCGTGCCCGTGTCGATCTTCCCCGACCCTACTTCCGTAGTGTCGACGAGCCAGCGATGGAGAGGCAGGTTCGTCACGATCCCCTCGATCTTGGTCGCGGCCAACGCGTCGCGCAGCCGAGCCAAGGCCGCCGGCCGGTCCTTGCCGTGGACGATGAGCTTGGCCACGAGGTTGTCGTAGTTTGGCGGAATCCGGTCGCCGTCCGAAACGTGGGTGTCGACCCGGATGCCGTCGCCCCTTGGCCAGGTGACCCGTGCGACGCGACCGGGACATGGGCGGAATCGATCGGCCGGGTCTTCCGCGTTGATTCGGACTTCAATCGCATGCCCCGAACGCGCGGGCTCCGCGGGCAACGCCTCGCCCGCCGCGACGCGTAGCTGCCATTCGACG
>SXGU01374001.1_pt1 | contig 10782 bp, 5 predicted proteins | sample 3174531 | NCBI WGS metagenome assembly SXGU01 (sample SAMN11356863, study PRJNA531348) | freshwater metagenome | isolation source: freshwater sample F1-140 | place: China: Fuxian Lake, Yuxi | collected 2017-12-25 | reverse complement strand
GATTCGCTCACGGGTCAGCCGGCGGCATTCACCGGGCTGTTCGCCCGTGTAGCGGATGGCACATATACCGATTCCACCACCCACTTCTTCACGACCCCAGGGAGCGGTGCAGTGGGCACCGGCTTGGCGTATGAGCGAAAGGGCACGTACACGGTGACGGTCGGGGCAGCCGGGTATCAGAACTGGGTGAAGGCCGGCGTGAACGTGACCGCCGGCGAATGCCATGTGAACGGCGTGGTGCTCACCGCCCGGCTGGTGAAGTAGTCGAACAGCAGTTCCGGCAGCCTGAGCGCCCCCACGTCCTCCCACGTCCTCCTCCGTCCTCCTCCGTCCCGCAGTGCCCCGCTGTTACCCCGACGCGAATCCGTCCGTCGAATATGTGCATGTGATTCGAAGCAAGGACTAGCGAAGCGGAGCGAAAGTTGATACGATTGACAACCCCGCCCGCGGGTCGGATCTACATCCGGAATCCACGGGCGGGTTGTCGTCTCCACAGGCGGCAAGTCGTTGCCAATAAATCAGTTACAACTGAGATACGTGTGACCGGATTGTGTCGCCCCGCTGTTGTGATTGGCGCCACCTGATTCCCTCACATTGTTTGCACGTTTGATGAGTCACTGATTCGTATCTGTGACTTTATCCCGGAAAGTCGTTGCAGCAAAACGAGTTACATGGCGCTGGCGTGGAAACACGACCACCGATAGCATTACCGCCCCTGCCTTCGGCACCAACAGCTTTTAGAGATACGCGAATGCCTCAGAAGACTCCACCCACGACCGGCGTTTCGCTCTCGGCGAACGCACGCACCGTTCTCGAGAAGCGCTACCTGGTACGCGACAAGACAGGAAAGCCTACCGAGACCGTGGAGGAGATGTTCTGGCGCGTCGCGACGACAGTCGCTGACGCTGACCGCAAGTACGGCAAGACGGACGCCGAGATTGAGGCGACCGCAGTCACATTCTATGAGTTGATGACGCAGCGTCGGTTTGAGCCCAACTCGCCGACTCTCATGAACGCCGGCCGCCCACTCGGCCAGCTCTCGGCCTGCTTTGTGCTCCCCGTCGAGGATGCGCTTTCCAACGGCAGCGCTGGCATCTACGACACGCTTCGCTCGATGGCGCTCATCCACCAGAGCGGCGGCGGCACCGGCTTCTCGTTCAGCCGGCTGCGCCCGCGCGGCTCGATGGTGCGTTCGACGACCGGCGTTGCCAGCGGCCCCGTGAGCTTCATGAAGCTGTACGACGCGTCCACTGATGCGGTGAAGCAGGGCGGAACGCGACGCGGTGCCAACATGGGCATCCTGCGCGTGGATCACCCGGACATCATGGAGTTCATCACCTGCAAGGAAGACCTCACGCAGATCGTGAACTTCAACATCTCCGTCGGCGTGACGGCCAGCTACATGAAGGCGCTCGAGGCCAAGGGCTCATACGATCTCGTGGATCCTGTCACCAAGCAGATCACGGGTCAGATGGAAGCGACGGTCGTCTGGGACAAGATGATCGAGGGCGCTTGGCGCACCGGCGAACCCGGCGTCTTCTTCATCGACGAAGCCAACCGCTACAACCCCGTTCCACAGCTCGGTGCCTACGAGGCGACGAATCCGTGCGGCGAGCAGCCGCTGCTGCCGTACGACGTCTGCAACCTCGGCTCGATCAACGTCGGCTACTACGTCAACAACGGGAAAATGGATTGGGAGTCCTTCGCCAAGGACATCCATATCTCCACGAAGTTCCTCGACAACGTCATCGACGCCAACAAGTATCCGCTGCCCGAGATCTCGTCGCTCTCGCAGCGTATTCGCCGCATTGGCCTTGGCGTGATGGGTTTTGCTGACGCGCTCATTCGCCTCGGTATTGCGTACGACACGCCAGAGGGTGTGGAGTTCGGTCGCAAGGTGATGGAATTCACCGATGTGGAAGCCAAGAAGGAGAGCGAACGGCTCGCCTTTGAGCGTGGCGCATTCCCCGAGTGGAGCCAGAGCATCTGGGGTCCGGACGATTCCGCAGCGAAGGACGCCGCTGGCAAGCGCGTGCGCCCGATGCAGAAGCTCCGTAACTGCAACGTGACGACGGTTGCTCCGACGGGCACGATTTCCATCATCGCCGGCTGCTCGAGCGGTCTGGAGCCGCTCTTCGCAGTGGCCTTCATGCGCAATCAGGCCGGCGCGATGATGCCCGATGTGAACGAAGACTTTGTCGCCATCGCCAAGCGCGAAGGCTGGCACAGCGAAGAGTTGATGGAGCGCATCGCCAAGACCGGGCACGTCAAGCACCCTGAAGTGCCGGCCAAGTGGCAGAAGGTGTTCGTGACGGCGAACAATATTGCCCCCGAGTGGCACATCTGGATGCAGGCCGCGTTCCAGGAGAACTGCGACTCGGCCATCAGTAAGACGACGAACTTCTCGCACACCGCCACGCAGGACGATGTGCGGCGTATCTACGAGCTCGCGTACAAGACGCACTGCAAGGGCGTCACCGTGTACCGCGATGGCTCGCGTGACAACCAGGTGCTCTCCACCGGCGCCACGGAAAAGGCCGCCGAGATTCGGAAGACCGGCGAGATGCGCCTGGAGACGGCTGATCTCCACGAGTCCATCTCCAACCTCACGAGCGAGAACGATCGGCTCAAGAAGTTGTTGTTCGATGCCGAGGCGGAAAATCTCCAGCGAAGGCAGAAGCGCTCACGCCCGGACGTGCTGCGCTCCACCTCGCTGCGCAAGGAAACCCCGCTCGGTGTGATGTTCGTGCACATCACTGAAGACGAGAAAGGCCAGCCGTTCGAAGTGTTCATCAACCTCGGCAAGGCCGGCGGTTCGGCTATGGCCGATGCCGAAGCACTTGGCCGACTGATCTCGCTCGCGCTGCGCTCGGGGATTCCGCTGGGTCAGGTGCATCGCCAGCTGCGAGGCATTTCGTCGGACCGCGCGGTAGGCCTGGGCCCGAGCAAGGTGATGTCACTGCCGGATGCCGTTGGTCTCGCGTTGGAAGAGTGGATGCGCGCGAAGCAGGGGATACAGCAGGAACTGCTTTCGGGTGGATCTCCGGCGGCTATCGCGCAGTCACCGTCGGCTGCGATTGCCCCAGTTACCGTCACCATGGGCGACGGCGGCTCGATGTACGAGGCCGAGAGCAACTCAGGTGGTCAGGCGTTCATCGGCACGTGCCCGGATTGTGGCTCGCAGCTCGAGTTCGCTGAAGGCTGCGTGAAGTGCCATGTGTGTGGCTACTCGGAATGCGGCTGAGCTAGTCTTCAAACTCGAATACTGAACCGCCCCGGTCTCGAAAGAGGCCGGGGCGGTTTTGTGTGACGGCACTCGCCCCGGCGGAATCCGGCCAACCGTGACCGGACCAGGACGAGTAGCTTCAATCCCAATGCGCCCCACCCTCCGGATCGCCCTCGTCGCTGCCGTCGGAGTCGTCGCCTCCGCGCTCGCCATCTGGCTCTTTCCGCGTGCGTTCGCGATCGTCGCGCTCGACAATCGCCTCACGCAATCCACAGCCCTCGCCAAAGCTGACTCGTTCTTCGCCGCACATGGACTCGCCGACTCCGTGGCGCGCCGCGCGGTGCGGTTTGGCGCCGACCGCGAAGCGATCATCTTCGTCGATCTTTCTGCAGGCGGGGCTGACTCGGTAAAGGCGCTGGTCGCCGGGAAGGACGTTGCTCTCTACAGCTGGAGCGTACGCGCATTTGCCCCGGGGCAGGTGCGCGAAGCATCGGTAGAGTTCGCGCCCGACGCCCGTGTGATCGGTTTCCGCCGGAAGCTGGCCGACGCCGACAGCATTCCAGGTGTTTCCCCGGATTCAGCTACCGCGCTGGCGCGAACGGTGTTGCGAGTGTGGCTGGGCCTGCCGCTCGAGCGCTGGAAAGTCTCCGCCACCAGCTACGAAACCAAGAAGCCGAGTGAGCGGATCGATCGCACCGTCACGTTCGAGCGTACCGACCGAATGGTGGGCGACGCGCCGATTCGGATCGACGTCGTCATCGCCGGCAACACTCCATCCCTGGCACGCCCGTACCTGCACGTACCGGAATCGTTCACGCGGCGATACGCCGAGATGCGGTCGAGCAACGAGCTGCTCGCGCTATTGGCTACCGTAGGCGTCGTGCTGCTGATGGGGCTCGGCGTCTGGACGATTCGTCGATTTTCGTACCACGGACTGATTCGCTGGCGGCCGGCGCTCGGCGCTGGCGCGGTGATCGGCGGGTTCCTTACCGCAGCCGGCCTCAACAGCGTGGAACTCGGCTGGTACGGGTACGACACGGCGACGCCGGAGGGAATCTTCCGGGCCATCAACCTGGCCGGGGCGCTGGCCGGCGGTGTGATGATGGGTGGTATGGTTGCGCTGACGCTCGCGGCGGCTGAAGCCGCCTCGCGCATCGCGTTTCCGCAGCACACGGACTGGTGGAAACTCTGGCAGGCGCGCGGCACACGCGAAGTAGCCGCGCAGGTCGGGGGCGGCTATGTGGTCGCCGCCATCGCCTTGGCCTACGTCACGAGCTTCTACCTGATCACGAGGAGTCTCTTCGGCTGGTGGACGCCAACCGAGATGATGGACGACCCGAACCTGATCGCAACGGCCGCTCCGTGGATTAATGGCATTGCGATCTCGCTGCAGGCGGGCGTGTGGGAGGAGGCGCTGTTTCGCGCGTTGCCGCTCTCGCTCCTCTCGCTCTGGGTAGGGACGCGCGCGACTCGCACGTGGTGGATGGCCGGCGGCATCGTCGCCACGGCGATCGTCTTTGGGTTTGCCCACGCCAACTACGAATCGTGGCCGGCCTATTCGCGCGGGGTGGAGATTTTCATCGACGCCTGTTTCTGGGGCCTGCTCTTTGTCCGGTTCGGGATGTTGGTCGTGGTGCTCGCGCACTTCTCCTATGATCTGGTGCTCTTCAGTCTCTTCGCGGCGACGGGTACCGCACTCGAGTACCGCATCTCCGCAGCGATTGCCGTGCTCGTGCTCCTCGCGCCCGCGTTGGTCGTGAGCTGGCGGTGGATCCGGCAGCGGGGATTCACTTCGCAGTCCGATGACCAGCGCTTCGGCGGATGGATCAAGCCGGAGCGCGAGGCGGCGCTTGCGGCAGATCGCGCGGCGCCGGGCGTGGTGGCGCTCTCGGCACGTTCGCGGCAGGTGGCGTTCGCGGCCGCGGCTGTCGCGGCGGCGCTTGCGCTGACGGTGCCGCGCCGCGACACGCTTGGCCCGGCATTCACGGCCACGCGTGCTGATGCGGAGCGCGTCGCCGACTCGGTGATGCGCGCGCGAGGCGAGGATCCCGGTACGTGGCAGCGGCTGACGACGACAGCGAGCGACACGGCGCCCGAGCTCACCCGATTTCTGCGCAAGCACAAGCTCGACTCGCTCGCTGTGCCGCTCGCGGCCACCTATGCGGTGCCCGCATGGTGGACGGTGCGATATGTGCACACCACCGGCACCGTGGCGGACCGCGCAGCCGAGTGGCGGGTGCGGATCTATCCGGACGGGCGCCCGTTCGATCTGCGCCGCCTTGTGCCAGACAGTGCCGCTGGTGCGACGCTTGCACCGGATTCTGCGCGGCGCATTGCGCGTCGTGCAGTGGCGGCTGCCGGTATCGACACGCTGGCTTTGCGCGAAGCTGACTACGACGAGACACCGCGCCCAGCGCGTCGGGATGTCCGTGTGACCTGGGAAGACACAACGGTGCATCTCGCGGCGGGAGCTTCGGCTCGAGTCTGGGCGACTCTCGCTGGTGACGAAGTGTTGGTGGTCCGGCGGGGGATCGAGCTCCCCGAGGCGTTTCACCGAGCCGAACGGGAGCGAGCCACGCGCCTGCTGGCGAGCACTACGCTGGTGGCCGTGCTGCTCGTTGGCGCCTTGGTTGCCGCGACGGTTTTTGTGGCCAAGCGGCGGCCGCTGCTCGTCGCCGACCGGTTTGTGTCTGCGCGCGCAACGTGGGTCGCCATCGGGGCGTTTCTTGCGCTGGCGGGTGCAGGGATCGCGAACAACTGGCCGAATGCGGTCTTCGGCTACGACACGGCTACGCCCTGGAGCACCCACACGGCCATGCAGATGGTCTCGCTCGCCATCGGGCCTGCCTTTGCCGCGGCCTTGCTGCTTGGTCTCTGGAATGTGAATGAGATGCTGCGTCGCCGAGCCGGGTTCATGGCCTGGCCCGACTCGCTGGACCACGGCGCTGTTCGTGACTCGCGCGTTGCGGGTATTGGGCTCGGGGCGGTCTTCAGTCTGAGCAGCCTGTTGGCGGCTTTGGTTCGCTCGCCGTCGATTCCTTCACAGCCGACTACATCGCTGGATCTGGCCACGCCGGTCGCCGGCTCGTTGCTCGATCTTGGAATGGCGGTGGTGCTCCCGGCGATTGTAACGGCGATTCCGCCTTTGGTGATCATGGCTATCACGCCGCGGGTACGGACGCGCTGGCTGATCCTGGCGGCGAGCGTCGGGTTGGCAGCGGTGCCGATGATGCCGGCGGCCGGCATGTTGCGCGATGCGGGAGGGTCGAGTGCCCTTGACGCCGTCCGGCTCCTTTCGGCGGTGGCCGTGGTGGCGGCGATCGTGCAGTGGGGCGGGCGACATACCATCACGTGGTTCATTGCTGCGTGTACTGCCGCTGTGGTTGACGCGCTGCGGGAAACCGTCACCGCCCAGACCGACATCGAGCGTATGGGTGCGGCGGTGGGTCTCGTTGCAGCGGTCGGGTTGCTGTTGTGGACGGCGCGAGCGCGCCGCCCAGAGGCGAGCAGTGCCTGACCAATCTGGTCGAACGTGTTACCGTCTTTGAGTCCTTTCGAGTTTCTGTGATCTGCAGCTGACCGGATTCCGGAGCGCGCATGCCCCTGGACAATCTCTCTGATCTCTCCGCCGTCCTATTCGCGATCAGCCTGGCCACGGAGCGGCTGGTCGTCATCGTGAAGACCATCTTTCCGAAACTGGGGGAGGAGCGGCCCCCAGAGCCCGGCCAGAGCGCAGACGAAGCCGACAGAGCGCGCCGATTGTCCGTGCTCGGTGTCGCGTATCTCTGTGCGTTGGGGACCGCCTGGCTCGTCGCCGATGGTTGGACTCTCGAGTACGGCGCGGGCAAGCGCGCAGTCTCGATATTCGGCGTGGCACTGCTTGCGTCTGGTGGGTCGGCGTTCTGGGCGCAGGTCGTGGGGTTTGCGAGCGCAGCCAAGGACGTGCGCAAGATGGAACGCCAGCGTATGCACGACGAAGTAGTGACAGCGCCTGTGGTGGCTGTGGCGTCGAGCGGTGGAGCCGCAACGCACATCGCGCCGCTGCCGCCGATCCCGCGGTGATGCGGCTCGTGCAGCGCGCATTGTTGCGACGGCGCATTGCGACGATCTGCGTCGGCGTGGTATGCATCGCCGGTACGGCAGGTGGGCAGCAGCGGGTGATGGATGCCCTGATCGCCGCCGACTACGCGAGCGGGTCGCTCAGTGCCATTCAGTGCTCGGCGTCGCTTCCAGAGCTTCCCGCCCTGCCGCCAATGCCTGGGGCTGCCGCGGGTTCCGTGGTCCGCCCGCGCGAATGGTTTTACGCTGCTGCGCTTGGAGCCGCGGGCGACTCGCACCGCACGTACGGTACCGCGGTTGCCCGCGCGCGGTTTGTGCGCGACGCATGGTGCGCGTTTGACCTCGGCATCACGGCTGCCGGCACAACGAGTGGCGCGGCCTCAGGCACGCTCGATGTGCGCTACCTGTTGGGACGAAACGCATGGGCTCCGGCGATAGAGCTGGGCGCCAGCATTCGAACCTCGGGCACCCACGCCAGTGATGCCGGCGCCGGCCCTGATGCATCGGCGCGGTTGAGTGTCACCACACCCAACCTCTGGGCGGCAACGGTTGGACGCGTGGGTGAGCCCGTGCTCGGCGACTGGTGGCCGCGGCTCGATCTCCGTGCTCGCCTCTACGGCGGCATCGATGAATCGTCGGAGCTTCAGGCCGGCGGCGTGCTCGTCGCCAACCTGCTCCAGAAACCGGTGGCCTTGCTGGTGTCGTCTGCGCACGACGGCGCGGCGGCGCGGGACGGATTGGGCGCCGCGTATCGCGTTCCGTGTTGCGGAGACTTTGGCTGGTTGGTTGCACGGGCCGTACGTCACCGCAGCGGCCGGAGTTCATCAACCGAGTACCGTATCGAGTTTGCGCAACTCGTACTGAGCACCCGGTAGCCAATCATGCCCAAGACGCCGGCAGAACTTCGCAGCAGTGGTCGCGCCTGGCTGGGCGCACTCGGTCGTCGCTTTCCGCTCCATCGGAAACTCTTCCTCGTCCCAGGCATCTGCAACGAAGACGCGGCGATGTGGGATGACGTCTGGAGCTGGGGCTCACTCTCCATTCCGAACTGGGCCGCGTATGCCGAGCGGGTGACGTTCGAGTCGGTGAACCCCAACGCGACGTTCGTCGACTTTGGAGCGTACCTGCAAACACACATTGGCGCGCGCTACGCGGCGGCGGCTGCGGGCGGGGCAGGTGTGGGCGAGTACGATCTGCTCTGCTACAGTATGGGTGGGCTCGACAGTGTGAGCGCTTTGATTTCCGCGCCGGGCGCCATGGCCAAGGCATTCAACCTGATTACGCTCGACACGCCCTTTGACGGCGTCCCAAACTGGAAGCTGCGGCAGCAGTTCCCGGATATGCATGGGCGCCCCGACCGGCAAAGCCAATGCGCGGCACTGGCACCGGATTCGCCGGAACTCCGCACCTTGCGTGCAGCTCGCGGTCAGCTGGCGTCGCGGGTGGAGCGCATCTGGTGCTACACCGCCGGAGGTGACATGGCGGTGCAGGTCCCGGTGACGAGTTCAAACCTCTGCGCCGACATCCCCCCGGCCACGCTGTTTCAGGGCCCCACGCCGTCGTACGCGTCGCGCCTTGTTCCGGGCGCCTCGCACGCCGGCGACGCTGCGATCTACGCCAACGAGTATGCGATCGCGTTGGCCTTCGGAAACCTGCTTTTTGGCCAATAGCGCTACTATATAGAAGCCGATGGCCGACTCTCCGACATTCGACGCCCTGTTCCTCTCCTTCCAGTCAGCGCTGGCGGGTCGCTATTCCATTGACCGCGAGATAGGACGCGGTGGCATGGGCGTCGTCTACCTCGCCAAGGAAGTGCACCTGGACCGCCCCGTGGCCATCAAGCTGCTGCCACCGGGGCAGGCGAGCGACGCGCAGTTGCGCGAGCGGTTCCTTCGTGAGGCGCGCAATGCCGCGAGGCTCTCGCATCCGAACATCATCCCGATTCACGCGGTCGATGATGCGGGCGGCTTTGTCTACTACGTGATGGCGTTCGTGGACGGCGAGACGTTGGCGCAGCGGGTGCGGAGTCGCGGGCCGCTGGCAAGCTCGGAAGGGACCCGCGTGTTCCGCGAGGCCGCATGGGCGCTGGCCCACGCGCACACGCAGGGGCTCGTGCACCGCGATGTGAAACCTGACAACATTCTGCTCGAGCGTGGAAGTGGCCGTGTGCTCGTGGCTGATTTCGGAATTGCCGCCGCCATTGGCGCGGCGTCCGCCGACGGCGTGAGTGGCACGCCCGAGTTCATGAGCCCCGAACAGGCACTTGGCCGCGACCTCGATGCGCGCAGCGACATCTACGCGCTCGGCGCCACGGCCTACTATGCGTTCAGCGGCCGGCTTCCCTTCGAGGGAAAGACCGCCACGGAGATTCTCGCCAAGCACATCACCGAGCCGGCACCGCCTCTGGGTTCGCTGGGCCTGGCGGTGCCACGCAAAGTGGCCTTGTTGGTGGACCGCTGCCTGGCCAAAGATGCGGATCATCGCCCGGCGAACGCCGACGCCCTCGCCGAGCAGCTGGGCGTGGCGTTGGAGCAACGGCGCGAGCTGCCGGCGGCACTACGCGCCTTTGTGAAGCGCACGGGGCGAGTCGACAGCGCCGGTACGCTCTTCTTTCCAATGGTGTGGCTCTTTGTCTCTATCGGTGTGACGGCGATCAGCACATCGCTGCTGGGCATGGGGACGTTCTTCGCCGGGATGATTGGAGCGCCGTTGATCTACATGGTGAACGCCGCGCGCAAACTCTCGTTGCTGGGATTTGCCCACCTCGATCTCGCGCCCGCGTACGCCGATCAGGTGGAGCAGGCGCGGGAGGAGCACGCAATTGAGAACGCGCGCGGGGCATCTCGCCTGGAGCGAATCCTCAAGGCCGTAAGCAAGACGACTGCTCCGTTCATGGCCGGGTTTTTTGTTACGCAAGTCGTCTGGGATATCTTCTCCCGCGAAATCGGTTCGCCCACACCCGGCGCGGTAACAGTCGGCATGGCGGTATTCGGATCGGTGTTTTGGCCGGCATTTATTGGCTATCTCACGATGCTGCAACGCCGGAAGGACGTGGACACGGAGTTCTGGCAGAGGGTGTGGATGGGGCGTATTGGAAAAGCCGTCTTCGGCGTCGCGCGCAAGTTCCTCGGCAACCGGGTGATTGGCACCGCGATGACCCATCGCGCCACTGAACTCTCCCTCGGCCTCGCGGCCGAGCAGCTGTACGAGGCGCTGCCCAAGGAGACGCGCCTCCAGCTGGGCGATCTTCCCGTTGTGCTCAAGCGACTCCAGGCTGATGCGCAACGCTTGCGTCAGCACCACGACGGTTTGCAAGATGCGCTGAACGATGCGGGTACCTCGGCGTCGTCCATCGACTACGCGGATGTTCGCGCAACTCGTGACGAGCTGCACGCAAAGTTGGGTGACGCAGTGGGCGCGCTGGAGACCATCCGCCTCAACTTGCTGCGACTGCACGCGGGATCAGGGTCCGTGGAGGGACTCACCACGCACATTGG
>SXGU01399698.1_pt1 | contig 10783 bp, 7 predicted proteins | sample 3174531 | NCBI WGS metagenome assembly SXGU01 (sample SAMN11356863, study PRJNA531348) | freshwater metagenome | isolation source: freshwater sample F1-140 | place: China: Fuxian Lake, Yuxi | collected 2017-12-25 | reverse complement strand
CGGGCGTTCACTTTGGTCACCAGGTTCGGCGCTGGAACCCGAAAATGAAAGAATACATTTTCGGCGAGCGCAATGGGATTTATATTATTGATTTGCAGAAAACGCAGAAACTTTTCCGCGACGCGCTCGGCTATGTTACTGAAGCGCTCACTGAAAAGCCGAATATGAAAGTTTTGTTCGTCGGAACGAAACGTCAGGCGCAGGATGCAATCAAAGAAGAAGCCGAACGCGCCGGGCAATTTTACGTTAACAATCGCTGGCTCGGCGGACTTTTAACCAATTATCAAACCGTTCAAAAATCAATCCAGAAACTGCGCGACATCGAAACGATGAAAGAAGACGGTCGTTTCGAGATGCTGACGAAAAAAGAACGTTTGCAAATGGACCGCGAGCAAGAAGGTTTAATGAAAAACCTTGCAGGCATTAAAGATATGCACGGTTTGCCGGATATGATTTTTATTATTGACGTGCGCAAAGAGGATATTGCGGTCAAAGAAGCGAACCGCTTAGGCATTCCGATTGTCGCTGTCGTTGACACTAATTGCTCGCCCGAAGGCATTTCGCAGGTTATCCCGGGGAATGATGATGCTCTGCGCGCCATTCGTTTGTTTGCTTCGCGCATCGCTGATGCGATTTTAGAAGGTAAACAAGTCGGCACCGAAGGCGGAGTTGCGGTCGGCAGTCAAACGGCTGAAAATTCAGATGATAGTGAAGCCGGATTGGAGCCGACTGTTTTGGTGGCGGACAAATCATTCAGATCAGCCGACGATACGAATACGGCTGACGAACCAACACCGGCAGCGGGAACGGCAAACGTTCCGAGCGCAACCGGCAAACAAGGTTCTTCATCGGAAGTGAGATCGGAAGTTGAATCGGCAAGTTCAGAGGATATGGCTGAACGCATCTCCACTCAATTGTCAGGTCAAGAGCACGCGGCGGAAGAATCAAGCGAAGCAACGGCTAAGTAGTTAAAAATTTTTATATTTTGAAAGCGTAGCTCTTTTCGTTTAACTTTAAACGGGCTACGCTTTTTTATAAACAAATTTTAGAAGTTCAAAATTAAATACAATATTTACGGAGTAAATTATGGCAGAAATTACGATGAGCGCAGTAAAAGCTCTGCGCGAGAAAACCGGCGCGGGAATGATGGATTGCAAATCAGCTCTGACCGAAGCCGCCGGCAATGAAGAGCAGGCAGTAGAAATCCTTCGCAAAAAAGGAATTGCGACAGCAGGCAAAAAAGCCGGTCGCACAACGGCTGAAGGCGCGGTCGGTTCGTACATTCACATGGGCGGAAAAGTCGGCGTGCTTGTTGAAGTTAACTGTGAATCAGATTTTGTGGCGCGCGGCGAAGAATTTCAGCAGTTGGTCAAGGACGTAGCGATGCACATCGCGGCAACCGACCCGCGTTATCTTAATCGCGAGGAAGTTCAAGCGAGCGAACTCGACAAAGAGCGCGAAATTTTGCTCGAGCAGTTAAAAAACGATCCGAAAAATGCCAACAAACCGGAAGATGTTTTGAATAAAATTATCGAAGGTCGGCTTAACAAATTCTACGAAGAAAACGTACTGCTCGATCAGCCGTTTGTTAAAGATCCGAGCCGCACAATCAGCGAACTCGTCGCGGAGAAAATTTCTTCGATCAAAGAAAATATTTCCGTTCGCCGCTTTACCCGTTTCAAAATGGGCGAAGGAATCGAGAAAAAACAGGACGACTTTGCAGCGGAAGTGGCTTCAATGATTGGATAATAGAAAGTTAACGGGACATAGCAGAAAGTTGACGAATAGTTTGAAGAAAAAACGCTTTTTACTTTCTGAAACGCTCGGCAACTTCCTGCATCTTCCGTCAACTTTCGGGGAATTATTTTATGAAACCTGCTTTCAAACGCATTTTGCTCAAACTTTCCGGCGAGGCTTTAATGGGCGAGCAAAATTACGGCATTGATACGAAAGTTGCCGAATCGGTCGCGCGCGAAATCAAAACGGTTCAGGAACTCGGAGTTGAAATCGCGATTGTGGTCGGCGGCGGAAATATTTTTCGCGGCGTCTCGAAATCAGCAGGAAATATGAATCGCGGCAGCGCCGATTATATCGGAATGCTGGCAACGGTAATGAACGCCGTCGTTTTGCAGGACGCGCTGGAAAAACTCGACGTTTTCACGCGCGTAATGTCGGCGATTGATATTCCGCAGCTTGCCGAACCGTTTATTCGGCGGCGCGCCGAACGTCATCTGGAAAAACAGCGCGTCGTGATTTTTGCTGCCGGCACCGGAAATCCGTATTTTACAACCGATTCAGCCGCCGCTCTGCGCGCGCTCGAAGTTGAAGCGGAAGTTATCTTGAAAGCGACAAAAGTTGACGGGATTTATTCCGCCGACCCGAATGTTTTCCCCGATGCCGAAAGATACGATAAAATAACTTATCAAGAAGTGCTGGAAAATCAGCTCAAAGTAATGGACGCTTCGGCAATCTCGCTTTGTATGGACAATAATCTGCCGATTATGGTTTTTAATATGAAAGAATCCGGCAATATTATCAAAGCGGTTTGCGGCGATTTGACGATTGGAACAATGGTTGTGCTCGAAGGGCAAAAACAAGTTGCCAAATAAATTTTATCAAACAATTTTCCGAGGAAATTATGAGTGTAGATATTGTTGTTAAAGAAACCAAACCGAAAATGGAAGCGGTGATCGAAGATTTCAAACGGCGGTTGACGAATATTCGCACCGGACGCGCGACCGTCGGTTTGCTTGATGCTGTAATGGTTGATTATTACGGCGTTCCGACGCCGCTCAGTCAGATGGCTTCGGTCAACGTTCCCGAACCGCAGACGCTGACCGTTCAGCCGTGGGACGCTTCGCAAATCAGTCCGATTGAAAAAGCGATCAATCAATCGAATCTCGGATTTTCGCCGTCAAACGACGGCAAAGTGATTCGTCTTTCGATTCCGCCGCTTAACGAAGAACGCCGCCGTCAGTTAGCCAAACAGGTCGGCGAAATCGCTGAAGAACACAAAGTTGCTATCCGCAACGTGCGCCACAGTTCAAATGATTCGCTCAAGAAAATGCTGAAAGACAAAGCGATTTCCGAAGACGACGAACGTTACGGACTGGATGAAGTGCAAAAATCAACCAACGTTTTCACAGCCAAAATTGATGAACTGGCGAAAACGAAAGAACAGGAAATAATGAGCGTTTGATTTCCCCGTTCAAAATTAATCCAAATAATAAAAAAGTGCGTCCGCCGAAGAATTGGCGGACGCACTTTTTTATTATTTTTTTGCAATTAGCGGCGCACTCGGCGCAGAAACTTTTGATAACGGCGGCGGTATTGTATAGTGATTTCGTCCGCAACTTTATCCGATACAGTCGTTCAATTAAAATGAAAAATCCTTTTCGCACCTTCGCCGCAATTCTTTTAGTTTTCGCGTTTGCCGTCAATGCTCTGCCGTGCGGACCGGCTTTTGTGACGCCGGTTTTTGAGTATAAATACGCGCCGGAAAATCCGTTTGAAAATTTTGCGGCGGGCAAAATCGGCATCGTCAAACCGACGCTGCATCGTTCGGTTTTAATCGCCGCCTATCGTTATGTAAGCGGCGGCTCCTTCGATTACGACGAACAGAAAAGCCTCGTCGAAGTGTGGAAAGCCGATTTCAGCAACGAGGATTTTCGCAAAGAAGATGTTACCGAAGCCGTCAAATCGTGGCTCAAACGCCGAAAGGAAGTTGTCAAAGACGAAGAAAAAGCGCCGGATATTTACACCGAGCGCGATTACGGCGGTTACGATTTTTTCCCGAACTGCACGAAAAGCTCGTTTGATACTGCGGCTGAAACCTTGGCAAATCGAATTTCTTCCTACGGTTCCGACGACAAAAACGTGCTCGAATGGACGCAGGCGCAGGACGCGGTTTTTACCAACTGCGCGAGCGGCAGACAAATTCCTGCCGAAGCAAACGCAGCGATGCCCGAATGGCTGCGCAAAGATCGAGCTTATCAACTCGCGGCGGCAGAGTTTTATTCGCTGAATTACGCGGAAGCCAAACGACGCTTCGCCGAAATTTCCGAAGACGGCGAATCGGTCTGGCAGGAAACCGCCGATTATCTCGTCGGTCGAACTTTGATTCGCCAGGCGAGTCTTTCCAAATCAGCGGAAAAATCAGCCGAATTTTACGCCGAAGCCGAACAGCGGCTTGAAAATATCGTTTCCAGAAGCGGCAAATTCGCCGCTTCCGCCGAACTTTTGCTCGGATTGATTAAATATCGTCTGCATCCGCAGGAACGCGTCAGCGAACTCGCGCAAAAGATTTCGTTTCAAAGCGGCAACCAAAATTTTCGGCAGGATGTGATTGATTATACGTGGCTGCTCGATAAATTTGAAAAAGAAGCGCTCGAAACCGAAGAAAAGAAAAAGGAAGAAGAAAAAAAGAACAACGAAACGTCAGCCGAGTTGAATATGATGGGTGCGGCTAATTCTGATGTTCCTTTTATTAACGCTAATTCAACCGCGACAAACTCGGTCAAGAAAAACGAAAATGATTTGCAGATTTATCTCTACGCGGACGATTATTCGCAAAATTGGAATTTCTTTGTCAGATTCGACGCGACCGACGAACAAGCGCTTGCCGAAGCCGAACGCGTGGTCGGCAAACCGCTGACCGAAGAAATGAAAAAACGCGTTACGGAAGCGCGTAAGAATGCGTATTCGTCGCAGTTTAACGACAACAAGCAAGCCGAATATCAAGGCGGATATTTCGGTTCCGAAGAAAGATCGCTTTCGATTCTGCCCGAATTTCTGCGGCGCGACGATTTGACCGATTGGCTTTTCGCATATCAAATTAAAAATACGGAAAGCTATCTCTACGCGCTTTCCAAATATCGCCAGTCGGATGCCGATCTGTGGCTGATGGCGGCAATCTCGAAAGCCGATAAAAACTCGACCGAACTGAAACGCCTGCTTGATGCGGCGGGGCGAATGAGCCGTTCGGCGCTCGCTTATCCGACGGTCGCTTATCACGCCGCCAGAATTTACATCGAACAAGGCAAGCACGCGGAAGCGGTGAAAATTCTCGACGAAGTTTTGAACTCGACCGTTGATCTGCCGATTTCAAGCCGCAATCAGTTTCTCGAACTGCGCCTTAAAACTGCTGAAACGCTCGACGATTTTCTCAAATTTTCTCTTCGTCAGCCGTTTACTTTCGATTTTGACGGCAAAAGCGGCTCGATTGATGATTTTATCGCTGAACAAAAGTCTTATTACGATCCGAAATACAACGAACAGCCGCGGGAAGTTTTCGAGCGCGAAGTTGACGAACAATTTAAATCGGAAAAAGAATGGCAGAATCGTCTGCTTTTCGATTCGGGAACGCTCGAAAAAATTAATCAACACTTCCCGCTTTCCGTGTTGCTGGAAACGCAAAAATCAGCGGCGCTGCCCGATTATCTGCGCGAGCAATTCGCCATTGTGATCTGGACGAAAGCGATTATTTTAGAAGATTTTGCGATCGCGCAAAAAATAGAACCGGAATTGCTGAAATACAAACCGGAATTGAAAACGGCGATCAGTCAGATCAACCAGGCTAAAACTCCGATTGCTAAACAGCGCGCCGTTTTATATCTAATCTTGAAAAATCCAATTCTTTCGCCTTTTGTCGAATCGGCGCTCGAAAAAACCGATAACGACACCGATACTTTCGATGTCAATGATTGGTGGTGCGCGCCGTTTGATTCGGAATACGACGAAAACGGCGAAGAAAAAGCCGCAAATATTTCTGAAAAACCTAAATTTTTGACGGACGCGCAAAGTTTGGCGGCGCAGAATGAGCGCAAAAAAATCAAGGATTTGGGCGACGCGCCGAAATATCTGGGCGAAAAAGTGCTCGAATGGGCGAAGAATTCACCGACCGACAAACGACTTCCTGAAAGTTTATATATCGTGTACGAAGCGAACGGCTGGAAAAAATATTCTTGCGGCAATAATGAAGATTTGCGCAACGCCGCCGCGCAAATCCTCAGAAAACGTTATCCAAACAACGAATGGACGCAAAAATTAGAAACGGAAAATCAGTAGTCAAGAAATTGTCCGACTGTGTCAAAAAGTAAAAGGTTCGCAATAATAAAAATATTGCGAACCTTTTACTTTTTCAAATCAGACAATCTTTCTTATTGACCAATCGGTTTTCCGGCAAATTCGTAAATGACATACAAATTCAGCGCGTTATCTTTGATTTCAGACCGAACATCCTGCACGTTCGCCTGCAAATTGCCGTTTGTCGCTGTAATCGGCAGATTGAGCGCGATTTGTTTGCCCTGCAAAATCTGAATCGGATTGACACGCTGATTGATCGTTGACTGCACAATCGGCGTAACGAATCCGCTGATAATCGGCGAAAGCCCGTCAATGTTGACGGTTTCGACGTTTATTTGTCCGAAAACAGTTTGCTGCGCGGCGTCGAAACGCAAATCGAGCGCCGCCTGCGCCCAACCGTTAAACTGCACGCAGTTGCCGAAAACGCTCGTGCTGCCGGAAAAAGCGAGCGGCGCGCCGATACGGTTATTCTCGAATCGAACGCCGGTCTGAACGCCGCTGCCTTCCGGCAAAAGCGTGATTTTTCCTTCGCACTGGTTGGCGTTTTGCAGCAAGCCGTACTGCACGACTTGATCGTTTCCCGCATTGTTTTGTCCGGTCAAATTAAGCGGAAAAGCCGGGGCGTTCATATCGCGAAAAATCGTCTGCAAAACCTGATTGAAGAAATCCTGTTTCAATACGATTTGCGCGGTTCCGGGCGGTGCGCCGCTGGCGTCCGGCGGCTGAATCGGCGCGCCCGGCGCTTTTGCCGCGCGCGGCGCGCCGCCGAAAGTATAAAAAATAATCGCGCCGCCGATGACGATGCCGAGCAGTGCGCCGAGTAAAAATACGATGAATTTACTCATAATTTTATTGCTGCGGAGCTGAATTTGCCGCCGAATTATTTATTGGACTCGTCATTGGCGATGTCGCCGGTTTCGCTGCCGACTGCATCATCTGACCGATAAATTGACCGGCAACATTAAAGATCAAACTCATCTGCGCTTTGAGCTGTTCGGAATCAACTTTCGCGTAATCGGTCGGCGGCATAAACAACGCCGGATCAGCCGAAGTTTGAATATCGCTCATTTGCGTAATCATTCGCGCGCCTTTGAATCCCTGCACATTGCCGCCGGTTTGCGACTGCGCGACGGTTTCCGAACGCAGCGGCAAACCCGTTTCTTTATCTACCATTAAAAAAGATTCGGTTCCGACCTGTCCGGCTTGCGTCTGCGTGTTGGCAACGCCGCCGTAACGGTATTTCATGACGGTTCTGCCGTTTTGCTGTTCTTCGCCGACCATTTCCAAGCCCTGCATTTTCTTGACTTGCTGCACGATTTGTTCGGGCATCAGCAGTTGCCGCACTTCAAAACCGACCGATTGCGCATTTAACTCGGCGTATTGTTTGCGATTCGGCAAAATCACGTAATTGGTTCCGGCTTTGTCGAGATAGATGACTTTTTCGCCCGTTCCCGGCAAAGTGAATTCCATTCTACGATCTGCGCCGCTGCGCGCGACGACCGCGCCGATTGTCGGCAGCGCCGTCGTTCGCTGATCGCCGACCGCTTCAAAATTAAGAGCGACTTTGGCGGTATATTGTTCCGGCTCTCTCGTTTCAATCATCGAACTCGCCGCGCCGTTCATATTCATCGCCGCAGAATTGGAATTCGTGTTGACGAACGAATTGGCGACGTTCGCGTTTGTATTAACCAAATTGGCGTTCGTCGTCGAAGTTTGCGGCTGACAACCGATTGAAAAAACGATTGATGCCGATAAAGCAGAAATTGATGTTAATTTCGCAAAACGAAATTTTCGCATGATAAATTCCCCCAGTAGTGTTCTAAATTTTGACAGTTTGAATTTTCGTCAAACGTATCTGTAAAGCTATGCAATTATCATACACGTTTTGCTGAATAACGGTTAAAAAATAAGAAGCAGCGCAAAGTTATCTTTGCGCTGCTTCTTATTTTCGATTACTTACTTTATTTATGCTTTTTCTAAATTGGCAAATTTTTCGATCATCTTTTTCTGACCGAAACCGGGAAAGCTGATTGTCAACTTTACATTATCGCCTGTGCCTTCACGCCGCAAAACCAAGCCTTTGCCGTATTTAGCGTGCCGCACGTGACTTCCCGCGACAAACGAACCGGAACTTTCACCGGCAGGTTTCGCGCCCGGTTTATTTTGCGTCGCGGCGGCTTTTAATTTATCAAAACCGGTAACGGGACGGCTGATCGTCGGTTTTTCTTCCGCCATCGGAACATTCGGCGCGTTGCCTTTTTTGTTTTTGAAAAATTCGGCAATCGCTTCGGCATTGTTATACGTTTTGCCGGTGTAAGCGTTTTTTGGTTTTTCCTTTTGCGTTTCGCCGCGCAGCGCCGACGCCGCATATTTGTTTGACTGCACGCCCGAACTTTTAGCGAACGAAAGCCAGCTTGAACCGCGCGACATATCTTTAATCAAATCGAGCGGCATTTCGTTCAAAAACTGCGACGGTTCCGCCGCCATTTCTTCGCCGTAAACGCGGCGGCGCATCGAATGCGTGATAAATAAAATCTTTTCGGCACGCGTGATCGCGACATACGCGAGCCGCCGTTCTTCTTCGAGTTCTTTCGTGTCATTTAACGAACGCGAATGCGGGAAAATGCCATCTTCGAGACCGACGAGAAAGACAATCGGAAATTCCAAACCTTTCGCCGCGTGAACGGTCATCATCGTCACGGCGGCGTTGCGGTCGAATTTGTCCGTGTCGGAAACGAGCGCGGAATGGTCAATAAAATCGCGGAGTCCGTTTTGTTCCTGTTTGTCGTAATCAACCGCCGCGTTGACGAGTTCTTCCAAATTTTCGAGTCTGGTCGCCGATTCGTCCGTGTTTTCGGCGCGCAGCATATTCGCATAACCGGTATCTTCAATCGCCGCAATAACAACTTCGGTCACCGGCTTGTCGGTTTCCGACGCTTCAGCGACTTTCTTTTGCAGATTTTCGACGACTTGTTTGAATTTCCGCAAAGATTCGAGAGCGCGCGCCGTCAGATTCAAAGGTTTATCGTAATTTTCCGTGATAATCGCGAGCGCTTCCCACAACGAAGTTCCGAAATCGCGCGCGCGCAGCTGCAATTCATCGAGCGAAGTTTTTCCGAGTCCGCGCGTCGGCGTGTTGACGACGCGCATAAATGCGATGTCGTCAAACGGATTGAGTGCCATTTTCAAATAAGCGATGACATCTTTAATTTCAGCGCGTTCATAGAACGAAAAACCGCCGACGATGTTGTATTCGATGCGGTTGCGGCGCAACGCTTCTTCAAAAAGACGCGACTGCGCGTTCGTGCGATACAAAATCGCCGCTTTTCCGTTCGGTTCGCGGCGGCGGTATTCGTCAATTTGCGCGGCAACGAAACGCGCTTCGCCATCGCCGTCAAACGCTGGATAATAAAAGATTTTCTCGCCGCCCGGATTCGATGTCCAGAGTTTTTTCTCTTTGCGACCTTCGTTATTTTTGATAATCGCGTCCGCCGCGTCGAGAATTGTCTGCGTCGAACGATAATTCTGTTCGAGCATAATCGTTTTCGATTTCGGAAAATGCTCTTCAAACTGCAAAATATTGGCGATGTCCGCGCCGCGAAACCCGTAAATTGACTGCGCATCGTCGCCGACCACGCAGATATTTTGCTGTTTTTCGGTCAAATAACTGATTAAAGCAAATTGCAGAGCGTTCGTATCCTGATATTCGTCAACGAGAATATATTTGAATTTGTCGTTGTATTTTTCGCGAACTTCCTGCGACTTGCGCAAAAGCCGCACAGTTTTAATCATCAAATCGTCGAAATCGAGCGCGTTAGCGTTATTTAAACGTTCCTCGTAAAGTTTGAAAACACGCGCAATAGCAGATTTTCGCTCGTCGCTGAATTCGACGCGCGAGGCGAATAAATCCGAGTCTTCGCCGCGATTTTTCGAGCCGGAAATCGCGTTCAAACACTGTCGCGCGGCAAGCTGTTTTTCGTCGAAACCGATGTCTTTAACGCACGCTTTCAAAACTTTAATCGAATCGTCCGTGTCGTAAATCGTAAAAGATTTCGTGTAGCCTTCGCCCAAATGTTCGATGTCCTGCCGCAGAATCCGCACGCACAACGAGTGAAAAGTCGTCACCAGCGGCGCCGACTGCATTTTTTGACCTTTCATCAACGCCTCAACGCGCTCGCGCATTTCGCCTGCCGCTTTATTGGTAAAAGTAACGGCGAGAATGTTATACGGCGCGACGCCTTTTTCGGCGATCAAATAAGCAATCCGCACCGTAATCACGCGCGTTTTGCCCGAACCGGCGCCCGCCAAAATCAACAGCGGACCTTCAGTTGTTTTAACCGCTTCGCGCTGCTGCGGATTTAGAGAATCGAGAATTTCCATAATGTTTTTTGAGCGAAAATTCAATGGTAAAACTTAGGTTGATTTTTATCAAAGTCAAAAATTATTTGACACAGAATTCTCAAAATGAGAGAATTTTTCTGTTCCTTTGTAAAGTAACTTGAACTTAAATCAAAACAAAAACTAAAATCAATTAACAACTAAAATCAAACTAAAATTCAAATTAAATTAAAATTAACCAAAACAAAGGAGGAAAAAAATACGAAAAAATTTTTCAGGAGATTAGTTGTTAATGCACATTATTTCAAAAAGACGTTTACAAGAATTTTGGATTGAGAATCCAATTGCTGAAAAATCGCTT
>SXGU01081125.1_pt1 | contig 10786 bp, 10 predicted proteins | sample 3174531 | NCBI WGS metagenome assembly SXGU01 (sample SAMN11356863, study PRJNA531348) | freshwater metagenome | isolation source: freshwater sample F1-140 | place: China: Fuxian Lake, Yuxi | collected 2017-12-25 | reverse complement strand
GCAGGGCGCCGGTCCTGGTTTGAGGGAGATGGCCATGGAGATCGAGAAATTGGCGGTGTTCGCGGGCGCAGGGGTGCGTATTAGCGCCGAGATGGTGGACCAGGTCGTCGGCAGCCATGCCCAGGGGGATATCTTTGCCCTCACCCACGCCATCGGCATGCGCCAAGCGGACAAGGCCGGCAAACTACTGCGCACCTTGCTCGAGGAGGGCGAGGAGTCCGGCCGCATCCTGTGGATGTTGCAGCGCCACTTCCAGCTCCTACTCAAGGCGCAGGATCTGCTCCGCCAGCGGGTGCCAAAGGATGAGTTGGCGTCTGCACTGGGGGTGGCGCCCTTCTTTCTAGATCGATACCTGGACCAGGCCCGCCAGAGCCCTGGGGGGCGGTTGTGGGAGGCGATGGGGGCCTTGCACTGGGCCGATGACCAACTCAAAAGCAGGGCGCACCGGCAGGAAAAGGGCCTGATCGAGTTGCTCCTGTGGCGCCTGTGCGGGGTGGGTAGGGCTGGTTGACAGCACCGGGGCCCCTCATTATACTAACGCTGTAATCGAAGGGGAAAGTCAACAGCGAGCGCGAGGATCGAGGTGGTATATGAGTGAACCCATTACATTGACCGACGAGAACTTCGCCACGGAAGTACTGGAATCGAAGGTGCCGGTACTGGTGGATTTCTGGGCTGTCTGGTGCGGGCCCTGCCGGATGGTGGCTCCCGTGGTCGAGGCACTTGCTGCGGAGTACGAGGGCCGCGCCAAGGTGGCCAAACTCGATGTGGACAGTGCCCAGAAGACGGCGTCTGAATACGGCATTCGCAGCATTCCGACCCTGCTTATCTTTAAAGCGGGCAAGGTCGCCGACCAGGTGATCGGCGCGGTGCCCAAGAAACAGATTGTCGAGAAGCTGGACGCAGCGCTGGCCAACTGAAGCTCTCCGCCCGTGGCGCGGGCGCAAATGCGGGGCAAGACGGCTCTTTCGGGTTCTCGAAGGAGTCGTTTTTTCATCGGGAACTGACGATGGCTGATCCATTCTGGGGCCGACTCTTCAATGGGAAGGCCGAGAAGAAGGAATCACTTTTCGATGTGCTGAAGCGTATTCCCATCTTCCAGGATTTCGACCCGCGCGAGTTCGCCAAGATCGAGGATATCCTGCACCGCCGCAGCTTCGCCGTCGGCGAGGCCATCGTGCGGGAAGGGGAGACTGGGGTGGGCATGTACATCATTCTGGAAGGGCAGGTGCAGATCCTACACGCCGGCGAAGAAGGCCAGGCAATACGGTTGGCCACCCTCGGGCCCGGAGATTTTTTTGGCGAACAGGCCCTGCTCGACGAGTCCCCGCGCACGGCCTCCGCTGTGGCCACCCAGGCCTGTCAGGCGATTGGGTTTTTCAGGCCGGACATGCTGGAACTCATCGAGCGGAATCCCCGGACCGGCCTCAAAGTAGTGATGCGTCTTTCGCAGATGATTTCCCTGCGTTTGCGCCAAACCAATCGGCTGTTGAAGGAGGCCCGCGAGCGGGTGATTGCCGCCGAGCGGCAACTGGCAGCTGCCCCAGAGCATGGCGAAGAGCCACCCCCTCCGGTACCCTCTCGCCGCTGAGCCTATCCCTATGGACCGGGAATCGAGTTTCAGTTGGGCCCGACTGGTGAAGGTGCTCTTGGGTCTCGTGGTGTTGGTGGGGGTGGGGTGGTTTCTCTACGCCATCCGCGAGATACTCGTCCCCTTTATCCTGGCTTTTATCCTCTCCTACGTACTTAATCCCCTGGTCGACCACATGGAAGGCCGGGGCATGAGCCGAGGCGGAAGTATTGCGCTGATTTTTGTCGGCCTGATCGCGCTCGGGGTGGTGGGTTTTTTTACCGTAGGCAAACGACTCACCGATCAGGTCATGGACATCACGGAGCAGTTCCTGCGCCAGGAATCCGTGGTCAAGGAATTCAGCATCGCCAATACCGGGGAAGAGAGCATTTCGGTGGACGTGGTGTGGAAACGCATGCGCCCGGGGAAACGATTCGCGCTGGTAGACCCGCCCGATTTCCCGATGGAACTGGCGCCCGGGTCCAGACAGGTTCTCCAGATCCGTTTCAGCCCCCGGGACACGGAGCAATGTGAAGGCATCCTCCGCTTCAGCAGCAGCGATCTTGCCGGGCCCTTCGAACTCAGGGTCCACGGCAACGCCACGGGGGAGCAGGAGGAGTTCTGGTCCAGGCCCGAGTACATGCAGAAGGCGACTGTCCAGACCCTCGAATTCTCCACTGCGGGTATTGATTTTGGCAAGGCCGGGCCCAGCATAATCACCAGGATGAGCGATGTGGTTAGCGGCCTGCAGCCCAAGTTGCAGGCCTACCTTGGGGTGGATATGGACCTGGAGCGGCTAGTGAAGGTGAAGGGCCGCGAGATGATGAACACCCTGGTGGGCAAGTCGAGCGCTTTTGTCGAGGGCATTTTCTCCGGGCTGGCGCTGCTGGTGATCGTGCCCTTCGCCGTCTTTTTCTTTTTGAAGGAAGGCCGACGCATTACCCACGAGTTGATCGAGCTGGTCCCCAATGCCTATTTCGAACTCTGCCTCAACCTTATCTACCAGATCAACGGCCAGATCGGCGGGTACCTGCGCGGGCAGATGCTGGAGACCGGCATCGTCGCCCTGCTCTCGGTGGTGGCCCTGACCGCCATTGGCCTGCCCAATGCCATCCCCATCGGGTTGCTCGCGGGCACCGCCAACATGATTCCCTACCTCGGCCCGCTGATCGGGGGGATCACGGCGTCGGTGGTGGCCCTCAGCACGGGAGGTGGGGGCTCGATGGTGCTCTACGTTATTGTCGCCTTCGCCATCATCCAGATGCTCGACAATCTCGTGGTGCAGCCCATCATTGTCGCCAAGAGTGTGGACCTGCACCCAATGCTGGTGATGTTGGTGGTTTCGATCGGTAGCCAGCTGCTGGGCATCATGGGGATGTTGATCGCAGTGCCGTTCACCGGGATCGTGAAGGTCAGCACCCAGACCATTTACCGCGGAATCAAGGGCTACCGGGCAACCTAGGCAGTTGACAAAACCGCCAATAGGCCCTATTAATTCAAATTATAGGAGTAAGGTGGTGGGGTGAGAAGGATAGCTTCACCAATAACAGGAGGATAGGTGTCCTTGTCAGTTTCGGTAGTGTTAGACCAAACACAGCTGGCGTCGCTGGCGGACCGGATCTGCCAGGCCCGGAAACTCTACGGTGCCGATAGTCCTTACGTGCTGGGCCTCTTTGTAGCCTTCGAGTGGTTGACCAGTGGCGGTGAGGGCGGGGACGGGTTGAAGCGGCAGCTGGCCGAGAGGGTGGTCGAGATGGAGGCCGGCAGGGCGGCCCGCCCCACCACTGAAACCACCCCGGCGCCTGCCGGCGAGGGCCTGGTTGAGAACAACTGGATCAAGGGCAACGTCAAGTGGTTCAACAAAGACAAGGGGTACGGGTTCATTTCCACCGAGAGCAACACCGACGTCTTTGTGCACTGGCGCGATATCTCCTCCTGGGACCGCAGCCTGGCACAGGGCGACGAGGTGGAGTTCATGGTCACCAAGACCGCCAAAGGCTTCCAGGCCATCAATGTGATGAAGGTCGGCAAGGAAAACGCGGGCGAGGGGGAGGGGGACGAGGCCCAAGCCGCCGGCCAGGCCCCCAGTGCCGTGAAGGAGGGAACCGAGGCCGAAGAATCGGGCTCGGATGGCAACCCGCCCGCCGCCCAGAGCTGAACCCACCACTGGATAGTTGAAAGGAACGTCCCCAGGGCATGTTGAAAAAGCCGCGCAACGAGGTCAATTGTTCCTTTTGTGGCAAAGGGTACAACCAGGTCGAGAAGCTCATCACTGGGCCTTCGGTGCATATCTGCAACGAATGTGTGCTGTTGTGCAACGAGGTGCTGGAGGAGGAGAACCGCCAGGAACCCAAGCTGAACGGCGGTCCCTTGCCCAAACCCGCGGAGATTAAGGCCCATCTCGACGTCCATGTGATTGGGCAGGAGCGCGCCAAAAAGGCACTTTCGGTGGCGGTGTACAATCACTACAAGCGAATCTACTCTGGGGCCTCGGACGTAGAACTGGCCAAGAGCAATATCCTGCTCATCGGGCCCACGGGTACGGGCAAGACCCTGATGGCGGAAACCCTGGCCCGCATCCTGCAGGTGCCCTTCGCCATTGTCGACGCGACCGTGCTCACAGAAGCTGGATACGTAGGTGAGGACGTCGAGAATATCCTGGTTCGCATCCTGCAGGCCGCAGACTACGACACGGCTAAAGCAGAGCGGGGCATACTCTTTATCGACGAGATAGACAAGATCGCCCGGAAGACAGGTAACCCCTCGATCACCCGGGACGTGTCCGGCGAAGGGGTGCAGCAGGAATTACTAAAGATCCTTGAGGGCACGGTTTCCGGGGTGCCCCCAAAGGGGGGCCGCAAACACCCCGAACAGCCCCTGGTCCAGATCAACACCCGCAATATCCTCTTTATCTGTGGCGGTGCTTTCGACGGCCTCGACAAGATCGTCGGCCAGCGCCTCGGCCAGCGCGCCCTCGGATTCGGCGTGCAGGAAGGGGTGCAGCTGAGCACGCCGGCTCGGGCGCTCTCGCGGGTCGAGCCCGAGGATCTGATCCAGTTCGGCATGATCCCGGAGTTGATAGGCCGGCTGCCGGTCCTGAGTGTGTTGCAGCCGCTCAGCAACGAGGCGCTGCTGGACATCCTGGTAAAACCCCGCAATGCGCTGATCAGGCAGTATCAAAAACTCTTCGAGATGGACGGATTGTCCCTGACCTTCGAACAGTCGGCGTTGGAGGGAATTGTCGAACTCGCTCAGGCCAAATCCATGGGAGCTCGGGGGTTGCGAGCCGTGCTCGAGAAGGCGATGTTCGAGCTGATGTACGAGTTGCCCTCCAGGCCGGAAATCAAGGAGTGTACCATCACCCGCGATTTTATCGAGGCCAAGGGGCCTCCTATCCTGATACCAAAAAAGAAACGGGCCTGAGCCAAAATCGCACCCCAGCCGGCATATACCCCACCGGGCGTATAGGCCTTTTTTATGATTCGGACCAGCACACCTAACCCCAACTATCCAGCACGTTGTCTGCCCCCCGAACCCACCGGCGGTGTGGCTCCTGCACCAGGGGACACCGTCCTGGTGTATGGCAGACTGCTCTGCGGCGATGCCCGCGGTGGCCTGTTGTTAGGACCAGATGGCGTCAAGTTCCAGTGCCGGTGGGCATGGGTCGGCCAACCACCTGCGGGTGGCGCTATCCTGGAGGTGGAAGGCCGGGCTGAAAAGGGCGGGGTGTGGGCGACGCGGGTCCGGGTCCTCGCACCCGCGCTTGCGAGGCCCCGGGTTGGGGAGTGGGGGGAGTGGGAGGAGGAGCAGGCCAGGATGCGGCGGGTTTTGGCGTTGCGCGCCCAAGTATTTGCAGCGGTGCGGGCCCACTTTGCAGCGGCGGGGTTTCTCGAGGTTGAGACTCCCGGCATGGTGCCGGCACCGGGCCAGGAGGCCAACCTGCTGCTTTTTGAGACCAGGTACCGCGCGCGGCAGCCCGTTGACCTTTGCCTCGTCAGTTCCCCCGAACACCATATGAAACGCCTGCTCGGGGCGGGATTTGCACGTATATACCAGTTGGGACGTGCCTTTCGCAACGGCGAACGGTCGGCCACCCATTTGCCGGAATTTACCATGCTGGAGTGGTACCGGGCGTACGCCAGTTACGAGGAGATCATGGTCGATGTCGAGGCGCTAGTAGCTGGTGTCAGCCTGGCGGTGAGGGGGACAACCGTGTTCGAGTACCAGGGGCAAGCCCTCGATCTCACCCCCCCATGGCGCCGACTGAGCGTGCGGGAGGCCTTCGCCGAATTCGCGGGCATTGACCTAGACCCCGAGGTCAGCCTGAACGTGTTTCGCAGGCTGGCGACCAAATGCAGCGCCAGTGTTGACACCAAGGACTCCTGGGAGGAGATTTTCTTCAAGCTTCTGCTGGAAAAAATCGAACCCGGTATGGCGGCCACCGGTCGACCGGTGCTCCTGAGGGACTACCCGGCCAGCATGGCGGCCCTGGCCAAGATTCGGCCAGGTGATGGGGTGGCCGAACGGGTGGAGGCGTACGCAGGCGGTATGGAACTGGCCAATGGATTTACGGAGCTCAACGACCCAGAGGAGCAAAGGCGGCGTTTCGCCGCTGAGCGCGCAAAAAGGGCGGCACTCGGTTTTCCGCTTCACCCCATCGACGAGGAGTTCCTCGAAATGCTCCGGCTGGGAATGCCCCCGGCGGGCGGTATGGCCCTGGGCATGGATCGACTGGTCATGTTACTCGCCGATGCACGCTGCATCGATGAGGTCGTCGCCTTTCCCTTTCCAGTGGTCGAGGCGCTGGTATGAGCAAGGTCCTGGTCGCCTCCGCCGACCCGCAGCTCATCGCGGTGGCGTCGGGGGTGCTCCGCCGCCTGGAGAGCCAGTGTGTGGTGGTGGCTACGGAGGAGGGGATCGTGCATGGACTGCACCAGGACGACACGGATCTGCTCCTCCTAGACCGGCGCCTTCCGGCATTCCCAGAGCGCGAGTTTCTCCAGCGCCTAGCCGCCGACCCTCTGGCCGGCGAGGTGCCGGTGTTGTTGATCGGGGCGTTCGCTGACCACGAGGAGCAGTTGGGCCTGGTGGATGCAGGGGTGAGTGAGTTTATTGCCCAGCCTGTGGACCCCGGGATGTTGGCGGTGCGGATTAAGTCCCTGCTGCGGCTGGCCCGCCGGCTCGACCAGATGAGAGCTCAGGCCCTCATCGACGAATTGACCGGGGTGTACAACCGGCGGTACCTGGAAGGCCACCTCAGCGCCAAGTTCGGCGAGGCCAAACGCTACCAGCATCCCTTCAGTTTTATCCTCCTCGATCTGGACCATTTCAAAAAGGTGAACGATACCCTAGGGCATCAGTTCGGGGATTTGGTCCTGCGCGAGACAGCCGGGCTGATCCGGGAGCAGATGCGCGGCGAGGATACCCTGACCAGGTACGGGGGGGAGGAGTTTGCGATTATCCTGCCCCATACCGATCTCGAACCTGACCAGGTACGGGGGGGAGGAGTTTGCGATTATCCTGCCCCATACCGATCTCGAAGGTGCGCTGATCCTCGCCGAGAGGGTGCGCCAGAGTGTGGCGGGCTACCAGTTTGTCTTGGGCGAGAACCAGATCCGGATCACCGTCAGTCTGGGCATCGCAGCCTATCCCAATGACGATTTCACAAGTACGGCCGAATTGATCGACTGCGTGGATGCGCGGCTGTACCGGGCAAAAGACGCCGGTCGCAACTGCCTGATCTACCGCTAGGCTGGGGGTGTTTCAGCCGCTGGGCAGGGGAGGGGAGAGGGAGGCCGCATTGTGGAAAATGCCGTCGATGAGCCCAAAGTCCTTGGCTTCCTCTGGGGAGAGGAAGTAATCGCGCTCGGTCACCTGGGCGATGCGGTCGAGGGTCTGGCCGGTGTCCCGCTCGAGGATCTGGTTGAGGCGCGCGCGCCACTCGACGATCTCCCGGGCATGGATCTGAATATCCGACGCCTGCCCGCCAATACCACCCCAGGGCTGATGCAGCATGAGCCGCGCGTGGGGGAGGGCGTTGCGTTTGCCCTTGGCGCCGCCGGCCAGCAGGATGGCGCTCATACTGAACGCCTGGCCCACACAGAGCGTCGCCACGTCACAGGGAATATGTTGCATCGTATCGTAGATCGCCAGGCCGTCGGTGATGCTGCCGCCGGGGCTGTTGATGTAGAGGGAGATGTCTTTTTTGGGATCTTCCGAGGCCAGGAAAAGCAGCTGGGCGATGATCAGGTTGGCCTCGCTGTCGTCGATCGGGGTTCCCAGGAAGATGATGCGGTCCTTCAGCAGGCGGGAGAAGATATCGTAGGCGCGTTCGCCGCGCCCTGTCTGTTCGATGACGATGGGTACGATGGCCATAGGTCCGCTCTGGAATTGAGTGAAATTCACGGAAAACGATACTCGTTGGGCGAGCCCCTGTCAATAGCGCAGCCGGCGCGGCCCGTACTTCCACAGGCCGCTATCCACCGCCACACCACTTGGCCCTCGGCGCCGCCATGTTGATCGGGATAACCGGCGGTATTGGCTCGGGCAAATCAACCCTGGCGCGCATGTTGGCCGAACGCGGGGCAGGTCTGGTGGACGCCGACCTCGTCGGACATCGGGCACTTGAGTTGCCGGCCCTCGCCGCTGCCCTAGTGGCGGAGTTTGGCAGCCAGATCGCCGACGAGAAGGGCCAGGTGCAGCGCCGGGAGCTGGGCAAACTTGCCTTTGCCTCGGCCGAGTCCTTTGCCAAGTTGACCCGCACTGTGCGCCCGTACCTGGAACCCATGCTCTGGGGCGAAGTCAACCAGCTGCAGGCCCAGCCGGGGGGCGGGGTTGTCATCGTGGATGCCGCCCTGATCTACGAATGGGGGGTTGCCAACCGGTTTGACCTCGTGGTGGTGGTGGATGCTCCGGAGGGGATCCGCTGTCGGCGGGCGGCGGCCCGGCAGGGCCTGAGCGAGGCAGAGGTGCTGCGGCGCATGGCCTGGCAGCTGGCACCCGCCGAAAAACGCGCGCGGGCCGATGTGGTGGTCGAAAACACGGGTTCCCTGGAGGAACTGGCTCGGCGGGCAGAGGAAATATGGCAGCAGCTACAAGATACCCCAAGGCGAAAACAGGGGTCCAGTGAATCCTGAGTTGAGGCGAACGCCGCTCTGGGAAGCCCATCGGGCGGCGGGCGCCCGCCTGGTCGAGTTTGCCGGCTGGGAGATGCCGGTGCAGTACCGGGGGATCAACGAGGAGCAGCAGGCAGTTCGCAACCGCGCCGGGGTGTTTGACGTGTCCCACATGGGCAAGGTGCTGCTAGAAGGCAGCGGCGCCCTGCGGTTTCTCCAACACCTGCTTCCCCCCGACCTGGGGCGCCTGGGCGTGGGGCGTATCGCGTATGCCGTGATGTGTGCTCCCGACGGCGGGGCCCTAGATGACCTGCTGGTGTACCGCGTGGGGCAGACGGCCTACCTGCTGGTGGTAAATGCCTCGCGCTTGGACGACGATTTGAACTGGATCTCCTGCCAGGCGGGTGCTTTCCAGGGGGTGGGCATCGACGGCAGCCAGGAACTTTCCGGCATACTCGCGGTGCAGGGTCCGCTGGCAGAGACGATCGTGGGCGGGCTGTTTGGCCACAGGCCACTCGAGCTGGACTATCTGGAGTGTGCCCAGCTCGAATGGAGTGGAACGCCACTCATGATCAGCCGGAGTGGATACACAGGTGAGGATGGGTTTGAGTTGATCTGCCCCAACCCCGCCCTGGCCCAGCTCTGGGGGGAGCTAGTGGCGTTGGGGGCTCAGCCCTGCGGCCTGGGCGCCCGGGATGTGCTGCGCACCGAGATGGGGTATTGCCTGTACGGGCATGAACTGGGGACAAAACTCTCGCCCCTCGATGCGGGGTTGGCATGGTCCGTGGATCTGGGAAAGGAGCCGGCATTTGTGGGGCAGCACAGTCTCCGCCGGCAGCAGGAAGCAGGCCTGAAACAGCGGCTGGTTGGCCTGCGTCTGGAGGAACAGGGAATCCCGAGACCCGGGTGCCGCTTGCTCGACGGGCAGGGCCTGACGGTGGGGACCATCAGCAGTGGCACCTATTCACCGTCCCTCGAGCGGGGTATTGCCCTCGCCTATGTTGCGCCGAGTGTGCGGCGTCCCGGTACTGACCTGTGGGTGGACCTGAGGGGCAGAAGCCGAAGGGCAGTGGTGGTGAGGACACCCTTTGTGCCCTCCCGCATCAAGAGAAAAGGGCGGAAGTGATGGAGGGAAAAGGTGCCGAGTGCGGGGGATTCCTCTGGCGGCATCTGGGTCCCCGCCCGGCGGAGATCGCGGAGATGCTGGCGGCGCTTGGGCTCAACTCCCTGGATCAGTTGGTGGACAGGGCGGTGCCCCCGAGCATACGTATGCGGGCCTCATTGGCACTGGGAGCGCCGCTGGCAGAACACGAGGTGTCGGCGGAGTTGGCCCGGCTCGCCAGTGCCAACCAGGTCTGGCGCTCGTACCTGGGCACGGGGTACTACAACTGCCTCACCCCGGCGGTGATCCAGCGCAATGTGCTTGAGAATCCAGGCTGGTACACCCAGTATACCCCGTACCAGGCGGAGATCGCCCAGGGTCGTCTCGAGGCGCTGCTAAACTTCCAGACGCTGATCATCGATCTGTGCGGCCTGGACCTCGCCAACGCTTCCCTCCTAGACGAGGCCACGGCTGCGGCAGAGGCGATGGCCATGCTCAAGGCAGTGGCAAAGGGCAGCGCGCGGGTTTTCTTTGTTGCCAGCGACTGCCATCCTCAGACTATTGGAGTATTGCGCACCCGGGCAGAGTTCCGAGGTTGGGAGGTGGTGGTGGGCGATCCCGGGAACTTCTGTTTCACCGGCGAGGTCTTTGGGGCGCTGGTGCAGTATCCCAGCACCACTGGGGCGCTGTGGGACTACCGGGTTTTTTGCCAAACAGCCCATCAGGCCGGGGCCAGGGTGGCGGTCGCCACCGACCTCCTTGCCCTGACACTGCTGACACCACCTGGCGAGTTTGGCGCGGATGTCGCCGTGGGGAGCACCCAACGCCTGGGCATGCCCATGGGTTATGGCGGACCCCACGCCGCCTTTTTCGCCACCCGCGAGGAGTACAAACGCCACCTTCCCGGGCGAATTATCGGGGTGTCCCAGGACAGCCAGGGGCGGCCGGCCCTGAGAATGGCCCTCCAGACCCGCGACCAACACATCCGCCGCGAGAAGG
>SXGU01476690.1_pt1 | contig 10788 bp, 10 predicted proteins | sample 3174531 | NCBI WGS metagenome assembly SXGU01 (sample SAMN11356863, study PRJNA531348) | freshwater metagenome | isolation source: freshwater sample F1-140 | place: China: Fuxian Lake, Yuxi | collected 2017-12-25 | reverse complement strand
CGGGCCTGAACGCGGGCCGCTGGGATTACATATTCTCTTGCATCAAGAAATTCAAGGTCGATAAGAATTTCTGCTTGGCCGATCGTGCCAAGGTGACGATGACGTCGCCGTTCATGCGTGCCTACGCACTGCTGCTGCTGAAAACTTGCCATAAGCGCAATGCTCCGGCAATCGGCGGAATGGCTGCGCTGATTCCGATCAAGAACGATCCGGAACAAAACGACATCGCGATGGGCGGTGTGCGCAACGACAAGGCACGTGATGCCACCGACGGCTACGACGGCGGTTGGGTTGCACATCCGGGCCTGGTCGACTTGGCGATGACCGAGTTCAAGAAGGTCTTGGGCGACAAGCCGAACCAGATCGACAAGCAGCGCCCGGACGTCAACGTAACTGGCGCCGATTTGCTCAACTTCCAGCCGGAAGCGCCGATCACCGAAGCCGGCCTGCGTTACAACATCAACGTCGGTATTCATTACCTGGGTGCTTGGCTGGCAGGCAATGGCTGCGTGCCGATCCATAATCTGATGGAAGACGCTGCGACCGCGGAAATCAGCCGTTCGCAAGTCTGGCAATGGATTCGTTCACCAAAGGGCGTGCTGGAAGACGGTCGGAAAGTGTCTGCCGACATGGTGCGCGCGATGATTCCGGAAGAACTGAAGAAGGTGAAGGAAGTCGTTGGTTCAGGCGCGACCTATGACCGCGCCGCGCAGATTTTCGAGGAAATGTCGACTTCGGAAAATTTCGCGGAATTCCTGACCCTGCCGTTGTACGAAGAAGTTTGAGCCCCAAACCCACGGTGGTCTTGGCGTAGCAACAGAAAAAAACCGGCTTCGGCCGGTTTTTTTCTGTATTCGAATGGCTGGCATTATAGGGACTGAATATACGCTCGCATTCCCGCCAATAGCATTTCGACCGCCATCGCGGTAAGAATCAGCCCCATCAAGCGCTCGAACGCCGTCATTACGCGCGGTCCGAGCACGCGCTGCATCCGCTCCGCGCTTAATAAAACAATCAGCCAAACCACTGCCACGAGTGAAAGCACGGCGATATGGAGAATGGTCTCCGCGGCATTGTGTGATGAAAACAGCAATACAGTAACCAAGGCCGATGGACCCGCCAGTGCGGGAATTGCCAGTGGAACGATGAACGGTTCGCCGGACGACTCGCCGTCGCCGAAGACACCGCCGGGTTGCGGAAATACCATGCGCAGCGCAATGAGGAACAGGATGACGCCGCCGCCGATTCGCAGCGCGATGTCGCTTAACTGAAGTGCCGACAGGAAATGGCGTCCAAAGAACATGAACAGCAGTAACAGCAAGAAAGCGATCGCGCATTCCCGAGCGATCACCCGACTGCGTCGCTCCGTCGGCACGTTGGCGAGCGCGCTGACAAACAGCGGTACGTTGCCGAACGGATCGGTTACAAGCAACAAAATAATGAACGATTGAAAGAAACTTTGGGTCATGTTGGCCTGGGTAAAGTAATAGAGGCGTTCCTCGATTTTGGGCACGCGGTGGCGGCTGGCATTTCGCGTAGCATGCCATAGGCATAACAAAACAAAATACGGAGAACGCGTGGGGATAGCCAAATCAATCAAGACATCTCGTCGCCGTTTTATTCTCGGTGGCTTGGGAGTCGCCGGTGCGCTGATCGTCGGCTGGGGTGTGATGCCGCCGCGCCAGCGCTTGCACCTTGCCACTCCTGTTCCAGCGAAAGACGGCGAAGTGGCGCTCAACGGCTGGCTCAGGATGGCGAGCGACGGCACGGTGACGCTGGCCATGCCGCAATGCGAGATGGGACAAGGCGTATTTACCGCGTTGCCGATGCTGGTGGCGGAAGAACTGGACGTGCCGCTGGCGATGGTGAAGATCGAGCAGGCACCGATCGACAAGATTTTCGGTAATGTCGCCTTGCTCCAAGACGGCCTGCCATTCCACCCGGATGGCGCCGGCACGCTCAAGGAGGCGGCGCGCTGGTTTAGCGGCAAAACGGCGCGTGAACTCGGTCTGATGATTACCGGCGGTTCTTCGTCGGTGAAGGATCTGTGGCACCCGATGCGCGAAGCGGGCGCGACAGCGCGCGCAATGCTGGTCGCCGCCGCCGCGAAAGAGTGGGGTGTTGCGCACTCGGAATGCAAGACGGAGAACGGCGCGGTAACGCACTCCAGCGGTCGGCGCGCCAGTTACGGTGAGTTGGCTGCCAAGGCAGTCGGCAGCAGTCCGAGCGAAATTCATCTCAAGAATCCAAAGGATTTCAAGCTGATCGGCACCTCGCCGCCGCGCCGCGACTCTGTGGCCAAGGTCAACGGCAGCGCAGTTTTCGGCCTGGACGCGCGCCCGCCGGGGTTGGTGTATGCCGCGATCAAAATGTCTCCGACGATAGGCGGCGGCATTGCGCATGTCGATGCCGACAAGGTTGACGCCATGCCGGGCGTGATCGGTGTAATCGACTTTTCAGGGGCGGCGTTCGGCATGGCGGGTGTTGCCGTCCTTGCCAAATCCTATTGGCAGGCAAAGCAGGCGGTCGCGGCGCTGCCGGTTGCGTGGAATGCTGGCCCGAATGCGACATTGGCGACGGAAGCGGTTTTCAAGGAGTTGGCGGCCAAGCTCGACAGCGAATCCGGTTTTACGTATTACCAGGTGGGGGAACCCGATTCGGCCAAGACGGCAACCAGAAGCCTGAAGGCGGAGTACAAGGCGCCGTTTCTGGCGCACGCGACGATGGAGCCGGTCAATTGCACCGCGCAGGTCAAAGACGGCAAGGTCGTTTTATGGGCATCGACGCAGGTTCCCAGCATTGCGATCGACATGGCGGCCAGGGTTGCCAAGGTCAAGTCCGACGACGTTACGCTGCATGTTACCTACCTTGGCGGCGGTTTCGGCCGGCGTCTGGAAGTCGACATGGTGGCACAGGCGGTTGCGATCGCAAAACAAGCGGGCGGCGTGCCGGTCCAGGTGATCTGGAGCAGGGAAGACGATACCACGCACGATTTCTACCGCCCGGCCGCCATGGCGCGCTTTTCGGCATCGCTCGACGCCGCAGGCAATGTTGTCGCCTACGACAACAAGCTGGCGTCCGGCACGATCCTGCACCAAGTGATGGAACGCACCTTCGGTCTGATGGGAGCCGGACCGGACAAGAATACGGCCGAGGGGGCGTTTGACATGCCTTACGAATTTCCGCACCAGCACATCGCCCATGTCAATGTGGAGACGCCAGTGCCGATCGGCTACTGGCGTTCGGTCGGGCATTCGCATAATGCATTTTTCAAGGAAAGCTTCATTGACGAGCTGGCACATGCCACTGGCCGCGATCCGGTCGAATTCCGGCGCAGCCTGCTGAAAATACATCCCCGTCACCTTGCCGTACTCGACGCTGCAGTGGCCAAGGCGGGTAAGCCACCAATGGGCCACGCACATGGCGTCGCCCTGCATCAGTCGTTCGGCACCATCGTGGCTGAAGTGGCCGAAGTTTCGATCGAGGGCACGGAAATCCGCGTGCATAAAGTGACTTGCGCGGTCGATTGCGGCATTGCGGTCAATCCCGGCATCATTGCCCAGCAAATGGAGTCGGGCGTGATATTCGGGTTGAGCGCTGCGCTGTTCGGCGAGATTACAATCAGGGATGGCAAGGTGCAGCAGCAGAATTTCCACGACTACCCGGTGCTGCGGATGAATCAGGCGCCGCTGGTCGATACGGTGATCATCAGGAATGCGGAACCGCCGGAAGGCGTGGGTGAACCGGGTACGCCGCCGATCGCGCCGGCCGTCGCCAATGCGGTATTCAAACTGACCGGAAAACGCCTGCGCAGCCTGCCGCTACGCCTGGCTTAATTTAATAGGGTGCGCAGATTGCAAATACGTTGCCACTTGGCGTGTTCGGGAGAACTCGCCGCCTGCGTGCGCAGTTCGGCATCGCTTTTCTCTGCCAGCGCCAGGATCAGTCGGTCGGCCAGTTTCAACTCCGGCAACACCGTGCCAAAAAACGCGACCGTGTCGCCGCGCTGTATTAACAAGGTCGGAAAATTCTCCACGTCGATATCGCCGATGAAGTCTGCTTGATCTTCGATATCGATCCAGACGAAGCGCTTGTCCGGATGCTGTGCCGCCAATTGATCAAAACCGCTGCGGTAGCTGCGGCAGGTATCACACCAGGCGGCACACAGGCAGGCGACGACCCATGCATCCTGGTCCAGCCATTCGGCCAATTGTGTGCGGTTGTGGTTTTCCAGTGTGAAGCCTGTTGAAGACATGGAGGACTTGCGAAGCAGAGTGGGACGATATTGTAAGACAAGGCGGAAGGTACTGCTCGTCCGTTCTGCTGGCGAACGGCAATGTCGTCCGTATGGACGTAATGGCTGGCCGCGCAGGCCAGTCCGGTTCAGGCGGTGGTATTGACGTTTTGTCCGAGATGGGATGGGAGATTCGCAGCGGTCGCCGGCGGCAATGCCTCAAGCAGGGCAGTCGCGCTGCTGGCCTGAATATCGATCGCTTTTTTCAGCACGGAAACGCCAACCGCCTGATTCGTTGCCGTATTGGCTATTGTTGTTGCCAGATTGGCGATGTTTGTAACGTCCATGGAATCCTCCGGTGCAGTTCTATCGTTAACGGCAGCTGCACTGCATTCTTTAGGTCGGCTGTCACGGTAAAATACAAAGATGCATACCATCCTTGCCATAGAAACCTCTTCCGAGCTTGCTTCCGTCGCGTTGTTCCGCGATGGGCAAGTGATCGCGCGCGAAGCATCGGGCGTGCATACCCATTCGCAAACGGTGCTGCCGATGGCGCAGGAGCTGTTCGCACAGGCAGGAATGACATTAAAGCAATGCGACGCCATCGCCTTCGGTGCCGGGCCGGGATCATTTACGGGCGTGCGCACCGCATGCGGCGTGGCGCAGGGTTTGGCCTTCGGCCTTGATTTGCCGGTGGTGCCTGTCGTGACCTTGAAGGCGATGGCACAGGCATGCCGTGAAGCCTGCGGTGCGACGGACGTGCTGGTTTTACTCGATGCGCGCATGGAAGAAGTCTATTGGGCGCAATACCGTTATCAGGATGGATGGCAAACCTTGTCCGAACCGGTTTTGTCAGCCGCCGATGCAGTGAACGCCATCGGCCAAGTGGTCGCGTGCGGCAATGGTTTGATTGCCTATGCCTCGGTGTTTGATTTACTGTCATTCGCTAAGGATGCACAACGTGACATCATGCCGCATGCAGCGCAGATCGCCCTCCTGGCGCAGACCGAACTGATCGCCGGACACGCTGTGAACGCACGCGATGCACAGCCACTTTACTTGCGCAATAAAGTCGCGTTGACAACGGTAGAACGTTTGGCAAAGGCAGCCGCATGAACGTGATATATAAAGCGGTCGGCGAATCGCCGGCATTGTCTTCCTTGTATTTCATGCCAATGCAGGTCAACGACCTGCCTGAAGTGCTGGAAATCGAAAACGACATCTATCCGTATCCATGGACTCGCGGCAATTTCCTTGATTCGCTCTACAGCGGCTATGAAGCATGGACCTTGCGCGAACCTTCCGGCGTGCTGGTCGGGTATTTCCTGTTGATGCTGGCAGTGGACGAGACGCATTTGCTCAACATCAGCGTCCGGCGCGACTTGCATGGCAGGGGCATTGGACGCATGCAGCTTGATAAAGTCGCATCGCTGGCAAGGGAGCATGGCATGCATTCGGTACTGCTGGAAGTGCGGCCCTCCAATCAGCGCGCGCTGGCGGTTTATCAGCGTTACGGATTCGTACAGATCGGGCAGCGCAAGGGTTACTATCCGGCACAAAACAATACGCGCGAAGATGCGATTGTCATGAGATTTCAGTTATGAATGCCACACTAGATCGTCGTGCAGCCTTTTTGCATGAAATCGGCGTCGGACCTTTATGGCAGCGCCGTACTGCGCTTTCTCCGCAACAGCCGTCTGTGGACACCATCGCGGAAACGAGCGAACCGGTGACGGTATTGGATGCTGCATCACAGGAAGCCCCAGTAACCGCCATGTCGGACACGGGCGAAATTGCCGCATCCGCTCCGCCAGCACGCGAAGTGGCCGGTATGGATTGGGCGCAACTCAAATCCAGCGTTGCGACATGTACCAAATGCGGGCTATGCCGAGGCCGTACCAATACCGTATTTGGCGTTGGCGACGAAAAGGCGAAATGGCTGTTCGTCGGCGAAGGCCCCGGTCGCAATGAAGACTTGCGCGGCGAGCCTTTTGTCGGCCAGGCGGGCAAGCTGCTCGATAACATGCTGCTGGCGATGGGCCTTAGGCGCGGTGAAAATGCGTATATCGCCAATATCGTCAAATGCCGCCCGACCGATGAGACCGGCCGCGACCGCGCGCCGACGCAGGATGAGGCTGCTGCCTGCATGCCCTACCTTGAACGGCAGATTGCCCTGATCCAGCCGGCCATCATCGTTGCTCTCGGCAAGACCGCCGCCGTGTCTTTGCTAGGGCTCAACCCGGAAACACCCGTTTCTAAAATGCGCGGAATCGTGCATCGACACGCAGACCGTCCACTTGTGGTCACTTATCACCCCGCTTATTTATTGCGCAACATGGCTGACAAGAAAAAAGCGTGGGCCGATCTCTGTCTGGCAATGACAGCCTATGCAGGCGTCAACTGATTATTCATATTCAAGTTTTCAAACGCAGTTCCATCGACGTTGGAACCACTTGAACGATGTACATGTGCGAACCCTCGCATGGCTGCTCGATGCCCCCGACCTGCTCGATCCACAGGCACCGCCATGGCAGGGACGCGTTGCCAGCATCGGCGAGATTGAAGCGAAAACAGAGACCTGGCTGGCCGAACTGGACCGTGCGCCGGATGTGTTGCATGCGTACCTCGATTTGCAGCCGTTCACCCGTCTCGGTCGCTACGCAGAAAAGCTGATGGCTTTTTATCTGGAGCATCGTGGATTGTTGGTAGCGCACGGTGTGCAGGTCCGTACCGGTAAAAGCGACACCATTGGCGAATTTGATTTTTTGCTGCGTCAGGACGAGTCTCTGGTCCATTGGGAATTTGCCACCAAGCTATACCTGCTTGAATCGAGCGGCCACAGGCACCAGGCAGACTATTTTGTCGGCCCTAATCTGGCCGATACGCTGGGGTCGAAAATTCGCAAAATCATGGACCACCAGTTGTCGCTTTCACAGCATCCTGCTGCGCAGCTGCATGTGGCGGAGCCGATCGACTCTGCGCAAGCCTTGGTCAAGGGATGGTTGTTCTACCACTGCCAAACCCCTTTGCCGACTTTGCCGCAGGGTATATCGCGTGCGCATTGCCGCGGCTTTTGGTGCGCGCTGCAGGAGCTTGATGACATTGCCGGACAATACTATGTCGTCTTGCCCAGACTGAGCTGGCTGGCGCCTGCCAAAGTGCCGGAAAAGCAGGCATTGAGCCGCGACGCACTCAATGCTGAATTGATCGAACACTTCAATGGTGGAACGACGCCGGCTTTGGTGGCAGTACTTGAGCTGCACGGTGGCTGCATGCTGGAGATCGATCGCGGTTTTATCGTGCCGGATGACTGGCGCCTTCGGGCGGAAATGCGTATCAGGCGGAGTCATTGGCACCGGCCGCCAGCAAGCTGGTCAATGCTTGTGTTCGCCGATCAAGGATAGCGAATCGTGTTCGCGCTGGTTTGCCGCATGTCGACGCATTGCCAGCGTCATCGTGCCGGCAACGAACAGGCCGAATAGAATGATGACGATATTGATGTTCAGGTTCAGCTTCACCATCAGTGCATAGAGCATCAGCATCGTCAATACCGACAGATTTTCGTTGAAATTCTGTACGGCGATCGAATGGCCGGCGCTGAGCAAAACATGTCCGCGATGCTGCAGAAGCGCATTCATCGGCACGACAAAGTAGCCGGATAGGGCACCGACCAGAACCAGTAATACATAAGCCATCCATGCGGTATTCACCAAGGTCATTGCCATCACGATAAAACCCATGATGACGCCGAGCGGCATGACGCTTAGGGATTTTTTCAAAGGCACGAAACGCGCGGCGGCAGCGGCGCCGACGGCGATGCCTAACGCAAATATCCCTTGAAAGATTGCCGCTCGGTCGAGCGGCATGTGCAACGATTGCTCTGCCCATTTAAGCATGATGAACTGCAAGGTCGCGCCGGCGCCCCAGAACAAGGTCGTGACTGCCAGTGAAATCTGGCCGAGCTTGTCTTTCCATAAAGTAGTGAAGCAACCCGCGAAGTCGGCGATAAGCCGGATTGGATTGCGTTCCTGATGGGGATAGCGGGCTCCGGTATCTGGAATTTTAAGGTTGAATAGTGCCGCGATCAGGTACGCGGACATGATGACTGAAAGCGCCGCTTCAGCTGCTGTATCGATTCCGCTATCAATCAGTGGAAAATTCAAGCTCAATAAATTAGCCGAAATTTGCGGATTGACCAGCGAACCGCCCATGACTGTTCCCAAGATAATCGAGATCACCGTTAGTCCCTCAATCCATCCATTGGCGGCGACCAGCTTTTCTGGCGGCAGCAGTTCGGTCAGGATGCCGTACTTTGCCGGTGAGTAAGCGGCAGCGCCAAAGCCGACCACCGCATAGGACAACAGTGGATGGATGTCGAAAAACATCATTCCGCAGCCGAAAATCTTGATGAGATTGGTAACGAACATGACGCGGCCCTTGGGCAAGGAATCCGCAAAGGCGCCGACGAAGGCCGCCAGCAATACGTAGGAAAGGACGAAGAACAGCTTGAGCAGCGGCGTCATCCACGCCGGGGAATTCATTGTTGTCAACAGGGCGATGGCCGCGATGAGGAGTGCATTATCAGCGAGCGACGAAAAAAATTGCGCCGCCATAATGGTGTAAAAGCCGCGATTCATCCGCATGTTGAGGTGTGCCAGTATGTCTCCGGCAAGCTTTATACCATGAAAATAGATAGCTACAGTGGATTTCCTGAACGAGAGGCAAGGGGCATCCGCTAAAATGGCTGCTTGCACTACTTTATCGTTGTTCACTATTCAAGATTGTTTTCATGCCAAGACCGCTCGTTGCCACCATTCATATTGCTGCCATGCAGCACAATCTCGCTGTCGCAAAACAGTGTGCTCCGGGCACCAAGGTATGGGGAGTTGTCAAAGCTAATGCGTATGGCCACGGATTGGCGCGCGGCCTGCGCGCTTTTGCTGCGGCAGATGGATTGGCGCTGATTGAAGTAGATGCCGCCGTTCGCTTGCGTGAGATGGGTTGGCAAAAACCTATTTTGTTGCTCGAAGGTTTTTTCGACGCATCCGATTTGCCGGTAGTGGCGGCTTATCACTTGCAGGCGACAATTCACTGTACCGAGCAGATCGAAATGGTCGAGCGCGCCGCCCTTACATCACAAATCGATGTCCATTTGAAAATGAATAGCGGCATGAACCGCCTCGGGTTTCAACCGGACGCATATCGTGCCGCATACGCCCGTCTGCGCGCAATCCCGGCGGTGCGTCATATCACATTGATGACGCATTTCGCCAATGCAGACGATGCAGTCAACGCTATCTTGCCATTGAACGAACAAATCCGTCGCTTTCAAAGCACCACCGAGGGTTTACCCGGCGAGCGCAGTGTCTGCAATTCGGCAGCGATCCTGACTCGGCCGAACTTGGCTGCCGATTGGGTGCGGCCCGGCATCATGCTGTACGGCGGTACGCCCGGTGGCCGGACCGCGCAAGGTTTCGGTTTGCAGCCCGCCATGACGCTGGCAAGCGAAATCATTGGTATCCAACATCTCAATGCCGGCGAGGCTGTTGGCTATGGCAGCCGTTTCATTATCGACAAGCCGATGACGATTGGCGTGGTCGCTTGCGGCTATGCGGATGGCTATCCGCGTCACGCGCCAAACGGAACGCCGATTGTGGTCGACGGTCAGAAAACCAGGTTGGCGGGGCGGGTTTCGATGGACATGATCACGGTCGACCTGACCGGCATCCCGAGTGCCCGGGTCGGCAGCAAGGTCACCTTGTGGGGACGGGGCTTGCCGATCGACGAAGTGGCCGAAGCCGCCGGCACGCTCGGTTACGAGTTGATGTGCGCGCTGGCGCCGCGGGTGCAGGTCGTCGAAGACTAACAATTCATTCTCGCTTCATGGCAAAACAAAAAACCAATTACACCTGCACGGAATGCGGCGGTGTATCCAGCAAGTGGGCTGGCCAATGTCCGTCGTGCGGCCAATGGAATACTCTGGTTGAAACGGTGGTCGAGACCGTTGGCAACCGTTTTTCGGGGCAGCATCAAAGCTTGGCGCAGACTTCGCCGGTACTCAGCCTGGCCGATATTGAGGCGATCGATGTGCCGCGTTTCGGCACCGGCATCGAGGAATTCGACCGTGTCTTGGGTGGCGGGCTGGTCGCCGGCGGCGTGGTGTTGATCGGTGGCGATCCAGGCATTGGCAAATCCACTTTGTTGCTGCAGGCATTGGCAAATATGTCGCGCGTTAAAAAAACGCTCTATGTCAGCGGAGAGGAATCAGGTGCGCAAATTGCGTTACGCGCCAAACGCCTTGCTGTTGATGCCAAGGAACTTCAACTGCAGGCGGAAATCCAGCTCGAAAAGATTCTGAATACGCTAGCCGAACATAAGCCGCAAGTCGCGGTGATCGATTCGATTCAAACCGTCTATTCCGATGCATTGACGTCCGCTCCGGGATCGGTGGCGCAAGTGCGCGAATGCGCGGCGCAACTGACCAGGGTGGCCAAGCAATCCGGTATTAGCATCATCATGGTCGGCCATGTCACGAAAGAGGGGGCGCTGGCCGG
>SXGU01221722.1_pt1 | contig 10789 bp, 4 predicted proteins | sample 3174531 | NCBI WGS metagenome assembly SXGU01 (sample SAMN11356863, study PRJNA531348) | freshwater metagenome | isolation source: freshwater sample F1-140 | place: China: Fuxian Lake, Yuxi | collected 2017-12-25 | reverse complement strand
TGATTCTCGAGCATCTCCCGTAAGCCCACCTGCTGGTTTAGCTTTCCACCAGGTCGGATGGTGACTTCGTTTCCGTCCGTTCTGCAACTGCGTCCTGAGTGTTTCCAGGGCGCCCCGCTCACAAACCTCATACCCTCGCGCATGAGGTTTCCACAAGGTTCCAATCATTCTGAAGGCTGAGGATGGGTGAGATCCCTCCACCCCCGCCCCGGCACGGCACGCGCAGTCTGGTCCGGGTGTTGGGTTTTCTGGGTCGTTATCCGGGTCAGGTCTCCCTCTCCCTGTCGCTCCTGCTCGTCATGATCGCGATCGACATGGCGCTGCCGCGCATCGTTGGAGAAGCGATCAACAACCTTCGCTGGCATGTGGAGTGGGACGCAGCCTTCAATCCGTGGGTTTGGGTGCAGCTTTACCTCGCGCTGGCGGCAACGCGGTCCGGTTTGGGAATCATCCTCGGCCCGATCCGCAATCGATTGATCCAGCGTACGCTCACGGACATTCGCTCGGCGATCTTCGACGCCATGCAGCGGCTGCCGTTTCAATACCACGACAAGGCGAAGACGGGAGAATTGATCTCCCGCTCCACGACCGACGTCTGGCGGCTTCAGGATTTTCTTTTCGCCTGCCTGCTCCTCAGCGCGGACATCGCGGTGTCGCTCCTGGTAACGCTGGTATTGATCTTCCTGGTAAGTCCGGCCTTGGGATTCGTGGCGTTGGCAACGGTCATTCCAACCGTCGCTCTCATCTCGTTCTTCGCGACCAAACTTCAGCCGCGGTGGCGCAAGGTGCATGACTTGCACGGCGCAATGACCTCCGTCGTTCAGGAGAACATCGCCGGCATGCGCGTGGTCAAGGCCTTCGCTCGCGAAGCCGGCGAGATCACGAAGTTTCGCGGCAAACGCGATGAGTTTCTCGGCACATTGATGAATGCCGTCAATTACTGGGCGTCACGCGTGCCGCTGGCACAGTTCATTTTCGGATTGAGCCTTCCACTGGTGCTCTGGCTCGGAGGCGGACAGGTTATACGCGGCGATCTTGCGGTGGGCGATCTCGCCGCAGTGGTTTTGTATCTCATGGCGATTGGTCATCGCGTGAATCAGGTGGGCCATTTCACCGAGATCGTCCAGAATGCCAGTGCCAGCGCCGAGCGCGTCCTGGAAATCATCCATGAGCCCCACCCGCTCAAGAACGGCACCATCGAACCTCCTCCTGGAAAAGGCGAGGTCCGGCTTGAAAACGTCAGCTTCTCCTATGGCGAAAGCAAAGCCTCGTTGCATGATCTGAGTTTCGTTGCGCGGGCGGGACAGACCGTCGCCATCGTCGGTCCAACGGGATCTGGAAAAACCACGCTCGTAAACCTGATCCCACGCTTCTACGACCCGACCACGGGTGACATCTTCCTCGACGGAAGAAACATCAAGGAGATGAAGCTCGATTCGCTTCGCCGGCAGGTGGGTGTCATCTTTCAGGAAACATTTCTTTTCAGCGCAACGGTCGCCGAAAATATCGCCTACGGAAATCCCAACGCCACCCGCCCGGAAATCGAGCAGGCGGCCAGGCTCGCGCAAGCACATGAGTTCATTGCCGAACATGAAAGAGGTTATGACACGGTCATTGGTGAACGGGGCGTTTCACTCAGCGGCGGCCAGAAACAGCGCATCGCCATTGCCCGGGCTTTCCTCATGAACCCGCGCGTGTTGATTCTCGATGACGCCACTGCCAGCGTTGATTCCCGAACGGAACGCCTCATTCAGGAGGCGATGCGTCAGCTCGCAGCCGGGCGCACCACGTTCATCATCGCCCATCGCATGTCCTCGGTGAAGAATGCGGACTGGATTCTGGTCCTTCAGGACGGACGGCTGGTCGAGCAGGGCCGGCATGCGGACCTGATCGAGTGCGGCAGTCATTACCGGCGGATTTTCGAGCGCCAGCTCACTCCATGAAACTATTCCCGCTCCAAAACCCGATCTGACCTATCCCATCGATGCCAGCCAACGAAGACATCCAGATCGAAGAACAGTTCGAGCAGAAGCCCATGAGCCGGGCCACATTCTCGAGGCTCTTCCGTTACGTGAGGCCGTATCGCAGGACGTTCGCGCTCAACCTTGGCTTTACACTGCTCGCGACCATTTCGCAGCTTTTCGGTCCGAAACTCATCCAGATCGGAATCGATCGCCATCTGACAAGTTTCACCAACATGGGCGACGCGCTGAACGGCATCCTGTTCATCAGCGCGCTCTACTTCGGCAATTTATTGATCGGCTGGGGAATCACCATTGTCCAGGTGAAGAGCGCCATCGCGGTTGGTCAGGGTGCGATGAATGACCTGCGCATTGAAGTCTTCGAGCACATCCAGAAATTGTCCCTGAGCTACTTCGACAAGACCCATCAAGGCCGGATCATCAACCGAGCCGATAGCGACATCGATTCCCTGGACCGCGTGCTCACCTGGGGGGCAAACCAGATGCTCGCGAGCGGCCTGACACTTGCTGGAGTGATTGTGTTGCTGGTCCGCTATGACTGGCGTTTGTGTCTCGCGGTCAGCATCGTGATCCCGCCGCTCGCTGTTGCCACCTGGCTCTTCCATCACTTCGCCATGCGGGCCTATCGGAAGATGCGCGAGCAAGCCTCCCGGATCACCTCCGCCCTCGCCGAGAACATCAGCGGAGTTCGAGTCGTGCAGGCGTTTGCTCGCGAGGACGAGAATCTCGTTCGATTCCAGGCCATCCACGAGGTGTACGGTGAACGCGTGCTTGTGGTGGCCCGGATCTTCCACACCTACATGCCGTTCGTGTACCTCATGTCCGGATTGGGCGTGGCGATCATCCTCGGCTACGGCGGCAGTCTCACCATGAGCCGGCAGATCACCGTCGGAGAACTCGCCGCCTTCATTCTCTATCTGGGCATGTTCTTCGGCCCCATCCAGACCATGGGCGATCTTTACAACGCCGTTCTTTCCAGCGCCGCCAGTGCCGAGCGCATCTTTCAATTGCTCGATACGAAGCCCGATGTCCACGATGCGCCCGACGCCAGGCCGATGTCCGAGATTCAAGGACTGGTTGATTTCGATCATGTTCACTTCCGCTATGACACAACTCCGGGTGATCGCTGGATTCTCCGCGACATTCATTTCTCTGCGCAGCCCGGCGAAACCATCGCGTTGGTCGGCGCCACAGGTTCCGGAAAAACGAGCATCATCAGCCTGCTCGCCCGATTCTACGAACCGCAACAGGGAATCATCACGATCGACGGCATCGACCTCGGCAGCGTGACGCTCGAGTCGTTGCATAGGCAGATAGGTCTCGTCACCCAGGACAACTTCCTCTTCACGGGAACGGTTAAAGAAAACCTTAAGTTCGGAAGGCCCGAAGCGACCGATGAAGAAATCATCCTGGCGGCGCAGACTCTCGGAACCCATGAGACATTGCTTCGGCTTGAGAAAGGCTATGACACTCCGGTAGCGGAACGTGGCTCGAACTTCAGCGCCGGGGAACGCCAGTTGATTTGCTTCACCCGCGCCATGGTTGCCCGGCCTCGCATTCTGATACTCGATGAAGCCACCAGCGCCGTGGACCCGCAAACCGAGTCGCTCATCCAGCACGCGCTGGAGAAACTCTTCGAGCGTCGAACATGTTTCGTCATCGCCCACCGACTGTCCACCGTGCGCCATGCCCACCAGATTCTCGTGCTCAAGGACGGCGCCATCGTCGAGAGCGGCACCCATGAAGCCTTGATCACCCGCGCGGGACACTATGCGCAGCTCTACTCCGAGTTCATTCGCTCGTGAGTTTGCCGGGCGGAGATGCCCCATGATGCACGCGCCGGTTCAGCAGTGGCAAATGGACTGAAGCGTGGAACTCCGCGATCATGTTCCACTATTCCACGTCTTGCCCGACATTCTGTCGCAACTCCGCAAATTCAGCGAAATAGCAACTTGCCGTTTCCCGTGTGACCGACAAGTCTCTGGGCCAGGCAGGACATCTCCATGAAGAATCGACTAATTTCGCTCTGCATTGTGCTAGGATTGATTGGGATTTTTGGCGGCACAAAGGGAGTGTCACCATCGCTCACCGTCCTGCAGAACATTGATCGAACCGTCCGGCTGGCGTGGCCAACGGCACCCGGAGGCTTCGTAGTCGAACAAGCAGATTCCCTGGAGCCGCCGATTCAATGGAGCACGGTGCCTGAATCGATTTCCACTGTCGGAGAAATTTTCACTGTCACGATTGCTCCCGCGGCGAAGGTTCGTTTCTTCCGCTTGAAGCAGCTCGCCACGGAACCATTGACGATTGCCACCACTTCACCTGCACAAGGCGAAACCGGAGTCGCCGTGACCCGGGAAACGATCTTCCGCCTCTCCGCGCCGCTCGCTCCAGACGCCACTTTGACAACGGACCGACTCTTTGCTTTCGCGGGCGGGCGCAAGATTCTCTCACGCTCCGAACTGAGCGGGGATCGTCGCACCGCCACGCTGTTCTATTTGGAGAACCTGCCGGCGGACGGCCGGGTCGAAGTGATCTTTGACGGCACAGGACTGTTCGATATGAACAATCTCCCGGTCGATCTCGATGATGATGGCATCATCGGCGGCGCAGCCCATCTGACGTTCCAGACGCTCTCCACAGTGGCCCTTTCCACGACCGGTGTGGAAGGCCACGTGTTCGCTTCGGAGAAAAACTCTGATGGCAGCAATCGTCCGCTCAAGAATGTCACGATCACGGTGGACGGCATGGAGGAGACTCTGCGCGCCACCACGGATGCCAGCGGGTTCTTCCGCTTGGTGCCGAGTCCGGCCGGGCGCTTCTTCGTCTCGGTGGATGGGCGCACGGCGGAGGGCAGCCAGTGGCCGGGCGGCGCGTATTATCCGTTCGTCGGCAAGGCCTGGGATGCTGTGCCGGGCCGGACGAACAACCTCGCGGGCGGTTCGGGCGTCGTTTACCTGCCGCTCATTCAGGCCGACGCGCTGAAGACCGTGAGCGCCACCACTGAAACAAAAATCACCTTTGCGTCCTCCGTGCTCGCCGCGAATCCCGCGCTGGCCGGAGTCGAGATCAACGTGCCGGCGAACGCGCTGTTCTCGGACAACGGCACGCGCGGCGGCATGGTCGGCATCGCGCCCGTGCCGTTTGACCGGCTGCCCGAGCCGCTGCCGCCGGGGTTGAACCTGCCGCTGGTGATCACGATCCAGACGGACGGCGCGCGCAACTTCGACGTGCCGGTGCCGGTGAAATTTCCGAATCTGCCGGACCCAGTGACGGGAGTGAAACTGGGACCGGGCGAGAAGACGGCGCTCTGGAGTTTCAATCACGATACCGGCCGCTGGGAGATGCAGGGCAGCATGACGATCAGCGCGGACGGCCAGTTTGCCGTGAGCGATCCCGGCGTGGGCGTCCGACAGCCAGGGTGGCATGCGCCAGCGCCAGGCGGCGGTGGTTGTGGTACCGATTGTGAGGGCGATCCACCCTGTACCTACTGCGATGATCCGAATAAGAAGAAGTTTGATTGTTCCGTGTTCAACGCCACCTGCGAGGAGAATCCGTGCAAACTGGAAGCGCAATTTGTGATCAATTCAGCGGGAGATTTCGCCACGGACATGCTGGTGACCGCGCTGGGAGGCACGGGCGGTGGCGCGGGTGATTGCGCGGTTGGGACGACCAGTTCCGCCGGCCGCGCGGCCCGGGATTGTTCGCTGGACCTGGAAGCGTGCGGGAAGGTCGAACCACAATTCTGGAAGAATCCGATCATCGACGGTGCGGTGGGCAGTGCGTTGGGGTGTATTCCGAAGGCGGGTTCCATCCTGGGCGCGCTTTGGTCGCTCAAATCCATCGTTCTCAATCTGAAGGCGCTGCAAACTTGCTACCTGACCAAGAGCGCTTTCTCGCTCCACGCGGTGGGGAAAGCGGCCGTCGTGGGGGGGGAGGAAATGTTCCTCAAATCTTCACCCGGCTCCTGGCCTTGCTGGAACAGCAGATTGAAGTGTCCACCGCCTCCAGCAACCTGATGGCTCAAGTTTGGGGATCCGCCGTGTGGGCAGGGGCGAATTCACCCGCCGATCTGCCGGTTTATGAGGATTTTTTCCGGGCAGTGCAGGCGTCCGTGGCGCTCAACAGCCCCGAGGGCGGGCTGATCACGGCAGCGGAACGCGAAGGGCTCCTGCTTCTACCCCGGCCGAACAACGCCACCCTCGCGGACGTGGATCAACTGCTCGGCAGGCTGGATGCCATGTCCAGGGGTGAATTTCACGCGGGAACTGCGGGGGCGGACGCGTTCATCACCGCTTTTGCCGAATTGGAAGCGTTGCTGGCGGCGCGCGAAGCCGATGGATGGACCACCCTGTTCGACGGTGCGATGCGGGCCTTGGCTGAATTGTCGGGGCTGATCGAGCCGGTGGCTGGCTCCAGCGATTATCCGGCACTTCCACCCACCGGCGCGGTGGTCGCAACGCAGGCCGTCACGCCTCCTCCGCCGACGCAGCCCGTCGAGTTGGCCTTCCCAGCGAAGCCACACTATTTCTCGCTGTTGGACCTGCGCACCGGGTTTGTTCGGCGCGGTCGGCTGGGTGACAATGGCCGGTTCCCTCCCTTGATCCTGCCTCCGAGCGCTCCGTTCCTCGTTTCTTACTTTAATCCCGACTCCGGCCACACGGGATCGGCTTTCTTTTTTTCCACCCGCTCGGGCCGAACCGTCCGCATTCCTGCCGCCCGCATGGGGCCGGATCAAGGGCCGGACAGTGATGGCGACGAACTTTCTGATTTTCAGGAATTGATCCGGGGCACGAACGCGCGGCGCCGGGACTCGGATGGCGACGGTGTGCCCGACGGAGCCGAGATGGCTGCCGGCACGAATCCGCTCGATGGCGAACCGCTTGGCCTGGGCACTTTGGCGGCGCGCGACACGCCGGGAACGGCCGTGGAGATCGACACGATCAATGACTTCGCAGTGGTGGCGGATTCCAATTCCGGCCTCGCGGTGTTCAACGTGGCGAATCCGCTCGCGCCCGTGCTCTTGAGCCAGTTCATCTCCCCGGGGAACACGTTCGAGGCCGTCGCGACGGCGGGTGATTTTGTGGTTGCGGTTCCAGGCACGGTGACCGCGGCGACGGCGCGCGTGCATCTCTTCGCGCTCTCAGCGGATGGAACCTTGACGCCCACGGACAGCGTGGCCGTTGGCGCGGTGCCGGAGACGGTGGTGGCGGCGGGCCGGTACGCTTATGCGTCGGGGCGATTGGCGGGCGTGTCCACGCTCGCGGTGATCCGGTTGCGTGACGCACTGCTGCTGCGGCACGTTCCTACTCCGGGGGGGAGCGCCAGCACCAGCCCGTTCACGACGCTCGCCATCGAGGGAGACGTGTTGTGGGCCTTGAAGAGCACGCGCTTGTACAGTTTTAGAATTAGCGGCGACAACCTCCTGCCGCTCGGTGAACTGGCGGTCAGCGGCCTGTCCAGTTCTCCGCTGTCCCAGGGCCTCGAACTGGCTGCGGCCCAGGGCCGGGTGTACATCGGCGGTTTCCAGGGTTTCCGCGTGATCGACGGATCGAATCCCGCCGCGCCCACACTGCTCTATGCGCCGCCCGTCGCCCCGACTCCCATTGATGATCCTGTGCTCAATGGTTCGGGGCTGCTCCTGCCCGCCACGGGCCTCCCCAGCTCTCCCACGCGTGGGCTCTCGGTGTACGATGTGCGCAATGACCGCTCAACGAACTTCCTCACTTCTTTCGTCACGCCTGGAGAGACGCGTGGCACCGCCCTGCATCGCGGCTACGCGCTGGTGGCGGATGGCAGTGCCGGACTGTCCGTGGTGAACTACCTCGCGCCGGATGGCGGCACGAATGCACCGGCCATCGCGTTGCGGGCTTTCCCCACCCATCCGCCGGACGGACAGGAGGCGGATGAACAGTTCTTCGTCAGCACGACCACGAGCGACGACGTGCAGGTGCGCGACGTGGAGTTTTACATCGACGGTGTGGCGGGGGCGCGCAGTGGGAAATTTCCCTTCGCCGCCACGCTCCGGGCACCGCCGTTGACGGTGGTGAAAACCAGTTTCGTTCTCCGGGCGAAAGCGACGGATACCGGCGGCAACAACGCATGGTCGTCGGAGATCACGCTCCGGCTGCTGCCGGACTCGACCCCCCCGCTCCTGCTCGCGTTCAGCCCCGCCCGGAACAGTGTCCAGCCGCGCGGTGCCGTGTCCGCTCTCGGCGCCACGTTCGATTCCGTGATGAACCTGGCGACCCTGCAGAGCGGATGGTCACTGACGCAGGCCGGCCCGGATGGCAACCTCGGCACGGCGGACGACGCGCCCGTGTTCGGCGACGAACTCACATTCGACACCGAGCAACGCACGGCTCAACGCCAGTTCCCCGCGCCGCTGCTCTCGGGAAAATATCGTGCGCGTCTGGCGTCGAACGTGGCGGACCTCGCGGGAAATCATCTGGGCACGAACGTCACTTGGGATTTCACCATTCCATCGCCGCTGCCCGTGGCCGCCGTGCCCGCGAATGGCTCGGTCGCGTTGACCAGCACGCTGGGGCGCTTTGAAGTGCGCTTCGATGAGCGCCTCGCGGCCGCGTCCGTGACGCCAAATTCACTGCGCGTGGTCACGACCAACCTGCCCAATCCGATTGTGCAGTCCGGCGGGGTGACATCGCTCTCCGCCGATGGACGCGGCGCGGTGCTGGAGTTTCCGGAGCCGCTGGCGAACGGTGGTTATCGCGTGCTGTTCACCCGGGACATTCGCGACGTGTACGGCTCGCCGGTGGAAACGAATTTCCCCGTGACCCTCACCGTGAAAGGCCCGACGGAGTGGACCAACAATTTAAGTGGATTATGGTCCGTGGGCACGAATTGGAACACTGGCATCGCGCCGACCACGGGTGATCACGTCATCATCGACCGGCCCGCCGAGACGCCCACCGTCACGCTGCGCGGCGCCGCAAATGTCACCACGTTGCGCTCGGAAGAACCATTCGTGCTGGAAGAAAACTCATTGACGGTGCGTGAGCTGGCGGTTTTCAACGGCTCGTTTGGCTGGAACGGCCAGGCGAGGCTGTCGGGCGGCGCGATCGAATGGCGTGGGGGCGCGATCGCCAGTGGTGGCCTCAACAAATCGCTGGCCGGCACCACGCTGCGCAACGCGGGCGTGTTCGAGTGGCGGGCGGGGGGAATCCTTTTCAATTTCCCCGGGGCGGTCTTCCACAACCTGCCGGGAGGAGTTTTTGTCATCAACAAGGCCGGACCGCCGCCGGACACGGATGGATTCGTCCTCAACGGCCCAAATGCGACCGGATTCCTCTACAACGAAGGCACGCTGCGCAAGGCCGGAGGAACGGAAGCCAGTTTCTTCGATGGCATGGGTTTTCTGAACACGGGTTTGATTGACGTGATTCAAGGTACGCTCGAACTCAGCACGGCCACGACGAACGCCGGTGCCATCACGGTGGCGGGCGGAACGCGGCTGGTGTTTGGGCCTGCCATCCGTGGTGGCAGCTTCCTGCAACTCCCCTCGGGACGGATCACCGGCGAGGGAACCATCAGCATGGAGGTGAACAGCACGATCGACGGCGACTACAACTTTGATGGAACAACCTCCATCACGGCGACGCGCGTCCGCTTTGCTCGAACCCTGCGCAGTGGAGCGTTTGTGATGGGGGCCAGCTCCGCGCCCAACAGCGACCTGGTCCTGGACGACGGTGCGGTGATCGGGTCGCTGGATCTCCGCCGGCGCACGGTCGGCACCGGAGCGTTGCGGGTCCTGAATCCCGTTGTCTTCAGCCGCCTGACGGTCGGCGGGACCATCGAGGTCCGTCCCGAGGCGGGCTTTCAGATCACGAACTCGATGGTGATCACGGACCAGGCGCGGCTGGAAAACCAGACGGTGGGACGCGTCGAGGATGGTGCCACGCTCAGGGTGGAAAGGAACGCGCTCCTGGAAAACCTGGCCGGAGCCACGCTGCATCTGATCGACAACGCGCGACTGGAGACGGCGGGTACCAGCACTCAGTCGTTCGCTCATAACGCGGGCTGGATCCGGAAATCCAGCGGCACGAATGAGGCGCGCATCACCGGGTCATTCGCCAACAACGGGCGGGTCACCGTGGAGAGCGGCGGCCTGAGCGTGGAATCGACGGGCATTCACAGGGGCATCTTCGAAACGGAAACCGGAACGAGCCTGACTTTTCGCCTGACTTCCGGGGAGGTGCTGAACGAGTTCACTGCCGCGAGCGCGATCCGCGGGACGGCACCCGTGATCTTCACCAAACGGGATGCAGGTTCCACTCGGCCGCTTGTCGGTCGCATTCTCGGCGGGCTCAACGTTCCCCGTCTGGTCGTCAGTAATGCGCGGCTGTTCCTCACCGGCGGACGCACCCTCCCGGCCCTGGAGGTCGGTGGCCCGGCAGGCTCCGCCGTTCTCGAACTGGATGGCGACCTGGCCGTGACCGGGGAGATGGTCTTGCAAGGAGCCAGCATCCAGCCTGCAAGCACCACGACGTCACTCACGTTTCGCAACGGTGGCCTCGGCCGCGTGACTTTCCTGACGTTGCCCACCGGAGTGACAATGTTGAACCAGCCGGGTGCTCAACTGGACTTGAATTCAAGTATCAGGATTGATTCGGAAGCCCTGCTGCGCAACCAGCCCGGTGGGACGTTCACGCTTAGGGCGAGCGAAATAATAACTTGAGCAAATAGGCTGGCTTTTGAAACGGATCGAGAGATAAGCTCGAAGGATCCGGCTCAAGATCATCATCGCCCAGGTCAGGAGAAAGTATCGGCAATTGTCCGTGCGGATGGAC
>SXGU01162934.1_pt1 | contig 10789 bp, 25 predicted proteins | sample 3174531 | NCBI WGS metagenome assembly SXGU01 (sample SAMN11356863, study PRJNA531348) | freshwater metagenome | isolation source: freshwater sample F1-140 | place: China: Fuxian Lake, Yuxi | collected 2017-12-25 | reverse complement strand
CTGATAAGCGTCAGGTCAGTGGTTCAAGTCCACTCGGTCCTACCAATTTCTAAAGGAAATTACGATGCTGACATATCACGATAAGGTTAAAAGATTACAGAAGTTTGGAGTACTATTTCATAAAGCTCCGGGTTTATACAATGAATCCTCTGCTCTAATATGTTCGCAGACAGGTTGGACATTTTTTAGAGGTAATGTAGCTTTTTTAGAAAAAATACTGGAATCTTATAACATTCCAATTGTAAATGTTTATGAAGGACCAGTTTGGGCAAACCCATTACCAAATTGGCCACAAGTTTCTTCTGAAGAAGCTAATCGATTACGAAATGAATATAATGAAAAGTGGTCATAAAAAGATATGGAGTAGTAAGCTGCTAAAAAGGCAGTAGAGCTCGTGAAGCTCTGGTTCAAAATCGCGAATGAATCCGTTAGTGTGTGATACCTAAATGCTCCACCAAATTTTGTGAAGTCTGTACTAAAAAACTGTTTACATGTTCTAAAAGTTAGAGTATAATAGTTTCAACAAATGAAAAAACTGATGAGTGGAGATATTATCATGATGACTGAAATTGAAAAATTAGAAAATGAAATTGCTGCTAAACAAGCTGAAGTCGAAAGACTGAAACGTGAAGCTGCCGATGCAGCTGATCCAATTAAAGCTTTAGCAATTGAGTTACATGGAGTACTTTGTAAGTGGAATCATACTGATGGTTGTGGTTGGCATTATGAAATTGACAAAGGAAGTCATAATTGGACAGGCTATGCACATGCTCATTACCTTAAGAAAGCTATTGCACTTTCTGAAAAATGTAATGAGTCAGGTATTGATACAAAACAAGCATTTGAAATCTATAAGATTTTGAATAACTTATAAAGGAATCATCATGGATATTAAAGTGGGTGTTGATTTCTGCAAGTATGCAATTATTACTGTTGAAGCTAAGCTTGATAATTTAGCAATGAACAGACGTGAAGTAAAATTGTTATATGTTGCAACTGTTAATTCACTTTATAGTGATGCTTACGTTCCAGATAAGCAATTAGAATTTGAAGAATTGCGAATTATGCAGGGTTTTTCTACAATTGAAGATTGTTTAGAAAACGCCGTAAAGATTCTAAGAGAAAGAATTTAAAAGAATTATGGAAGTGTGGGTGAGTGGATGAAAACCGCTAGTCTTGAAAACTAGTAGTCCGAAAGGGCTCGAGAGTTCGAATCTCTCCGCTTCCGAAAATTACTAAATAGGAATTGAGATGATGAAGTTTATTACCAAATGGTTCAAAAAGAAAGAAGTAGTTAAACCAAATGTTGGTAAGTTGTGTGAATGTCCTGGTGATATTCAAATGATGAATACAAAGGAAGCTGAATACTTCCCATTGAATGGTGGTTATTATACAGATTTTTTAGTAGGAGAATGCAAACATTGTGGTGGTTTAGCTGGTTTTCCACAAAGTAATTTGGAACTTGCAATAAAAGATGGAACTGAAGAAGGTAAACGGATTTTGCAAGAAAATTTAGGTTTAAGTAAAGATTTTTGCTACAGTGGGGATAGTAACTGAGACATCCCCTTTATACTGTTGGGCGTGCTGGTAGAACCGTTAAACATCTTTCTCAGGATTGAGCATGTAAGGTGATGTAGCAAATCAATTTTTAAATAGAGGGTAATAAGTTAATGGAAATACAATTGAATACTGAATTACCACGAAGAGTACTAAAAGCTACGTGGTCAGTAGAATCTCTTGATGAAGTGTTTAATGTTTATGGTGTCTCTGTTAGAGATAAGCCTTTATGTTCTAAATACAAAGGGCCAAAGAGAACAGTAAAACAAAGAAATAAGTTTATGACGAGTTTCTTTATTGGAAAAACTAATAAACGTATTCTTGCTAATCGTAAAAAAATTAAAGATGAAAAGGCTGTAATTAATTCAATGGCTGAAGAAATTCGAAAAGAAATTGATAAAGAAATTTTGAATAACATTCTTATTATGAGTAAAAATGGCTTATCTATATAGTCAAGACATTATTTCTAAAATTTGGACATGTAGAGAACAATATTCTGGATATGTACATTTATCAGGAACAGGTAAAACAAAAGAAGAAGCTCTTTCTAAGTTATTAGAACAGAAAAAGAATATCAATAATATTTTACGTACTCCATATTATTAGATATAGATATCTAAAAATGTTATATTAAATGTTAATTATTTCTAATAATTAATTTATAAATAAAATATCATCTATTATAAATGGATGATAATATCAGTCTAATATAATTAGGAGTATAACATTATGGCAACTATACCTTTAAAAAGAGAAAGAAGTACTAGCAGTATCATTTTAAAAACGATTATTCGTAGTCCATTTTTATCAGGTATAGCTACATATATTGCATTTAATTTTTTAAGTGTAATTTTATTGGGTGGGTTTACTGAATTAGCATTATTGACAAATTTGTTTCCGGGTGTTATGGGATTCTTTCTGTCATTAATGTATAATGAGCCAAAACAGAAACGATAAATATAATAAGGACCGAATGAAATACATTATCTTACGCATATAGTATGTAGGTTCGAATCCTAACTTGAAGCCAGTCGGTGGCAAACATGTATTTCAAACATTTGTTCTTATTTTATGATATTACCTTTTTGGGTTGCTTTACTTGCATTATCAATGACAGCAATTTCTCCAACAATGACAATTCGTTGGAGAGTATCATCAGTAATGGTAAACGTTTTTGTCATAATATGTTCTTTGATTAGAGAAGGACTATTATAGAAGAATTTGATATAAACCGTTGAAAGTTCATTATCTTTCTGAAAAAAAGGGTTTGGGGATTCGATTTCTCCCTTGAATGATTGGTATCAACTTTAATTGAACTTTTACTTTTTGTTTATGTCAATTAATAATCGCGGTTATTGGCGTCGCTATATAAAATTGCCAATGTGAATTTTGGGGTTGTAGCTCAACTGGTAGAGCATCTGCCTTGCACGCAGAGGGTAGCAGGTTCGACTCCTGTCAGCTCCACCAAAATAAATGCGGGATTGGTATAGTGTCTGTGCCCTAGCCTTCCAAGCTATAGAGAGGGGTTAGATTCCCCTATCCCGCTCCAAAAAACTTTATAACATTGAGGATATCATACACATATGGGCGGTCAAAGAAACGATCCACTAATTACTGTCGATAGAAAAATGTTTGAAAAAATTGTAGATGATTCAAATTTTCTGGATTGTCTGAAAGCATGTGGTGTAGATAATTGGGAAGGGTATGGTTTAGCAGTTCAAATGTTCAATGAACAGGAAGAACAATTAGATAGTGAAGAGGAAGACGAATCTGATAACTAGTTATCATAAAAAGTGTTTACATCTTAGCTCTTTAGCTGTATAATAGACTCATATTCTGGTAAATAGAGAGAACGACGATGAACAGCGATTATTATGCATGGGTATGGTTAGCTTGTATTGTAACTGGTATTTTATTATCAATCAATTTTGGTGGGTAAATTACGATGAAAGACTTTGACTGGCGGGTAAGAGATGGTTTCCAACCAACACGTTCCTTCGAAGAAGGTGAAGTTGTAAAATTAGGCAATCATAAACATACTGTTGTTCTTCGTGTCCTTGAAGGTAGTCGTTACGAAGTAAAATCGACTGGAATGAAAAACAATTATGGAAATCCAATTCCATATGAACAGATTACTACTGTCTTATGGCATGAATTGTTCAAAGTTCGTCCTGATAATTTTTCAAAATCTGAATTGACAAAACCTTTACAATTTAGAATGAACCAAACAAACCGTAACATTGAAGGTTTGTTATTGATGGTTCATGGTGATTATGCTGGTATAGATTTTACTCCTGATTACCAACGTGATTATGTTTGGACTGAAGAAGATAAAGTCAAACTAATTGACTCTATTTTCAATAACATTACCATTGGTCTTTTTGTTTTGGCAAAGCTTCCGTTCAAAGATGATGCTAAAGGCTACGAAATCATCGATGGTAAACAACGACTGAATACTCTTGTTGAATTTTACGAAGACCGTTTTCCTTATCAAGGTTTTTACTATTCTGAACTTTCAAATGCTGATAGATTTCATTTTGATGATTATGGTGTTATGATGGGCATTTTGGAAGAACCTACCGAAAAAGAAAAATATGCTGCTTTCTTAGCAGTCAATACTTTCGGTAAAGTCATGGATGAAAAACATTTGGACGAGGTTCGTACTCGTTTCGAAGCAATGTGATAAAGACACTCTGCTCTATATGCAAAACTGAACCGACCGACTTTCGGTTATCTTTTCTTTTGGTGAAACCTTCTGGCCTCGTGCCAGTTTCCGAAATCAAATTTTGTTCAGTTTTCCATATAGGGCAGAGTAGCATCTGATGACTGTTTATATCAAATGAAAACTATTGTATAATAGATTTTTATTTGTTGAATTGGTGGGTGGAGATATCATTATGAATTTTGAAATCAAAACGTATGTAAAGAAAAATGTTTGTGACTTTTCAAGAGCTCAAGATAAGTGGGGTACTTTTGGAAATATGAGTGGTAGTTATGAGTTCAATTTAGGTAATGTTCATATCTTCAATTCCGAAGGTCTATATCAAGCATGTCGTTTCCCAGACTATCCAGACATTCAAGAAGAAATCTTATCTGACCCAAGTGGTATGGGTGCAAAGATGAGGTCAAAGAAATATCGTAAAACTCATACCCGTCCTGATTTTGATGATGTTCGTGTTGATATCATGAGATGGTGCCTTCAACTAAAGTTTGTCAATAATAAAGTCCGTCTATCAAAAGAGTTGAGAGATACTCGCGGTCGTGACATTGTTGAGTTTTCAACAAAAGACGATTTTTGGGGAGCACATCCTAATGATAAGAAAGACCCTGTGATTTTGACTGGTCAAAATGTTCTTGGTCAATTGTGGATGGAAATTCGTGATAAAGTTGTAAAAGACGAGGAAGTAAATATAGTAGTTCCTTCCATTCCTAATTTTAGGTTACTTGGTCAATTGGTAGAATAGGATAAATTAAGATGAATACTAATAGATATGATGTATCATTTATTGATAAACCTTATGTAGTATGTGTACATGATTGTCCAGGATTATACGCAATCATCACTAAACTAAAACTTATTAGCAAAGATGATTTTGAATGTCTTGGAATTTCAGAATACACTGATGAATTTCGCTTTACAACTCAAGAACTTTCTCAACAGTTTATCACTATCATTGAAAAATATCTAAATAACGAATATGATAAAGAAATGGGTTGGGAATGATAGTTTGTATTTGTAATAATGTATCTGAAGACGAAATATCAACATGCATAAATGAAGGTCAAACTTTAGATGAATGTGTGTTGCGTCTTCATTTAGGTGAATACTGTCAAAAGTGTTTAGATGTACTTCCTAAATTATTTCCGGAAGAGGACTCTAAAGAATGAAGGTTATTATTGCCGGTAGTCGTGAAGTTGAAGATTATGAAGAAGTCTGCAAAGCAATCTTATTTGCAGACTTTGATATCACTGAAGTAGTTTCTGGTAAAGCACCTGGAGTTGATATTCTCGGTGAACGATTTGCTAAAGAGTTTGGAATTCCAATCAAAGAGTTTCCTGCTAATTGGCGACCATCTCCAGGTGTCTATAACAAAGCTGCTGGTATTCAACGAAATATTCAAATGGGTGATTATTGCGATGGGCTTATCGCTATATGGAATGGTAAGTCACGTGGTACAAAACAAATGATAAATTATGCAACTGAGAAAGGTCTAAAAGTTTATGTCCATTTGGTCTAAGTATTCGTTTGATGAAACTGTTCCCAAAGAGCTGGAAGCAAAACTTCCACAAGCTTCTCCAAATTGGCAAATTCGGTTTAGTTGGATGTGGGTTAGACAACTATGGAAATGGATAAGACGTCATAGAAATAGCTTTGGTTATATTGCACCTTGTCCTAACTTCTATTTTACCTCACGCGGTGCAAATTTTAGGACAACCTATGTTGGTCCATTTAGCATAACAATCAAACAGCCTTGGCTACTAATGTCAGCTAAAGCACTTCATCCAATTATTGTAAAAGAGCACAATGATAACTCCTGAAGAAATTCAAAAAGAACGTGACCACATTCGAAAGAATATCCAAAAGTGGGAAAAGAAGTTAGAAGAACTTCAACATGATATCTGTTCTCATCCCAATAAACAGACTCGTGCAGATAGTAATACCGGAAATTATGACCCATCCCAAGATATGTATTGGTATGTTCATAAATGTCCAGATTGTGGATTATGTTGGACTGAGGATCAATAATGAGCTTACCATCATACGCAATATCATACGATAAGAATGGAGTGGAACTCCATCGAGAGCACATCAATGTTGGTTGGTATTTGAACAAAGAAGTATGGTTAGAGTGTATTCGAAACCAAACATATAAAGTTCCTAATGCTACACTTGTTGAGGTCTATGGCATCAAATTTACTCCTAAGTGGATATCAAAAGATGGAAAGTATGATGATATTCTTGGGATGTTATGGGATGAACGACAATTAGCTTACTTTCAAAAAGATAACATCGATGGTCATCGAGACAAAATCAGAATACCATCAAATAGAACTCAATCACTCCCAGGGTTGAATGATGAGTCTTCTAAAAAGATGATTGTAATGATACGAAAAAGAATGCCTCAATCATTTGCTGAAGATATTGTTGGTGTTCAACCAATGACTGAAGCTGGAATGATCTTCTCATTACGTTATCGTTATGGTCAAAATTGGTATCAACGTTGGTATGATTACATCAAAAAGATATTCACTCAAGGTGTTGATGATACTTTACAAACTACTTTACTTGAACTAAAATATGAAAGAGTCCGAACTGAAATATCTAACAAAACTAGCTGGGCTGCCGTACAAGAAACCATTGACAAGGCATATAAAGAAAGGAAAATAGAAAATGTTAGAATCTGAATTTGAAGATATGATTGAGAAGTCTTACTGGGAATTTGATGCCAGAAAGAAAGGTTATAATGATTACAGTAGACAATCTGAACGAGATGCTTTCAAAGCAGAAGTTCGTGGCCTATTGAAGAAGATGTTAGAAATTGAATTAGAACAAATTGAAAGGGATATACTTGGATGACATTTACGAAACTATACGAAACGTATCTAAAGAACTCTTCAGTAAGCGAACTGCAAGCGCAGTTCATTTGGAACCATGCTATGCGAGAAGCTTCTAAGTTTGTTACTAATGAATATTATAAGCTTCAACTTGAAGATGAGTGTTTAATTCAACATGATAGACACGTAATTCCAACTTTAGGATTTGTGAAGTAGTTATCACTTTTAGTCTTGTGGGCTATTTACAAGTCTTGGACTTGTCTGTATAATAGTCTCATACATTCAAACAACCAATATGTGGAGAAGAACGATGAACAACCCAAACAATGTAGTTGTAGTATGGACTTTCGATGGCATCAATGACGAAGATGTTCGTGAAAAGCTGAAAGAGTTGGATATTCAAGTAACGGATGTTGAAATGACTGACACCGGTTGGGAAGATGTAACCTTTGTTGGAACTGAAGAAAACATTCGTAAGTTTTTTGCACACTTCTGGGAAATGGATGTTGATAGCGAAGAAGTCAATGAAATCTTTGAAATACAAGAGTAAATGGGTATCAACGAATTGAATTTCCTGAGGAGGATGAATAATGAAAATTGAAGTAGGTGATGTAGTTGTAGCAGCAAATGGTCAAACAACTGAGCTTCTTTTTAGTGGGTGTGATCGATATATGTGTGCAGTATGTGTATCCGTAAATCCATTTATCTTGATTAGTGAACGTGGTGATATGCGATGGTCTACAAAAAACATAGAAGATTTTGTTTCAACATGTAAAGCACCTTCTGATGTATTCAAAATATGTATGGACCGATTGAAACGAGATATTAACACCGGTGAAGTCACCGGTGTTGTAATTGAACCATCGTCAGTAAACTTTGAAAAGGCTGAACCAGTTCTGAAAAGTATTCCTCTTGAAGAGGAAAAAGAAGTTTGGATGAGAGCTTGGACCGCCGCTAAACATTCAGGTTTAAGTTCAGCTCAATGTAAAATAGCGGCAGACATTTGTGTAACTCAATATATACAAACATTTGGTGAGCGGAGATAATGATGGACTTAGAAAAAGAACGAAAGAAAGATGTTTCACTTGAAGAACAGAAACATGTTTGGTTGTCTGCTTGGTTGGCTATAGCTCAAGCATCAAATACACTAAAGCCATCGACGGCCGATCATTGGGCAGACCAATGCTTAGAAGGTTATCTTAAACGTTTTGATAAGTAGTTAACAATTTATTATTCTTAACTAATTTATTTTAAATTAGATTTTTCAAATGCAATAAATTGGTCAATATTAGAATATGTTTTTAATGGTGTTTTTTGATTTATAAATAAATCAACATAGTTATTCCATTTAGTAATAATATCATTCTTTTTATTAATTTCGTGTTTACTTAAATAAGAGTCTTTACTACTTAATAGAGAATATACTATTAATAAATCTGAATTTCCAAATGATTTTAATGCTTTTTCGACGAAATTAAATAAAAAAGGTATTTTGATTTGTTCATGACGATCTTTAAAAAAAGAAGACAAAACAAATTCAAGAATATAAATTTTAGCATCTCTGAATTCAGTAGAATTAATAATACTAGTTCTAATAATTTTTGATGATAAGTCTAAAATATCTTTTCCGACAATAATTTCTTCTGATTGAAATTCTTCTAAATCTAAGACTGGGTCATGGTATGGTTGAATTTTATAATCTAGTTGTAATTTTGATCTATCTAAAGTTAAAATTATTGAATAATTTTTATCAATAGCATGACTATCATTTTTAAAAAAATCGGGATTCCATGTAAATGATAATGCTCCTGATAAATAAGCAGTTTTGTGAAATGACGTATAATCGTCCGCTATTTTTCCCGGTTTAGAATAAACATAAAATTCTTCAATTCCGTATTTTTCTGAATTTTTTTCATTTATTCTTATCATCTTATTAGAAATTAAATAAATTAATAAAGTTTTTAAGTCGACACCTCGATATAAAAATTTATCTTGAGAGCGTTTTGGCAATTTATCATGATGAAGAATAACTTCAAATAGTTCAGAAATTTTCATAAAAAGATCAATGTCACGTTAAAATATTATTTATAAAATGTGAAGTCTGTAACAGTTTTAATGCTAAGGACTATTTACAAGTGGTCTCTTACTTAGTATAATAGACCCATATTCAAACAAACACAACGAGGAGAACTCAAATGGCTGCAGAAATCGACATGAGCAACAACCGTGCAAATATGGCCTTCACAGGAAGCCGCGATAAAATTTGGCATGGTCTTGGTACTGAACTTCAACAAGATGCTTCAGTTGATGAATGGATTACTTCAGCTGGTTTGGATTGGGACGTAGTTCCTGCTGAGGTTCAATATACAATCCCCGGTGTAGCACCTCTGTTCATCCCAGATGTCAAAACAATGTCTGACCGCAAAGTCTTGTTTCGCTCTGATACTAAAGACCCACTTGCAGTTGTTGGTAAAGATTTCAAAGTAGTTCAACCTCGTCAAGTAGTTGAGTTCTTCCGTGACTTAGTTGAAAAGAACAATATGACATTATCAACTGCGGGTTCATTGTTCGGCGGTCGTAAATTCTGGGCTCTTGCTGAACTTGGTAAAGATTTCGAAGTAGTCTCTGGCGACAAAGTAAAAGGCCACTTGATGCTGACAACTGCAGTTGATGGTTCAATGAAAACTGTTGGTAAGTTCGTTTCAACTCGCGTAGTTTGTAATAACACTCTAAATGTTGCACTTGGTGAAAAAGGCAAGAATGTTGTTCAAGTATCTCATCGTTCCGAATGGGACCCTGATACTGTCAAAGTTGAACTTGGTTTGATGGATGGTGCATGGTTGCAGTTTATCCAAGATGTTCGTAAATTGTCTGCTACTAAAATCTCCAACGATAAAGCATACAACTTCTTGAGTAAAGTTGTATTCGACAAACCTACAGAACCATTGACTAAAGTTCAAGAACGTAAAATTGACAACTTGATGGACTTATACAAAGGTCAAGGTATGGGTGCTGATATGGCATCTGGCACTCTTTGGGGGGTACTCAATGCAATCACTCAACAGTATACACATGGTACTGGCAAACGTGATACCTCACATCAATTTTGGGACTCAGAATTCAGTGTGTATGGTAAAATGAAAGACAAAGCATTTCAACAAGCATTAGCAATGGCAGCATAAAGGTATGAGTACTCAAACTAAAAAAGCACTGATAAAAGCAATTGCTGTTTATGACCTCTTCAATGACCAGTATCTTTCAAATGTCATTGAAGAATTGATGGAATTGTATGAAACGTCCATTGAAAAAGGTATGCATAATTTTGTCTGTGAAGTCCATGACTCTGAAGATATTTGCTTTTATGCAACTCGTCAAGAAACTCCTGAAGAAGAAGCTCAACGATTACGTAATCAAGCAGCTTTAGAAAAAGAAGAAAGGGAACTGCTTGCGAAGCTTCAAGCAAAGTATTTAGAATTGGATAAGTGATAAAGAATGAGTGGGTTTATAGTAATACTAATCGTAATAACAATCCTTTTGGCTGGAGCAACTATTGCGGCAGGATTGTATTTCTACAGCTTGTTTGTTGATAGGAAACATAATACTCAATGGGATTATAGTTTTGGAATTTTAGTAGTAATACTTCTTACTTTCGGGTGGAAAGTATTCATCGATTTTG
>SXGU01103502.1_pt1 | contig 10789 bp, 8 predicted proteins | sample 3174531 | NCBI WGS metagenome assembly SXGU01 (sample SAMN11356863, study PRJNA531348) | freshwater metagenome | isolation source: freshwater sample F1-140 | place: China: Fuxian Lake, Yuxi | collected 2017-12-25 | reverse complement strand
CCTGAAGCCATCCGCCCGACTGACCTCTCGCGCACACCCAATAATTCAGGGCTAGACGGCGAGCAAGCAAGGCTCTACGAGCTAGTTTGGAAGCGCATGGTGGCGAGCCAAATGGAATCAGCGATTTTTGACCAGCTAATAGTGGACATCGCCGCCAGCGACGGGCAGGCAGTGCTTCGCACCAGCGGTTCTGTGGTGCGTTTTGATGGTTTTCTCACTCTTTATCAAGAAGGCAAAGACGACGAAGCAGACGAAGAAAACGCTAAGCTCCCTGTGCTTAAAAAAGGCGAACAACTAACCGCGCAAGAAATAAAACCCGAGCAACATTTCACCGAGCCGCCACCAAGATATTCGGAAGCCAGCCTCGTCAAAAAACTGGAAGAACTCGGCATCGGTCGCCCGTCAACTTACGCCTCAATCATCTCCGTTCTGCAAGACCGCGGCTATGTAAAGCTAGATAAAAAACGCTTCGTTGCTGAAGCACTTGGGCGGTTGGTTAATGCCTTCCTAGTGAGTTTTTTTACAAAATATGTTGAATATGATTTCACCGCTGACCTTGAAGCAAAACTAGACGATGTTTCCGCTGGTGAGCGCGACTGGAAACAGGTTTTGCGCGAGTTCTGGGGTGATTTCATTGCCAAAATCGGCGAAAGCAAAGAACTTTCCATTACGCAGGTTTTAGAAGCTTTGGACACACTGCTTGCTTCCTACGCCTTCGGCGCAGCAGTTGAGGGCAAGGATAAGCGCATTTGTCCAGCTTGTGGAAAAGGTCGGCTTGGTCTTAAAATCGGCAAATTCGGCCCATATATCGCTTGCAGTGCCTACCCAGATTGCAACCACAAAGCCCAACTTGGTGAAGCCAGTGCCGAAGTTCAGTTTGATGATAATGGCGACGAGTTCAAACTACCAAAAACTCTTGGCACTGAACCTGTTTCTGGCGAAGTTGTTTCGCTTCGCAAAGGGCCATACGGCGTGTATGTTCAACTTGGCGAGAGCAAAACGCCAAAACGCGCCAGCCTGCTTAAATCCATGCGTCCAGAGACCACGACATTAGAAGTGGCACTTTCGTTGCTGGCACTCCCGCGTGAGCTGGGTAATCATCCTGACACAGGCAAAAAGATTGTGGTAAATAATGGCAGGTTTGGCCCTTATATACTCCATGATGGCAAGTTCACTACCCTTCCCACCAGCGAAGATCTGCTCACCATCGGCATCAACCGCGCCGTGGAAGTTATGTCGCAAGCACCAGTTAAAGGTGCTGCCGCCACCGCGCTAAAAGTGCTGGGAAAACACCCAGATGATGGGCTAGAAGTCTCCATTTTCAAAGGACGATACGGCGATTATGTGAAGCACGGCAAAGTGAACGCAACCTTGCCTAAAGGCGCAGTGATTGAGGAATTTACGCTTGAAGAAGCGATTCCGCTCCTCGCCGCCCGCGCCGATGCGCCAAGCAAGAAATCTTTTGGCAAGAAAAAAGCCGCCGCTAAACCCGCAGCAAAAACCAAAGCCGAACCAAAGGCAAAACCAGTGGCTAAATCCACCACCAAAAAAGCCCCAGCAAAAAAGGCAGTGGCGAAGAAGAATTAGGAGCAGTGACTAGCTTGCATACAACACATATCCAGCACCACGAATAGTTTTTAGGTATGATTGTGAATTAGCGTCACTCTCTTCTATTTTCTTTCGCAAGCGCGACATCTGCACATCAATACTACGCTCACTTACCACACTTGGCATTAGTTTTGCCATCTCCTCGCGTGACACCGTATTTCCCGCGTGCTGTGCAAGAATTTTTAGCATTGCCGCCTCGCTAGAGGTCAGGTTTATCAACTCATCTCCGCGTTTTAGAGCAAGGGTTGTAAGGTCAAAGCAAAAATCGCCAAATTTTATAAATTGAGTTTTTGCGGGCTGCCCCATGGTGCGCCGCAGAATAGTTTGAATCCGCAGCAAAAGTTCCTTTGGTTCAAAGGGCTTGGTGAGGTAATCATCCGCACCAATTTCCAGCCCTTTTATCCGATCCTCCGCCTCCCCCATCGCAGATAACATAAGAGTTGGTATCTTGTTTTCTTTAATGGAGGCAAGAAATGACAGCCCTGTTTCATTAGGCATCATCACATCAAGAATCATCAGATCAAAAATAAATTCGCCCAGCTTGCGCCGCGCCGCCGCCGCGCTATCCGCCGCAGTCACCAAAAAACCACTATCAGTTAGATATTTAACCAACAACGAACGCAAACGATCGTCATCATCAACGACAAGTATATGCGGCTTGTTGACGGAAGCGGACAGAAGCCTAATAGCGATATTGCAGGTTAAAGAAGAAGCGCGGAGCATCACCATCTTCACCATTTACCGCCACTTTTCTAGTAAGTGGGAAAGCAACTTCCACTTCGCCAGACAATGCCTGCACGACATTAAAGCGCGTCCCAACACCAGCTGATGCTAAAGAAGCGGCTTTATATTCAGAGGCAGCGATAATATCGCGATTCCACACCTTGCCGATGTCATAGAAGCTATAAAGCTGATAGGTTTTTAGGAAATCTTCCTGCACCGAACCGTTATATTGCAACTCGGCGCGGGTAGCCAAACCAGAATCACCACTAAGCTCACCGTTATCATAGGCAGAGCCAAATTGCTTGCCGCCAAGGCTATATTCCTCGGTAGATAAGAGAGGGTCAGCAGAATACTGCCCATCAACAGCCAAAGATGCTGAAAAAGCCCCCCAAATTGGTTGTACGCGGGTTGCATTCGCTGTGAATTTCCAGAAGCTAGACTCACCATTTGCCCGCGAGTGAGCAAGCCCATTATTATCGGCATCCCAGCTAAATCCCTTAGAAAAAGCCCCTTCTAAACGGTTTACAGCATTGGTAGAATCTACAAAATCATAAGAAGATCCAGCCTTCAAAACACGCAAATTATCCTGATAGAAATTCACACCGAGAACATCCAAATTCACCCGCGACACTGAGAAATCCGAATTGATGAACCAATTGCTCTGACGACTACGAAGCAGAGGATGAGTGACGGCAACATCCAAAGAATAATTTTGCCCGCGAATATCAAATGGTTCTAAGGTATATTGAGGTTTTGATTCAATGAAATTCCCATCGAATATCAATTTTGTGCCTTCCGAACCCAACTGCTCTTCATGACGAAGAGAAAAAAACTTAAGTTCGCTAGGATCCGAAGGAGTATTGACAACCCTCATTGTGGTTTGTTCATCCAACCCTAAAATATTATTTGCGGTCAGCGCACCAGTCGCCTGAATAGGCCCAAGGAAACGCGTACCACGATTATCAATGGAAGCCGTGCTGCCCTCTAGCGTCCTGCGCGTGATATTTACAATAACCTGCGAAGCACCAGAAACCGTTGGCGAAGGCTGCAAAACTGCCCGTGCCTCAACCCCCGGAACATCTTCCATCAGCAACAAATAGCGTTCCAGCATAGCCGCATCAAGCGGTTTAGAAGCTTTGATTTTTTCGGCGTAGCTATACAGCACGCTGTCGGCACTGCCAACATCCCCGCGCAACTGCACATCGCTAACAAATCCTTCAATAATACGGATTTTTACTACACCCTTGTCAATTTTCTGAGGTGGGACGATAGCACGCGTCAAGATAAGCCCTTGATTGCGGTAATAAGCGGTAATGTCCGAGGCAATCTTATTAAGTTCTTGCAACGAAATTTTCTTACCGATTTTATCCTGATAAAATTGTTTTAATTCCTCGGTATTAAGCTGCGATGCACCTTCAAATTTTATTTCTTTAAGTTCAAAACTGATGCCACCATTTAGCTGTTTCGCGCTCTGGTCACCGACTGCAACTATTGGCTTATTGCTAACTTCAGGGCGTTTTTCATCGAGCTTAAACTGCCGCCCAATCGTTTCTGGACGCGCCGCATTCGGCACGACAACAGCCCGCGCCGCCGCTGGAATCAACACCAACGCCGAAGCAGACACCAAAAAGAACAGGCGATTATTGTTGGTTATACGAGAAGAATTAGCCATGGTTCACACTCTCAGTTTGAGATTATAATGCACAAAAATATTCTTGCTCATATCACAGCAAAATTTGCTTTGCACCTGTTTTTTATAGGATATACTTGTTTTGTCCAAAAATTAACCATAGCTGTGTTTAATCAGACACATTCGCCTTGAAATCAGGCAATATTGGCAGATGATGTTTCCGTTTATATTCAACCTCATAAATGGCTTTTTGCAGAGCGACAAAGCGAGCCGCATTTGACGGATGTGTGGAGTTTGTGTAAATTTCCTCAGGATTTTCAAGCGACATCCGCCGCCAAAAATTAGGCGCACGGCGAATATCATAGCCAGCCCGTGCCATGATATACAAGCCGACATAATCAGCTTCTTGTTCAAAATCAACGCTGTAACTCATCACCGCCACCTCTTTCCCAAGCTCTGCGCCACTAGATTGGGTGCTTACCCCTTGTGAAGTGGCAATCGCGTCCAGCGCACCCCCTAGCAACATTCCGATTGTGCCATTATTTTTTTGTGCCTGCACATGCCCCATCAAGTTATGGGCGAACTCATGCCCCATTACCACCGCAAGCTCGTCATCATTTTGGGTAAAGCGCATCATGCCCGTATAAATCACAACTTTCTTGCCATCCGCGTGCGAGTTTAGCTCATCACTGCGATTTAAGGAAAAATAATAATAACAGCCTCTTTCTTGCAATTTTAGCAAGCGGCAAATTTCCGCGCCTGCCTCCTCTATCTTTCCTCCCACTCGTTCAAATTGTGGGCGCATATTTTTATGATTTTTCCACGCCTTAGGCAGTCCACCGCGAGATTTTATCTCATCCACCATCTTTTGCTGGGCTTGTTCTTCGGAATTGATTTCCGCATCAGGCAGTTCAGGCGTAAAAGCCGTTGGTTTTTGACAAGAAGAAGCGACTAAACATACAACCGATAAAAACAGCACCCGCAAAAACATTATGCTAGTTCCTCAAACACAAGGCGGTTAGCGGGAAATAAAATGGTGAATCGTTGTATTTTTCCGCTTCCTTCGCTATAAAATACCCCGCCATGCTTGGCAACAAGCAAACGAGCCAGCTCAACTCTTAAGTCAACAGCTTCATCTTGTCCGATATTAAATTGCCCATTCATAATGTCGCCATGGGCGGAAAGTGCGAATAATTGCTCGGCTAATTGCAATAATTTTTCCTGCGAATATTGCTCATCATCCGCCTTGTTAATAGTAAGTACAAAAAACTTTTTATCACGATGCTCGCTGATTATTTTTGCCTCTAGCAATATAACGCTATCTGGCGCGATATTATCAATAATCGCCAGTAACAAATTGCTGATTATCTGCTGCAAACGAAACTCATCCGCCATCAAGCGCGGCAAATTATCATGGACATTAACCTTAACCGTATTTTTCCCAGCCTGCAATTTATCGGCAATTTGCCGCAGAGCAGCATTCACCACCTCCGCAACGACAAGCGATTTTTCCTGTAGTGGGATATAGCCAGTTTCCAACTTGGAATGCGCCAAAACATCCTGCATTTTTGCCATTAATTGATTGCTGATTGTAAAAATATCCGCTGCATATTGCCGATATTTTTTATTCTCCAGCGGCCCATACATCTGGTCTTTTAAGGTTTGCGAAAAGCCAATTATATTATTAAGAGGCAGGCGAATTTCCTGCGATAAATAGGCAAGAAATTCGGATTTACTGCGCAGCAGAACATCAGAAAGCTCCTTGGATTTTTTCAGCAAGAATATTTTATTGCGTAGCTCGTCTTCAACACGCTTGGTTTCGTCAATATACTGCTCTATCTGACGAACTTGCGCCGCCATTGCCTCAATTTCCACTGATGTATTTTTGGGAAGATTGGTGTATTTATCTCCCCTTGCAACCGCCGCCATTGCAGCAGTCATTGCAAGCACTGGACTAATAACCCGCGCCCGCACCATCCATAAGAATAGCACAAAAAATATGGCAACCATAAAAACTTGCAGCAATCGCGCCCACAACATCATCCGCACCGCCTCATCGCTGTAATGGGTGTCATATCCAACCACCACAACATACGGATAATGTTCAGACATTTTGTAGTATAAGTAATTACCCGTCCCTAAAATCAAATTACCTTCACCAAATAAACCGCTAGGATTTTTGGCAAAATCAATATCCGCCAGCTTATGTGTAGAAAGACTGCCCGAAGAAATGTCGTTCTGCTCGGAAACTTCGGTTAGCGGGATTAACGCCTTATTGACGATGGCAAAGCTTATTCCATCGCGCTTCACCAGATTGCTAACTTGTTGCGTCAGCGTCCCAATATCGAGGCTCAGAGAAACCACGCCGATAAATTTACCCGTATAATCCGTAATCCCCATCCCCGCAGGAATTACCCATCGCTGCGAAACGCGCCCTTCAATCGGTCTGCCGATGTGCATTTTCCACGAATCAACAGACGATTGTTGAATAAAATCACGGTCAGAAATATCAACAGGTTCTTCCAAAACGCCGCGGTTACTGCTAACTACCATTTTACCTTCAGGGCTTGTCCAAGAAAAAATACTATAGATATTTCCCTTGCTATCAAAGGCTTTTAGAGATTGCGCGAGCCTTGTATAGTCACGATTTGGCTCAAGCACAATTTGCCGCCCAAGCGATGAAAGCATGTAGTTGGCATTTTCCAGCTCATCACTAAGGGAATGGTCTATACGGGTTGCTTCTTTCTCTAAATCAACAACAATCCGCTGGGCATGGTTCACATAAGTGCTGTAGGTAACCCAGCCCGAAATAAGCAACAAAACGAATAATATAGCCGCTGAAAGCAGCACAAAATCACGAGATAATGAAGGTTTTGCCCAAGAAATTTTCATGAAGGTCTGCACACCATAAATGTAAGTTTATTCGACTATAAATATTTTCTCACTTCCTGTCCATGCGCTTTATGGTTTTTAATAGTATAAATAAAGAAGAGGATGCGTTGTGCGACTTTTCTCCGTCATTCCGCCGAAGGGCGGAATCTATGCCAAGCCTTTAGCATTGCAGCTAATTTTCTGGCATGGATGCCAGCCTTCGCTGGCATGACAGCAAAAAAAGTTGCATAGCGTAAGATGGAGTAAAAAATCATGGCAGCATGGCTAGCATTAATTCCCGCAATTTCAAGTTTGCTGGATAAAATAATCCCCGACCCCGAAGCGCGGGAAAAGGCGAAATTGGAGCTACTGAAAGACGAACGCGCCAGCGAGCTGGAGGAACTGCGCCTTGCCCTTTCCGCCGACCAGATGCAGGCAGACATCAACAAACAAGAAGCCGCCAGTCAAAATTTATTTGTTTCGGGCTGGCGACCATTTATCGGCTGGGTGTGCGGCGTCGCCTTTGCTTATCATTTTATTGTGCAGCCGCTGCTTGCTTTTGCCATAGCCAACTCTGGCGGCAGCGTGCAGCTTCCCGCTTTTAATATGCAGGAACTCTCCACTGTGCTGATGGGAATGCTTGGACTCGGCGGCCTGCGCACTCTGGAAAAGGTAAAAAACGCGACTAGATAAGCTTCTCTGCCACCATTTTAAGGGCTTTGGGATAAATTATATGTTCATGAGCATGTATGCGCTGTTGCAGGGTTTGCTCGGTATCATTTGGAAGGATGGGAACAACGGCTTGCAAAATAATTTCGCCAGCGTCCATTTCTTCGGTGACTTGGTGAACCGTGCAGCCACTTTCTTTAGCTCCTGCCGCTAGCGCATCACGCACGGCATGTGCACCCTTGAAATTGGGCAGCAGCGCAGGGTGAATATTCAGCATCCGCCCGCGCCATTTATTCACAAATTCTGAGGAGAGCAAACGCATGAAACCCGCCAGACAAACGATTTCCACACCATATTCCACTAGCTTTTCGTGCATGGCTTGGTCAAAATCTTCGCGGCTAGCAAAATCCTTGTGGCTTATAACCATGGAGGGAATGTTTGCTTTTTTAGCGCGTTCCAAGCCATAAGCTTCCGCCTTGTTGGAAATGACAAAAACGATTTGCAATTGCGAATCATTCTCAACTGAGGCATCAATCAAAGCCTGCAGATTGCTGCCACTACCTGAGATTAAAACTGCGACGCGGCGTTTGGTCACACAATCTCCACGCCTTCGCCTGTCCGTGCCACCAGTTCGCCGAGGCGATAGACAGTTTCACCGTCCGAAGTTAGCTTCGCCGAAACTGCGTCAGCTGCATCCTTATCCACCACCACCACCATGCCGATGCCGCAGTTAAATGTCCGTAGAAAATCATGTTTTTCCAACTTGCCCGCCTCGCGCAGCCATTTGAACACGGGTGGCACTTCCCAAGCCGTTTCCGATAGTTTGGCACATAAATTATCAGGCAGCACACGCGGCAGGTTTTCTGGCAGTCCTCCGCCCGTTATATGCGCGAAAGCCTTAATTTCCAGCGGGAAAGCGCGAATTGCCGCGATGCAATTTTTAACATAAATCCGCGTTGGGACAAGCAAAGCATCGGCGATGGTCTTACCCGCCGCAAATGGCGCAGGCGAAGAAAAATCCAGCCCTTGCTGCGCGAGGATATAGCGCACGAGGGAAAATCCGTTGGAATGCACACCGCTGGAAGCCAGCCCCAAAACCACATCGCCCACCTTCATGGTCGGCAGTGGCAAAACGCCAGTCCTCTCCACTGCGCCAACGGTGAAGCCCGCGAGGTCATATTCGCCGTCAGCGTACATGCTAGGCATTTCCGCAGTTTCGCCGCCGATAAGGGCGCAGCCAGCCAGTTTGCAGCCATCGGCAATGCCTTTTATCACCTGCTCGGCGACATCAACCGAAAGCTTGCCAGTTGCAAAATAGTCAAGGAAAAACAGTGGCTCTGCGCCCTGCACAATCAAATCATTAACGCACATGGCGACCAGATCAATACCGATTGTGTCATGTTTTCCCGCGCTTTGCGCGATTTTTAGCTTCGTACCCACCCCGTCCGTTGCGGAAACGAGTAGAGGATCAATATATCCCGCTTTTTTCACATCAAACAATGCGCCAAACCCGCCGAGGTCGTCCATCGATCCTAGCCTGCGCGTTGCCTTCGCCAGTGGCTTGATGCGCCGCACCAGCTCGTTGCCCGCGTCAATATCCACACCTGCCTGTTTATAGCTAGCTACTGTCATTTTTTTCTCCCGTCATCCTGCGGAACGCGCAAGCGTTAGCGCAGGATCTGTTAATAAATGCTAGCCATACCCCCACCAACCCACATATTCAAGCCCAAACTGTCACAAAATTGTCATATTTCACTGATTGCAGGCAGGGGATAACTGGGCTAGAATGAACACATAAATAAAATCTAAAGGGCAAAGCTATGACCATTTATTACGATAATAAAGACGACATCGAACATCAGATAACCAAGGATCAGGCGAAAGATTTGCGGTTGGCGAGCGCACATCAAACAAACTTTGGGGTTCTTTCTTTTATACTTGGAAATGCAATACATTCACTTAGCACATTTCGTGAAAAGCCTAGTGAACTTGGTAAATGGGCCGGTGTTTTTGCCATGGTTGCTGGTGGATTGGAAGTTATGAAAGCATACTTCACTGGTCGTCAAGCCCACGACCTAGAGCTAAAAGCAGCGCGGACGGTTGAGCCACAGAGGATTCTGCTTGATCAGCCCGCGGTTTATGACATTCCTGCGCCACGGGCGGAATGCTGCGATAAGCCAAAATTCCTTGAGGGAATTAAGCCGCAAAGCCTGCTCGAACATTCAGAGCCTGAGCCAAGCACTGGCATTATCCAGCTATAAACAAATTCCTTAAGCTCCAATCCACCAAAGATAAAAAAGGGCGGCGCGAACGCCACCCTTTTTGTCATCCTGTGAGTGGCATAGCCACTGCACAGGATCTTTTAAGTTTATGAGATCCTGCGCTAATTTCTTACGAAATTACGCAGGATGACGACGAATTGGACTAATAGTCCATATCGCCCATTCCCATTCCACCCATGCCGCCCATACCGCCAGCACCCGCAGAAGATTTTTTATCTTCAGGCGCATCCGCGATAATCGCTTCGGTGGTGATCATCAGGCTGGCAACTGAAGCCGCACCTTGCAGTGCTGCGCGCACCACCTTGGTTGGGTCAATAATACCCGCTTTGATGAGATCAACATACTCAAGCTTTTGTGCGTCAAAACCATAGTTGGTGTCGTTGCTTTCCAGCAGCTTGCCAGCAACAACCGCGCCGTCCAAACCAGCGTTTTCAACGATCTGACGCAGTGGCGCTTGCAAAGCGCGACGAATAATGTTCACGCCAGCTTTTTGGTCGTCATTTTCCACCTTGATTTTGTCAAGAGCGCGAGAAGCATAAAGCAGGGTAGAGCCGCCACCAGCAACAATACCTTCCTCAACCGCAGCGCGGGTTGCATGTAGAGCATCGTCAACGCGGTCTTTGCGTTCTTTAACTTCAACTTCGGTTGCGCCACCAACTTTAAGCACTGCAACACCGCCAGCAAGTTTTGCCAAGCGTTCTTGCAGTTTTTCGCGGTCATAATCAGAAGTTGTGTCTTCAATCTGGTTGCGAAGTTGGCTGCAACGCGCTTCTATGGACTTTTTATCGCCTGCGCCGTCCACGATGGTGGTGTCGTCTTTGGTGATAACTACTTTTTTCGCGCGACCAAGGCTGGTAACGCTCACGCTTTCCAGCTTCACGCCGAGATCTTCGCTGATAACTTCACCAGCGGTGAGTACCGCAATATCATCCAGCATCGCTTTGCGGCGATCGCCAAATCCGGGAGCTTTAACCGCAGCAACTTTCAAGCCACCGCGCAGTTTATT
>SXGU01038483.1_pt1 | contig 10789 bp, 13 predicted proteins | sample 3174531 | NCBI WGS metagenome assembly SXGU01 (sample SAMN11356863, study PRJNA531348) | freshwater metagenome | isolation source: freshwater sample F1-140 | place: China: Fuxian Lake, Yuxi | collected 2017-12-25 | reverse complement strand
GCTTGTACCTGGGCGCTGAGCCGGCACCTTGGCCCGCTGGCTGTGCCCTTTGGTCTCAATGTAGCCTTCTTGCTGATCCTGGTTTGGAAAAGCTTGGCATACGTGACGCTCATTCATCAAATACCCTGAAAGTATAAAGAATGTTAAGAAAAACTACTATCCTTATCACCGGCGGCACAGGATCGTTTGGCAATACCTTTGTCCCTATGACGTTGGCCAAATATAATCCCAAGAAAATCGTCATCTTCTCGCGCGACGAGATGAAGCAATGGGACATGGCAAAAAAATTCCAGGGCGACAGACGTGTGCGCTTCTTTATTGGTGATGTGCGCGACAAAGAGCGCCTGTACCGCGCCCTGGATGATGTGGACTACGTTGTGCACGCCGCCGCCACCAAAATCGTTCCGACTGCTGAATACAACCCGTTTGAATGCATCAAGACCAACGTCAACGGCGCCATGAACCTCATTGATGCTTGCATTGATAAGCGGGTCAAAGGTGTGGTGGCGTTATCTACGGATAAAGCCAGCAGCCCCACCAACTTATATGGGGCAACGAAGCTGACATCGGACAAACTATTCGTGGCTGGTAATGCCTATTCTGGCGAACACGGCACCCGATTCTCGGTTGTGCGTTATGGCAACGTCATGGGCTCACGTGGCTCGGTCATCCCATTCTTCATTTCTATCCGTGATAAAGGCGTGCTGCCCATCACGGATGACCGCATGACACGCTTCATGATTTCCCTGGAACAAGGCGTCGAACTCGTATGGCACGCCTTCGACGACATGGTTGGGGGCGAGATCTATGTAAAAAAGATTCCGTCCATGAAAGTGACGGATCTGGCAAAGGTAATCGCTCCCGAAGCTAAGCAACAAATCGTGGGGATTCGCCCTGGAGAAAAGCTCCACGAGCAGATGATCGGCTTAGAGGATTCACTTTATACCTACGAGTATTCCGACCACTTTAAAATTCTTCCGGCCATTCATAGTTGGGATCAAGACGCCAATCGAATCAAGGATGGAGTACGTGTGCGTGAAGGCTTTAGTTACACCAGTGACAATAATAAAGAATGGATGAGCGGCGACGAGTTGCAGGCTTGGATTGACGCTAACCGTGAAAAAATCGGGAGCATTTGATGATCCCTTATGGTCGTCAAGATATCACGCAGGCTGATATTGACGCAGTGATCGCCGTGCTGAAGTCAGATTTTCTGACTCAAGGCCCGCAGGTACCGCTGTTTGAGCAGACCGTGGCACGGCATGTGGGAGCCAACTACGCCATTGCCGTCAACAGCGCCACTTCCGCCCTTCATATCGCCAGTCTGGCGCTGGGGCTGGGGCCGGATGACTGGCTCTGGACCACGCCGGTCACTTTTGTGGCCTCGGCCAACTGCGGTTTGTATTGCGGCTCGCAGGTAGATTTCGTCGATATTGACCCACGAACCTACAACCTTTGTCCCAAAGCGCTGGAAGCCAAACTTATCAGCGCGGAAAAGGCCGGCAAATTACCCAAGGTATTGGTTGCCGTACACCTATGCGGCCAATCCTGCGACATGGCAGCCATCCATGATTTAGGGCAAAAATACGGCTTCAAAATCATTGAAGACGCATCCCACGCCATTGGCGGCAAATACCGGCGCGAATTCATCGGCAATGGCCGCTACAGCGACATCACCATATTCAGTTTCCACCCGGTCAAGATCATTACCACGGCTGAAGGCGGCATGGCGCTAACCAACAATACCGAACTCGCCAACAAGATGGCGCTGCTTCGCAGCCATGGAATTACTCGCGATGCGGCGCAGATGACGCAAGCGCCCGACGGCCCCTGGTACTACCAGCAGATCGACCTTGGCTTCAACTACCGCATGACCGAACTGCAGGCCGCGCTCGGCGTCAGCCAGATGGCGCGTCTCGACCACTACGTCGTCCGCCGCCACGAGTTGGCTGCGCGCTATGACGCGCTGCTCGCGGACCTGCCGCTGGTTCGCCCCTGGCAACATCCGGACGGCTACTCCGGTCTGCACCTTTACGTGATCCGCCTGCGGCTCGATCAGATCGACAAGACGCATCGCGAGGTGTTCGACTCCCTGCGCGCATTAGGCATTGGCGTGAACCTGCACTACATCCCGGTGCACACCCAGCCCTACTACCGGAAGATGGGCTTCAAGCCGGGGGACTTCCCTGAGGCCGAGCGCTACTATGCCGAGGCAATCAGCCTGCCGATGTTCCAAACGATGAACGAAGCGCAGCAAAACGAGGTCGTGGCCGCCCTTCGCTCAATACTTACATTATGAAAATAGTCATCATTCCAGCTAGAGGCGGCAGCAAGCGCATCCCTCGCAAGAACATAAAGGAATTTTGCGGCAAGCCAATGATTGCCTGGTCGATAGAAGCCGCGCACCTTTGCGGTTGTTTCGACAACATTATTGTCTCGACTGACGACGCGGAGATTGCCGAAGTCGCCCGTGCTTATGGCGCACAAGTCCCATTTATGAGACCCCCGGACTTATCCGGTGACGACGCATGCATCATACCCGTGATGGCCAATGCCATTGAATGGATAAACCATAACGTTGGCGACGTCAAATTAGCTTGCTGTCTCTTTGCTACGGCGCCGTTTGTGCGAGCGACTGACCTGCAACGTGGTCTACAGTTGCTGGAAAGTGTTGGTGCGGACTATGCGTTTTCCGTTACGAACTATGCATTTCCGATTCAGCGTGCGATTCGCATAACCTCTGAGCAGCGGGTTGAAATGTTTCAGCCTGAACATTTTCATACCAGATCCCAGGATCTTGTTGCTGCGTGGCACGACGCGGGTCAGTTTTACTGGGGAAAGTCTGATGCTTGGATGATGAATAGAGATATTTTTGGACCTAACGCTGTCCCGGTACCTCTTCCACGTTACCGTGTCCAAGATATTGATACAGAGGATGATTGGATTCGTGCCGAAATGATGTTTAACTCGCTAAATCTATAGTTAGCATAGATCTCGGCTATGAAATTATTATTTCGTGTTGATGATGGCCCCGGTATCGGGGCCGGCCATCTTATGCGTTGCCTGGCGCTAGCCGAGGCAGTGCATGAACAAGGTGGTGTCATTGCGCTCTCCACGGTGAGGGAGTCCAAGCTACACGCTGATTGGGTGGGTCTTGATGCGCAAATTTATGTCCAACAACGCGAGGTGGGCAGTACAGATGATTTGACGTTGACCTCGAGAATTATTCGCGAATTTAATGCTGATTGGCTGGTCGTCGATGGTTATGGCTTCGACACCGTTTGGTTGGATGCTATTTCTGCTAAACACCCTGTCCTTTGCCTAGACGACTTAGGCAACAGGGATGCTGCAGTGCGATTGATGATGAACCAAAATCCTGGCGCTGAGAAGCGCTACGGTTTGGCCTACAGTCGCTGCAGTCGTGGCCTGCTGGGTCTGAACTGGTTTCTGCTACGCCGAGAATGGCATGGAGTGCAACACGCGCCGGAACCGCGTCGCATGCTGCTGACCTTGGGCGGCGAAGACCCGGACAATCGCATAGTCGGGCTGATGCAAGCCTTGCTTAAAGATGGCCGAGGCTTCGTGGCCGATGTGGTGTCCAGTGCGCCGGAGGCGGGCTTTCAGCAGGCGCTGCTTATGGCACACGGCCGGCCGGATCGCTTTACCGTGCATCGCGGTCCGGTGGCCTTGCCGCTGCTAATGCGAAGGGCCGCAGTTGTGGTTACGGGTGGGGGCGTCACGCCGATCGAGGCGGTCAGTCTAGGCGTGGTTCCAGTGATTCTCATCTTGGCCGATAACCAAAAATCGGGGGCCGAATATCTGGCGGCGGCTGGTGTGGCGCGCTCGCTGGAGATTGGAGATGGCGCCATGGTTCAAGTGGCGCGATCGGCCTTGGATTTATTGTCCAATGATGTAGACAGATCGACTATGGCTGCGCGTGGGCGAACCATGGTCGATGGAATTGGCCCGAAGAGATTAGTGGAAGCATTGTTCAAGGAGATGGAATGAGTCAACAGGATAAATTTGCCGAGACCGCATTTTGGGACAAGGTGGCCAAGCAGCGGGTCTACGCCGCTTTCGACAAGGAGGAATACGAGGCCCTGATCGATGCGGTCTGGGGTGTCGGTATGGATGGCCTGACTGTGGCCGATATCGGCAGTGCCTCCGGTGTGTCGGCGGCCTTGTTTGCCGCGCGCGGGGCCAACGTGCTGGGTATCGAGATCGCGCCTGAACTGGTGGCCCAGGCTACAGATTTGTGGCGCGATTACGAGGAGCGGATCGAATTCCGCGTGGGCGACGCTGAGCATCTGGACTTGCCCGACGCCAGCGTCGACGCGGTGTTTTTCGGCGGTGTTCTGCATCACTTTCCAATACCCGATCAGGTCTACGCTGAGGCTCACCGTGTGTTGAAACCCGGCGGCAAGCTCATTGCTATCGAGCCCAACCGGCTGGATTTCCTGGAACTGATCGAATGGGGCGTGGCCGATTTGCGCGGCAAGCTGACACCAAACGAATATCCCATTAATCCGCTGACTATGCGGCATGAACTCAAGGCGGCTGGCTTCAAGACGTCGCACTTCAGGACGATCCGGCACGACATTCCGGTACTGGGTCAAATTCCGCTGATTAAATACCTGTTCAATCGCCAGCGGGGCTTCTGGCTCAAGCGGCCCCTGGTCAAATTCTTTGACGCCTTCCGGGCTCCGGCCCATCGCGGCAACTTTTTTATTATGGTGGCAGAGCGATGATGGACTGGTTTGCCTTCTGGGAGGCCAAGGCCGGCGCTGGCAACGAATTTCAGGCCACTGGCCGCGGGCTGATGGACGTGCCGGGTTACCTGCACACCTTGGCCGAGGTGGTGCGCATCCTGGATTTGCATCAAGGCGAGAGTCTGGCCGACATCGGCTGTGGGGTCGGCCTGATCGCCCTGACTCTGGCACCCTGGCTCGAGCGGATTCAGGCCCTCGACATCAGCCCGGCGCTGATCGAGCGGGCCCGCAAGAACCTGGAAGGCGTAAATAACGTCGATCTCGAGGTCGGCAGCCTGACCAAGTTACCGCTGGAGGGTGCCTGCGTCGACAAGCTGCTGGCCTACAGCGTGTTGCAGTACCTGGGCGACGAAAGTAATGTGAGCCAGGCCCTCCGTGAGGTGGCGCGGGTGCTCAAGCCGGGCGGCCGCGCGCTGCTGGCGGCCAGTCCGGATCCGGCGCGGCGGTCGGCCTACGAGGCCGTGGTGCGCGAGCGTGCCGATCAGGCGGCAGCGGAGCGCGAGATCGCCTTGCTCGACGACCTGCTTTGGCTGGCCGGGCCGCGCCTGGTCGAACTGGCGGCGGCAGAAGGATTGGCCGCCAGGATCGAGCCGATCGACGCGCGCATCTGGCAGCATTTCTATATGTTTGATCTGGTCCTGGACAAGGCCAAGTGAGGAGAGAGATGTGAATACGCAAGTCATGATCGGTGAGCGTGCCGTCGGTGTCGGCGCTGAGCCCTTCGTCGTGGCCGAGGTCGGCATCAATCACAATGGCGAACTGGAGCGCGCGCTGGAGATGATCCATGTCGCCAAGTCGGCCGGCTGCGATGCCGTGAAGTTCCAGACCTTCAAGGCCCATGAATTCGTCAACGACCCATCGCAGATGTTTACCTACCGATCGCAGGGCAAAGAAGTCACCGAGTCTATGCTGGCCATGTTCCAGCGCTACGAGCTGCCGGAGAGCGCCTGGCCGGTGATCAAGGCTGCATGCGCCAAGGCGGGGATCATGTTCTTCTCCACGCCGCAAAACCGCTCCGACCTGGACATACTGCTCAAGGTGGGGGTGCCGGCAGTTAAGGTCGGCTCGGACGATTTCACCAATCGGCCGCTGCTTAAGAGTTATGCCCAGTCCGGTCTGCCGCTGATCCTGTCGACCGGCATGTCCGATTTGGCCGAAGCACATCAGGCGCTGGAGGCAGTGGGCGGCCTGGATGGCTACCCGGTGATCCTGCTGGTCTGCACCTCGCAATATCCGACCCCGCCGGACGACACCCATCTGGCGCGCATCACCACATTGCGGGGTGCCTTTCCCACGGTGCCCATCGGTTTTTCTGATCACACTAGCGGCGCCCTGGCCTCGGCCATAGCGGTGGCACTGGGCGCGGTCTTTCTGGAGAAGCACTTCACCCTGAGTCATGACCTGCCGGGTCCGGACCACTGGTTCTCAGAAGACCCCAGAGGTCTGACCGAGTGGGTCACGGGCATTCGCACGGCGCATCGCATGCTGGGCAATCCGCTGGTACGGCCGACTGCGGTCGAGCGTGGCAACAAGCGCGAATACCAGCGCCGCCTGGTGGCGGCGTGCGACATCGCCGCGGGCGAGATCATGACCGAGCAGGCGATCACCCTGCGCCGGGTGGCGGGAGGCAAGGGCTTCCCGCCGAGTTTTCTCGATTACCTGCTGGACCGGCCGGCACCGCGCGCTTACCGGGCGGGAGCCCCGATAGAACTGTAGGTCGACCATGGACGAAAATGCGTTCAAGCAGCTTTTCCTGAAGACGGTCCATAACCGGGACAATCCCTATCACCCCCTGGTATGGATAAATGGCGAGCCTGAGATCGGGCCGGGCACCTATATCGGTGGTTTCTCCGAGGTGAACGCCAAGGGCGCGCGGCTGTCCATCGGCCGCGATTGCGACATCGCCTCCTTCGTCGCGATCAATGTGGCGGATTCGCACCGGCGATGTATCGGTCTGGCTGATGCCAACGACTGCCAGGACATCCGCATTGGCGATTGCGTCTTCATCGGCTCCCACTGCGCTATTCTCAGCGGTGCCGTGATTGGCCACCATTCCGTGATTGCCGCCGGCACGGTGGTGCGGGCTGTGGTGATTCCGCCGTTTTCCCTGGTGCTGGGCGATGAGGTAAAGTCGGGCTATTACCGCGCCGAATACGAGGCCAAGCAAGGTCCATGGCAGGGCGATGATTTCGCATAACCGTCCGCTGATCACGGACGAAGACCGCGCAGCGGTGGATGCCGTGTTGGGTTCCGGCTGGCTTGCCCAGGGGCCGCAGGTAGAGGCCTTGGAAGCTGGGTTCGTTCGCCGTTACGGTGGCGGTGGGGCCTGCGCCGTCTCCAGCGGTAGCGTAGCCCTGTTTCTGGCGCTGAAGGCATTGGGTATCGAGGCCGGGGCTAAGGTGGCGGTGCCGACCTATGCCTGCTCGGCTCTGCTTAATGCGATTTACATGGCCGGGGCCGCGCCGAGTGTCGTCGATGTCATGCCCGATAGCTTTTGCCTGGATCCAGCCGCGCTGGCTCGACAGGCGACCGATGCCACCTGTGTCATCGCAGTGCATACCTACGGTGCGCCGGCCGATATCGCGGACCTGCGTCAGGCCGGGCGCAAGCTGATCGAGGACTGCTGCCAGTCCCTAGGCGGGGCTGCCGAGCAGGGCCTGCTCGGCAAGACGGGCGATGCCGCGGTGTTTTCCTTCTATGCCACCAAGATCATCACCGGCGGGCAGGGCGGCCTGGTCTGGTCTCGGGACGTGGCAGTGAGCGATGCAGTGCGGGATTACCGCCAGTTCGATTGCCGGGAAAGCTATGTGCCCCGCTTCAATCTGCAGATGACCGATATCCAGGCGGCGCTGATCAATAGCCAGATGAGCCGACTGGATGCGATTCGTGCCCGACGTCTGACCATTGCCCAGAGCTATCTTGCCGCGCTGCCCGCCGGGCTCTCGGTCCAGTCCGGCATAGCCGATGCTGGGCGCATGGCCTATCGCTTCGTGGTGCGGGCGCCGGACCTGGCGACCCGCGACGCTCTGCGCCAACACATGCAAAAAGCGGGGGTCAGCTGTGCTGTCCCGATCGAGCGCTATGAATTGCTGCACCGCTATTTAGAGTTGGATGCCGCCGATTTTCCAGTGGCCGAACGTCTGGCGGACACGACGCTTTCCTTACCAATTCATCCCAGTTTGACTAACGCGCAGATTGCACACGTGACATCCACCTTTAGAGAGTTCGAAGCATGATCCTTACTGCCCATCAACCCGTATATCTTCCCTGGCTCGGACTGTTCCACAAGATCGCCCTGGCCGACATGTTCATCTCCTTCAACCAGGTGCAATACCAGCCAAAGGATTGGAACAACCGCAATCAGATCAAGACCCCGCAAGGGCCGATCTGGCTGTCGGTGCCGGTCCTTCGCAAGGGCTATCTGGAAAAGACCATCAGCGATATCGAGATAAATAATAGCGAGCCCTGGGCGCGCAAGCATTGGAAGAGTATGCAGGTGGCCTACGCCAAGGCGCCCTACTTCAAGCAGTACGCCGATTTCTTTCAGGACATCTATGCCCGGCGCTGGGAGCGACTGGTAGATCTGAACGAGACCATGCTCAAGGGCTTTCTGGAAATCCTGGGAATTGCTGTGCCCATACACTCCGCCGGGGAATGGCAGTTCCAGGGTGAGAAGAGCGACTTGGTATTGGACATGTGCCGACAAGTTGGTGCCAATGACTATATCTTCGGTGCCATGGGTCGCGACTATGCCGATGCTGGCGCTTTTGATGCTGCAGGCGTCAAAATCCATTTTCAGGACTACGCGCACCCCGTCTATCCGCAAATGCATGGGGATTTCGTGTCACACCTGAGCATTGTCGATCTGCTCTTCAATTGCGGCGATGAAAGTCTTGATAGGCTGATGTCAGGTAATAATGATTTCGAAAGAGCGAAAAGATGTTGAATGCAGAATGAGGGTATTTTCAGAGATTCTTTAAGTACAGTCGCAAGGGAGCCTCATGTCAAAGACAGTTTTAGTTGTTGCCGCTCATACCGACGATGAGGTCTTGGGGTGTGGGGGAACAATTGCCCGTCACGTAGCCGAAGGTGACATTGTCTATGCCGTCTTTATGGCTGACGGTGTTACATCTCGCGTTGGAACAGGGCGAGAGGAATTAACAACTCGCCATCTGGCCTCAGAAAACGCCAAAAAAATTCTAGGCATAAAAGAGAATTTTTATCTGGACTTGCCTGACAACCGGATGGATAGCCTGCCACTCTTAGATGTGGTGCAAAAGCTTGCGCCGATCCTTGAACGGCTCAATCCAGACGTTGTTTACACTCATTACCATGGCGACTTGAATGTTGACCATCGAATAACACATCAGGCTGTTATGACGGTATGCCGACCGATACCAGGCTACCCAGTACGAGAGATATATGTCTTCGAGGTGATGTCCAGCACGGAGTGGACTACCCCTCTGACACTACCGTTCGTTCCAAATTATTTTATAGATATCTCTAAATACTTAAGAAAAAAGAAAGAGGCTCTTAATGCGTACCAAAAAGAAATGCGAAAAGCGCCGCATTCAAGAAGCATAGAGCACCTAACAGTGCTTGCAAAACATCGAGGAAGTAGTGTTGGGTTATATGCGGCCGAGGCGTTTGGTGTTGTACGGATACTGAAATAGAGGTCTTAATAACGCTACAAGGACTTCCCTCCTTGTCAAGGGATGAGGGTGGTTTGAATGCGTTGAACGCTTGGTGTTGCCGAGGCCAAGGCCTGAACAGCGACAGACTGCACAAGCATAGCCCAAGCAGCATTTCTCGTGTCGGCGTTGATCTGGCCAAGCACGTGTTCCAGATTCATGCAGTCAACCACCAGGAATCCGTAATGCTTACCAAGTCGATGTCACCAGAGAAATTCTTCGATTGGTGTCGGGATTTGCCACTGCAATGCGTAGTTGCAATGGAGAGTTGCAGCGGAGCGCACCACGTTGCCCGACGTTTGACTGCCATAGGGTTGCGCCCACGCATCATCGCCGCGCATCACGTCAGCCCCTATCGCAGTGCAGGCGCTCGGGCCAAGAACGATGCCAACGATGCCGCGGCCATCTGCGAAGCTAGCTCGCGCCCACACCTGCCAGCGTGCCTGTCAAGACCACCGCCCAACAAGGCGTACTGCTGTTGCATCGCCTGCGCGAAGGCTACAAAGAGGAGAGAACCGCCTTGATCAACCGCTTGCGTGGCCTGCTAGCGGAGTTTGGCCTGACGTTCGCGCAAAACCCTGATAGCCTCAGACACGCCATGCCTGATGTCCTGGAAGATGCCAACAACGAATTGCCGGGCGTCGCTCGGCTGGCTCTGCAGCATGCGTACGTGCATTGGAGGGCCGTCGAGGAGCAAATGTGCTGGTGCGAACTCCGTATCGCCGAGCATGCCCGCCAGGACGAACAGGCCCGCCGAGCCACCGAGCTATTGGGAGTAGGGCCGATCACGGCCAGCGCAGCAGTGGCGTGCGTAGCCGACTTCTCGCAGTTCAAAAGTGCCAAACAGTTTGGTGGCTGGCTGGGTCTGGTCCCCAGCCAGAACTCTTCGGGTGGGAAGGCTCGGCTGGGACGAATCACCAAACGCGGCGATACCTATCTGCGTATATTGTTGATCCAGGGAGCCAAGTCAGTGGTCATGAGTGCGGCCAAGCGATCCGACCGTACCAGTCAGTGGGTATTGCAACTCAAGGAACGTGTAGGCTGGCAAAAGGCGGTGGTGGCGCTGGCCAACAAGAACGCGCGCATTCTGTGGGTAATCCCCCCATTTTCAGAGGGGTTCAGAAGTAGAGTCATGCGGCCATGGCCAGCCGCTGTTTCGGGGTGATACCGCCCAAGGCCATGTGGGGGAGGTGGTGATTATAGTCATACATCCAGCCGGTGGCGAACTGGCGCACTTCGTCCAGATCGGCCCAGAGATATTGTGAGAGCCATTCATAACGCACCGTGCGGTTGAAGCGTTCCACGAAGGCGTTCTGCTGGGGATTGCCG
>SXGU01262619.1_pt1 | contig 10792 bp, 11 predicted proteins | sample 3174531 | NCBI WGS metagenome assembly SXGU01 (sample SAMN11356863, study PRJNA531348) | freshwater metagenome | isolation source: freshwater sample F1-140 | place: China: Fuxian Lake, Yuxi | collected 2017-12-25 | reverse complement strand
GTCGACTACCGGATCTACCACCCCCAGCTGATGGAGGACTACGCCAGCCGCGGCGGGACGATCGAGTATGGCGAGCTGGGGGAGGACGACGTAGCCCGCCTCTCGGCAGCCTTCGACCTGCTCGTCGTGTGCACCGGCAAGGGCACCTTCGGCAAGCTCTTCGCACGCAACCCGATCCACTCCCCCCATGAGCGCCCGCAGCGCCAGTTGTGCGTCGGTGTCTTCCAGGGCATCGAGCAGCTCCCGACGCGCGCGGTCGTCTGGCAGGCCTCTCCCATGAATGGCGAGATGATCGAGATCCCCTACCTCACCTTCGGGGGCATGGCGTCCGCGCTGGTCTTCGAGAACCACATCGGTGGTGACCTCGAGGTGTTGGCGCACACGAAGTACGAGGACGACCCGGCAGCATTCCGGAACCTCGTGCTCGAGAAGCTGCGGACCCACTACCCGATGACCTTCGAGCGCACTGACACGTCGCAGTTCGACGTCGCCAACAGCCCCCTCGACATCCTCCAGGGTGGGGTGGTTCCGACCGTGCGTGAGACCTCCGCCGTGCTTCCCGACGGCACCGTCGCGCTGGCTCTCGGTGACGTGCACGCCACCGTCGACCCTGTGCTCGGCCAGGGCGGCAACATGGCGTCGCACGCCGCGTGGGTCCTGGGGGAGGAGATCGTCCGCAACGACGTCTTCGACCACCGGTTCGTCGAAGTGGTCGACGCCCGTCGCAACGATCGTGTCCTCGCTGCGAGCCGCTGGACCAACTTCATGCTCGGTGCCCTCGACACGCTGCCTGCCGACTTCGTGGGTGCCCTGGCCGCTGTCAGCCAGGACCGCAGGCTGGCAGACGAGTTCACGGACAACTTCAACTATCCCGAGCGCCAGTGGGACGTCTTCGCCCACCCGGCCCGGATCGGCGCCTGGCTCACGCGAGACCGCTCCGACCAGCTGGTGCCGGCCTGATCGAGCCCACGCCCCCGGCCGCCTCTGCGGCCGGGGGATCGCGGGGACGAACTGCAACCAGCCAGGAGGACGGCGTGGACAAGAACATCGGGATCATCGGGGCCGGCACAGCCGGTCTGCAGCTGGGGCTCTACCTGCAGCAGAACGGTGTGACGTCGACGATCTACACAGACCGGAGTCCGGACGAGTACGCCGAATCGCGGCTGCCGAACACCGTGGCCCACCACGCCGTCACCATCGAGCGCGAACGAGACCTGGGCGTCGACCACTGGCCGACCGAGAAGTACGGATACTTCGGTCACCACTACTACCTGGGGGGCTCCCGCCCCCTCTCGTTCTACGGCGACTACCTCGCGCCCAGTCGAGCGGTCGACTACCGCCTCTACCACCCGAAGCTGATCGAGGACTACGTCCGAGCCGGGGGTGACCTCAAGGTCGGGCCAGTGCGCCACGATGACGTTCCGGTGCTGTCCTCCCGGCACGACCTGCTGGTCGTGTGCACCGGCAAGGGCCCCTTCGGACAGATGTTCGGCCGCGTTCCCGTCCACTCGCCCCACGAGCGCCCGCAGCGTCAGCTCTGCGTGGGCGTGTTCACGGGCATCGAGCAGCTGCCCGAGCGCGCTGTGGTCTGGCAGGCCTCGCCGAAGCAGGGCGAGATGATCGAGATCCCGTTCCTCACCTTCGGGGGCCTGGCCACCGCACTGGTCATGGAGAACCACGTCGGTGGAGACCTCGAGGTACTTGCGCACACCAAGTACGAGGACGACCCCGCCGCGTTCCGAAAGCTCCTGCTGGAGACGCTCCGGACTCACTACCCGATGACGTTCGAACGCACGGATCCTGCCGAGTTCGACGTGGCGAACAGCCCTCTCGACATCCTGCAAGGCGGGGTGACGCCCGCCGTACGTCGTTCCCACATCGTTCTGGACGACGGGACGCTGGCCGTGTCGCTGGGGGACGTCCAGGCCACGGTCGACCCCGTCCTGGGGCAGGGGGCCAACGTCGCCTCGTACTCCGCTCGGATCGTCGGGGAAGAGATCGTGAACCGCGACCACTATGACGTCAGGTTCAGCGAGCACCTCGAACGCCGGCGCGAGGACCTGGTCCTGGCGGCCACGCGTTGGACCAACTTCATGCTCGGGGCGCTCGATTCCTTGCCGCCCGAGTTCGAACACCTACTGGCCACGATGGCCGAGCACCGTTCTCTCGCAGACGAGTTCACCGACGGGTTCAACCACCCCGACAGGCAGTGGGACCGGTTGGCAACTCCCGCGCGCACAGCGGCGTGGGTTGCCCAGCACGCTACTGGTTCGACGTCGGTGGCTCAGCGCAGCCTGCTGGTGGGATGAGGAGATGACCGTGACTGTCACAGACCTCCAGAAGCAGGAGTTCCGGCGCACCGTCGGGCTGTTCGCCACGGGCGTGGCCGTGCTCAGCTGCGTCGACCCCGACATCGACTGCGCGGACGTCGGATACGTCGTCCACGGCGCGACCGTCAACAGCTTCACCTCCGTCAGCATCCACCCGCCGACCGTCATGGTGTCGCTGATGGCCGGGAGAGCGCACCAGTTCATCACCGCTGGCGGGCACTTCGGTGCCAGCCTCCTCGAGGCGGGCCAGCAAGCTTGCTCGGACTACTTCGCCGGCAAGCAGTACGTGGATCCGCCCGCTTTCACCGTTCGCGACAGGGTGCCGACCCTGGTCGAGTGCCATGCCTGGTTCGAGTGCGAAGTCATCCAGCGCTTCGACATCCACGACCACACGGTGTTCGTAGCCCGCGTGCTTTCCTGCGGCGACAACGGTGGTTCGCCGCTGCTGTTCCACGGGAGCAGATACCACTCACCCGAACTGGCGGCCCGAGCCTGAGGGATCGGTCCGCGCGGGGCATCGGCCCGTCGCGTCACACCCACTGCACGAGTAGAAGACAAAGGAGCAGCACGACATGATCGAAATCTATGGGTTCACCCCCTCGTGGGGCCTGCCTGACATCAGCCCCTTCGTCACGAAGGTCGTCAACTACGCGACGATGGCTGGCATCCCCTTCGAGTACAAGATCCAGCCGCTCGACACGCTGGCCTCGGCCTCCCCGACGGCCAAGCTCCCCTACGTCGTCGACGACGGCGTGCAGATCAACGACTCCACGACGATCATCGAGCACCTCAAGGACAAGTACGGCGACAAGCTCGACAGCACCTTGAGCCAGTCTGATCGCGCAGTCGGTCTCGCCTTCCAGCGCCTCGTCGAGGAGAACGTGTACTGGTCCGGCATCATCTGGGTTCGCTGGCGCAACATGGAGGTGTTCTCCCTCTACCTGCCCAGCTTCGTGCCTCCCGGTCAGGAGCCTGCCCCCGAGTTCCTCGAAGCGATGGCCGCCTACCGGGAGAAGATCTGGAATGCAGCAGCCGGCCACGGCATGGGCCTTCGCCCCGACGCCGAGGTCCTCGACAGCCTCAAGGCCGACATCGACGCCCTGTCGGACTTCCTCGACACGAAGGACTTCTTCCTCGGCTCGGAGCCGAGCTCCTACGACGCGACGATCTACTCCACGATCCGCCACATCACCGACGTCCCGTGGCACTGGGAGGGGCGCGACTACCTGCTCAGCAAGCAGAACCTGGTGGCGTACGCCGACCGGGTCCGCGAGCGCTTCGGAATCTGACAGCACCGCGGCGGCCACCCCGAGGACAAGATCCGGAGGGTGTCCGACGACGGCCACAGGCACCGTTTGGCGCCGTTGGCTAACCGTCCGCGACGAGGGAGACACGAAACGTGACCACGGGACCACTATGATCGCCATGACCACCAAAGCCATCGCGCGCGACGGGATCGACCAGATCGAGTCCGACTGGAACCGCGAGCGCCCCGACGTGGATGTCAGCTCCATCGGCATCGTCGCCCGCCTGTGGCGGGTGGGCCGCTACCTCGAGCGCGACCGCAACGCCCTTCTTGCCGATTGGGGTGCTGATCGCGCAGTCGTCGACATCCTCGGCATGCTGCGACGCTCTGGTTTCCCCTACGTCCGCTCAGCGGGTGACCTCACCGAGAACGCCTTGATCACATCGGGCGGGGTGTCGCAGCGGTTGGAGAAGCTGGAGAAGGCGGGCCTGGTCTCCCGACATGTCGACACCGAGGACCGGCGCCGCGTACTGGTGCAGCTCACGGATCGGGGCGCCGAGCTCATCGACTCGGTCCTGGCGGACGTGGTGCACAAGGAGAACGACGTCCTCCTGACGGCACTGACGGTCGAGGAGATGGACACGTTGCGTGACCTGCTCCGCAAGCTCGTCATCGCCTTCGAGACGTGATCGCAAAGGATCTTTTTAGGTCTTAATAGTTGACGTCTAAGACACATTGGCCATACGGTTGTGGCACTCATCACTCACGCTTTGGAGGCTCACCATGCCGGGACCACTCGAAGGGATCCGCGTCCTCGACCTGTCGGCCATGCTGTCCGGCCCCTGGGCCGCCGACATCCTCGGTGACCAGGGTGCCGACGTGATCAAGATCGAGCCGACCGGCGTGGGGGACCACGTCCGAGCCCTCCCGAACCGGTCGAACGGGATGGCGTCGATGTTCTTGAACATCAACCGCTCGAAGCGGTCGCTCACCCTGAACATGAAGGCACCAGAGGGTCGCGACCTGCTGCTCAAGATGGCGGAGAACGCCGATGTCGTGATCCAGAACTTCCGCCCTGGAGTCGTCGACAGGCTCGGTGTCTCCTACGAGGACCTGAGCGCCGTCAACCCACAGCTCGTCTATCTCTCGATCAGCGGGTTCGGCTCCGACGGCCCCTACGCCGCCAAGCGCGCCTACGACCCGATCGTGCAGGCACTGTCGGGGCTCACCACCATCCAGGCCGGCGGTGACGACGATCGACCGCGCCTCATCCGCACGGTGCTGCCCGACAAGATCACGGCGGTGACCGGCGCCCAGGCGGTCTGCTCTGCCCTCATCGCTCGAAGCCGCACCGGCAAGGGGCAGCACATCGAGCTCTCGATGCTCGACAGCGTGCTGGCCTTCATGTGGGCCAGCGACATGAACGCCTACACATTCGTGGACAAGCCGGTCGCGCCTGAGAAGGCCGCAAGCTTCATCGACCTCATCTACGAGACCGCCGACGGCTACATCACGGTGTCCACGATGAGCAACAAGGAGTGGGAGGCGTTCTGCCGTGCGGCAGACCGTCCCGACCTCCTGAAGGACGAGCGGTTCAACACGCCGGCCAAGCGCGACGAGAACGTCAACGAGCGGCTCGCAGAGATCCAGAAGGTGCTGCTCGAACGTCCCGCCAGCGAATGGCTCGAACTGCTCGACCGCCATGACGTCCCGTGCGCTCCTGCGCTGAGAAGGTTCGAGCTTCTCGACCACCCTCAGGTCCTTGCCTCGGGAACCATGATCGAGAGCGACCATCCCGTCGCCGGACGCCTGCGTCAAGCACGCCCAGCTGCGCGGTTCGGCGACACGCCTGTGGCACCACCCACCGGCGCACCCGTTCTTGGCCAACACACCTTCGAGGTGCTGTCCGAGCTCGGTCTCGACGAAGCCGAGCTCGAGCGCCTGGCCGATTCCGGAGTCATCGGCCGCGAGGCCGCCCAACAACCCGTCACGGACGCCGAAGCAGTCGTCCTCACCCAAGGAGCCTGATCATCATGGCCAGCAGAGTCATCATTGGAGCAGACCGAGGCATCGCCCGAGCCATCGCCGAGCAGCTGCACAGTCAGGGCCACGACGTCCTGGCAGCGACGTTGGGCGACGGTGCGGAGCTGCGTGAACAGGGCATTGCCGTCGAGCCGAACCTGGACGTCACCTCCGACGACGCCGTCGCAACCCTCGCGAAGCGCATCGACAACGACAACATCGAGATCGAATGGCTCGTCCACGTCGCAGGCGTCATGTTCCTCGACACCATCGACTCCTTCGACTTCGACGACGCCCGACGCCAGTTCGAGATCAACACGCTCGGCCCGCTGCGCGTCGTTCGCGCCCTTCGACACGCTGTGGTTCCCGGCGGCAAGGTCGGCATCCTCACAAGCCGGGTCGGGTCCCTGAACGACAACAGCAGCGGCGGCGACTACGCCTACCGGATCTCGAAGGCAGCGGCGAACATGGTCGCCCTCAACCTGCACCACGACCTGTCCAAGAACGGGGTGGTCGTCCAGGCCCTCCACCCGGGAATGGTCAACACCGGCCTTCTCGACGCCATGACCGACGAGGACCGCGAGAAGGCGGCGAGCTTCCTGGTCTCGCCCGAACAGTCGGCATCAAACCTCATCGCTGTCCTCGAGGGTCTCACCGTCGACACCGGTGGTCAGTTCCAGCACGCCAACGGCGACATCCTGCCCTGGTAGGAAGGAGCTCTCTCATGATCGACCTCTACTACGACCTGACCCCGAATGGTCGGAAGATCCACATGGCGCTCGAAGAGCTCGAGCTGCCCTACGAGGTCCACTGGGTCGCAGTGAAGCAGGGCGAGCAGTTCAGCGACGAGTTCACCCGGATCAACCCCAACTCCAAGATCCCGGCCATCGTCGACCGAGACGGTCCGGACGGCCAGGCTGTCCGGATCTTCGAGTCGGGCGCCATCCTCCATTACCTGGCCGAGAAGACTGGACGTCTGATGCCCAAGGACGTCGCCCTGCGTTGGGAGACCACGTGCTGGGTCTTCTGGCAGGTCGCCAACCAAGGTCCCGCCGCCGGCAACGCGGCGCACTTCACCACCTACGCCCCGGACGCGGGCATCGACGAGCCCTATGCACGCGAACGCTTCCAGGCAGAGACTCGTCGGTGCTGCGCCGTACTGGACACGCGGCTCGCACAGAGCGGAACCGAGTTCCTCGTCGGCGACGAGTTGACGATCGCCGACATCGCCTGCTTCCCGTGGACGCGGGTCCTCAAGGCATATGGCATCGACCTCGCTGAGTACCCAGCGCTGCAGGCATGGTCCACCGGTATCTCGACCCGCCCGTCCGCCAAGGCGCGGGTCGCCGAGCAGCCAGAGGGCTCAGGTATGCCGACCGACCTCACGAGCCGGCAGTACGAGCAGCTCTTCGGCGTTGCACTTGCAGAACGCTCACGCTCCAGCACCGCCCTGGCGTCGTGGCCCGCCCACCGCCTACGCCCCCCAACCCACTGACCACCAACCAGCCCCCGAGAGGCAGTCATGACCACCGCCACCACCACGGACTACAAGGTCCCGCAGCTCACGATCGACGGGACGACCCAAGGTTCGGCCGAGACTCTGTCGGTGATCGACCCTTCGACCGCTCAGCCGTTCATCGAGGTGCCCAGCGCCACCCTCGACCAGCTCGACGAGGCCGTGGCCGCAGCACGCCGTGCCTTCGCGTCGTGGCGTCTCGTGCCCCTCGGCGAGAGGCAGGACGCGATCCGAGCCGTCGGCGAGGTGGTCAAGGCCAACATCGACGAGCTGGCCGAGCTGGTCATGCGCGAGCAGGGCAAGCCGCTCGGCAACGCCAAGGGCGAGATCATGGCGTCCCTGCGGCAGGTGGACTTCTTCGGGACGCTCGAGATGGACCCTGAAGTCATCAAGGACGACGAGACGGGTCGGGTCGAGGTACGCCACGACCCCATCGGCGTCGTGGGGGGCATCACCGTGTGGAACTACCCGTTCCTCGCCGCCATGTTCAAGCTCGTTCCGGCCCTGGTGGCCGGCAACGTCATGATCATCAAGCCGTCGCCCTACACCCCGGTAGCCACGCTCCGTCTCGGTGAGCTCCTCCAGGAGGCACTGCCGCCGGGTGTGCTGCAGGTGCTCGCAGGAGGCGACGAGCTGGGCCGCGCGTTCACCACGCACCCCGGCATCGACAAGATCTCCTTCACTGGGTCCGTCCCGACAGGGAAGGCCATCATGGCGGCCGCATCGGAAACGCTGAAGCGCGTCACCCTGGAGCTCGGCGGGAACGACGCAGGAATCGTCCTTGAGGACGCCGACCCGGCTGTGATCGGCAAGGACCTCTTCTGGGCAGCGTTCTCCAACTCGGGTCAGGTCTGCGCAGCCTTGAAGCGCTTGTACGTCCCCGAGTCGAAGCTGGAGGAGTACTCCGCCGTGCTGGCAGAGGAGGCAGCCAAGGTCGTGGTCGGCCCCGGCACGCAAGAGGGTGTCGTCGCCGGCCCCGTCCAGAACGCCGCCCAGCTCGCGCAGGTCAAGCGCCTCGCGGACGACGCGCGATCGAATGGCGCCGACTTCTTCTTCGAGGGCGAGATCCCCGACGGACCCGGCTACTGGTTCCCGACGACGTTGGTCCGCAACGTCGCCGAAGGGCTCGCGCTGGTCGACGAGGAGCCCTTCGGCCCGATCCTTCCGATCCTGACCTACACCGACCTGGACGACGCCATCGAACGGGCCAACGCCACGTCGTACGGCCTCGGTGCGTCCGTGTGGACCTCCGACCCCGACGCCGCGGTGGAGGTCGCCGAGCGTCTCGAAGCCGGTTCCGTCTGGGTGAACCAACACCCGGTAGTGACAGCTTCCGTCCCCTTCGGAGGCGTCAAGCAGTCGGGCTTGGGCGTCGAGGGCTCGCGCTACGGAATCCTCGCGTACACCAACATCCGAGTCATCAGCGTCAAGCGCTGACCCGACATCGGTCGGGCGCGGGGTTCCTAGACCTGCGCCCGGCCGATCTTCAGCACATCCACCGAGTCAACGGGCTGCGGCGGATCGTCCTTCGGGCAAATGTTCCTCAGGTGTGAGATTCTCACCCCTGTGAGTTCTTCGCGTACCAAGGCCAATGGCAAGAAGTCCAAGACCGTCGACGCAGTCGACGCGGTCGAAGCGGACTGGGTTCGGGAGCGCCCGGACATCGACGTCAGCTCGATCGGGATCGTCACGCGCATTTGGAGAGTCGGTCGATACCTGGACCGGATCCGCGACGAGCGGCTGGCCGTGTTGGACACGGACCGCGCGACCATCGACATCCTCGCCATGCTGCGGCGATCCGGCGCACCGTTCCGGCAGACGGCCGGACAGCTCACCAAGCACTCGCTCATCACCTCCGGCGGAGTCTCACAGCGCCTGGAGAAGCTGGAACGGGCCGGCCTCGTGACTCGTCACGTCGACACGAAGGATCGTCGACGTGTCGAGGTCCAGCTCACTCCCGATGGTGTCACGTTGATCGACGACGTGCTGCAGGTCGTCGTGCATGCGGAGAACGCGTTGCTGGCGGAGGTTTTCACCGATCGCGAGAGAGCCACCTTGGAGAACCTTCTGCGCACGTTCCTCCTGCGATTCGAGCCGGGCCCGGAGTCGCGGGATCTCTGATGCCGCCGCGCGGGACACCCGCGCAACGGGCTTCGACCCGACGCGTCTGGGTCTGGCGGATGAAGGACATCTCTGTTTAACTGGCTGAAAGTTCTGTTACTCCTAAGAGGTTTAGTGATGTCGCCATCTGTCCTGATCGATCGCCACGATGCAGTCGCCGTGGTCACCCTGAACCGCGGGGAACAACGAAATGCCCTCGACACCCAGCTCAAGCGTGCGTTGTCCGAGGCGCTCCGTGACGTAGGTGACGACTCACGGATCAGGGCAGTCGTCCTGACGGGCGCAGGCAGCGCCTTCAGTGTGGGTCAAGACCTGGGAGAGCACGCGCGGTCCCTGTACGAGGACCCGAGCAGCGCATTCGCCACCGTCCTCGACGACTACGCGCCCATCATCAGGACCCTGGCCACTATGCCTAAGCCCGTGATCGCCGCCGTGAACGGGACCTGCGTCGGCGCAGGGCTAGGTTTCGCGCTTGCTTGCGACCTGCGCGTCTACGCCGAGTCGGCCACCTTGGGAACTGCCTTCAGTGCCATCGGCCTCACCTTCGACTCCGGTCTGTCCTGGACTCTCACCAGGGCCGTCGGTGACCCCAAGGCTCGGGAACTCGTCTTGACCGGTAGGACCTTCAGTCCCGCTGACGCCGTGACGTGGGGCGTGTCGGGTGACATCGTCCCCTCGGAGGACGTTGTCTCGACCGCCATCGGACAGGCGACCAAGCTCGCCAAAGGTCCGACTCTCGCCTTTGCCCAGACGAAGTCACTCATCGCAGGGGCGTTCGGGCACAGTCTTGACGAAGCGCTGCGCGCAGAAGCTGGTGCCCAGGCCCAATGCGGTCTGACGGGTGACCACGCGGACGCGGTTGCTGCATTCGCCGCCAAGCAAACTCCAGTGTTCAGCGGGCGTTGAGATGCGCACCCCGGACCAAGGTGCTCGGACGTCCGATGACGAGTGGCTGGATCGTCAGGTTGGCTATCAGGACCGTCACATGACCTACATGGAAGCCGTCGAACACATGGGTTGTGGTCTCGCGTTCCTACAGCCCGCGGCGTGGCTGTCTGGCCACGTGGGGCGTTCGAGTGGATGACAGGGGCCCACCTCGCGGACACGCTTCGACCGCCTCAGACCGGTTAAGAAAATCAGGGATTCGAATCTCACGCCCGGACGTCGGCTCGATAAGCCGAAGGGGTCGGTACTTCGGCCGTTCTCGAGGCACTGAGATTGACATAGAATTCCCATAGGACGACCGCTTGAACGCCGTTAACGAGCGGTCCCAGAGCACGGTTCGCACCAGTGCAACACGTGACGGCACGCCTCGACACGGAGTGAGAAGTGACAAAACCGCAGGTCAGCCCGGTTCTTACGCGTCTGACCTGCGGTTCTGCGGTGGTGCCCCAGGCAAGAGTCGAACTTCCGACCTTTCGCTTAGCCTCGATCCACCGATGGGCGGGGCGTGAGGGGTCGGGTCGCTGAGGACGAGTCCCGGGGGGTTGAGGGCGCGGGTGGTCGTCTGGCCTGGTGCCAGGTCGTCCACGTGGGTCCTCGGTCGTGCCGTCGCCG
>SXGU01249632.1_pt1 | contig 10792 bp, 8 predicted proteins | sample 3174531 | NCBI WGS metagenome assembly SXGU01 (sample SAMN11356863, study PRJNA531348) | freshwater metagenome | isolation source: freshwater sample F1-140 | place: China: Fuxian Lake, Yuxi | collected 2017-12-25 | reverse complement strand
TGTGGAGATGGCCGAGGAGATCGGCGAGGGCAATTTCTTCATTTTTGGTCTGCGGGCAGACGAGGTAAAGGGCCTCAAGAGTCGCGGGTACAACCCCTGGGATTATTACCAAGCGGACCCCGAACTCAAACAGGTCCTCGACCAGATCGCCGCAGGGGTTTTCGCGCCCACCCAACCAGATCTGTTTAAGCCGCTGGTGCAGGCGCTGCTCTACCAGGGGGACCCCTATCTGCTGCTGGCAGACTACCCGGCCTACGCGGCCTGCCAGGAGGAGGTGAGCGCCCTGTATCGGGACCCGGAGGAGTGGACGCGCAAGTCCATCCTCAACTGCGCCCGCATGGGCAAGTTTTCCAGCGACCGGACCATCCGCGAATATGCCACCCAGATCTGGGGGGTGGAACCGACGCCGGTGCGGATGCGCAAGCAGGGCAGGTAGCGCTGCCGCCCAACCCAGGGGGTGCGGGTTGGGCTTGGTTGGTCCGGCGCTCTGCGGGCCGGCACCCCTGCCTCCGCCACGCGGCCCGGACGCGCTGCCCCGCCGCCCAATCCCCAGCCCTTTGACCCTAGGTGGAAAGCCTGGGAATCAGTGGGACAAAAAAAGCGCGCAGACCCGCCGGCGGTGCGCGCGCCTACCCGCCTGTCCAGCTGGACACCTGACGCGCAAATCTCTATCTTGCTCCACACTTTTTAGGAGGGGTTTCCATGTCCGCAGCCATTCCTCGTTCGGTTCGCCAGCTCTGCCGCCAGGTGCTACCCCAACTGATGGACCGCGCCGACGGCCGCCGGATCCTGGGGGACGTCGAGGCCGTGGTCGAGACCGATCGCTGGAATTCCTTCGATCGCTTCCACCAGACCAGCCAAACCCTGGCCCGCCGTTACGAGGAGGCTGGGGCCAAGGTGGAGATCCACCCGCTGCAGACGGGCGGTCAGCTCGGCACGGGCCGCTGGGTCATTCAGGAGGCCGAAGACGTGTTGGGGGCCACCCTAGAGGTGATCGCCCCGGTGCGCCGCCGGCTGCTGGACTTCCAGCATGATCCCTGGCATGTCATCCAGTGGACCAGCGGCACTCCCGAGGGCGGCCTCGAGGGGGAACTGGTGGTCATCGACAGCCGCGAGGAGTTGGAGGCCAAGGCCCCTGGGGCCTTGCTGGGCAAGGTGGTGCTCACCTGCATGGAACCACGTGTGCTGATGCCGCTGCTGGCCGACCGGGGGGCAGTGGCGGTGATCACCGACCGCCCCATCGACCGCCTGCCCGACGCGCTGGCGTGGACCAAATTCGGTTGGGGTGCGGTGCCCATGGAATGGGCCACGGCGCGGCTGGTGGGGCTGGTGCTCTCGCAAAACCAGGGACGGGAGCTGCGGCGGCTGGTCGGGCAGCGAGGCCCGCTGCGCCTGCGGGTCGAGGTGGAGGTGCGCCGGTACGTGGGCAGCCACGACGTGGTCAGCGGCCTGGTCTGCGGGGGGGATGATCCGCAAGACGAGGTCTGGGTGCTGGCCCACAGTGCCGAACCGGGTGCGGTGGACAATGCTTCAGGGGTGGCGCTCTGTGTGGAGATTGCGCGCCTGCTCGAAGGGTTGATCGCGGCGGGCAAACTGCGCCGGCCCCGCCGCAGCATCCGCCTGCTGAATGCGTACGAGTGTTACGGGTTCTTTGGCTACCTGGAGAAGGTGCGCCGGCTCCAGACGCCCCTGGCCGGGGTGTGTATGGACACCCTGGGCTCAAAACCTGAGGTCTGCGACGGCCGCCTGGAGTGGCACGCCACCATCCCTATGTCTGCGGGTTTTGTCGACCGGGTGGGCGAGGCGGTGTTGCGGGCCGGCCTCAAGCTGAAGAACCCCGGGTACCGCCTGTACCCGACCCCCTTTGTCTCCACCTCTGACACCCTGATCGGCGATCCGCAGTACGGTTTTCCCTGCCCCTGGATCACCACCCACCACCGCAGGAGCGGCCGGGGTTTCGACGCGTACCACAGCTCGGCCGACACGGCCGAACTGCTCAGTCCCCAGGGGCTGGAGCTGTGTGCGGCGAGTATGGCCGCCTATCTCTACTACCTGGCCGACGCGGGCAGCGCCGAGGTGGCCGAACTGGCCAAGGCGGAAACCGCCCTCACCCTGGCACAGCTGCAGGCCCGCCCCAATGCCAACCGGGCCTATTTCCTGCGCGAGACCCATGCCGAGAACCTCAAACGCCTGCGCCGCTGGCTCTGGGGAGGGGACGGGGCGGCCCTCAACGCCGAGTTGGGAGCCTGCGAAGCGCAGGTGGGGCAGCTGGCGGCCAAACGCATCAAGCCTTTTCGCCACGGACCTGGCACCCGGCGGGTGCCACGGCGCACCGCGCCGCTCTCGCCCACCCTCGAAAACACCCCGACCACCATCGCTCAGCGCCTCAGCAGCGCGGCCCTGCCACCCTGGGCCCTCTTCTGGGCCGACGGCCGCCGGGACCTGGCGCAGATCGCGGTGTTGATCGGCTGCGAGCAGACGGCCTCGGTGGGAGGGGCTGCCCGGAAACTCACCCCCGACGCGGCTCAGGTGGCGCGTTACTTCGAGGCCCACGAGGAACTCGGTTATGCCGAGCTGGCCGGCCCCGGCGACCTGGTCACCAAGGCGCGGCTGGTGAGCGACCTGCGCAAGCTGGGGGTGTGCAAGGGCATGGATCTGATGGTGCACAGCTCGCTGGGGGCCATTGGTTTTGTGGCCGGCGGCGGCGACACGGTGGTCGACGCCCTCCTGGCGGCCATCGGCCCGCAGGGCACGCTGCTGATGCCCTCTTTCAACCACCGTGCAGCGCAGGTGTTCAACCCACTGGCCACCCCCACCACCAACGGCTCCATCCCCGATGCCTTCTGGCGGCGGGCCGGCGCGGTGCGCAGCCTGCACCCCACCCATGCCCTGGCCGCCCTTGGGCCACGGGCAGCGGAATTCTGCGCCGGCCACCTGGAGATCGGCATCTGGGAGCAGGACAGCCCCATCGGCCGGCTGATCCACGGCGGGGGGTATATCCTGGCCCTGGGTACCACCCACTTCACCAGCACCGCGTACCACGTCGCCGAGAATGCCGTGCCCTGCGGCTGTATCGATCCCTTTGGCAACCGCGACAAGGTGGTGCGCGCCGACGGCAGGGTGGAGGAGGTGAAGGGCCTGGCCTGGCGCAGCGGCGAGTGCCCGGTCTCGCCGCACAAGCTGGACGGCGCCCTCGACCGCCGCAGGGTGCAGCGGCGGGGCAAGGTGGGCGGGGCAGAGGCCGAACTGGTCTCGGCGCTGGAGCTGTGGCGGGTCCGCCGCGAACAGCTAAAAAAAGCCTGTCCCACCTGCCCCATCAAACCGGGATACCGGAGCTAGGAGCGCCAATGGCCACCCGTTACCCCCAGACCATCCTGGTCAGCTGCGAGGTTCCCTGGGATGAACAGGGCGTGCTGCTGGAGGAGTGTTTCCGGCGCGAGATCCGCGCCTTGCTGGGCCAGGGTTTCAACGATCTCTACATCTTCGGCACGGCGGGCGAAGGGTACGCCGTCACCCTGGACCAGTACCGGCAGATCACCCAGGTTTTCTGGGAGGAGACCCACCAGGACGGGGTCCACCCGATGGTGGGGGTGATCGCCATGTCCACGCCGCAGGTGCTGGAGCGGGTGCGTTTGGCCTATGAGTTGGGGGTGCGGGCCTTCCAGATCAGCCTGCCGCCCTGGGGCGCCCTGGACGACGGGGAGTGCCTGGCCTTCTTCACCCAGGTCTGCGGCGCTTTCCCAGAGGCGCGTTTCATCCACTACAACCTTCCGCGCGCCCAAAGGGTGCTATTGGGTCCAGCATACCGGCGGCTGGTGGCCGAGGTGCCCAACCTGGTGGGCACCAAGAACTGCCGCACCGACATCAGCCAGATCTTCAGCATCGCCACCGGCGCGCCCGAACTGCAGCACTTCTACGGCGAGCACGGTTTTCCCCACGGGTGCCTCTTTGGCGAGTGTTCGCTGCTGAGTTCCTTCGGGGCGCTTTTCCCCAAAAAGACCAAGGAGTTCTTCGGGTACGGGGTGAACAAGCAGTGGGACAAACTCTTCCCGATGCAGGCCGAATATCTGAGAGTGATGGAGGATTTTCTGGCTCCCACCCAAGGTCGGGAGGCCATCGATGGGGCCTACGACAAGATGATAGTGCGCGCCTCCGGTCTGGATATGCCCCTGCGGCTTTTGCCCCCTTATCAGGGGTTCGACGAGCAGACCTTCAAAAAATGCCAGCGCCAGCTGCGCGCCCACGCGGCCTGGCTGGGGTAGGCCCATGCGCTGCCGCCACCTGAATCCCGAAGATCCCGGCGAAAACGAGATCCTCGTCGAGGGCCTGGAGCGCGAACTGCTGGTGGTGCAGCTAAGCGATACCCACCTGCCCGCGGCCGATGCCCGCGACCCCCATCCGTCCCGCCAGGCCGCCCGGCATTTCCAGCCTTATTTCCAGCAGCGCACCCCCAAAGCGGCGCCGGTCGAGCAGGTGTTCGCCGGCCTGCTCGACCAGGCCCGGGCCCTGGGGCCCGACGCTCTGGCCCTGACCGGTGACATCCTGCATTTCCCCTCGGTGGCCGGACTCGAAAGGCTGCGCTGCGGCTTGGCCGGCCAGGAGTACGTGTACACCCTGGGCAACCACGATTGGAATTTCCCGTACCACGCCTGGGGCGAGGCCGACCGCCTGGCCCACTATCCCCGCTTTTTTTCCCTGACCGGCGGCGATCCTGCCTGCCAGGCCCGGCGGTTTGGGGGGCTGCGCCTGGTGGCGCTCGACAACAGCACTTATCAGGTCAACGAGGCCCAGGTCGAATTTCTGCGGGACCAGCTGGCATCGGGCGAACCCTGCCTCCTGCTGGTGCATATTCCGCTGGTTATCCCCTCACTGATGCCCTCGGTGATGGCGCGCTGGAGTGCGCCCATAGTGATGGGCGGCGAGGAGGGCTGGACCCCCGAGTCGCGGGCCAAATGGCAGGTGGGGGAGGTTGGGGAAGCGACCCGCGCCAGTCTGGAACTGGTGCGCCGGGCAGAAAACCTGGTGGGAGTGCTCTGCGGCCACGTCCACTTTCCCCGGGCCGACGAAGTGCGGCCCGATTGCCTACAGTACGTGGCCAAGCCGGGCTTTGAGGGCGGCTGCCGGCGGCTGCGACTCAAACCCTACAGGTAGGGATGTACACCGAATTGGGGCGGGTGCGCCTCAAAAGCGGCGAGCAGGTAGAAGCCGGTGTGGTTGCTGGCCCGGATCTAGAGTGGGCCGTACGGGTGGAAGCGCTGCTCGGCCACAAAGGGCCTATCTGGCAGTGGCAGAACGCGGCCACCGTGCGCAGGGACCTGAGCATCGAGCCCCGCTTCTATCTCCTGCACCGGCAGGGGGAACCCCTGGCAAATATCGCCACCTTCACCCATCGCGGGGTGGGGCATTTCGGCCACGTGTGGACCCGGCCTGCCGACCGCAGGCAGGGAGCAGCTTCCCAACTGATGGGGGTGCAGATGGCGCACTTCCGCCAGGTGGGGGGCCAGGCCCTCTTTCTGGGTACGGGGTACGACAGTGCTCCGTACCACATCTACGCTTCCCATGGGTTTGTGGGTCTAGAGCCCAAGAGTGGGCCGATGGAATACTATACGCGGAGCAGGGCCCAGTTCGAGGGCGAGTATTTCGCCAGCGGCGTGGTGCGCAGCGAGGAGGTGCAGTGGCGGCACTGGCCGGCCTCGGCGGCGCTTTTCCTGGGGAGCTTCCCCGGAGCCGTGCGCTGCGCATCACTCAGGTTGTTCGGGCGTTCCTCCACCGAAGGGCCCTTCCTGCACCTGATCCAGGAGGAGGAGCAGCGCCGGGAACAGGGGGTGCCGGCCAGAGCGCGGGTGTTGTGCCAGGCCGCCACTGGAGCAGTGGTGGGGCTGGCGATGTGGGACTGGGACCCCTTGTGGCCTTCCACCTGTCTGGTGGACGTGTACTGCCATCCGGGGTTCTGGGAACACGGTTGGGCGCTGCTGGGGGAGTTGGCGTTGCCGACGGCGGAACGGTGCGTGGCCTACAACGACCAGGGATGCCGCTCAAAGGGGCATATGCTGCTGGCCGCCGGTTTCAGGCCGGTGGCGCTGCACCACCGGCGCGTGGCCCCGGACCGGGCGCGGACTAGTCTAGTGGACGTGGAGGTCTGGGAAAAGGCCTAGACCACTTCCACTCCGTAAAATCCCAGCATCGGCAGGAAACGCTCCATGTCTGCGGGGGCTGTGCCGGGGTCGTAACCCCAGCCGCCGTGGACCTGGGTCTGGCCAGACAAGGGGCGGTGCAGTTTGAGCTGGATACGTTCGTCCTGGGAAAAAACCACCTGGGCCACCGGCACCTCGCCCGCCGCATCCTCAACCCGGAAACAGTGGCGGGTCAGATCGATGCTGTCCATGCGGCTGGTCACCGGCGCAAAGCGCAGTTCGATGGTTTGCCCATCGATGCGGCTGGCGGACTCCAGATCCGGGGCGCGGTATTCGCCCGGCCTGCCGTGGACCAGGCCCAGGGCAGCGCGGGCCAGCCGGTCGCCCAACAACAGATTGCCGGCCGGGCTGATGTGGATCAGGTCCGAGAGGGGCAGGTCGAGGGCCGGCACCACGGCCACGCGCTGGTCGGCGTGGGCTGCTTGACGCTGGGCTTCGCGCACCTGGGTCCAGCGGCGGTGTGAGCCCTCGTCGGCCACCTGAAAGACCCGGTTGAGCTGGACCGTGAGCACCGGCAATTGCGGGTCGCCCAGGGCCTGGCGCCAGGCGGCCACGGCCTGGGCGAAGCGCTGGGCATAACTGGCGGCATCGGCGTCGGTGCCGGTGTCGCTCTCGCCCTGGTACCACAACACTCCTCGCACCCGGCCGCCCACCTTCCCGGCAACCTGAACCATGTTCTCGTAGAGCACCGCCTGCCCCTGGGCCGGATTCCACGCCGAGAGGGGGGAGCCACCCAGGGCGGTCTGCACCAGCCCGATGGGATGGCCCAACGCCTGAAGCAGCACCCGGCCAAAATGCAGGTACGGGGAGTGGCCCGAATTGGCCCCCTCGCGATTGACCGGATGCAGGGTATCGGTGGAGTCGTTCATCGGGTGGGTGGCCAGGGCCCATTGCTCGCTGTTGCGGAAGAGATGCACCCCCAATTCGGGGGGGTCGTGGTATGGGCCGCGCCCGTACCCGGCCGAGTTGCTCTGACCGGCGATGATCCACAGGTCGCCCACCCCCAGGAAATGGCGCGTGTCGCCGCGGATGGACCACTCTCCGGCCAGGTTCCCCTGGTGGTTGAGGCGGGTCTCCAGGCGGTAGAGGCCGCCGGCGGGGATCTGGGCGAGTTGGGCGGACCAGGTGTGGTCCTCCTGGGTGGAGGCCGGCTGCCAGTCACAGACGGCGATGCCGGTATACTCGTGAACCAGGCGCACCTCGACGCGGCCGGCCTCGGTGTGGGCCCAGCGGCCCGCTAGCGAGATGGTGCCGAATCCCGCCTGGTCCTGCTGGATGATCTGCCAGTCGGTGGGTCCCTGGTCGATGATAGCGCCGGTGTTCTCGGTCATCTACATTTTCTCCTCGGATTTGAGGCGCCAATATACCAATCCGCGCGAAAGGGGGCAACCATGGAATACCAGGTCCTGCGGGGCACGGGCATCAAGGTGTCGCGGCTCTGTTTGGGCACCATGACCTTTGGGGAACAGGCCACCGAGGAGGAGGCGCGGCGGATGATCGACCGCAGCCTGGAAGCGGGGGTGAATTTCATCGACTGCGCCGATGCGTACGTGGGCGGGAAGTCAGAAGAGATCGTGGGCCGTGCCCTGCAGGGCCGCCGGCAGCGCGTGGTGCTGGCCAGCAAGGTGCGTATGGCCGCCGGGCCGGACCCGCACAAGGACCAGGGCCTGCACCGCTGGCATGTAATCCACGGGGTCGAAGCCTGCCTCAAACGGCTGCAAACCGATTGCCTGGACCTCTGTTATCTGCACGCGCCCGACTACCAGACCCCCATCGAGGAGACCCTGGCCGCCTTTGACCTGTTGGTGCAGCAGGGCAAGGTGGTGTACGTCGGCATGTCGAACTACGCAGCTTGGCAGATGTGTGAGGCCCTGTGGAGATGCGACCGGCGCAACTGGGCGCCGCCGGTGGTGATGCAGGTGGTCTACAACCTGGTGGCCCGCAGCCTGGAGGCCGAGTGCAAGGCCTTTGCGGCAAGGATGAACATGGGCATGGTGGTGTACAATCCGCTGGCTGGCGGGTTGCTGACCGGCAAACACCGCCTGGCACGGGGGCCCGAGGCGGGCACCCGTTTCGAGATCAAAAAGAACTACTACGACCGCTACTGGAGCCCCTCCCACTTCGCTGCGGTCGAGGAACTGGCCAAGTTGGCGGCTCAGGCCGGCAAATCACCCGCCCAACTGGCCCTGCAGTGGGTGTTGTCCCAGCCCCACGTGGATTCAGTGATCATCGGGGTGAGCAAAGAGGCGCAGTTGGAGGAGAACCTGCGCTTTGCCGAGGGCCGGCTGGACGAGGAGACTCTGAAGGGGTGTGACGCGGTGTGGCAGGGCCTGCGGGGTGACCACTTTGGCTATAACCGCTAAAAAAAAGCAGGGAGCAGCTGGCTCCCCGCCCGGTTCTGCACTGGTTCAGCTCAGCGTCCGCCGCCGCCCAGACCGCCCTGGCCGCGTCCGCCGCCCTGGCCACCCGGTCCGCCGCGCCGTTCCTCCACCAACTCCTCCTGAAGCTTCTGCAGTTTGGGCGCCATCTCCTCCCAATCGCCACCGGCATCGCGCATCTGGGTCATCAGTTCCCGGCGTTTGCCCCAGGCCTCCTGGTAGACGGCGCGCAGCTTGGTGAACTGTTCACCGTCGATCTTGAGCTCGAAACAGACGATGGCCCATTCGCCCTCCAGGCCCATGCCCCCACCGCCTCCTCCGCGCCGACCGCCTCCACGGCCCCCTCCACCTCCGGGCTGGGCCTCGATGAGGGCGGCGGAGCCCAGCAAGAGCGCTGCACATGCCATGGCGAGGTATTTCATCCCAGACCTCCAGGTCTTAAGGGTGGATGGCGCTCTTAATCGCCGGTGAGCCGGCGCCACTCGATGATCGCCTTGTTGTAATCAATCAGGGATTGCACGCGGCTGAGGCGGGCCTGCGCCAGGTCGTCCTGGGCGTCGAGGACCTGCCGCACCGTGGCCAGCCCGAGGCTGAGCCTTTCCTCCAGTTCGGCCAGGTTCTGCGCCGAGAGGCGCTCGGTCCAGCGGGCCGCTTCCTCGCGTTGGCGGCTGGTCTCCACGCTCCGGTGCTGATTGCGCACCTGCTGGGCGAGCTGGAGGCGCAGCTGTTCCAGGGCCACCTCGCGCTGCTCCTGCTGGATGAGCTGCTGCTGGACCCGGATCTTGGCGGGGTCCTCGCCCAGGGGGAAGTCGAGGCTGAGCCCGCCCTGCCACGACCGGCTGTCGCCGGACTTGATGCCCTCCAGGTCGTCGCTGTAGCTGCCGCCGATGCCGCTGAGGCCCACCTGGGTGTTCAGCGACACCGAGGGCCGGGCCTGGTCACGGGCCAGGGCCAGCTGCAGCTCGCTGTTCTTGAGGTCGAGCTCGGCCCGCTGGTAGGACGGGCTGAAGGCTAGGGTCTTGGCCAGCCCGGTCTCGGGGTCGCCGACAAAAGAGACCACCTCTGGGGTGTCGATGGGCTGCACCCCGGACTGCCAGCGCTGGGGGTCCTGGTCTAGGCCGAGCAGGGTCTTGAGCTGGTCCTCGGCCTGGCGCAGATTGGCCTGGGCGCTGACAATGTCCTGCTGCCGCTGCGCCACCCCCACCTCGGCCTGCAGGATGTTGCTGACCGGGTCCGCCCCCACCTCAGCGCGAACCTTGGCGGTCTCCAGGACCCGCTGCGCCCCGGCCAGAAACTGCTCGCGCAGCGTCAGATTGTGCTTGGCCAGGAAGAGGTCCCAATAGGCCCGGCTCACCTCGGCGCGCAGGTCCTGCAGCTGGCCTTGGACGCTCAGCTCGGCGGCGCTGAGGGCGTTGCGCGCCATCCTCAGGCCGATGCGGTTCACCCAGCCGCGTCCCTGGAGCAGGGGTTGGGAGAAATTGAGGTTGAGGCCAGACCGGTACAGGGGATTGAGGGTGTTGAATGCGGCGTTGTTGGAGGAGCGGTTGTTGGTGAAACTCACGTTGAGGCGGCCGCCGGTGGCCAGGTCCTGGGACAGGCCCAGGCCCAGGCCCAGGGAGTTGCTGGTGGAGATGGTGACGGCTTCGAGGCGGGAAGTGGAGGGTGAACGACTGGACTGGTTGGTGAGGTTGGCGGTGAGATTGCGGCCGAAGCGGGCCTGCTCCTGGGCCACGGCGCGCTCCTGCGATTTTTGGCTCAGCCGGGCGCTGCGCACCCCCAGGTGGCGTTCGAGCGCCATGGACACTGTCTGATCGAGGGAAAGCTGCAGGGTGTCCTGCTGGGCTCGGGCGGGCAAGGCCGCCACCAGAGCTGCCAGGAGAAAGCAGGGGAAATAGGGTCTATAAGACATAGGTCCTCACTCGTAGCGCAAGGCGTCGATGGGGTTGAGGGCGGCCGCTTTGCGGGCGGGGTAGAATCCGAAGAAGACACCAACGGCCCCCGAGAAGCAGAAGGCCAGGATCACCGTGGGGACCGAGATCACCGGCGCCATGCCGCTGAGGGCGCCCACCAGAAACCGGGCCAGAAAGCCGATGGCGATGCCGATCAGGCCGCCCGACAGGCTCAGGGTCACGGCTTCGACCAGGAACTGCACCAGAATATCGCTGCTGCGGGCGCCAATGGCCAGACGGATGCCGATCTCGCGGGTGCGCTCGGTAACCG
>SXGU01057938.1_pt1 | contig 10792 bp, 12 predicted proteins | sample 3174531 | NCBI WGS metagenome assembly SXGU01 (sample SAMN11356863, study PRJNA531348) | freshwater metagenome | isolation source: freshwater sample F1-140 | place: China: Fuxian Lake, Yuxi | collected 2017-12-25 | reverse complement strand
TCTGTTTTGACTCGGAGGGCTGACGCCCTGCCGCTCGCCGAATTTCTCATGACTCCCCGCGCGAAGTATAGTGCCACAGACATCGGGATGAGACCGAAGTTTTCTACCGCCAGGAAAAAGTCATGAGTCGCACGAAACAGGCCCCGCTGGCCCAGCCGAAATATCACCCCGCCGCACGTGAGTTCGTCGATCATGCGCTGAAATTGGCTCAGAAGAAATTCGTGAAGTCCCCCGACGACGCACACGTCTCCGGGCGACAACTCCTGGAAGGGATCCGCGAACTGGCGATCAAGGAGTTCGGCATGATGGCGATCCCGGTCTTTCGACACTGGGGCGTCACGACGACTGAGGACTTTGGCCGCATCGTCTGGGATCAGGTCGAACGGGGTGACATGCGGAAAACGGAACGCGATCAACTCAGCGACTTCAGCGGTGTTTACGACTTCGAAGAGGCTTTCGACCGCGACTACGAAATCGACACGAACGCCGCATTCCGGCGCTGAACGAAGCGCGCGTGGTTCGCGCGCGTCAGACCAAACCCTAGCACGCGAGCCGCGTGCGCCACATGGAGTTGTCGTCGTGCGAACGGACTCGCCAGACAATGCCTCCCCTCGCACGAGGCCGTACGTCCAGAGCTGGTTCGCACTGGCGGCAAGTTTGGTTGGCCTGTGGGTGATCGGTTTGGGACTGCTGTCGTACTTGACCGCGAATCCGGTCACACTCAATCGCGATCAGATTCTGGACGCGACCGACGTGCTAACCGCCGTGGTCGAAGACGTCGAGGTCGGCCGAGTCCGCGTGGAGAAGTCCTGGAAAAACGCTGTTCTCGACGAACAACTCACACTGATCAATCTGCGCGAGACGAAGCCCGCTTCGCATCACGGATTGATTATTCCCGTTACGTTGACGGGGAATGGTTGGCAGATCACGCCATCAAAACTGCCGCGTGAGCCGCCGCTGATCTACCCCGCCACCGAAGAATCCGAGCGCCAACTGCGGCATCTGCTGAAAATCGGCCGTTTGCCGTGATGGCGCAAAAAAAGCCCGGCGTCCATCGACGTAGGGCTTTCGTGTTGTGGCTGGATGGTCCCGTTAGCTGCGCGGCATCGTTGCGGTGACGGACGGCTTGACGCGGCGGCGAACGTCGGTCTCCAGGACGCCGAAGGCTTGCTCATGGCGTTGCAAGGCCATCGACAGCGCGCTCAACAAACGCTTGGCGGTGAAGTGATTCATGATGATTCGCTGGCCGACATGCACGGTCACATTGCCTTGAGCATACGGGTTGGGGTTCAACCCCAAGTCCAAAATCAGCTCTTCCGGCGTGCTCGACACGCGGCAGAAGTTGGCGTAGCCGGCGCTGACCGTGGAGTCATCGACCGTCAGAGTTTGCTGCTGGGCAGCGGCGGGAGCCGGCGGCACGGCGATTTCATCATCAGTTTTGTCTTTGGCCACGGAGATTCTCCTTCAGGGAATGGGTAACGGGACTCTCAAAACATCGGTGGCAGACTGGAAATCACATGCAAACACTTCGACCACCGAGAAACGACTTCTAACGAGGTGCGGCACATTACTGACGCATGCCGTGGCAATCAACGGCCATCTCACGATTCCTCAGGGGTCGGCCAGAAAGCCAATCGCCTGGGTCGGTAGAGTTCATACAAACAACGCTGTTTCCAATGGCAAAATGAGCCGAAGTCCACTCCAACCGGTTTTTCGAAAAAGAAAAACCCGCCGGACTGAGAAGTTCGACGGGCAGAAGACCTGAAATTCAATGTGACCAATCCTTGTTTCCGCTCAAGTGAGCCGCCTCTTCCTTGGACGGCTCTCGCACTGGCCCGGTGGTTCTGACATGGCGTCCCTCCTATCAATTTTGAAGTCATCACCCCTCAGTAAAGGGGAGGGCATTCGTCGATGACCTGCAAGAGTTTAATCCTGTCCGGGCAAGCGGCAAGAAGTTTTTTGGGCGAATGTGACGCAATCAACCGTTCACTCAAAGTTATTTGTTGTCGTCCCCCCTTTTATACCTCGCACGGCCATGAACATGAATGAGACAGGCGAGCGGGGTGGCGTCAGTCCCCCGGTCCTGCGGCGAATGCACCGGGGGAATGACGCTACCCCGCTCGCCAAAATGTCTCGCTGCGGACCGTGCGAGGCATCGCCACGTTTTTTTACGGTTGGTTACTGGCGGTTCCGCTCGATGGCAAGATGTCAGGCACGTCTTATCGGGCCCGCGAATCGCTGTCGGCTCCATTCCACTGGCATTAGACTTTGCCGCGATTTCCCACTGTCTGATTGGAATTCCGGACCACACCCTGATGGTCGTGGTGCGGCTTCCCAAGGATTGCATTCATGCCAAGAGTTGGTTCTGTCGCTCGCCCATTGAGCGGCGCGGTGTTGTGCTTGTTGTTCTCAGGACCACTGCTGGCCGCAGACCCGAAGCCAACGAGCGAGCCATTTGCCGAACTATTGGTGAATCACCCCGTCGTCGCCGGGTTCGAACGCTTCTTCGCCACAGCGGGCAGCAATGCTCCGAAGGATTTGGGACTTGGCGGAAAACTATTGCTGGGTGAGTTGGGCTGCGTTGCATGCCATCAAGCGGACGGGGTCACGGCGAAGCAGATCACGAAAAAGCAGGCTCCCATTTTGGATGGAGTCGGTTCGCGCGTGCGGTTGCGATTCATCAAGGAACTGTTGGCGAACCCGCAGCGAGCCAAGCCAGGAACAACGATGCCGGATCTCTTGGCGGGATTGCCCGAAATCGAACGAACTGCGGCGGCCGAGGCGCTCACGCAATTCCTGGCAACGACTGGAACTCCGCAAGAGGCGATGGCCGAACACAGCGCCGTCAAACTCGGCGAGCAGCACTTTCATCGATTCGGATGCGTCGCCTGTCACATGCCTCGGAGAGCGGCGGGACCGGTTCCGAAGGTGAATCCGGCACTTGTCGATGACGACGAGGACGCTCCGAAAAAGCTGGCCACGCAGACGTTCATTCCGCTGGGCGATCTACCCGCGAAGTACACGCTGCCGAGCCTCGCGAAGTTTCTGCAAGACCCGCACGCCGTGCGGCCGAGCAGCCGAATGCCGGGGCTGAACTTGAACGAAAAGGAAGCGCGCGAAGTCGCCGCGTATTTCTTTCAAGGGCACAAGGTGCCGCCGAACATGCAGTTCGCGTACTTCGAGGGGGGCTGGGACGACGTGCCGGACTTCGGCGCGATGAAACCCGTCGCGACCGGGACGGTCAGCGGGTTCGATTTGGCAGTCGGCAAGCGTCACGACAATTTCGGGATGCGGTACACCGGCTTCCTGCAAATTGACAAGCCGGGTCAGTACCAGTTTTGGATCGGCAGCGACGACGGCAGCCGGTTGCAGATCGATGGCAAAGAGGTCGTCAAAAACGGCGGCGTTCATCCGCACTCAGAAAAGGAGGGTCGCGTTTCGCTCGATGTCGGCCCGCACGAAATCATCGTCGATTATTTTCAGGGGGGCGGAGAATGGACGTTGACGCTCGACATGCAGGGCCAAGGAATCAAACGCACGTCCGCGGCCTCCTTCATCACGCTGACTCGCGAGCGACCGAAACCCGAGGCGACCAATGGTGACGACAAACCATTCGTGATCGATCCGTCCCAAGTCGCGAAAGGGAGCAAGCTCTTCGCGACGCTCGGCTGCGCGTCGTGTCACCAGTTGAAGGAAGACAACAAGCAACTCGCGTCCGAGTTGAAGGCGAAGCCGCTGTCAAAACTCGCCGCCAGCGGCGGATGCCTAGCTGCTGACAGCCAACGCGGCTTGCCATTCTTCGGGCTGACTCCGTTGCAGCGTTCGGCAGTGAGTACGGCAATCGCGGCGTTGAGCAAAGCTGTCGATCCGACACCGGCCGAAGCGGTTGCTCACGCATTGCTCAGTTTCAATTGCTACGCCTGTCACGAGCGGGGGCAAATCGGGGGTGTCGAGCCAATCCGCAATGCGTACTTTGAAACGCAGATTCCGGAGATGGGAGACGAAGGTCGTATCCCGCCCGCGCTTGACGGAGTCGGCGACAAACTTCGCGAAGAGGCACTCGTGGACCTCTTGCAGAACGGCACGAAAGGGGATCTCAAGCAAAAGGACCGGCCGTACATGCACGCTCGAATGCCGCGTTTTCATGCCGGCCCTCTGGCAAAGGTATTTGCGGCAGTGGATCTCAAGACAGGCGCGAATTTGCCGGCGTTTGATGAGTCTCTCGCAAAAGCAAAGTCCGCAGGTCGGCAACTGACCGGTGACAAAGGACTGTCGTGCGTCAAATGCCACCCATTTAACGAACACGCCGCGACCGGAGTGCAAGCGGTCAACCTCAACGCGATGACTCGCCGACTGCGCGAGGATTGGTTCTATCGGTATCTCGCCGACCCGCAGGTGTATCGCCGAGGCACACGCATGCCGTCCGCGTGGCCGTTCGGCATGGCGACTGTCAAAGACGTGCTCGACGGCAGCCCTCCAAAACAGATGCAAGCCGTGTGGGCGTACCTCGCTGACGGCAGCAGCGCGGCGATCCCCGCTGGAATCGTCCGCGAAGCGATCGTGCTCACGCCGGACAAAGAGCCGATCCTGTATCGCAACTTCCTGCAAGGACCGAAATCGGACGGCGGCAACATCACTGCTCCGCGAGGCTTTGCCGTGGGATATCCCGAAGGGGTGAATCTCGCATTCGACTTCGACCGCTTCGCGCTGCTCTGGATTTGGCAGGGTCAATTCATCGACGCCTCGAAGCACTGGGTCGGCCGCGGTCCCGGCTTTCAGAATCCGCTCGGCGACAACGTGCTGCCGTTGCCGAGCGAAGTGCCGTTGGCTGTGCTGGCCGACTCGAACGCCGCGTGGCCGAGCCAACCGGCTCGCGATCAAGGCTATCAATTCAAAGGCTATCGCTTCGATGATGCTCGGCGTCCGATTTTTCAATACTCGTTTGGGCGCGTCGTCGTTGCCGATCACCCGCGCGCGATCAAGTCTGGAAGGAACAACAAAGAGCTGTCACTCGACCGCACTTTGACTTTGTCGGTCAGTCCCGGAGATCCAACGTCGCTCAGCGATCTCTTCTTCCGAGCGGTCGCCGCTCAGAAAATCGAACCCGGCACTGACGGCTGGTTCACGATCGACGGCACGCTCAAGCTTCGAATCGTTTCGAGTTCCTCAAAGCAGCCGCTGGTCCGCCCCGCCGGCAATCGATTTGAATTGCTCGTACCTGTTGAGTTGTCGAACGGCTCGGCGAAGATCGAACAGAAATTCGTCTGGTGAGTTGGCGTTCATGCGTCAAAACAGAACCGGTCCATCGACCGATTGGAGTTCACAATGCGTTGGGTCTCTGCTGTGTTTTGCAGCTTGGTGGTTTTCTCCGTTTCGTCCGCGTTCTCTGCCGACAAGCCGCTGACCGAGGAGGACTACTATCCGATTACTTCGTTTGTCATCCCCGATAACATCGTGTTGGAGGCGGGTGGTGTCGAACTCCTGCCGGACGGCAAGCTGGCGATCAGCACGCGACGTGGTGACATCTATTTGCTCGACAAGCCGTTTTCGGTGACGGGCAAAGACGCGAAATTTTCGCAGTTCGCCAGCGGACTCCACGAAGTGCTGGGCATCGCGTATCGCGACGGCTGGCTGTACGCAACACATCGGCCGGAGGTGACTCGGCTGAAGGACGTCGACGGCGACGGACGCGCAGACCTCATCGAGACGGTCTCCGACGGCTGGGGCATCAGCGGCGATTACCACGAGTACGCGTTCGGTTCGCGCTTCGACAAGGATGGCAACATTTGGGTCGTGCTCTGTCTGACCGGCTCGTTCAGCAGCGAGAGCAAGTATCGCGGTTGGTGCCTGCGGATCACGCCCGAGGGAAAAGTGATCCCGACCACCAGCGGCATTCGGTCACCCGGCGGCATCGGTTTCAATCACGCGGGCGAAGTTTTCTACACGGACAACCAAGGCCCGTGGAACGGAGCGTGTGCCTTGAAGCATTTGCGCCCCGGCAAGTTCGTTGGACATCCGGGCGGATTCAAATGGTACGACGAACCGGCCGCCAAGACGGCGCTCGGTCCCAAGCCGAAGGAGCCCGAAAGCGGTGGCCGTTTAATGGCCGAAGCCAAGAAGATTCCCGAACTGGAACCGCCCGCCTGTTACTTCCCGTACCCGAAGATGGGCAAGTCCGCCAGCGGGATCGCGTTCGACTCCACCGGCAAGTTCGGGCCGTTCGTCAATCAACTGTTCGTCGGAGATCAGTCGGACAGCACGGTCATGCGAGTCTTTCTGGAGAAAATCCAGGGGCACTATCAAGGGGCGTGCTTCCCGTTCCGCAGCGGGATCGGTTCCGGCAGCCTGGGAATGATGATGTCGCCGAACGGTTCGCTGTTCGTCGGAGGCACAAATCGTGGCTGGGGTTCACGAGGTCCGAAACCGCACTCGCTGGACCGCATCAACTGGTCCGGCAAAGTGCCGTTTGAAGTCCACGAGATGCGTGCCAAGCCGGATGGCTTCGAGCTGACCTTCACACAGCCGGTGGACGCTGCGACGGCCGGCGACGTGAAGTCGTACAATCTCTCGACCTACACCTACATCTATCAAGCCAGCTACGGCAGCCCTGAGGTCGATCAAACGTCACCGACCATCGAATCCGCGACCGTCGCCGCCGACGGCAAAAGTGTCCGCCTGAAAATCAACGGACTGCAAGAAGGACACGTCCACGAATTGCATCTTGATGGCGTGCAGTCAGCTGATGGTCTGCCGCTGCTTCACAAGCAGGCGTACTACACGTTGAACTATCTGCCGGAGTAGAAGTCGATAAGCTGTCAGCACCTGTCGCGGAGAGGACCATGTCATCCAGCCGAATTGTTTCCATCGAACGCAAGTCGCTCAAAGCGGATTCCTCACCACCGTCTGCCGCGACGCCAGCCGAGCGATTGTTGATGGTCTGGCCGCTGACGATTGAGGCCTGGGCCATGCAAGGAGAGGATATTGCTCAATCCCGACTACCGCGACATGTTGTCCATCTTGAACGACGAGGGCGCTGAGTATCTCGTCGTCGGAGCGCACGCTTTGGCCGCGCACGGCTATCCCCGTGCGACCGGGGACATCGACCTGTGGATCCGCTGCACCGAAGAGAATGCGAAGCGTGTCTGGCGATCACTCTGCCGGTTTGGTGCGCCGTTGCGAGATTTGACGCTGGCAGATTTGGTGACTCCGGACATCGTGTTTCAGATCGGAATTGAACCGCGGCGAATCGACCTCTTGACGTCGATCGAAGCAGTGACTTTTGAAGAAGCATGGCCTCGCCGAAAGGCCGTTGTCGTGGATGCGATCCCGATTTCCGTCATCGGTCGGGATGATCTGTTGCAAAACAAGAGGAACACCGGACGGACGAAGGACCGCGCCGATGCAGAGTGGCTGGAAGCTCACCCGACTGAAACAGTCGAACGGAAGGATGAACCTTGAGTCACTCTCAACCAATCAGTCGTGAGCAAATTCAAGAGACGCAATCTCGACGCCTCCGCAAATTGATACCGACTGTGGCAGAATCGAATCGCTTTTGGCAATCGAAGTGGCAGGCGGCCGGCGTCGATCTTGCGAAGGCCGATTTTTCTAAGTTGCCGCTGACGACGAAGGCCGAACTCGTCGAGGACCACGAGGCTCATCCGCCGTATGGCTCGAACCTGACGTTGGATGTTGGTGCCTATTCGCGATTCTGCCAGACCTCGGGCACGACCGGGCAGCCGCTGCGATGGCTCGACACGCCCGATTCGTGGCAATGGATGCTGGGTTGTTGGGAACAACTCTTTGAATTGGCCGGACTGCGAGCGGACGATCGATTGGCGTTTCCGTTTTCGTTTGGTCCATTCCTCGGTTTCTGGGCGGCATTTGAAGGAGCGGCTCGTTTGGGCCGGCTTTGTCTGCCATGCGGAGGCATGTCGAGCGAAGCGCGGCTGAGGTTCATCGAAGAGAATCAAGCAACCGTCGTCTGCTGTACTCCGACTTATGCCTTGCGACTCGCTGAGGTCGCCGCCGATTTGGCGAAGCAGCCTGGGAATTCGACCGCCTCCGAAATGTTGAAGTCCGTGCGTCTGTTGATTGTGGCTGGCGAACCGGGCGGGAGTATCACGTCGATCCGGCGCAAGATCGAAGCCGGCTGGGGAGCGCGTGTCATTGATCACTGGGGCATGACCGAGGTCGGCCCGCTCGCGGCTGAGTGCGTCGAAAATCCGGGCGGACTGCACATCCTCGAAACCGAGTGCATCGCCGAGATCATCGACTCGGCGACCGAGCAGCCGTTCGATTTGAACGACAAGTCTGCGACCATTCGAGGCGAACTCGTCATCACCAATCTCGGCCGTATCGGCTCGCCCATGATCCGCTATCGCACCGGCGACATCGTCGAACTCGATCGTCAGCCATGCCCCTGCGGTCGGCCACTGATGCGTCTGAAGGGGGGCATCCTCGGCCGCGTCGATGACATGCTGACCATCCGCGGCAACAACGTTTTTCCGACAGCGGTCGAGGCAATCCTGCGCGAGTTCCCAGAGGTTATCGAGTACCAGTTTGAAGAGGTGACTCGCGATTCGATGCCACAACTGCGAATCGACGTCGAGACAACCGTTGGCCTCTCGAACTCCGAAAGCGAAATGAAACAGTTCACGCTCTTGGCCGAACGCATTGCCGCGGCGATTCACGACCGGCTGCATTTCCGGCCGGAGATCGTCGCGGTCCCGACGCTCAGCCTGCCGAGGTCGGAGTTGAAGTCCCAGCGGTTGCGACGTCGCAAAGGAACAGGTTCATGATCAAGCTGCCGCAATGTCCGATCTGCAAAACGACGATCGCGGGAGAGCTCGCTCGTCAATCCGAATTCCTGCCATTTTGCAGCGAGCGTTGCCGGCGCGTCGATTTCTTCCGCTGGTTCGACGGGAAGTACGCGATCGAAGAACCGCTCGGCCCGCTGCAGTTGGCGGAAGAGGCCGAGAAGCTGGAACAACGCCGCGACGAGCTGTAGGTCGGCCTTTCCAGGCTGACCCAAATTGGCAAAACGGCACCAATCGTTGATCGGGTCCGCCTGGAAAGGCGGACCTACGGCTGCCGCACTCCGATGGTCAGCAGCAAGTTGGCCCACAGGCGTTGGTCGGCCGTTTGAATCGTCAGCACATGATCGCGAGAAGCCACAGCGTCGTAGAAGTCCCATTTTGGGATCGGTTGCAGAGGAATCGACAGCCCCGCGCCGGTCAGAATCGAACGATACTCGGCCCAGATCGGCGGATCGCCCCCCAGTGCATACGGGTCCTCAGCCGGAATGCCCATCGTGTTCGCGGCCTCGATCGGCAGCGCCGTGAGCAACGCTTCCAGCACCTGCGTGCAGGTGACGATGCCAGGTGCGAGATTCAAACTGACAAGTTGCGCATTCGGGCCGAGTGTGTTCGATGCCGGATAATTGCCGTCGGCGATCAGCACCTTCGAGTGATGCCCGGCGCGGGCGAGGATGGCGGTGATTTCGGGATGAATCAGGGTGTGCTTCAGCATGGTGACTTTCGAGGTTAGTGAAGTTCGTAGCCACGTTCGCCAGAACGTGGGAGGCTGGCATCCACACTCTGGTGAGAGTGGCTACGAGATCGGCTGGCCGCTCGCCTTCAAGACGGCTTCCTGCACGTTCAAGTCGTGGTCGTAGGAATAGTCGGCGGCCTTCTCATTGCGGACGATCTTGGCGAGATCGGCCGCGTCGCCGACGTAGCGCGGGTAGTTGCCAAAGCGGACGTCTTGATAGCCCTTGCCGTATTTGCCGCGCGGTTGATTCAGCGTGAATCGCACGTTGGGCGCGTCGAGCGGTTGGATGTGAAACGTCCCTTGCGTCCCGCAGACGACAAGGTGTCGGCGGTCACCGCCGTCGATCTCAACCGAGCTGGCTTTCACGGACGCGATGGCCTTCGGGTACTCGAAAACGGCCAGCATGTTGTCCAAGTGCTTGTCGTCTTGCGTGCCCACCTTGCGTGCGAATGAATGCACCTGGTCCGGTTTTCCGAGCACTCCGATGACCAAGTCGATGACGTGGCAGGCCAGCTCGAACATGATCCCGCCGGGATACTCGGCCAGTTTGCGTCGCTCACCGTCCGCCACGACTTTGCTCATCAGCGTGTGAATTTCGTAGACCTCACCGAGCCACCCGTTCTTGAGGAACTCGCGGAGCATCAGGACCGCCGGGCTGTACCGAAACATGTAGCCCATCTGCACAACGAGGTGCTTTTTCGCGGCCTCGTCGAGCAACTGTTTGAACTGCGGCAGCGACTCGCCGGCCGGCTTGTCGAGATGAATGTGCTTGCCGGCCGCGATGCACTCGGCGGCCGTGTTGAGCGCGTCGCGAACGCGCGTCTCGACGCCGACCACTTGCAGTCCCGGTGTGTTGAGCAATTCTTCCTTCGACAGGAATTTCAGGCCGCGATAAATCGGATCGCGTTCCGCCTGTTCGCGTAGCTTCGCGTCTGGTTCGGCGACCCCGACAACTTCCCAATCGGCCGACTGTCGATAGACCGACATCTTGCTGGCGTGTGCGTGTCCGACACCGATCTGGCCGTATTTGATTTTCATGTTGACTCCAAAATTAAAATCCGCGCAGTCGGGTCGCTTCGGCGACTCGGTCGAGGGCCAGCAGAAATGCACCACGGCGGAGCGTCGTGCGATGCTCTTCGGCTTTGGCTTTGATCGCTTGGAAACCTTGGACCATGCGACGTTCGAGCCGCTGATTGACTTCGGACAACTCCCAGCGGAACTGCTGGAGATTTTGCACCCACTC
>SXGU01265005.1_pt1 | contig 10793 bp, 12 predicted proteins | sample 3174531 | NCBI WGS metagenome assembly SXGU01 (sample SAMN11356863, study PRJNA531348) | freshwater metagenome | isolation source: freshwater sample F1-140 | place: China: Fuxian Lake, Yuxi | collected 2017-12-25 | reverse complement strand
GTGATTTTGAGTCCCGTGCGTCTACCAATTCCGCCACCCGGGCATTATTGAAAAATACATTGCTGTATAATTTGCGATTTCGCTATTATAGCAAGCTCTGGGAATTATGCGTACAGAAGATTTCGATTTTTATTTACCCGATGCATTAATTGCCCAACACCCTACCTTTGAACGAACCGCCAGCCGCATGCTGCACTTAAATGGCAAAGACGGTAGCCTCAGCGACAAACGATTTTTGGATTTAGTGGACTGCATAGATGCCGGCGATTTGTTGGTGTTTAACGATACCCGCGTGATTAAAGCACGCCTATTTGGCCATAAACACAGCGGTGGCAATGTCGAAGTATTGATTGAACGCATCATTAATCCACACACGGCATACGCTCATGTGCGCGCCTCGCGTGCACCTAAGGTGGGCAGCCTAATCAGACTATCGAATGCCTTTGATGCCGAAATCACCGCTCGCCACGATGATTTATTTGAACTGCGTTTTTTAAGCGAGACGGCGGTATTGGATTTACTCGATACACACGGCGCACTGCCCTTGCCACCCTACATTACCCACGCCGCCACCAGCGAAGACGAAACGCGTTATCAGACAGTATTTAACAAACATCCGGGGGCGGTAGCAGCACCGACCGCTGGCTTGCATTTTAACGAAGCCGTGTTGGATGCCTTGAGAAATAAAGGTATACGGATTGCCTATGTAACCTTGCATGTGGGCGCCGGTACCTTTCAGCCGGTGCGCGTAGACAACATACACGAGCACAAAATGCACAGCGAGTTGTACAGCATTCCGCAAGCCACGGTGGATTTAATTGCACAAACTAAACAACAAGGCGGCAAAGTCACAGCGGTTGGCACCACCGCCTTACGGGCGTTGGAGAGTGCTACCAAGTTGAATGCAGATAGCGGTACAGTGTTGCAAGCAGGCAGTGGCGACACCGATATTTTCATCACCCCCGGCTACGCATTTAAGGTGGTGGATCGCCTCTTTACTAATTTTCATCTACCCAAAAGCACGCTACTTATGTTAGTGTCGGCTTTCGCTGGGCTGGCTAATATTAAACGGGCTTACGCACACGCCATTAGCCAACAGTACCGTTTTTTTAGTTACGGCGATGCCATGTTAATTGAAAAACAAACGGCGATCCATTGAACAAACAACGCCGCCTTTAGGACTAATCGCGGTAGCTAACGATCCATTATTGAAAGTGTATTTATGCGTATTTCTAAGTTGTTATTGACCTTGACCTTAGCCAGCCTAGGGCAAACTGCCCAGGCGGAAATTTTAGCCGAAGCGCAATTGGGCATCAAAATTCCATTGCTGCAAAAACCCACTACTCGCCCCATGACCGTGGCCCATGTGCCAGGTTTAAAGCGTTATTACATTGCCGATGGCGGCTTAGCACCCATGGGCAATGAATTTGAAGCGCCCATTTCTAAGTCCCTGATTCATGCCTACAACGACGAAGGCCAATACGTGAATTCAGCGCGCCCAGGCTACGACAACCGCTCCATCTATTACAACAGCAACAGCAATAAATTAGAGACCATCACTTACAATATTTCCAGCTTCGGCGGCTTCACGCCTAACACCGGTATTTTTGCTATTGACCTGACTGAAACAGGCGAAGTCAAAGACACCTCAACCGACGTGTTTGGCTTTAATCCGGCTTTTGGCGACCCCAACACCATACCTAGCTACAACCCAGATAGCCAAGTCTATTACGCCAAACAAGCGCGCAGCAACAAAGTGCTGGTGGTGGATTTAAAATTACGCGAGCCCGCCAGTGACATCACACTAGACTTAACTAAAGCCGGTACAGCAAACGATGAGGTAAGCGATTACTTCGTGGCTTACACCGGGATAAAAAATGAAGAACTGTTGTTGTTAGATATCGACCACAAGTGCGTGCTAGTGTTTAATTTAAGCGGCCAATACCAAGGCAAGAGCGCCTTGCCAAAAGACTTAAAACTGCGTGCGCACAACCACCTTAATGGCACGGGTTACGCCAACGGCATGCTGTTTGTTTACCATGAATCGGAAGGTGAATTTGGCACTTATTACGGTTTTAAAATTGATAAAGGCGATTAATAGGCCAAAGGATACGCATAAAAAAACCGCCCTAAGGCGGTTTTTTTATTGCCAATTAAAGGGCAATTAGTTGCCTAACATGCCTGCCACTTTGTTAGATACCATACCAAATACGGCACCTAAAACAGTGGACACAGCCACCAACAAGACTGGATTAGTCATGTCTAACAATGTTGCGTTTGCTGCTGTACCGGCTGTTAAAGCCAAACCTGCTGTTGCTGCATAACCGTACACATTAGCTGGAACGCATGACAGTAAATTATTACCGGCCAAAATCACTAATGGGAACACTGTAACTGCAATGATTACTGGGGCAGATAAAGCGCCTAGGTTGGCTAATGCACCAGCGTTTACCAAGTACAAGGCAACACCAGCCATCACTGCACCGAAAATCATCCCTGCGATGGTTTTTTGCAATGCCGCATCGTCGCCACCTGTGTGGAAATAGCAGCCCCATGCAATAAAACCTACCCATACTAAAGCAACACTAGCGAGTGGATTTAATGCTACAAAAGCCCACACACCCCCTAAAACAGCAATACTTAATGCAAGTGCAGTTAATTTCGACATACTTAATTCTCCTAAATTATTATATAAATGAGTAACAAGTTGATGCGAACAGCGGCGAGATATGCGAGGCTTTTTTTGTGACTTAAGTAACCCCGTCATAAAAACGCTAGCGCCATACTGAACGATTTTTACAGAAATGTAAACTTTTTTAAGCACCAATAATGTGCATAAGCAAGAAATGCTAAGTAAGCACTTGTTTTTATGTAAGAATTAATAATAAAAAAGTACGTCTTTAGATGCTGGAAATCGGTGTTTTGACAGGTATTGACCTGCTTTTTATCGGGTAATGCCAATCCTTACGCCAGCTTGCCAAAACCGAATTAGGGTAGGCCGACTGCCCCAAACTGCCGTTATAACGGCCTAAGGCACGAAATAGATCGCCGTGTTCCAAATCCAAATAGTGCCTTAAGATGGTGCAGCCGTAGCGCAAATTGGTCCGCAACAAAAATAAATTGTGTTCCGGCGCACCAAGGGCACGCGGCCAAAATGGCATAATCTGCATGAAACCGCGAGCACCGGCGGGCGACACAGCGTATTTATTAAAGCCACTTTCCACCTGTATCAAACCCAACACCAATTGCGGATCGAGCCCAGCGCGGCTGGCCTCGTAATGCACGGTACGCAATAAATCTTCACGGTAAGCGGCATTGGGAAGGCGTTTTTTAAGGCGGGCAGACATGGCATTTAGCCAAGCTTCCCCTTCTTTAGCCGACGCAAACACCAGTTTAGCCGGGGCCTTATCACTGATGCTGCGCTGCATCATGGCCTTAACGGCATTGGACAAAGGCTCTTCAATTTGCGACCCAGCATGACTGGCTAGGCTTACAAAAAACCCCATTACCAGCAGACTCAGGGTTGGTAGGCGTTTTTGCATCGCACTAGGCTATTTTTTGTACGAATTCCAACACTTGGTTTAAAGGCACAGACTGGGCTTGCTCGGCATTTCTGGCTTTGTATTCTACCGTGCCTTCAGCCAAACCACGTTCACCCACTACCAAACGATGGGGCACGCCCATTAAATCGGCTTCGGCAAACATCACACCTGGTCGCTCACCCCTGTCGTCTAACACGGCATCAACGCCAGCGGCTTTAAGCTCAGCGTACAGTTTATTGGCCGCAGTTTGCACCGCTTCGGATTTATCAAAGCCTATAGGGCAAATCGCCACAGTAAACGGCGCCATGCTGGCTGGGAAAATGATGCCGCGTTCATCGAAGCCTTGTTCTATTGCCGCGCCGACAATGCGTGACACGCCTATGCCATAGCAACCCATTTCCATGACTTGGGTTTGGCCGTTCTCATCCAAATAGGTGGCATTCATGGCGGCTGAGTATTTAGTGCGCAATTGAAAAATGTGGCCAACCTCTATGCCACGGCATAGCGATAATGTGCCTTTGCCATCGGGACTGGCATCGCCTGCCACCACATTGCGTATGTCTGCCACCAAGCTGGGCTCGGCTAAATCACGGCCAAAATTAACCCCGCTTAAATGCAGTTTTGGTTTGTTGGCGCCACAGACAAAATCGCTCATGGCTGCCACGGTTTTGTCCGCAATCACGGTCACGCTAGCCGCCACATTCACTGGGCCAATAAATCCTGGGGGGCAATTTAAATGGGCGCGAATTTCTTCTTCGCTGGCCAAGCGGAAATCCGCCATGCCGGGTAATTTAGCCAATTTCACTTCGTTTAAATTGTGGTCCCCTCGCAACAAAGCCAAATAGAAGCGGCTACTGGCATCGACTTGCTTGACCATGAGCGCTATGGCTTTGACGGTTTGCGTGACGCTGATATTAAGCAAGGCGGCCACATCGGCACAAGCGGTTTGCTTAGGCGTATCCACCTGTTGCATAGCCAAGCTAGCAGCCTGCCGTTTGGCCACGGTGATGGCTTCAGCCAACTCGACGTTAGCGGCGTAATCGGAACTCTCGCAATAAGCTAAACCGTCCTCGCCCGAATCGGCCAACACATGAAACTCATGCGAACCATCGCCACCGATGGCGCCGGTATCAGCTTTGACGGCCCGGAATTTTAAGCCCAAGCGGCTAAATATCTGACTGTAGGCTTGGTACATGCGCGCGTACGTTTGCTCTAATGAGGCGAAATCGGTGTGAAACGAATAAGCGTCTTTCATCATGAATTCACGCGCACGCATTACACCAAAACGTGGGCGAATTTCATCGCGAAACTTAGTTTGAATTTGGTAAAAATTAAGTGGCAATTGCTTGTAGCTACGAATTTCTGAGCGAGCAATGTCAGTAATCACTTCTTCGTGGGTAGGACCAAAGCAAAACTCGCGCTCGTGCCTATCGGTAATTTTAAGCATTTGTGGCCCAAATACCGCCCAGCGACCAGTTTCATCCCACAATTCGCGTGGCTGCACTGCCGGCATCAACAACTCCAATGCGCCGGCTTTATTCATCTCTTCACGCACGATGGTTTCCACTTTGCGGAGTACACGCAAACCTAATGGCATCCAACTGTACAGGCCTGAGCCTAAACGCTTAATTAAGCCGGCTCGCACCATTAAAATATGGCTTTGCAACTCGGCGTCGTTAGGGGCTTCTTTTTGTGTGTTGAAGAAAAATTGTGAGGCGCGCATGGTGTGATCGAATCGGAACAAATAAAAGTCTGAATTTTACCTATTAACCGCTATTTCGTCAGCATTAGTTATCCGCACCCGGCATTAAACTTCCAGCTTGCTGATTAAACTTTAAGGCAAATCCGCCAGCACTTGCATGGCCAAACGCAAATCCTGCCAGGTTTGCGCTTTATCCAAGGGCTGCTGCAGTAAATGCGCTAGATCGTGGGTGGCGACCAAGGTCTTACCATAACAAGGGTGCCGTTGCCCGCGTAAAGTCGCTAAACTCAGCGGAGAGGCCAGCAGCCGTTGTGCCACCGCCTCACCAAAAGCAATCAGCATCTTTGCCGGGCTAGCGGGTAAGGCGTTTAATGGCTCCGTGATGGCTTGCGGCGCGGCCAAGGCCATGCGCATGGCCTTGGCCATGTTTTGCAACAACTGCCATGCGTCTGCCGACAAGGGGGCGCCTGCCACAACAAACACGCACAAGCCATCCACGCTACTCACTTGCGTCCAAGCCACAGCGGCATCAAGTACGGGGGGCTCGGTGCTGGCTAATGGCGGGGGCAATGGCAACGCAACCGGTTCAGTGGACTGAGTATTCACCAGCAATCGCGTTTGCCAAACTGGCAACAACTCCAATTCACGCCACACGTCTTCTTGCGTCATCCCGCTGGGGGGGTAGTCTTTTATCATATCGCTAAACCCATTAATACGGCGTCTTCACGACCATTGAGCGCCGGGTAATAGCCACGCCGTATGGCCATTTCATTGAAGCCGGTATTTTCATACAAGGCAATGGCGCTGGCATTACTCATGCGCACCTCTAAAAACACATTGGCCGCTTGTTGGGCTTTTGCTTCGCTTAACATGTGCTGCAATAAGCAACGGCCTAAACCTTGCTTCTGGTATGCCTTTGCTATGCTTAAATTAAGCAAATGCGCTTCATCCAATACCAACATCATCAGGGCATAGCCAATTATTTTACCGTCCCACAGCAACACCCACGCACTGTAACCGGCCTGCAAGGAATCGCTAAAATTACCGCGCGTCCATGGGTAAGGGTAGATAAGCGGCTCAATCGCCATAATCGCATCCAAATCGGCCAGTTGCATGGGCCGAAACCGATCAGTGGCCGTAAGGCCATACGGCATGCTGGGCTTTAACATTATAACGGCACCCCTAACTCACGCTCAGCGGTTTTAAGGGCCACCCGATTGCGCACGTAAATAGGCACGGCAAGTCCGGCTGGCCACCCCAAGCCTTTTGCAAAATCGGCTTTTGCCAATGCCAATATGGCCATGGCCGTGGGCAAGCAATCTGGCTGGATGGCTAGCAACTGTTGGCCGTACACGGCCACCAATGCATCAGAGTAAGCCTGCCAACCACTGCCCACACCAGTCCAGCCGCTGCCAGGCAAAGGTGGCACCGCTTCCGGTTTGCACACTGTCGGCTCTGCCACCGTTTGCCATAACCCGGCCACGTTTTCATAGGCCGCATGGTAGACCTCCCCCATGCGCGCATCCAAACAAGCGATGACCTTATCTGCCCCACTGGCTTGCGCTAAAGCCAACAAAGTACCAACGCCCAACACCGGCAAATTGGCTCCTAGACCCAAGCCTTGCGCGACCCCTGCGGCTATGCGCACGCCAGTAAACGATCCCGGGCCAGCCCCAAAGGCCAAGCCATGTAAATCGCTTAATGGCAAATCGGCCTGCTCTAACAAACTTTGTATTTGCGGCAAAATCAGTTGGGAGTGGCTTTGTCCGGCCTTGGTATCGAACACATAGGCGTTGTCGCCCTTGATTAAGGCCAGCGACAAGTATTCGGTGGAGGTGTCAAATGCTAGTAAATTCACGTTGGGTTAATGCTCATTTTTATCAGACGCTATTTTGCCACGCATACGCTTAATTTGCCCACGTTGCGTTTTACTTTCCAGGCGCCTTTGTTTGGATCCGTAACTGGGCCTGGTGGCATAACGGGTAGGCAACACTTTGTTGGCAGCGTTGACGATGTCGTGCAAGCGCTTAATGGCGTCTTTCTTATTGGCCTCTTGGGTGCGGTATTGCTGGGCTTTCAATACCAACACACCTTGCTCGCTGATGCGACTGTCTTTTAATTGCAACAGCCGCGCTTTCAAACTCTCAGGCAAACTGGAGGCAACAATGTCAAAACGCAGGTGGATGGCACTGGATACTTTATTGACGTTTTGCCCACCCGCCCCTTGCGCACGTATGGCGCTTAAGTGGTAGTCGGCTTCTGGGATAAGTAGCATCAGTTTTGATCTGGCGTTTGAAAAAAGGCTTGCACCTCGGCCAAATCACGCGTGCGTTTAAACGGCGGCAAACTTTGCCAGATTCGCTTGCCGTAGCTTTTGCTGATCAAGCGTGGGTCACACAGCATCAGCACGCCGCGATCTTTTTCATCGCGTATCAAACGGCCAGCACCTTGCTTTAAGGTGATGACCGAGTAGGGCAATTGGTATTCCATGAAGGCATTTTTACCTTCGGCATTGAGCTTGTCGACGCGAGCGGATAAGACCGGGTCATCCGGTGGCGCAAACGGCAATTTATCAATGATGACCACGCTCAAGGCCTCACCGCGCACGTCCACGCCTTCCCAAAAACTTTGCGAACCGACCAACACCGCGTTGCCCAATAAGCGAAAGCGATCCAACAGCTCACTGCGCGAACTGTCGCCTTGCAACAACAAGGGGCTTTCTATGCCGTTTTCAGCAAACGCTTCTTTTAACAAGGCATGTATTTCACGCATGGCACGCAAGCTGGTCGACAAGACAAAAGCCCGGCCGCCACTGGCTTGCAATACCGGCAGGGCGGCAGCTACCACACAGGCGGTGTAACTGGGGCTGTTGGGGTCCGGCATATCGGTTGGCACATACAGCAAGGCTTGTGCGGGGTAGTTAAACGGGCTTTCCCAAAAACCGGTTTTGGCGTCTTGCAAGCCCATTTGCGCTTGGTAATGACTAAAATCACTTTTAACGGCCAAGGTCGCCGAGGTGAAAATCCAGGCGCGCGGCTGGGCATTGAGCTGTTTAGCAAAGCCTTCGGCCACGCTTAAAGGCGTCGCATGCAATTGCACAGTGTGACTAAACACCTCCACCCAACGCACCAAATTATGGTTTTCAGCCGATTGCCAACGGCCAAATAATTCACTTAATAGCAGACTGCGTTGCCAGCATTTCTCCAGTAAAGGATCGCGCGCTGCCTGCGTCTCCAGCACTTGCACTAGGTCTTGCAGCTGCCCTAGCAAATGGCTTAGTGCGCCATCAAAGCCTTTTACCGCCAAGGCCCTTTCTAGCGGTAAACGCGTGCCTTCGTAGGCAAACAGCAAGCGAAAATCTTTAGCGGCCTTTTCCAAAATAGGCAAAACCTGACCCAGCGCCACGCAGTCTTTAGCAAGGCTTAAATAGGCCGCGGTGCAATCGTGTGCCAACTCCAAAACTTGACCGGTGGAGACGTCCTCACCAAAAAACAAACCCGCCACCTCAGGCAATTGATGGGCTTCATCGAATATGACAGTATTGGCCGCGGGCAACAACTCGGCCACGCCTTCGTCGCGCAACATCACGTCAGCAAAAAATAGATGGTGATTAACCACCACCACATCGGCGGCTAAGGCCTGCTTGCGGGCTTCCATGACAAAGCATGCTTGATAATTAGGGCAATCGCCACCCAAACAATTATCGCGCGTGGAGGTCACGTTGGACCAAATCATGGCATTTTCCGGCACGCTGTTGAGCTCACTCTTATCGCCGGTTTTACTGTGTTGTGCAAACGTTTCTATGAGGTGCACATACTTAGCGTCATCGCGCGAGGCAAAGCGGCCTTCTTGTGCGGCACGCGCTAAATGGTAATGGCAGACATAGTTGGCCCTACCCTTCAACATGGCCACCGTTACCGGCACCTTCAAAGCGTCGCGCACATTAGGCAAATCTCGGTTAAACAGTTGATCTTGTAGGTTTTTGGTGCCGGTGGAAATAATGACCTTGCCACCGCTTAATAAGGCCGGCACCAAATAAGCAAAGGTTTTACCGGTGCCGGTGCCGGCCTCGGCCACCAACTGACTGTTATTGTCTATGGCCTCGGCAATTGCCAAGGCCATCTCTAACTGTTGGGTACGCTCACTAAACCCAGCAACGTGCTGGGCCAACATACCGTCTTTGGCAAAAACTTGGGCTAGGCTAGGTGTAGGCATAAAGACGCTCATTATCCCACGACTTCGGCGTCTGGCATGCGGCAAAATAATTATTTAACCCCCGCGCCAGTTGGCTAAAAAACCGGCTTTTTCTTAGGAAAAATAATCATACAAAACAGCGTGATAGCCAATAAATAGTGGATTCACAGGGGCGATGCTATAATGCCACTTGTGAAAAATTTAAACCCTTATTCTTACGCGCTGTGTTTATGGCTTGCCCTGCTTAGCCTGCCCTGCTTAGCGGTTGAACCGTCACTGACCATGACGGAGACCTTAGCCGAGGCTGCTAGCGTCAACGAGCCCAGCGACCCTGCACCGGCCACTTGGTCGGCACGCGCCAGCGAAGTATTGGTTAATGCCTTAAGCCTCACCGGTGTGCGTTATAAATACGGTGGCAATTCGCCCGAGACCGGCTTTGATTGCAGTGGCTTTGTGCGTTATGTATTCAAACAAGCCACCAGCTTAACCTTGCCACACAGCGCGATGGCAATTAGCCAATTAGGCAAAACCGTGCCTAAAGATGAATTGCAGCCGGGTGATTTGGTGTTCTTCAACACCTTAAGAAGCACGTTTTCACACGTGGGCATTTACTTAGGCAATAACCGCTTTATTCATTCGCCAGCTAAGGGTGGAAAAGTCCGCATAGAAAACATGGACGATGTGTATTGGGCGAAAAACTTTAACGGGGCACAACGCTTAGATCAAGCTAAACTTGGCAGCCAAGAATAAGCGCCGTCATTCGCTGTGACTCAGCGTTCTGTCTGAATGACCTAAATCGCGCTGTGGGTCTATGCAATCACGCACCAACTGTTTCAGCTCTTTGGCCTCGGGAAAACGGCCGGCTGCTTTGCGTGAAAACAGCAACTGTTGATCAAGCATGACTTCAAAAATACCGTTAGTGCCAGGCTTTAAGCTAACGCTGGCTAAATCTTGCTCAAAGGTTGTGAGTAATTCTTGCGCCAACCAAGCTGCCCTAAGCAACCAGCGGCATTGCGTGCAGTAACTAATTTCGATATGGTGTTGAGCCAATTTGATCGCCCTTACTGTTATACTTTTGTTTAATTAAAATCATGCTGTGCAAAAGCGCGCATACGGAACTAATAAGCCTACGCTTGTCATAAAGCCGTTCGCTTTTTTCCTAGGGATAATACACCATGCAAGTAAAAAACAAATACCAAGGCTTTAGCAAAATTGGCTTGGTTTTCGCTGGCCTCATTATTGGCCTGATGCTGAGTTTAACCTACTCTGCCGTGGCAGAAAAAATGGTCAAACCGCAATTGCCGATAGAAGACTTGCGGGCATTTGCTGAAGTGTTTGGCAAAATTAAAAGCGAC
>SXGU01192638.1_pt1 | contig 10793 bp, 6 predicted proteins | sample 3174531 | NCBI WGS metagenome assembly SXGU01 (sample SAMN11356863, study PRJNA531348) | freshwater metagenome | isolation source: freshwater sample F1-140 | place: China: Fuxian Lake, Yuxi | collected 2017-12-25 | reverse complement strand
ATGGAACAAACGAGCCAATAAGGAGAAGATCACCATCAACTGGACCTTCACCAAAAAGAAAGCGCGGAAAAAATTTAGATACCAACCGGCGAAGAAGTCTCGGTGAGACCGGCTAGAAATTTATCTGTCAAAGTACTAGGCCGGCAACTGCAGCCAAAAACAACAGAGACTTCATAGGTTGTGCTCCTTTAGTTTGAACTTTCAATGTTGGTTCAAAATTTCATTTATCGGACGTAATGGCTATGACCGAGATCATAGAAAGGAAGTGACGAAGATCAATTTAAATCTTTAGAAAAATGCGCGTAAAGAAAATGAGATTTATGCTTGCCCAAAAAATGGGCCAGCAAACTGCCCAAACAAAAAGCACGCCAAGTAAAAAGCACGCCTGAGGCCACCGATGAAATTCACCGATGAAACCAAAGTCGCTCGCGATTTTCGCCTGGGAAAATTACCGAATTGAAACTTTCCTTAGCCACCAAACAAACGTTTGAAGAAGCCTGTCACCTTTTGGCCTAACGACGCCTGCCCTGCTGAAGATGTTTTCGGCTGTGGATGAGATCCGCCGCCGCGGTGACGGCCATGAGATCCTGCCGCTCGCTCGCCTTGCCCGCGATGCCCACCTTGTCCATTACTACCCTTGCTATGGGGTCCGCGACCGCCCGCTGAGCGATGCTCTCCGTTTTGATGAGCTCCCGCCTGCCCAGGCCGACGATGATCTCGCTCCCCACGTCCACCACTTCGCCGCGGTCCGCTCGACGGCCCTGAAGATGGTCCCGGCCCTCGAACGCCTTCTGCCGGTCGGCCTCCCGCTCCTTGCTCACGTACTGGACGCGGGCGCGATGCATGCTCAGGTCTGCTGTCGGCACGATGTTCCGCTGGTCCCTCGCGACGTCCCTCACGGCGACCATCACGCCGGCCATCACGGCCTCCGTCACGACCTCGGCCGCCTTCTCGCCCACCTTCCGGTCTACGTTCTGGTCCCCGCCCGCGACCGCCACCGCGACCTTCGGCACGTGGGCCACGGTCACCGCCGCGATCATGTCTCGGTCCGCGATCCGAAGGCATGGCCTTGAACTCTTTTACCAGCTCACCTTCCTCGAGAAACCCCGAGTCCACTTTGTGTTTCAAATACTGTTCAACCCGCGAAAGAGCATCGACATCGCGTTCGCTGACCAATGAAAAGGCAATACCTTTGGCGCCCGCTCGGCCCGTCCGACCAATGCGATGCACGTAATTCTCGGGATCATCAGGAAGCTCAAAGTTCACAACCATGTCGACACCTTTGATGTCGAGACCACGAGCTGCGACATCAGTGGCAACAAGAATGTTATGGTCGCTCTCGCCTTTGAACTGCTCCATCACGCGATTGCGCTGCGACTGTGTCAACAACGAGGAAATCCCCACCGCTGGCAAGCCATTATCGTTCAAGAACTGCGTCAAGCGAGGAACATTCATTTTGAAATTCGAAAAAACGATCGTCTGTCGCGGTTTATGCAAACGCAGAAGCGATAATAAATGCGGGCCTTTTTCTTCTTGGCCCACGTGGAAAATTTTATCTTCAACGTTCTCCGCGATCGCTTGGTCGCGAGAGACATTGACCTCAACCGGATTGGCACCGAATTGGTAAGCGGTGTTCAGAACGTCCAGATTCAAAGTCGCGCTAAAAACCAAGAACTGCCGCTCTTTCGGAACGCGCTGAAGGATAAACTTCATGTCATCTTTGAAGCCCATATCGAACATCCGATCAGCTTCATCAAAAACAATCGCCCGCACCTGCTTGAGATCAATCAAATGCTCTTTGAAGAGGTCGATCAATCGGCCCGGAGTCGCGATCACGAACTCAACGCCGTTACGCAGACCTTCCTTTTGTTTGTCGTAGGCGACGCCGCCGTAAATTGAAACCGCGCGTAGCCCGGTATCACCGACAAACTTGAGAGCGTTTTCAAAAACCTGTTCAGCCAGCTCGCGAGTCGGAACCAGCACCAAGACAAATTGGTTGGGGCGCCACTCAGAGAACATGCGTTTTTCACGTTTCGCACGGTCCTCCTCGCTCAGCTGTTCGGGATTTAACCGGGCGCGAACAATACGTTCCATCAACGGCAGCAAAAAGGCCGCTGTTTTTCCGGTTCCAGTTTGCGCAAGACCCGCGACGTCACGGCCCTCGATGATGTGAGGCATGGTAGCCTCTTGGACCGGAGTTGCTTCGGTAAATCCCAGTTTTTCGATGGCAGAATTCAGTGAGGGATGAAGATCGAGTTCAGAAAATTTCAAAGTAACCTTCCACTATATAAATAAAAAAGTTGTCGCTCTTTTCGCTCCAACGGGAAATCGGTCATAGGATTCAATCGTGAAAAACCGATAAGAGAACCGTAGAGTTGATGGGGCGAACCGTTCATGCATTTCTTCTAATAATCTATGAGCAAAATTTACGAGCCTGGTTAATGAAGACCGCAGTCTCTTAACACATTAAGTCAATTATGCGCTGAAACTGTAACGGTCGAAAGGTTTTTTGTCAAAAGCGAATGCCAACCGCAGAAACCAGACTTCAGCCCGCAACCAGCGGTTGTCGCTGTCCCGCCAAGAACTGGGTCAAGACGCGAATAAAGATTTCGGGCTGGTCGCTGTGAACCCAATGTCCAGCTCCCAGAATTTCGACACCCTCAATACGCGGGTTCTCACGTAAAACCTGTTGAAATACTTCACGTGGGAAATCGCGCGAAAACTCACCGCGCACGAAAAGTGTCGGCATCGGGAGATGGCGAACAACCTCCCAATGGTCCCCCGCTCTACCTGCAGCTACACTCTCACGCACTCCGGCATCAGAAAATCGCCACCCCGCTTCCTTATTTTCGTTCTCAATAAGATTGGCGTAAAGATAGGCCGCCAAGCCTTCCTTTTGCCGTTCGTTCGCGAAAATCCTCATGAACTCCGTATCAAACCAGGCTTTAGCCTCGCGTTTACTTGAAAAGGGAACGGGAACGGTGTCGAGAAGGCGTAGGATCAGACTCGAACCACTTTCTTGCATCGTTGGGCCAATGTCCTCGATAACGAGCCGAGTCACGCGCTGAGGATGCTGAGCAGCAAACTCCAAGGCAACTCTTCCCCCCATCGAATGACCAACGAGGTAAACCTCTTGCCAACCCAGCTCGTCAAGAATGCGTAACAGATCGGCAGCATAACTACTCGGTTGATAGCCTCCCGGCGGCGCGTGAAAGGACCGACCATGACCGCGTTGATCAAAAACCAGAACCTGAAAGCGATCTTCGAAAGCTTTGGCTATACGTCGCCAGTTGGCCGCGAATCCCATCACGCCGTGAAGAAACACCAGTTTTGGTCCGCGTTCGGGACCGGTGACTACATAATGAAATTTTCCAAGTTGTGACATTCGTTAAATTCCACCTACCTCGCGGGCGCGCCCGCGGCTATACTGCGACGGCAATGGAAATTACACGTCGACCGCATTTGCATCAAGATTGGATCGATCCGCACGCTTTTGGTATCGTAAAAGCACTCCAAAAAGGCGAGTTTACCACCTATTTGGTGGGCGGCTGCGTGCGCGATCTACTTCTCGGGATTCACCCGAAGGACTTTGACATCGCCACGGCCGCGGTTCCGCAGCAAGTCAAACGCCTCATCTATATGGCCTTCATCATTGGTAAACGGTTTCGTTTGGTGCTGGTGAAACGCGACAGCCAACAGTTTGAGGTTGCGACCTTCCGCCGCGAGGTTCGTCCTGAGGACCTCACCGATCCTGGGGCACCGTCCGCCGACAATATTTTTGGTACACCTGAGGAAGATGCGCAACGACGCGACTTTACCATCAACGGATTGTTTTACGACCCGATCTCCGAGCAGTTGATTGATTACGTTGGCGGCCTACCCGACATCGACGCGCGAGTCCTGAGAATGATTGGCGATCCTGAAGCGCGCCTGTTGGAAGATCCGATTCGAATTTTACGTGGCCTGCGACTGGCTCATAAGTTGGGCTTCACCATTGAACCCACTTTACGTGCGGCGATGGAAAAACACGCCGGCGAATTGCAGAAGTCGGTTCTGCCGCGCAAACGCGAAGAATTACTTAAGATCCTACGCCTTGATGAGCCTGAGCGCGCTCTAACTGAATGCTACGACCTCGGAGTGATGAAACACTTCGTGCCAGCATTGCATGATTTGCTCGGCAATACCGAGCGGCGCGATTTGTTTTTTCAGTATTTTACTTCTCTCAGCACTGTTGTGAACGACCCCGCAGATCCCACACAGCTCTTCGGCTGGCTCGCTTTCGCCGTTTTGAAAACGGCACAAGAGGGACCGAGCGAACGCGAGACGCCGCATTCATTCGCCGACGAGATATTTCAAACCCTGATGCGGGATGAGTTCGGCATGTATAAGTTTGAACAAACCGCAGTAGTGAAAGCGATTGAACTGCTGCCGCTCCTCAAACGCAGTGAGGATTTTAAACGCCGCGGAGAACGTCGCCAATTGGCCCTGATGAAGAATGATGGCTTTCGCCTGGCTCTGCGATTGGCTGAGGCCGATCTTGAACTCAACGCCGAGCAACTGAGCTTCTGGCGAAACTCCTTCAGTAAACAGTCCGCTGAGATCTCAGAGCTCGAAGCCGATGCAAAAGAGAAGGCCAAACGCCGTCGCCGCGGTCGCCGTCGCCCCCAACGAGACGAACTGAGAAGCGAACCCCGGGACAAGCGGGACGACCATCAGAACGACGACCAGAACGACGACCGCCCGTCGACTGTCTCAAATGGAGAAGAAGGATGAAATCGGTAGCCTTTTTTGGTAAGTTTTGAGAGAACCCTGTGCACTTAAAGCGGTAAGGAAAAGAGGATTGTTATGGGTGGCATGTCGCTGTTTCATTGGATAATTATCTTGGTCATCGTGATTCTGGTCATGGGCCCTTCACGTCTTCCTAACCTCGGTAAATCGCTGGGCGAAGCGATTCGCGGATTCAAGAAAGGTCTTGATGGCGATGAAATTGATGTGACTCGTCGGGAGAATCTCAACGCAGGTAAAAAAACGCCTCAGGACGATTCACAACAGGCGCAGCAAACTCCGCCTGCCGATAAGCCGAAAAGCGATAGCTGATCGTCTAGCTCTAAATTCATGTATATGCCTCCAAAAGCTCCACTCGTGATCGCAAATTTTGCATTTGCGATCTGCCTTCAGGTAATTCTCGCGGAGATTGCCGGTGCGGTCCGACTCCCGCCTCTTCTTACAAACAATTCCGGCATCAAGACCCTGCAATTTAATCGCGATTCTAGCCAGATTTCAGAGCGACTTTCGATCGAAGTGCTCAGCGATCAAGTTATTCATTTCGAACTGGGTCATGCAGGCAGACCTGGAACGTCCAACGGCCAAGCGATTTACCTCACACCTTACGTTGACCGTGAAAATTTGCGGAAACGCTTTCAGGGCCCAACTGAATTTCGACAAACTGGAACTTCTTTTGAGACAAGCGCCCTGCTAGTTGAAGTCGATCCCGCCACCTTGTGTGTCAACATTCATGACAAAGTGAAAGCTCTGCGCCTGACGCGAATTTGTCCTGTGGATCTAAAGAGCGATTTAAAAACACTGAGTCTTACGCGTGAACGAATGACGGATGTTTATGGTCTCGGAGAAGAGTTTTTGCCGGGCCGCGTAGGCAAAGCCGATGGCAATTGGATCAATGAGGTACGCCGACCTGGCGAGGTGCACGGCAATTTCATGCAGCCCTTTCACGGCGGTTTCGTCGGCAATGCGCAGTTTCCAGTTTTCTATGCCGTCGGGTCTGCGAAGCAAAACTACGCTTTCTTTCTTGATCAGGTTTATAAACAAAACTGGGATTTTAGAGGCGATGTTTGGAATCTGGAGTCGTGGGGCGAGCAGATTCGCTTCTTTTTTATCAATGGTCGAGACCTTCCTGACTTGCGCACCACCTACATGAGTCTTGTCGGGCGTCCTTTGGTGCCACCAAAAAAAGCCTTTGGTCTTTGGGTTTCCGAGTATGGTTTCGACTCTTGGCTTGAACTTCGCGAAAAACTGCGAAGCCTCAGAGCCAACCACTTTCCGGTTGATGGTTTCGTACTCGATTTGCAGTGGTTCGGCGGCATTAATCAAACTGAGATGAGCCCGATGGGAACCTTGCGCTTTGATGAAAAGAAATTCGCCAACCCTAAAGCGATGATTCAAGAGTTGCGTGAGCGCGAAGGCCTAGGTCTCATGACGATCGAAGAGTCCTACGTCAGCCGCGGGCTCTTTGAGCACCAAGAGCTCGAAGCCAAGGGTTTACTCGCACGCGAACGGGCAGACGCCAATAAGGCTTTCTTGATTAACAATGAAATGCCGTGGTGGGGCATTGGCGGAATGATCGATTGGTCCAATCCTGAAGCCGGGCGGCTGTGGCACGATTGGAAGCGCCAACCTCTGATTGAACTCGGCATCATGGGGCATTGGACTGATCTCGGCGAGCCGGAAATGTACTGGGACAAAAGTCGCCCCGGCGCTGTACCCTACTACTACGGCTTTCCGGAGCTTGGTAAGAATCGCGAGGCCGATGTTCACAATGTTTACTCATTCCTTTGGAATGAAAGCATCGTGAAGGGTTACGCCAGACATGGGATCAAACAACGTCCGTGGATTTTGTCGCGCTCCGGAGGGCCCGGGATTCAACGTTTTGGAACCGCGATGTGGTCCGGAGATATCGGCTCTAATTTAGGCAGCCTGGCGACACACTTGAATGCGCAAATGCACATGTCGCTTTCTGGAGTTGATTACTTCGGGTCGGACATCGGTGGCTTTTATCGGGGCGCTATCAACAAGGATCCCGGTACCGATTTAAACGAAATGTACACGCAGTGGTTCGCCAACGGAGCGGCGTTTGATGTGCCCGTTCGTCCACACACTGAGAACGTGCAAAACACCCGCGAAACAGCACCGGATCGCATCGGCGACCTCAAGAGCAATCTTGCGAACATCCGCCTGCGCTACGAATTGAGCCTTTATTACTACTCGCTCGCGCATCGGGCCTACTTATATGGCGAACCCGTGATTCCACCATTGGTGTACTACTATCAAGATGCACCTTCGGATCGCAGCGACTTTAACGTGCGGACGCTCGGACATGAGAAACTGATCGGGCGCGACTTGCTTTTCGCCGTGGTCGCTAAACCGGGTGAGCGGCAGCGCGATATTTACCTACCGCCGGGCGAGTGGATCGACTACCGCACCAACCGACGTTACCCGAGTTCAGGAACTTCAATACGCAACTATCCTGAATACATTGACGGCGTCTTTCGTTTGCCGGTATTCGCGCGAGCGGGCGCGATTATTCCAAAAATCTTTGTCGATGAAAAAACCATGAATATCGAGGGTCTTCGCACCGACGGTTCAGTACGCAATGAACTGATCGCCCGTGTGTTCACAGGCAAAGACGGCGCCAAGTACGAATTCACTCTCTTTGAAGATGATGGACGAACAAGCGAATATCAATCCGGCCAAGTCGCCACAACAGTGTTAGAACAAAATAAGGACCACAGGCGAGTTGTTGTTCGTATCGGCAGAGCACGTGGCTCTTACAAAGGGGCGCCCTCGAGTCGGCAAAATGTGATTGAACTGGTAGCGCCGGCAGACGAGGTGAGGCCTAACCAGATCACTGTTCGTTTAAATGGAACGTCGCTCATGCGACATTTGTCACGACGCTCGCTGGAGGCGGCGACCAGCGGCTGGTTCCTGGAACCCGACGGCAACGTGATTATTGCCAAGACTGATGCACTCAGTGTTTACGAAAACAAGGACTTTGAATTTCTTTTCTGACGATTATTGCAACGCGGGCTCTTGACCTTCGCTTGTTTGCGCAGCCGGCGCTGGCGCCTTCAGCGTGTTTGAGGTGGCCCCACCGACTTGCACACCGAGCGAAATCTTATAGGTGTCTTTTTTCATTCCTTCGCCCAAAGTGACCTCCTTGGCATCGAGGTAGACTTTCAAGACGTCGCGCTCAGACTTACCAAAACGAAAAAACGGTTTGTTGTTGAGATCGATACAAGCTTCGAAGATGGGCATGCGTTGAATAGGTTCCTCACCGCTGAGGCTGGCAAACATCTGAAGATTTTCATGGACATGTACTTCAGCGCCATTTTCATCAGTATGGAGGTCTGAACTTCCACCCCGCCAAATATGGCGACCAAACGGATCATAAATTTGAAAGGCTTCTCGCAAACGTTCGTCGCGCAGGAGCTCAGCCTTGTTTTTGGCACAAGGAGCCGTCGCCGACTTGTAGCTCATATCATCCTGCAGCGCTTGCGCTTGCAGTGTGGCAACCACCGGTAAGATGGCGAGGACTCTTATGAGAGTCGCTCGTACCGATTTTAAAACATCCATGATCTCCATCTCAAATTCCCTTCGGTTTGCCCCATAGATTCGCCGAACTCTATGGGCACCTAAACAATTAAGAGTAAGAGGGAGCAAAATCAGTGCTTGCTGTGAGCGCCCAAGGAGCTTCTAGCCAGGGTATGGCCAAAAGACGCTCGCTGGCTGTCAAAAAAATTGACAGTTGGCGGGTTCTGTCTGGAATTCGCGGAATGCACATTGAGAGAGTATTCTGGTCCTAGGGCAGACCGTGACAACACGCAACGGGGGCGTACCGGTTTTCTAGTATTTCGGGAAGGAGAGCGGCATAAACAAAAAACATATTGATATCGACCTGGACAAAGTTCGCCGAGGCGAGAGTACGTTTCATTCAAGCCGGCGAGAAGGGGCTCTATTCACTCCACGATTGCTTAAGCCAGCGTGCAGCTATCAAGATATTGGGTTTAAAGAAGATGGAGCAACACCCTCAAGCACATCATCAAAGGATGTGCTCAAAATGATCGTGATGGAGATCTTCGCTCAGAGAGCCATTTCCACAAGCTCTCCACGATTTTGAGAATGACCCCGTACTCGGCGGTCTGTGCGTTTGGTGTGGTCGGCGCCCTTGTAGCAAGAACCCAGACGCCTCGAGCACTGCCTCTGAAAGCCGACGTGACCAGTCGCGCCGAATAACAGTCCGGATCAACCGCCCCGATTAACCACCACTGACAAGTTCTTCAGCGGCATTGGCAATCGCCACCGAATCGAGTTGGTGTTTTTTATAGAGATCCAACGCCGAATAAGCACTTTGCCCAAAGTGATTTCCGACACCCAACGATTTCACGCGGAAGTGTTCGCCCTTCAGACAAAGAGCATGCGTAAGCATAGCGCCCATGCCCGCGGTCAATCGATGCTCTTCAACCGTCACCAAGCGGCCGCCCGTATGAGCGAGGGCTCCGGTGACCGTCGGAAGGTCAGGATGATTGACGGCCGAGGCATGAATCACCACGGTGCCAATACCTTTGACGCGCAAGAGATCCGCAGCCTTGAGTGCTTCCGGGATCAACGAACCGCCAGCAACCACCGTGACCGCTTTCATTGCGAATTCACCGCTCGAATCGAACACGATCTGGTCACAACCAAGAGCGTAGGTAGTACCCTCTTGGATTAAACGTTGCGGAAAGTTCTCGCGGCCTAAGAAAAACAGGCGAGTCGGTGGCACCCGACCCGCACGGCGATCAGCCGCAAACGATTCGATCGCTTCAGTGATTAAAGCCTCGGCTTCGCTACTGGTCGCAAGCGAATAAATTTCGACGTGCGGAATCGCCGCGACTTGAGCGTAAAAACTCAAAGCTTGGTGTGAGGCTCCGTCAGCAGCATCTTGAAACCCGGTGTGCGAGAAAATTCCGATCACCGGGCCGTTAGAGAGGCTCGCCATCATGATCGGAAGCGCCCCCTTGGTAACACCAAACTGCGAGAAGGTATCGACGATCGGAATAAACCCCGAGAGACTCAAGCCCACCGCCATCGAAATCATATTCGCTTCCGCCACACCGATGTCGAGCGTGCATTCGGGAAAAGCTTTTTGAAAGTCCGCGACTCCTGTCGAGCCCTGCAAATCAGCCGAAACTGAAACCACCGGCAAACCCTTGGTGCGGCATTTGATCAAGGCCGCAGCCACACCGGTTTGAATTTTCTCATTCGGAGTTTTCTTCAACAACGCCGCGCCCGGAGGCAGTTGCCCGGCATCCACTTTTGGCTGCGCGGCCTTTTTCGCCTCCCAATCCTTGAGCTCATCCGCCCAGGTGAGAAACTCACCAGGAACCGTAGCACCTTCGTAAATTTCCGCCAAAAACGCCGGCATCTCACTCGCATTCTTCAAAGGGAAGCCATGTGCTCCCGTCGAAGAAGCTTCCGTCTTTTTACTGCCTCGCCCCTTAATGGTACGGGCATGGATCACCACCGGCTGAGAGGGATCAAGAGTCACATGTGAAATCGCTTCTTCGATCGTCGACAGACAACCCTGAAGATTATGACCGTCTTCGAGGCGCATATATTTCCAGCCCAACTTCTCAAGCCCCTGAAAAGTCGGCTCCATTGAAAACGCATCGGCCTCGATTCGTCCGGAAAGCTTGGTGCGGTTATCGCTGATAATCAAAACAAAGGGCGCAAGCTTTCCCTTTTTCGCCAATCCCGGAATGGCCGCGAGCGACTCTTTGGCCTCGCCTTCCATCGCTCCACCATCGGAGAGCGCACAAATGGTAACGCGCTTCTTGCCACGAAGAGCATCACCAGCCGCCAGGCCCTGCGCCTGCGGAACCCCCGAACCCAATGGACCATTGGAAACCAAAACGCCCTGCGGGAAGAGGTGCGCCTCACCGTGACCCGAAAGCGGACTCACGACCGAGCGAAATTTCTTGAGCTCACCTATGTTGAGATCAGCAAATCCGTAGTTAGCT
>SXGU01140427.1_pt1 | contig 10793 bp, 9 predicted proteins | sample 3174531 | NCBI WGS metagenome assembly SXGU01 (sample SAMN11356863, study PRJNA531348) | freshwater metagenome | isolation source: freshwater sample F1-140 | place: China: Fuxian Lake, Yuxi | collected 2017-12-25 | reverse complement strand
GGTGATCCCAGTGCGCGGTGTAGATGACCCATTCGTCGCGCAGCTTGGGGTCACTTCCATCGAGTTTAGCGACGACGTTCTTGGAGCGGACCTGCCGGATGGTGTTCGTGACCGCGCAGTCGGCTGTCAGACCGAGCGGCAGCGGCCGGAAGTCGCGGCGGAGCGCAGCTTGCTTGGCGGCTTCGTAGGTCGTGCCGGCGGCTACGAAGAGATTTTGCGCGCGCTCCAAGCTGAGCCAGCCGGCGGCCTGCACCTGCGGCTCGGCGTTCGCGGCGAGGTCGAAGCGCTCGCGGCCCCAGGAGTTCACGACCACGAACCACGGATAGGCGGCGGGTTTGGTCTCGTGGACGATGAGCGCAGCGGCAGCACCCTTGGCGGCGGCAATCTCGTATTTGTAGGTCCACCGGCCGGAGTAGGTCATCGCCGTCCCTTTGAACATCGCGTCATCGAGCCTGGCTGGATCCTTGGGGTCGGGAATGGGCGGATCGTTGATGAGGAAGACGACCGTCTTGCCGCGCACTTCCACGCCCTTGTAGTCGTCCCAGCCGTATTCCGGCGCGACCCCTCCGCAGCCGACGAAGACCAGTTCGGTGTTGGTGAGCGTCACGGCGTCGCGCTGCTGCGGCGACCACGAGACGAAGTCCTGCGGGAAGGTAAGCGTCTCGGCTGCCTCGCCCTTGCGGAAGGAGAGCCTCGTGACGGACTTCATACCGACCATCGGCACCGCTTGGAACCACGTTCCGTCCGAGTTGCCCGCCTTCAGGCCCATCCTCTTGAACTGCTCCGCGAGCCACGTCGTCGTGCGCTCCTCACCGCGCGTGCCGGGGCCGCGGCCCTCGAACTCATCCGACGCGAGCACAGTGGTGTGGGCGAGCAAGGTGTCGGCGCGAAGGCTGGCGAGGCCGGTGGAGAACTCGCGATCGGCGGCGATAACAGTGAAGCTGATCACTGCGAAGGCGAGCAGGAGCGGGGCGCAGTCAGGGCGGGAACCGGGATGCATGAGCAGAGCGATAGCGTCACTTAGGTCTGGTGGCAACTGCTTGGTGCCGGTGGATGGCGGCCGAAAAAGGGTGCACGATGCCGTGGACGGGTGAGGAACTGAAGGCATTGAACTAATCATCACTCTGCGTGATACAGTGGCATCGTGAATCAGAACACGCTCTGTCCTTGTCAGCGTCGACATCACGCGGAGAACCGACCCCGATTGGACGGGGTGTTTTGCAGCAATGAACTCAGTATAATGCTCAGCTTCGGCCGCCGGGCACACCCTGAAATTCCCGAGACGATCACCGGTCGAGTTCTTTTCATTGGTCGCGATGATGACTGCTCTCCCAGCGCCAGACGAGGGCGAGGAAGGCGAGGTTGAGCGCGACCATGCCGAGGGCGGAGATGAGGAGGTCGCGGGCGATGAGGATTTCGAGGGTGTTCATGGCGACGAGCGCGATTGTTTGCAGCGTGGCGCATGTGCGGCGGAGGAGGCCGGTGAAAACCCAGATGCCCATCGCGCTTTCGGCAACGCCGATGGCGATTGTAGCGGGCGCGGCCCAGGATAAACCGAGGATTCTGCCGACGATCAATTCGTGCCGCGGGATTTGGCCGAGCAATTTGCTCCACAGGCCATGAAAGATCCACACGCCGCCGATGAACGCGGTGAGGATTCGCCGCGAGGTCGTGCTCATTCGAGCCAGCCGCTCTGGCGTGCGGCGCAAAGGGTGAAGAGCGAGGTGAGCGCCGTCCAAATCACGGTGAACAGCCAGTGCATCGCGGTCTCGAATCTTTTCCCGCGCCACAACTCGCAGCGATAGACGAACCACTGGCAGAAGAGCCGCGCAAACCAAAACGCGGCGAGCGTCCACGCGGCCCATGCGCCGGATCGCGAGCGATCCAGCAACAGCGATGGCTCGATAAGGCACGGCAGGCCAATGGCGACGAGCACGAGGCAGATGAAGAAATTGTGTACGTGGAAAATGTCGTGGTTCACCGGCGAGAGGTGTCCGCTGTCCTCGCGCCAGCGGAGGTGTCTCGCGATGGGGACGTGAAGCACCGCAAGGGTGATGAGTCCGGCGCCGGTGAGACGCAGGGCGGGCGAGAGGAATTCAGTCATGGCGATTGAGCACAAACACACGGATGAACGGAGCGATGTGGAACGTGTCGGCGCAGCGCAACTCGGCGCTTTCCCATGCGCGCCGCCACGTGGCGGCGGAGTGAAAGTGGAGGAAGCCGGGGCCGAACGCGGCGAAGTTTGTGAAGTCGCGCAGGTGCTCGACGAGGACGATGCGCCCACCGATGGCGAGGCAGCGGCGAGCTTCGGAAAACCATGCGGCACGCCCCGTGTGGGAGCGGAGTTCGTGGATGGCGAGGACGCCGAGAATCGAGTCGAACGCGCCTTCGCCGAAGGGCCACGACGAGTGCGGAGCGGGCTGAAAGCCGGAACCATTTTGAAAACGGCGCGCTCGGCGGATGGAAGGCTCACTCATCGTGGCCTCGTCGTAGTGGTCGAGGATGCTCAGCGCGGTGTCTGGCAGGCGCTCGCGGACGAGTGTAGAGACTTCGTCGTAGCCGCAGTGGCAAACTGCAATGTGGCGCGGCAATTGCGGGAGCGCGTCGGTGAGCCATTCGCCGCGGTGGAGATCCGAACAGTCGTAGGCGATGTGCGAGGCGAAGAGTGACCCGGCAAGGAACCAACCGGCACTCGCGAGTGCGATGAGGGCGCTCATTTTCACCAACGCGCCATTCGCGAACATAACCACGAAGGCGCTCACAACAATGACTGCGAGCGCGGCAGCGTAGAGCGGCCAGTTGAATCGCACGATGAGCGATACGCCCGTGAATCGCCCGCGCTTATGCATCGGCGGCGTCCTTTCCCGGCGTCACGACACGCCCGCGTTCCCAGCGATAAGGCACATTCTCGACCGTGAACGCATTCGCGAGCACTGGCGTCCTGTCGCGGAATGGCACTTCGTCGAATAGCGCGACTTCGCATCGCTCGACGAGGATGGGGTGTGGCGTCCAGTCCTCGCGGCGGCCTTCGATGATGACGAAGCGCCCACCACCCTCGGCGTCGAACGTGAATGGCATCGGCCCGGCAAAACGGCGTGCCGCGTGCCAGTCGGCAAAGGGCGAGCCCGGCGGCGGCGTCGCGGCTTCCGCGCCGAGGTCGAAAGCGGCGGCGAGCGTCTGCGCGCCGCCGGGCAGCCGCGTGCGGATGCTCCACCGGGCGCCGTCGCGCTGCTCGCTCACATCGACGCGCCGGTAGTTGTAGTGCGTGAGCAGATTTCCAGACCTTACCATGTGCGCCTTGTCGGTTTCGCTTCGCAGGATTTTCAGCCCGCGCAGAACTCGACCGTCGGCATCGCGCAGACGGGTGAAAATTCGGTAGCCCGCGAGAAAAAAATCCTGCCCGAGAAAGCGCGGGAGCAAGGCGGGCCGCAGGCCGCGCGTCCACACGAGGACGACAGTCACGAAACCCCAGCCCTCGAAAACATCCAGCGCGAGCGGCGCGGGGACGAGCGGCGCGAGCAATTTTTCCGGGAAAGAGAACGACACCGCCACGACGCGCTCGAAATGCGCGACCACAGGAAATGGATGGCGCTTTAGGCGCGTGAGGATCGAGGCCACGGCAGGTGTATAGCTCGGCGTGGATGCCGCGGGCAATCGCTGAGAGGCAAGTAACCGGTCATCGGTGCTGTCGCGGTGCTTGCACTGAACAGCATCCTCGCAAACTTGGGGAGCAGCATAAAGTCGGTGGTCGCCATGGCAGTGGCACCCCCCCAGAAACTGTGGCTTCGTGAAAATCTTTGGAATTGATCACATGATTTCCAAAATTGGCAGCATACAATGACCACTCCAATCCCCAAAAGCAGCAAGGCTATCTGAACATTACGTCGCATAAAAACGCTCCGCGAGGATTCGGAATGTTCAGGCCAGAGGGTTGAAGCGTCCAGTGCTGTTGCCGAAGGAATCTGTCGGAATCCCTACGCGGTTCAGGATGTCGACGAACAGATTGGCGACGGGTTGCGACGGTGCGGCCAGGTGGCGTCCCTGCGGCCGGCCGCCGGCGCCGCCAGCGAGAAGCAGGGGGAGGTTCTGATAGGAATGGGTATTGCCCTCGCTGATGGCGCTGCCGTAGAGGAGGGCTGTGTGATCGAGCAGCGTAGAGTCGCCGTCCGGCGTCGCCTTCAGACGCTGGAGGAAATGAGCAAACAGCTCGACATGGAGGCAGTTGATCCGGGTCACCTTTTCAATGAAATCCGGGTGCCCACGGTGGTGTGTGAGGGGATGATGCGGATCGGGCACACCGATTTCCGGATAGGTCCTTACGCTACCTTCGCGGCCGAGCATCATCGTCGAGACGCGCGTCAGATCGGATTGAAAGGCGACGACCTGGAGGTCGAACATGAGTTTTACATACTCCGAATACGCGAAGGGTATTCCGGCGGGTTTTTCGATGGTAGGCAGCCGTGTGTCCTTTTCGGCGGCGGTGATTCGTTGTTCGACCTCGCGGATGGCGGTGAGGTACTGGTCCATCCGTCGCCGGTCGTTGCCGCCCAACGTGGCCTCTAGTTGGCGGGTCTGCTCCCGGGTGAGGTCGAGGATGCTACGCCGGTAGAGGGCGCGCCGGGCACGGGCCTCGGGTGAAAGGCTGGGGTCGACCGTTCCGAAGAGCCGCTCGAATACGGATCGTGGGTTCACGTCGACTTTGAGCGGCGTGTCGGCGTCCTTCCAAGAGAGGCAGTTCGTATACGCGCAACTCGAGCCGGTGTCGCAATTGCCGACCATCCGTGCGTCTTCACAACCCAGTTGGAGGGAGGGCACGCGCGTTTCCGAAGCCCATTTGCTCGCGGCGATTTGGTCGAATGTCACGCCCGCGTGGACGTCGGCCCCTGCCGTATACTTCGGCTGCGAGCCGGACAAAAAGCTGCCGGTAGCTTTGGCATGGCCGCCTCCGCGAACTTTGTCGGCGGCGGTATTGGACAACCCGGAGAGAATAGTCAGGTCATCGCGATACTTCGCCAGCGGCTTGAGGATCCGCGGGAACTCGAACTCGGTCCCGATCCTGACCGGGAGCCATTCGTTCAGGATGACGCCGTTGGGGACGTAGACGACGGCGATGCGGCGCACCGCATGTTCGCCTGTCAGGGCGGCGCCGGCGGATTGCATGGATTCGAGGGCGGGGAGCGCGATGGCAACTCCCGCTCCGCGTAGAAGCGTTCGTCGCGAGAATCGTTTTCGACTCAGGAAGTTCATGGTGTTGTGCGTTCTGCCGCGCTGGCTGTGTCGTTCTTATCCCTGGGGGTGCGCCGTTGAAAGGGCAAGCTATTCGCGACGCCGAACACTAATTCCGAGAATCGATAATTCGCGGTCGCAAGGTGTGCGGTGATTTCGGCAAGAGCTGGCCGGTCGTGGCGGTCCAGACCGCGGCCGAGGGCAAAGATGAGGAGCTTCTCCGCAAGGCTTCGAATGAAGGCGTCCCTATCCTGGAGCAGAACCGCCTTCAACTCCTTGGGACCGCGGAACGATTGGCCCCCAGGCAGAACGCCGGAGGCATCGACCGGATGTTTGCCGTCGTCGTCTCGCCATGCGCCGATGGCGCTGAAATTCTCCAGACTGTAGCCGAGTGGATCCATGCGCACGTGACAGGAGGCGCAGGCGGGGTCCTTTCGATGTTGCTCCATCTCCTGTCGGAGGGAGGTGGACTGACCGATCCTGGACTCGTCGAGCGCTGGCACCGAGGGAGGCGGAGGCGGGGGCGGTGCGTTGAGGAGATTCTCCAGGATCCACTTGCCGCGCAGGACCGGCGATGTCCGGGTAGAGTAGGACGAGACAGTTAATACACTCGCGTGGGCTAGAACCCCGCCTCCGCGCCGCTGGCCCGTCATGTCGACCCTTCGAAACTCCGGGCCCTGGACGTGCGGGATTCCGTAGAAGCGCGCGAGGCGTTCGTCGACGTAGGTGTGACTCGAATCGAGAATCTCAAGCACGCTCCGGTCCTGTCGGATTAAATCCTCGAGAAACCGTTCCGTCTCGCGGCGCATCGAAAGCCGCAGGCCGTCATCAAATTCGGGGAACCGGTCCGGGTCGGGCCGCACCACGTCGATGTTCCGAAATTGGAGCCATTGGCCGGCGAATTGCTCGACCAGGGCGCGAGACTTGGGATCTCGAAGCATCCGGCGCACTTGTTCGGCCAGCACGCCGGCGTCTCGAAGGTGTCGCTTAGCCGCCAGACGCAGCAACTCGTCATCGGGCATGCTGCTCCAAATGAAGTAGGACAAGCGCGACGCTAGTTCATAGTCGCTGATGAGCACCGGCTCCGGCCCGCGGGCGTCGGACGGATCCCGCTCAATCCGGAACAGAAAGTGAGGTGACACCAGGACAGCCTGGAGTCCGGTCGCCAGCGCTTCTTCGGCCGAGTCGCCTTGCTCCCTGGCGAGGTCGACAAGCGTCAAGAACCTATCCACTTCTCCAGTCGCAACGGGACGTCGGAAGGCGCGCTGCACGAAATGACTAAGATTGATGCGTGAGCAATTCGTACTGTGTTGGCCATGCTTGTGTCCGCAGACGAACACCTTTTCAAGGATTTGGGAGCTGGGAGCGAGCTGTTGATTCCAAGGGCCCCCGATATCGATCGATTCGTATCGGTTGTCGACCCGAGTCTCGATAATGTCGGTCTTGAGCCGCGTTCCGAACTTGCGGAGCACCTCAATGTCCTCCTTGCTGAGGGCGCCTTGAGCATTGTTGCCGAGCAGGGGCATCGGCGGGCGTTTGGACGGTTCCGGCCCTTTGTAGTGTGGAGGGAGGCCGTGATAGGTTTTCAGATAGGACGCCGAGACGAGATGTTCGCCGGCAGTGACGCGTGTCCGGCACTCGATCGTCTGGCCTTCCAGGTCGGTGGCGTCGATCTCGAACTCCATTATCAAGGATCCATCGATGAACAAGGCCGGTCGCGCCGGGTCCGATTGGTGCGGGCGATGTCCGTTCAGCACCAGGCGAAAACTGTACTCTCCGTCCACAGGAAACCGGTGGATTACATGGGCGGCATGGACGGTGCTCAAGCCGCTCCAATCGTAGTGGAACAGATCCTTCGGGAGTTCGACGCCGCCTCGCTGGCTGTTGATGCGAACCGGGATCGGATAATGCGTGGCGGCAGGTTTCAACTCTTTCGGACCGAATAGGGCCGTCCGGACCGCACGTTCGGAGGCGTCGAGATATTTCTCGAGCAGGTCGGGCGGCAGATTCAGGGCATCGCTGATGTTGTCGAAGCCGAAGGCGGTTTCATCGGCGGGAAAGTCGGCGGCGGGTTCGAGGTCGACGCCCAGGAGATCCCGGATCGTGTGGTTGTATTCGGCGCGATTCAAGCGTCGGGCCGTGACCCGGCCGGCCTTTGGTTTCGCCGTCCGGTCCTGCCGCGCGAACTCGGAAGTCAGGCAGCTCAGGACCTCTGAAACGTCGTTCTTCGGTGGACGGTCCAGAACGCGCGGGGGCGGCATCTCGTTGACCCGGAGCCTGGCGGCGACGTTTTCCCATGCGTCACGGTTGCCCTCGAAGGATTGAGGAACCACCAGGAGAGGGGCGATATTGAAGTCGCCGGAGTTGGTTTGTGCGTTGTGGCATTTAAGACAATGAGACTGGACAAACTCGAGGAGGTGGGACTCGTCGGCGCGTCTCGACGACTCTGCTGGCACGACGAGCGGCGGGGCAAGGGCCAGCAGGATCGAAATGGCAAACAGCTTCTTCAACACATCAGGAAAGGATTTCTGAGGTTATAGGGTAGCCGTTATTTGACTGGAGCGGGAGGATTATTTCATGCGAGTATTTATTGCAATCGGCCCAGGATTTCCGCCGGGAGATCCCTCTCGATGCCTCATAGCATTTGCTTTTCAGGGCTGGACCCGAACCTTACCTCCATAGCTGCCTCGCAGCCAGGTTCATAGCTCCCTGAGTCAGATCATGAGCAGGATCCAGAGTCAGAAGATGGCTTCGGATTCCACAGGTTGAGTTTTGTTTATCGGCCGCCCTCAAAGAGCCAACGAAACGATCCGGCCGTTGTATCCTGCGCCATTTCAATCAGCCTTTCTTCGCACTGTTTCTCGCTGCCCTGCCCCTGCGGGCCGAGTCCCTCGCGTCCTAAGTCCCGCGGTTGAAACAGGGCAGCCTCCTTGTTTGGAAACGTTCACCTGGACTTTTGCTCCAATCGATTGGTGACATGTCCGGAGGAATGGCCATACTCGGGTCGCTTGAGTGAGATTCGTTGGTCCGTAGGTTGATATGTGGGCGGGGCAGCACCCCTGCCCACCACGGACTGGTACGACAGGGCTGAATCTTTGCCATTTGAAAACTGTGTTGCTCCGTTTGAAAAAGGAATTGTCCCCCAACCAACGTGATGAATTGCTGACCGCGTTGAAAGCCCGGTTTGAAAAGAACATGGGCCGTCACCAAGGATTGGTGTGGGCCAAGGTACAGGTGCAGTTGGAGTCCAAGCCGGACAAGCTGTGGTCGCTCGCGGAAATGGAACGTACCGGCGGCGAACCAGATGTGGTAGGGGTCAAGTCGGGCGAGTTTATTTTTATGGATTGCGCGATGGAAAGTCCAGCCGGGCGGCGCAGCGTTTGTTACGACCGCGAGGGCTGGTTGTCGCGGAAGGAGGATCGGCCCAGGACTACGGCAATCGAATTGGCAATGGAAATAGGTATTGCGCTGTTGACGGAGGAGGAATACCTCGCGTTGCAACAGTTGGGGGAGTTCGACAGGAAGACGTCGAGTTGGATCGCCACCCCGGCGGATTTTCGCGAGCAGGGGGGCGCGCTCTGGGGCGGCCGGAGTTACAGCCGGGTCTTCATCGGTTGCAACGGCGCTCAGTCGTATTACGCGGCACGGGGCTTTCGGGGTTCGTTGACCGTCTGATCAAGGCCAACACGAATCACGCTCATTCACGCAGAATGAACTCGTGAGCATTCATGAAGTTCGTGAGTTCGGGGTCTTATTTTAGAAAACGTGGCCACGAAACTAGCTAAAATCGCCACCTGCCGGCAGTTCGGTGGATCGGTAATGCCCGTTTTGCCATTTCACCAGACCGGTGTTAACTTGTGGCGTGAACCAGTCGCACCGCACCGCTCACCGCTCCCGTCCCACCGGGACCAGGCGGCGCGCTTTCACATTGATCGAGTTATTGGTGGTCATCGCCATCATTGCGATCCTGGCAGGTTTATTGCTTCCAACTTTAGGCCGGGCAAAGATTGCCGCCAAGAACACGGCCTGCAAAAACAATATGCGCCAGCTAAGTTTGGCCCTGGCCATGTATGTTGGCGACCACAGCGCCTATCCGCATGCGGTGGACGCAAATATTACCAATACGTGGTACTTGTCCATCGGCCCTTACTACGGTTTTTCCAGCAACGCGATGATGTGCCCGACCTTCCCCGGCGAGTGGCGCATCGAAAACGCCGTCGTTTGGATTCATGGCAACGCCTACCATCGGGGTCCCAGCACCTCGAACAAAGTGGCCGGCGTTAGTTACGGCTACAACGGCTTTGGCATCGCTTCAGCCGATTCCACCAAATGGTTGGGGAGTTTCGGGCTCGGTTGGACGGTCAATGCCGGTCAATTCACCCCCGCCGTCAAGGATGCCGCAGTCAAATCACCGTCCGAAATGATCGCCATGGCAGATTCATTCCCGCAACCCGGCTTCACCAATATTTACGCCTTCCTGCTGTCGCTGAGCAGCCAGCCCTCTCCTGAGCGGCACAACGGCGGTTGCAATCTCGGCTTTGCCGATGGGCACGTCGTCACGGACAAAAACCGCAACGTCGTGAACAATAGTGAACACAACCGGCGGCGCTGGAACCTGGACCACGAACCGCACTTCGAAATTAAATTCTAGGGGCCGCCTCTCCGAGTTACCGAGGCGGCATTGAATGCTGGGGGAAAAACGGCAGAGGGCCACCGCACTCCAAATCAATCGGGTCGTGCCAATCGAATGGCGGCACCTTTGGAACGTGATGGCCCTCCACCGCTTTTGGGGGATTCCCGGGACAACCGGTCTCCAGATGTCGGCAACTCGTAGATGCGCCCAATTGCAGTGGCTGCCCCCATCACATCAGCGACGTGTTCAAGGGGCAAACGCACAGCCCGTTCACGTTTCACTCGAGAGTCCTTGTATTCGAAACGGTGGCCACACACGACGTCGGGGAACTCAACTGCCCCTACAGCGGTATCACCATAGTCCTCGATTTGGCCGCCTCTTACCGACGACTGTCCCGTGCGCGCGGGTGGCTGTACTGTTATCTGACCGAAGGCTGGACAGACACGATGCCTGAACGGATGGAATCCCGGCTGCGACTCCCTGCCGAAGCCTCATGAAATCCGAAGATCTCCGGTTCCAAGCTGGGGCATGGCAAGCCTCTTGCTTCGGTTGCTGTGGATCCTGTTCTATGAGCGACGACAACTTGGCTAAACAAGGCGCACGGTCTGAATTCAACTCACGGCTGCTTCGTCACAAGCATCCGAGTGGCAGTCTCAGTTCACGTGCATGCACCGCGGGCTTCACGGTTAACACCAGCACTTTATCCACGCGGTGACCGTCCATGTCGAGCACCTCGAAGCTGTATCCTTGTTCCGTGAACGTCTCGCCTTCCATGGGAACGTGCCCGAATTGCTTTAGCACTACAGCGACGTTTTGAGGGATTTCCATTTTTTGAGTTCTTTGAGGCGGCGTTTACGATGGGAGCGGTAGGCCTGATCGTTGCGCCGTGTGTGATATTTCACCAAAATCACCAGGTAGGCAGGTTCGCGTTTGG
>SXGU01505905.1_pt1 | contig 10795 bp, 12 predicted proteins | sample 3174531 | NCBI WGS metagenome assembly SXGU01 (sample SAMN11356863, study PRJNA531348) | freshwater metagenome | isolation source: freshwater sample F1-140 | place: China: Fuxian Lake, Yuxi | collected 2017-12-25 | reverse complement strand
GGCGACGAGGTTCTCGACGATATCCACCTGCCCGACGATGCGCTGCGAGATCTGGTGCTTGAGCTCGACGCGCGCCTTGGCGAGCCGGTCGAGGAGTTCAAGATCGCGTGCGTCTGTGGTTCCGGCTGCTGTTGCTGTTGCCACGCTGTGCTTTCCCCGGTGTTTGGGCCCGCCCAAGAGGACGGGAGAAGATAACAAAAGGGCGCCCCTGCGAAACTGCCGGAACGGCGCCCTTGCGGTGGTGCATCAGACCTACGGCTTTGACTGCGAAAGCGTTCGGACGGTTGGTCGCCCGGCCCCGGTTGAAAAACCGTGTGCGAGCCTATCGCACCACGAACTGCGTGCGTTGCTCCACGGGGAAGTTCGCGCTAGCGAGGCGCGCCACCGCGACGTACTTGCCGCGCGGCGCGTCGCTCCAGCGCTCGCCAAAGGCGAGCGTGTCGGCGTTTCGGAGAATCCTGTTCTGGATGAGCTTGGTGAACATCCGCCCCTGGCTCCAGCGCCAGACTTCGCGCCCGGTCGAGTCCATGACGACGACGTCGTGCGTCTGGCCAGAGGGAAAATGCATCTCGACTTTTCCGCCGCCGGTGTTGGTGACGCGGAAATGGAAGCGCACATCGCCGGGTGTGTCGGTGGACTGCACGGCGAGTTCGCTCTCGATCTGCGGCGGCGCTTGCGCCGCGCGCTTTCCGTTCTGCGTCGCGGTGCGCTCGGCGATTTCAGAGTTGCGACCGCGCGGTGCGCACGCAAAAGCGAGCACGCCGAGTGATGCAAGGCTGAATGCGAGCGAAGCTTTCAAGTCAACGAGGAGCAGGGGGACGCGAAATTGTGGTACATCACAAATCTCGCGGGGCCAAATTCTACCCGTACAACTTATTGACATTTGGACGATCCGTCAAACCGGAGGTAACGGCTAAGTTGCGACCGGAGGCCCTGTTGCAGCCGAAAACCGAAAGTGTGCCGAACGGACACGCCAGAGGTTGGCGCCGATGTGGATGTCCAGGTTCACGCTGAGCGGTGGAGGTTCAGCTATTTGGTCCAGACGGCGATGAGGCCGCAAGTGGAAATCCCGCCCAGCGTCGGACTGGTGCGCCCGGGCGAGTTGTATTTCGCCGGGACGGATGCGGGCCCGGCGAATACTTCGATCCCGTGGATCTCAGAGGGCGGCGGGAGGTCGCCAAGGTCGCCCGGCGCGTTGCCTGGGCCCGTGCGTTCGACGCCGTCGACGATGAGCCGCAAGTCGCAGGGACTGCGGGTTGAAGCCGCTCGGACACTGCCGGATCTGCCTCCAGCTACAGCGACCGAGGGAACCATCCGGAGCATTTCCCATGTCCGCAACACATTGCGTTTACGGATGTCCGCGGCGGTGAAGCTCGCCGTAGCGAGCTTTGCCGAATGGCGCTCCTCAAACTCCGCGTGCCGGGCGAGCATCTCACGGCCCGCCACAATGCGGACCTCGGCCAGGGTGGGTGCCGCGACGGGATCAAGAATCAGAGGAAAGGTGTTGCGCCCAGCGCCGATGGGGCCGAAAAGTCCGCCGGGTGCGAACCCGATCTTCCGGGCAATCACCCGCGTCGTTCCCGGATCGAGATCGGCGAATTGGGCGCGCCCTGAGGAGTCAGTCACGACCGTAAAGGTCTTGCCGCCGACAGCGGTGACTTCAATGGCCACGCCGGCGAGCGCGACGCCCTGTCGGGTGGTGGCAGCCACCTCGACCGTCGCACGAGTAGCCTGCGCATGGAGCGGAGGTATCGCAAGGCAAAAAGCGACGATCAAGGGAGGCGAGCAGCGCATGGATAAGAGAGTACCCCAATCAGGCCAATTTTGCTTGCGCTTTTTTTCACAAGCGCCTAATTTCACAGCGAAATCGCTCCCAAAACGGATACACGAGCCTGCCACGATAATTCGGCAGGGTTCGGGGGGGCAGGAACGGGGACGGAAATGCCAGCTGACAGTCCGGAACCGGACCCGAAAGAGGTGGAGCGCCGCAAGAAGGAGATTCTCGCGGCGGCCCGTGGTGAGAAGCAGGCAGGTGGCCCGAACCCGATGGCAGGGATCGGGATTCAGTTCGCGGTAACCCTTCTGGTTTGCCTCTTTGCCGGGCAGTGGCTGGACCGGCGGCTCGGGACTGGGCCGTGGCTCATGCTGGTTGGAATGGTTGTGGGCGGGGGGGTGGGGTTCTGGACGCTCGTACGGGCGGGGAAAGCGGCAACGGGGGAGGGCGAAGGGAAGGGTAAGGGCGAGGGGGGAGCGTGAGAGGATCGGGCACGGCGACGGGGGAGGGTATTGGGGCCCCCACTCGTGGATGGATCGGATTCTCGTTGGTACTCCTCGTGGTGAATGGCGGGGTCGCGCTCATGGCGACGCTCATTTCCAAAGACCCGCTCGTGGTGCGCGCGATGACAATCAGCGCGGCAGTAGCGGCAGGATCGCAGCTGGTTGGGTTCGCTTGCGCGAAGTACATGCTGGGCCGAAAAATGAATCTGTTTGCGGCGTGGGGCGCGGCGATGGCCGTTCGGTTTGTCTCGCTCTCCGTGTACGCACTGCTGGTGTTCAAGACGCTGGGACTTGTCCCGGCACCCGCGCTGATCACATTCGCGGCGCTGTTGCTTCCGACGTCGATCGTTGAACCGCTCTTCCTGAATACCGACTCGCATTCAGTCTCGAATTCGCCCTGATCACCGAATGACACGCTCGCTTCGATCGATACTTCTCTCGCTGGCGCTTCTGGCTCCCCTCGCGGGCGCCGTTGCTCAGGACCACGCGCCGGCAGCCGCGCAAAAGGCCGACTCAGCGACTGCGGCCCCGGCCGCGCAGGGTGCCGACACCGCCCAGCATGCTGCGGCGCCGGGTGCAGCACCCGAGAAGAAGAAAGATTTCATCATGCCGCATGTGCTCAACTCGGATCACGCGTACATCCCGTGGTTGGGGCATGGACTGGAGAAGGAGATTGCACTTCCCCACTTCCCGCCAATCCACATCGGCGGCGTGACGATCGATCTTTCGCCGTCGAAGCACGTGGTGATGCTCGTACTGGCGTCCACGATCTGCATGCTCGTGCTGGTTTCGGCAGGCCGCGGTGCTTCCAAGGCCCGCCTCGAAGGTCGTCCCGCCTCGGGAATGGCCGGAGCCGTCGAAGCCATGGTACTGTACCTCCGCAACGATGTGCTGCTGCCGAACTTGGGCCACAACGGCGACAAGTACGTGGCCTTTTGCCTGACCGCGTTTTTCATGATTCTCTTCAGCAACCTGCTGGGACTCATTCCGTACATGGCCACCGCAACCGGAAACATCTCGGTGACTGCGACGCTGGCGATTCTCTCGTTCATCATGATCGAGATTGCGGGGATGCGCGCGCTGGGGAAGGGCTATATCAACACGATCGTGTATTGGCCGCACGACCTGCCGCTCAGCGTGCGCGCGCCCGTGTCGCTCATCATGACGCCGGTGGAAATTCTTTCCAAGTTCACCAAGCCGTTTGCGCTGGCGATGCGACTGTTCGCCAACATGACGGCCGGTCACATCGCGGTATTGGCGCTGATCGGCATGGTGTTCGTGTTCGCGGACATGATCACGAACCCGGTGGTCGCAACGATGGTGGGCGTGGTGCCCGTGCTGCTCGCCACCGCGATCATGGCGCTCGAGGTGTTCGTATCGTTTTTGCAGGCTTTCATCTTCATGCTTTTGACTGCGGTGTTCATTGGCCAGATCCGCGAGTCGCATCACTAGTTGGGCAGGGAGTTGGTGGGTTCCTCAGCCACCAATCGCGTAACCAGGCGAGCGTCCTGGCGAATCCCGTTGGGCCCCGGGGCCCGCTGACGGGAACTGATCGCAGGAGAGCGCGACAGCGAGGGCAAAGGCAGTTCAACTGATCCAATCGGAGACGTTTCACATGATCGTTCCAATGTTGCTCCAAGCCGCCACCTACTCGCAGGACTACACCGCTGCCTGGGCGCTGATGGGTGCCGCGATTGGCGCCGGCATCGCCGTGGTTGGCGCTGGTATCGGTATCGCGGGTGTGGGTGGCAAGGCCGTCGAAGCGATGGCGCGCCAGCCCGAGATGGCCGGCCGCGTTGGCACGCAGGGCCTGATCTTCGCCGCCCTTGTTGAAGGCGCCGCGCTGATCGCCATCGTTGTCGCGTTCCTCGTCGTCTTCAAGTTCTAGTTCGCTGATTTTCACGGATTTGTCCGTTGCGTGCGCGTCCCCCGGGGGCGCGCACGCGGCGGACGGGTCACACGGATTGAAACCATGCGCTCATTGAAATTGGTTTGCACGGCTCTTGCCGGGCTCATTGCGGCCGCGACTCCGCTCCTCGCGCAGGAGCACGCGCCAGCGGCGAAGCCGGGGTTCCTGACGATTGACGGCGGCCTGATGGTGTGGACGCTGGTCGTCTTTGCATTGCTCTTCTTCGTCCTCCGCAAGGCGGCGTTCGGGCCGATTCTCCTGGCCGTGCGTTCACGCGAAGAGGCGCTGACCAAGGCGATCGAAGAGGCCAAGGCCGACCGCGACGCCGCTGCGAAGCTGCTCGCCGAGCACCAGGCCAAGATCGAGGCCGCTCGTGGCGAGGCGCAGACGTACATCGCCGAAGGCCGCGCGATGGCTGATGCGATGAAGTCGCAGATGCTGGAGGAGACGCGCAAGCAGCAGCAGGACCTGCTCGAGCGCGCCAAGCGCGACATCGACTCCGAGAAGCAGGCCGCGCTCGCCGACCTCCGCCGTGAGGCTGTGGGCCTCGCGATTGCAGCGGCCGGCAAGGTGATTGAGAAGAACCTGGACGATGCGCAGAACCGGAAGCTGGTGGACGGCTACCTCGCCGGCCTCCAGTAAGGGATTTCGATGCGCGATCTCTCGATAGCCAGGAACTACGCCGAAGCGCTGCTGGCGCTCGCCACCAAGGCGAACGCGGTGGACGGGTGGGGCGGCACGATTCACGCCGTGGCCGGCGCGGTGGAGGGTGACGTGACCCTGCAGCGCTTTCTGGCCGCGCCGCAGGTGAGCGCCACGGACAAGCGCCGGATTCTTGCCAAGGGGCTCGCCGGCAAGGTGCCGCCGATGTTCGTGAAGTTCATCGAGAAGCTCGTGATGAACCGTCGGCAGCTGCTCATTCCGCAGATTGCGAACGCCTACACGGACCTGGTGGACACCGCAGCGGGCCGCGTGCACGCGCGCATCACGTTTGCCAAGGCCGTGAGCGACGCCGACCGCGATGCGATTGCCGCGCAGCTCTCCAAGGTGCTCAAGAAGACGGTCGTTCCACACGTAACGGTCAACCCGCAGATCCTTGGTGGGATTGTGGTGCGGGTGGGCGACAGCGTGATGGATGGCAGCGTACGGCGGCGGCTCTCGGCGGTGCGCGCAAAGATGCTGGGCGGCGCGTAGCAGCCCGGCGCAGGCAGAATTCCGCCCCGTCCCAAGCAACCGTTGGGACGGGGCGAACCACTTAAACGCTATGCGAATCCCCTCAATGACTCGTGCCGCGGCGCTTGCCGCGGCGATGCTTGCACTCAGGGCCGGCGCGCTGGGCGCGCAGGCGCCACAGCCTGTCACTCCGGCCCTGTCACCGGCGACAACGCCGGCGGCGTCGGCGGCGCGTGCCCCGGACATCTTCCACGGCCGCAACCGCCAGCTCGAGGTGAAGATCCCCAAGGTGCAGGCGGAGATCCGCATTGACGGCCAGATGAACGACGCGGCCTGGGCCAATGCGTCGATTCTCACGGGATTCTCGCAGTACACCCCGGTGGACCGGCAGCCGGCCGACGATTCGACCGACGTGCATGTGATGTACACCGACCACGCGATCTACTTCGGCATCCGTGCGCACGAGCCGCATGGCGCCGTGGCCGCGACGCTCGCCGACCGTGACAAGCTCAGCAGCAACGACCACATCATGCTGATCCTGGACACCTTCAACGACAAGCGTCGTGCGCTGGTGTTCACGGTGAACCCGCTCGGCGTGCAGGGCGACGGCACCTTCACCGACGGCAATGGGCTCGACGGGAATCCCGACTTTCTCTTTGAGTCCAAGGGCCGGCTGACGCCCAACGGTTACGAAGTGGAAGTGCGGATTCCCTTCAAGAGCATCCGTTACCAGCAGACCGATGTGCAGCGCTGGGGTGTGCAGGTGCTGCGCAAGGTGATGCACTCGGGGCACGAACAGACGTGGACGCCGGCTGAGCGCGGGGCGCCGAGCTTCCTGACGCAGAGCGGCAGCCTGCTGGATTTGACGGAGCTGAAGCGCGGGCTCGTGATGGATGTGAACCCGGTGATGACGACGAGCTCGACGGGCGGGACGACGAGCGCGACCAACCCGGCGTGGAAGTACAAGACGGCGACGCCGGAGTTCGGCGGCACGGTGAAGTGGGGCATGACGCCGAACGCCTCGCTGAACGCGACGTTCAACCCCGACTTCTCGCAGGTGGAAGCCGATGTGGGGCAGACCATCTACGATCCGCGCCAGGCGATTTCATTTCCCGAGAAGCGGCCATTCTTCCTGGAAGCGAACGAGAACTTCCAGGTGCCTAACTCCCTGATCTACACGCGGCGCATTGTCTCACCGAATGCGGCGGCGAAGCTGGCGGGGACGGTGGGGGCGTTCAATGTGGGCGCGATGACGGCGATTGATGATGCCGCCACGGCGCCGCAGGGCACCGGGAATCCGTTGTTCAACATTCTCCGGCTGCGCCGCGACGTGGGCCCTCAGTCGAACGTCGGCATGGTCTACACCGACCGTGTGCAGGGCGATGATTACAACCGCGTGATCGGGTTCGACTCGCGCCTGCTGATTGGCCGACGGCATGTGCTCAACAGCCAGCTGGCCGGCGCCTTCACACGCTTCGGCGGCAACACCGTGGACCCGCGGCCGCTCTTTGACTTCACGCTCACGCGCACGGGGCGCGAATCGGGCTTCAACCTGATTCTCGAGGGCATCCACCCCGAATTCACGGCGAGCAGCGGATTCCTCTCACGCACGGGGACGGTGCGCGGCGTGTTCCAGCCGCGCCGCACCTGGTTCCCCAAGAACAGCCGGTTCGAGACGGTGAGCTTCATGCTGATCTCGGACAACACCTGGGACTGGGACCGTTTCATGAACGGCACCGAGCCCAACGACATCAAGCTCAATACGAGCACGAGTGCCACGCTCAAGGGTGGCTGGAACGTCACGGCCTACTCCTGGACCGAGACGTTCAAGTATCCGCACCAGCTCTACACCAACTATTTCGTGCAGCGGCGAAATGCGGCGGGCACGCCGATTGATACGGTGCCCTATGTGGGCACGGACCGGCTGACGAACATTGGTCTCGACACCCGCCTCAGCACGCCGCGGTGGAAGCAGTTCTCCGGCAGTGGGAACCTGACGATTGGGCAGGATGACAACTTCGACGAGTGGTCGTCGGCGTGGATCGCGTATTCCACGGCCGAGATTGACTGGTTGCCGACCGACAAAGTGCGCGTGAATGGTCGCTGGCTTGAGCAGCGCGTCTATCGCAAGAGCGATGGCTCGCTGGTGCGGCTGCGCTCGATTCCGCGGGTGAAGCTGGAGTACCAGGTGACGCGGCCGATCTTCGTGCGCTTCGTGGGCCAGTACGACGGCCTCAAGGTGGACGCGCTGCGTGACGATTCGCGCACGGACGACCCGATCCTGATCCGGACGGCGTCGGGCGCATTTCGGCCCTCGACGCCGGTGAATCGCGGCGGGCTGCGCGTGGACTGGCTCTTCTCGTACCAGCCGAACCCGGGCACGGTGTTCTTCATGGGATACGGCGCCTCCATGGGCAGCGAGGAGTTCCGGCCGACAAACCTGGAGCGCAGCGCCGACGGGTTCTTTGTGAAGGCGAGCTACGTGTTCCGGATGTAGCTGCAGCGCACGGAGGGGGTCGGACGTAAGTTCATCCGACCCCCTTTCGGAGCACCAACGTGAAGACGTTCCTCATTGGCGGCGCTATCGCCGCCGCCGGTGCCATCGGCTTTGGCATCGCCCACCACGGCACCAATGTTGCGCAGGCCGCGGATACGCACGCTGAGCACCTTTTTCCGCACAGCGGGCCTGCATTTGAAGGCTATCAGCAGTCGGCCGCGATCCCGGCATCGGCCACGACGGCCGCCGAGCGGATCGCCAAGTCGCCGCGGCACGCCGAGTGGGTGGCGGTGAAGGTCAACGCCACCGACAGCGCGATGGCCTGGGTGGTCTATCCCGAGCGCAAGGACAAGGCGCCGGTGGTGATCGTGATTCACGAGAACACGGGCATCAACACCTGGACGCGCTCCGTCGCCGATCAGATGGCCGCCGAGGGCTTCATCGCGATTGCTCCCGACCTGACCACGATGTTCCGCACCGGTGACCTGACCAAGGACCCTGTGCAGGCCGAAGGGGCGGCGGCTATCCGGCAGGTGACGCCGGAGAAGGCGAATGCGATCATCGATGCTGTGGCGAAGTACGGCATGGGGCTGCCGGCGGCACAGGCGAAGTACGGAATCGTCGGATTCTGCTGGGGCGGCGCGCGCTCATTCCTCCACGCCGCGCACGCGCCCGGGCTTGGCGCGTCGGTTGTCTACTACGGCTCGCCGCCGACGGCCGAGCAGATGGCCAACATCAAGGCACCAGTGCTCGGCCTCTACGGCGGAAACGACGCGCGCATCAACGCGACGATTCCGGCCACTGACTCCACAATGAAGCAGCTCAAGAAAGGCTACGAGTTCCACATCTTCGAGGGCGCCGGACACGGATTTCTCCGTGGACAGGATCAGAGCCCGGCGAACCTCGCGGCAGCGCAGGCCGCCTGGCCCAAGACGGTCGCCTTCTTCCGCGAAAAGCTCGGCAAGTAACGCGCGCTACTTCGCTACCGCCTTCGGAGTTGGCGAGGGCGGCAGCGAGGCGAGCCGGCGCTTGATGCGCTGGAACTCCTCGGTGTCGGTGGTCAGGGTACGCAGCTGTGCGGCCGTGTGCGTGGCGATGATGGCCGATGTCGCGGCGATACGGTCTTCGGCCAGCGGATGCGTGGAGAAGAACGCGTCCACCGCTGACGGGTTGGATTGCCGCTCGGCGAGCAGGATGCGGAACATCCCTGGCATTCCCTGCGGGCTGATGCCGGCCTTCACGGTGGTGTGAACGCCTTCGGCGTCGGCTTCGGCTTCATCCGATCGGCTGAACTTGGCAAAAAGCGCGGTGCCGCCGACGTTGATGGCGGCCTGGGCCGTGCCGCTTTCACAGATCTTGGTGAGGGTGCAGAGCGCCATCAGTCCGCCGCCGGCCTGCTGCTGTTGCTGCATCTGCTGCACGCTGTGGCGGAGGGTGATGTGCCCGATCTCGTGGGCCAGTACGCCGGCGAGCTGGTCCATTGTCTGGGCGCGCGCGATGAGGCCCCGGTTGATGTACACCCAGCCGCCCGGCACGGCGAATGCGTTCACTTCCTTGCTGTCCACGACGGCGAAGTGCCACTGCAGCGCGCGCTGGTCAGTCACGGCCGCAAGGCGGTTGCCGAGCGTCGTGAGGTAGGCTGAGACCTGCGCATCGCGCAGGATCGGCAGCTGCGCGTTGATCTGCGTGGAATAGTCGTTGCCCATCTGGACTTCCTGCTGCTGTGAGATGGCGCAGGCGCTGACGGCGAGTGTGGCGCCGATCAGGAGCGCGGCGGTGGGTGCGTGTCGCATGGATCTCCAGGAGTGAAGTGCAGGTGTCCCGGAAGCATCGGCCGCGCCCGGACCGCGGACAATCGTCCGGTGGGCGTAGTCCGTTGGCGCGATGGTTCGGGGGGCGGCGGCCGGGTAACCATCGGGTCACTCACAGACGGAGTTCCAATTGCGACGCCTGCAAATTGTCCGTGCCATCATGCTTCTCGCGGTCGCGCATTCGATCGCGCACGCGCAGGGGATCCTGGCCATCAAGGGTGGCCTTTCTTATGGAGTCGCAGCAAACGGCGGGCTTTCGCCCGGGTCCACCCGGCGGTCGGGATTTGCGCTCGGCCTCGGCGTGGCGACCGGCGGGCCGATCGGGTTTGGTGTGGAAGCGATGTACGCGCAGCGCGGGTACACGAGCGTGAACGCGGCCGATTCGCGGCGCCTGGACTATTTCGATGTGCCGGTGACGCTTCGGTTGACCGCGAGTGGAGAGCAGGTGTCTCCGTTCGCGTACGCGGGTCCGCAGCTGTCGTTTGAGATCCAGTGCGACGCCGGCTCGAACAACTGCCCGGATTCGGGGCGCAAGAAGATGACCTTCGCCGGCATCATTGGCGCGGGGCTGCGCTTTCCCGCGCTTGGCGGGCTCTCGCTCGAAGGGCGCTATGTGTATGGCCTCACCGACCTGAACCTGAGCACGGTGAGCACCGCAGAGAGCTACAAGACGCGGTCGCTGCTCCTGTTGCTGGGCAAGAGCTTCTAGGCGGGACGCTGCGGGTCGTGTCGCCGGTCGACGCCGTTTATCGTCCGCCTGTGGGCACGACCCTCAGCACCCGTCCCATTCCGCTGTCGGTGAGCAGGTAGAGGTAACCGTCGGGGCCCTGTTCCACGTCGCGGATGCGTTCATTGAGTTCACCGAGGTAGCGCGTCTCGCGCGTGACGACACCGTTCTGGAGTTCGAGGCGGACGAGCGCGCCCGGTGTCATTGAGCCGATGAAGTAGTTGCCGCGCCACTCGGGCACTCGCGTGCCGGTGTAGATGAGGAGTCCCGATGCGGCAATGACGGGATCCCAGTAGTAGACAGGCTGTTCCATCCCCGCCTTGACTGTGCCCTCACCAATGCGCATGCCGCTGTAGTCGCGGCCGTAGGTGATCACCGGCCAGCCGGAGTTCTTGCCGGCC
>SXGU01534346.1_pt1 | contig 10796 bp, 11 predicted proteins | sample 3174531 | NCBI WGS metagenome assembly SXGU01 (sample SAMN11356863, study PRJNA531348) | freshwater metagenome | isolation source: freshwater sample F1-140 | place: China: Fuxian Lake, Yuxi | collected 2017-12-25 | reverse complement strand
GTCCGGGTGCGAGATGATCGCGAACGTGCGACGGTGGGCCGCCTCGGCGGCAGGGTCAGCGGACACGGGACCACTCAACCCGTGCGCCGTCGGAGGCGCAAACCAGCCGTCCCCCCGGACCGGTGTCCGGAAGGCCGGTCAGCCGACGGCCCGGTCGACGGCGGCGAGGAGCGCTGCGGTCCGGGGGTCGCCCGCCAGACCGAAGTGCATCTTGTTCATGACGTAGCCGCCGGCGATCCGGCGGTCGGGATCGGCGAACCCGACCGAGCCCCCGGCCCCGTAGTGGCCGAAGGACCGTCCACCGACGAACGGTGACATCTCGGAGTGGCCCATGAACCCGAGCGCGAAGGGGATGGGGAAGATCAGGACGCTGTCCGGACCGGACACCTGGGGCACGATCGCCCGCTCGACGGTCTCCGGCTGCAGGGTGCGGACGCCGTCGGTCTCGACGACGAGCGAGGAGTACATGCGGGCGAGCGACGGCGCATTGGTGACGCCGTTGGCCGCCGGGATCTCGGCCGCGCGCAGGCGGGGCTCGTTCCAGGCCTGTTCGTCGGCGAGCGCCCCACCCGGCGCGGTCAGCGCCCGGGCGATCAGGTTGTCCGGCCCCATGAACAGGTTCAGCATCTCGATCAGACCCTGGGGGGCGTCGTCGGAGCCGTCGCCCTCCTCGCTGAGCATCATCGGCTCCGGCCCGCCGCCCATCGGGATGAGCGGAGCCACCCGGCCCTGTTGGGCGTCGGGCAGACCGATCCAGAAGTCCAGTCCGAGCGGACCGGCGACCTCGTCGGCGAAGAACGTGCCCAGGCTCTTCCCGCTGACGCGCCGGACGACCTCACCCACCAGCCAGCCGTAGGTGACGGCGTGGTAGCCGTGCTGGGTGCCGGGCTCCCAGACCGGGGTCGATTCGGCCAGGGCCGCGGTGACGGTGTCCCAGTCGAGCGCCTCGTCGAGCGTCATGGAGCGGTCGGTGTCGATCAGACCGGCCTTGTGGCAGAGCAGCCAGCTCACCGGGACGTCGCCCTTGCCGGCGGTGGCGAACTCCGGCCAGTACTCGGCGACGGGTGCGTCCAGGTCGAGCTCCCCCCGCTCGGCGAGCGGGTGGGCGCACACCGCCGTGGCGCCCTTGGGCGTCGAGAACACCATCTGCAGGGTGTCTTCGTCGTACGGCCGGCCGTCGGAATCGGCCACGCCGCCGGTGAGGGCCACGACCTGCTCGCCCTCGACGTAGAGCGCGAACCCGGCTCCGACCTCACCGTGCTCGGCGAAGTTGGCCCGGAAGGCGTCGGCCACGGCCTCGAACCCGGGCTCGACCTGTCCTCGGATGTCGGTCACGGGGCACCTCCGTTCGGGGGTCGCCCCCTGGCGACTCCGCCCCTGCGCGGGGCCGGTCGATCCTACCCGGTGGGTCAGCCGATCCGGAAGGACGCGACCTGGTGCTCGACGGTCCCGTCGGTGCTCGTGATCTCCACGAGCAGGGTGTTCCGCCCGGCCGGGAGCGCGGCGGTGTCCAGACCGGCGGGGGCGATGTCGCTCGGTCCCGAGACGAGGGTGAACGGGACCTGCTGGTCGACCTGGTCGGGGGCACCGGCGCCCGTCGCATCGTTCAGCCAGAAGCGGACGACTGCGGCATCGGGCCGCTCGACGACGACCCACACGTCGCCCCGGGGAACCAGTGCCTGGTCGAGCTCCCGGTCGGCCTCGCCGACGCCGCTGAGGGAGTACGTGACGTCGTCGGCCGGCTCGAGGGTCACGATGCGCGCCGGTTCGTCGACCAACTGGTCCCGGGTGAGGGTGATGCCGGCGACCTGCGCCGGGATGCTGGGTTCACTCACCACGCTCGGAGCCGGTCCGGTGTCGCGGGCGGACCGGGCCTGGTAGGCCATCGGCACCGTCACGGCAGCGGTCACGACGAGGGCGATCGCCACGGCCGACAGGACGCGTCCCGTCCCTGACCGCATGCCGCTCCTGCGACGCGGTGCGCCCCCACCAACTTCAGCCACGGCGACCATGGTGACTGACGAACGGGGTCCGGGGACAGGTCCGACCCGTGGGCAAATGCCGCGGCCCGCGGCCGTGCCCCACGGATGCTCCCCGGTGGTGGCCGAGCCGGATCACGCGTCCTCGACCTCCGGGTCCGGATCCGAGTAGAGGTCGATGATCCCCAGCCGCACCGCCGAGAGGACGGCGTGGGTCAGGCTCTGGGTGTCGAGCCGGCGGTAGGTGGCGTTCAGGTGGTTGTGCACCGTCTTCTGGGTGATCCCGAGCGCCCGGGCCGCCTGCTTGGTGGAGTTGCCGTCGGCGATCATCTGGAGGATCTCGACCTGGCGGTCCGAGAGCAGCTCGCTCTTCGGGATGGCGTTGAGTTGCTCCAGCATGGAGGCCGCCAGCTTGGGGCTGAGCGCTTCCTCGCCGGCCTCCACCCGCTGGAGCGTGTCGAGCACCTCGGCGAACGAGGTGCCCTTCGTGAGGTACGCCGACGCGCCGGCCTGCAGCGCCGCGCGCGTCCGCTCGGGATCGTCGTGCATCGTGAGCACGACGATCCGGATGTCGGGGTTGGCGGACCGGATCCGGTTGGTGGCCTGGACGCCGTCCAGCACCGGCATGGACAGGTCCATCAGGACGATGTCCGGGGATGTCTCGGCGGCCAGCGCCACGGCCTCCTCGCCGTTGGCCGCCTCACCGACGACGTCGATCCCGGCCCCCTCCAGGCCGCGCCGGACGCCGTCCCGGAGGATCTCGTGGTCGTCTGCGAGTAGAACCCTCATGTGCTGCGCCCCTCTGTGTGATCGTCGGTGTCGGGCGGCTGACCGCTCGACGTGGTGGTGACCGCCCGGGCGTCGGGCACCCGGTCCGGTCCTGTCGCACGGACCCCCCGGTCCGGTCCTGTCGCACGGACCCCCCGGTCCGATCCTGTCGCACGGACCCCCCGGTCCGTGTCGCCGGCGGACACGCTGATGCACGTGCCGCTGCCGGGCGAGCTGTCGATGCGGATCCGGGCGCCGATCACATCGGCCCGTTCCCGCATGCCGACCAGACCGTAGGCGGAGTCGCGGATGCTCGCCTCCGGTCGGAATCCGGTCCCGTCGTCACGGATGGCCAGCTCGAAGCTGCCGGCCGCCATGGTCCACGTCACCTCGACGGCCGAGGCGTCGGCGTGGCGCTCGACGTTGGTGAGCGCCTCCTGGAGGATCCGGAGCAACTCGTTCTCGATCGGCACCGGGACCCGTTCGCCGGGCGGTCGGGTGGTGAACGTCGCCGACAGACCGGACCGCTGGGCGAAGCGGGCGACCAGGACGGGTCCGCGTTCGGACAGCGGGTGTTCGGCGTCGACGCCGGTCCGCAGGTCCTGGAGCGTGGAGCGCAGGTCGTCGATCGCCGACTGGACGTCACCGCGGAGACGTTCGAGCTCGGGCGAGGGATGCTCGCTGCGCATCGAGATCTGTTCGAGCTCGAGCGCGATGTAGGTGAGCCACTGGCCGAGCCGGTCGTGCAGCTCACGGGCGATGCGGCTCCGTTCCTCGTCGGCGCCGAGCGTCCGGAGCCGACCGAACCACCGGGCGTTGTCGACGCTGAGCGCCAGGACGTCGGCGAGTCCCCTGAGCAACAGGACGGAGCGGTCGTCGAAGTGATCGGCGTCGGGGTGCTCGAGTCCGAGCAGTCCCACCACCCGGTCCCGGGCCACGAGCTCGATGTAGGCGCCGCTGCCTCGGTCGCCGGTCAGCGGGGCCGGGGCCCCGGCCTGGGCGCGGTGCTCGACCACGACCGGTTCACCCCGGCCCAAGGTGGCCGCGAGCGGCGGAGGGAGCTCGTCGGTGCGGTACGCGGCCGCGGTGACCAGGCCCTCGGCCAGGCGTGGCACCCACTCGTCGGCCTGCTCGTCCCAGGTGAGGAGCAGCACGGTCCGAGGGTCGAGCTCGCGTCGCAGTTGCGCAGAGGCCTGGGCGACGGCGTCCCGCATGGTGAGCGATCCCGGCATCGTCCGGGCCGCACGCGTCAACAGCACCAACAGGTCGTTGGTGTCGGACAGCTGGGCGACCCGGGTGTCCAGGGTCGTGCGGCGCTGCTCGGCCTCGACGAGTCGCGACCGGACGAACGCGGCACCGGCCACGGCGAGCACGACGACCATGAGCGCCGCCAGGTCGCGCTGGTCATCGACCTGGCCATCGAGTCCGGCCCGGCCGGTCGGCGTGGTGGCGAGCAGGGCCAGGATCCCGAGCACGGTGGCGAGCCCGCCCCGAGCGGCTCCCCAGCCGAAGGCGACCACCACGATGCAGGCCAGCAGACAGAAGAAGTACGGGCTCTCGACGCCGCCCCCGTACCCCACGGCTGCCCCGACCACGGCCACGTCGATGAACGGGGTGGTGGACCGGCGCAGGTCCGTCGACCCGAGCTGCACCGGCAGCTGGGAGCGGAGCGTCGTGACGAAGAGGCAGACCGCCGTGGCCAGGACCGCTGCGTAGCTCCCGCGGAACGCCTCGGGGGCGGCGACCAGGAGCCCGAACCCCAGGGCACCCCAGCGCAGCGCGTTGATCGCCGGGTTGACGGCTGCTCGCAGCCCGGCCGCGATGCCGAGCTCGTTCGGGGGGAGGTCGGGGGTCGGGAGGGCACCGATCCGGATCGCTTCGAGCGCGTCGGACACGCCGGGGTCCGCGCCCCATCCCGTCCCGGGTGGTGCGCCCCCTCGGTCAGCGAGCCCGCTCGGCGCCGACCGGCCGGCGGGAGTCCGTCCAGTGCTCGGCTCCGTGGGTGCGAGCCTACCGAGGAGCGGTGGTCTCCGGTCACACCGTTCCGGCTGGGGCCACGACGGTCGTAGCATCCGGGAGCGGGTGGGCGTGCCGCCGACAGCGGGGACGACGGACCGGGGGTGGATCAGATGGAGCACGGGACGTACCCGGGAGCCCGACGGCCGGACCGTCGCCGCCGGGTCGACTCCGACGGCGTGTCCATCTCCGTCGTCGAGTGGGGTGATCCGGACGATCCGCCGGTCGTGGTGGCGCACGGCGGGTTCGACTTCGCCGAGACGCTCGACGTGTTCGCCCCGATGCTCGCCGACGAGGGGTGGCGCGTCGTCGGCTGGGACCAGCGGGGGCACGGCGACTCGGACCGGTCCGAGCTCTACAGCTGGGACGCCGACGTCCGCGACGCCGCCAAGGTGCTCGCCTCGGTCTCCTCGGACCCACTGCCGCTGATCGGTCACTCCAAGGGTGGGTCGATGGTCATGTACCTGGCGGCCACGATGCCCCAGCGGGTCAGGGCGCTCGTCAACCTGGACGGCCTGCCGTCAGGGGCTGGCATGTCCGATGTGAGCGAGCGAGAGCGCATCCGGTCGATCCGGGGTGAGCTCGGGGCGTGGCTCGGCCACCGGCGGTCGCTGGTGGGCAAGGAGCGCCGTCCCGGGACGATCGACGAACTGGCGGCGCGGCGCGGTCGGATGAACCCACGGCTGTCGCCCGAGTGGTTGCGGTTCCTGGTGACCGTCGGGGCCGTCGAGTCCGAGGACGGCTGGCGCTGGAAGATCGACCCGACCATGCGGTTCGGGGGGTTCGGTCCGTGGGACCCGGACTGGTCGATGCGGCAGCTTCCCGGTGTGGCCGCACCGTTCCTGGGTGTGCTCGGCCTGGAGCCGGAGGTGATGGGCTGGGGGACCCGGCCCGAGGACCTGGATCGCTACCTGCCACCCGATGCCCGCGTCGTCGCGCTCGACGGCGTCGGTCACTTCGTCCACATCGAACAGCCCCGACGGGTGGCCGACCTGGTGCTGGAGTTCCTGTCGTGACCGGCGACGAGCCGACCTGGCTGCAGCACCATCGGATCCGCCTGGCGCTGCACCGCCTGGACCCGGGCCGTGCGGACCTCCGGCCCCTCCTGCTCCTCCACGGCCTGGGCGAGGCCACGCCGGCGGCCGTTCCGGCCCACATCCACTGGCCGGGGCCGGTGCTCGGGCTCGACTTCACCGGTCATGGCCGCTCGACGGTGCCGACCGGCGGGGGCTACACCGCCGAGATCCTCGTCGCCGACGTCGACACGGCGCTCGAGCACACCGGACCGGTCACGGTCGTGGGTCGTGGTCTGGGCGCCTACATCGGCCTGCTCGCCGCCGCGGCCCGGCCGGACACGGTGCGCGGTGTGGTGCTGGTCGACGGCCCCGGTCTGGCCGGTGGTGGTACGGAGCCGGGTTCGCCGAGCATCGTGGCCCCGTTCCCCGGGGCCCAGGCGCCCCCGGACCCGTACGCGCTCGTCGAGCTGGCTCGGGACCCGAGGCCGTCGTCGTACGCCCAGACCTTCGTCCGGTTCCTGCTGGAGGAGAGCGACCTGGACGAGCCGATCGTGGTCGACACCCGGGTCCGCCCGCCTTGGGTGCAGGCGGTCTCGGCCGAGCCCGGAGTGGTCGAACGCCCGCTCCCGGATGCGCTGGCCCGCTACGCCGAGCTCGACTGACCGGAACCTTCCCGGGCCGACCGGGTCGGCGCCGCCGCCAGGCCGGCCAGGGTGGTGTCGATCACGTCGTCGACCAGGTGGGCGAAGTCGTCCGGGATGAAGACCTCGCCACCCCGGGCGCCGAGCAGCAGGACGCTGGCGACCCCGTGGTTCGTGGTCCACAGCAGCAGGGCCACCCGAAGGGGGTCGTGGTCCGGGTGGATCGCGCCCGTCCGCATGGCCTGGGCGACGGCGTCGCCGGGGAGCGTGAACGCCGCGGTGGCCTCGGGCAGCGTGTTGTCGATCTCCGGCACCTCGATGGTGGCGGGGCGGTAGCGGAACATGACCCGGAAGACCTCGGGGTCGGACAGCGCCAGGTCCACGTAGGCGTGGCCGTAGCCGCGGAGCCGGTCGAGCGGATCCGTGGCGTCGACGTCCTCCATGCGGGCCACGAGCTCACCGAACCCGAGCTCGGCGACGGCCTGCAGCAGGTCGCCCTTGTCGCGGACATGGGCGTACAACGCCGGCGCCGTCACGCCGAGCGCACCGGCGAGCTTCCGGAGGGACACCTGGTCGAGGTCTGTGGTCCGGAGCATCTCCCGCGCCGCCGACACGATCGACTCGCGGGTGAGGACATCTCGTCGGGGCACGGCTCCGAAGTTACCTGCGCGGCGACTCGTGGACGGTGCGTCGAGCAGGGTCGTCCGATCGGTTCACGTCACCGGTCCGGTCCGGATATCGGTGTGCTCAGTCGTCGCCGTCACGTCGGAGCACCTCGTCGACCGCGAACTCGGCCGCATCGAGGCGGGCCCGACAGGTGCGCACGAGCTCGCCGGCGCGTGCCACACGGTCGGCGAGCCGGTCGACGTCGAGCTCGTCCGACTCGAGCTCGGCGACGATACCCTCCAACTCCCGCAGGGCGGCGCCGAAGCCCATCGTCGACGTGGTGTCATCGGTCTCCTCGCTCACGTGGTTCCTCTCGGTGTCATCGGGTCGGTCTCATCGGGTCGGTGTCATCGGGTCGGTGTCATCGGGTCGGTCGAGGTGACGACCGAGTCGATCGAGCCCCGGGCCAGCGTGGTGGTGATCGTCCGGCCCTCGTCGATCGACGACGCGTCGGTGACGATGGCTCCGTCGGCGGTGCGCGTGATCGACCAGCCCCGGGAGAGGGCCAGTGCCGGATCGTGGATCCGGGCCCGGGCGTCGAGCGCCGTCAGGATCGTGTCGGACCGGTCGAGCAGGGCCCGGGCCGACCGTTCCGTACGCCGTTCGCAGTCGCCGATCCGGCTGGCCGCCAGCACGAGCGCACGCCCGCTCCGGTTGGCGATCCGCTGCGCACACAGCTCCACGCTCGCGGCTGCCCGCTCCAGCCGACGCCGGGCGGTGACGGCGACGGCCTCGGCCAGTTCCTCGAACAGGTCCATGGACCGGGCGGCCTGCTCCACGAGCGCGGCCGCAGCTGCGGTCGGGGTCTTGGCCGACAGGTGGGCCACCTCGTCGACGATGCTCCGGTCGATCTCGTGGCCGATCCCTGCGACCACGGGCAGGCCGTACAGCGCCACGGACCGGGCCAGTCGGTCGTCGTCGAAGGCGGCCAGGTCGGTCGCCGAGCCGCCGCCGCGGACCAACAGCACGGCGTCCACGGCCAGACCGGCCGCCAGCTCGAGCGCCGAGATGATGGAGCCGACGGCCTGGGCGCCCTGGGTGCGGGCGTCGATCTCCAGCACGGTGAACGGGACCCCGCTGTGCTCCAGCTCGTGTCGCGCGTCGGCGTGGGCCGCGCTGCCGAGGCTGGTGATGAGTGCGATCCGCAGCGGCAGGGTGGGCATGGGGACGGTGGCGTTGCGCCCGATGAGGCCGTCCCGCTGCAACCCCGCCAGCACCTCGGCCCGCTGCTGGCCCAGGACGCCCAGCGTGAACTCGGGATCGACGTCGGTCATCCGCAGCTGAACTCGGCTCTGTGGCGAGTAGGTCAGGAGCGACCCGGCGATCCGGACGCGGATCCCCTCGGTCAGCTCCACGTTCCCGCCCGCCTCCCGCAGTCGGCGTTCGACCAGCTTGCGCTGACCCTTCCAGAGGGTCACCGACAACTGCGGCTGGTGGCCGTACACGGCAGGCGCGTCCGGGTCCGCAAGGGTCAGGTAGGTGTGGCCGGCACCCGAGGTGAAGGCCTCGAGGATCTCGCCCTCCACCCAGAGCTCGTCGCCGAAGGTCTGCGACAGCAGTCCGGTGATCCGTTCGTGGAGCGCGGCGATCGTCCAGGTGCCGACGGTCGTCGTCCCGGTTGCCCCGGTCGACCCGTTGGTCGCCGGCGGGCTCACCCCGCCGCCGGTTCGGCCGACTCGTCGTGCCGGGCGACCAGCACCGGGATGGGGCTGTTGTGCACGACGTACTCGCTGACGGAACCGATGACGACCCGCTTGAACCAGCCCTTGCCGTGGGAGCCGACGACGACGACGTCGGCGCCGACCTCACCCGCCACGTGCACGATCATCTGCCCCGACGCCCCCTCGACCAGTCGGCGGTCGACGATGGCGGGGTCCAGGCCGAGGGCGGCGACGGTGGCGTCGAGCTCGTCGGAGCCCTCGCCCAGGATGGAGTCCCGGGCCTGGGCGGACTCCTCGGGGCTCAACAGGTTGCTGGCGAACCCGCCGGCGCCGGAGTCCTCGGCGATGGAGGTGTCGGCCACGGTCAGCAGCGTGACCTGGGTCGGTGAGAGGAGCTCGATGCCCTTGCGGGCGGCATCCAGGGACACCTCTGATCCGTCGGTGGCGATGAGTGCGTGCACGGTGACCTCCGGTGCGTGGCTCCGACCGGCTGTCGGACCGCCGGGGACCACCCTAGATCGCAGGTACGACAGCGGACTGCGGGGACCACCCCGAGGCGGGGCCGGGCACGGCAGGATGTCGCCATGACCGACCAGCCGTACCCCGTTCGTCCCAGCTTCGACCTGACCGGCCGTGTCGCCGTCGTGACCGGGGGCAGCCGCGGGCTGGGCCGGGCGATCGCCCTCGGCTTCGCCGACGCCGGGGCCCGGGTCGTGGTCGCCAGCCGCAAGGCCGACGCCTGCGAGGCCGTCGTCGAGGAGATCACGGCTGCCGGGGGTGCAGCGCTGGCGGTGCCGACGAACGTCGGCCGGCCCGAGCAGCTCACGGCCCTCGTCGAGGCCACCGTGGACGGGTTCGGCGGCATCGACGTGCTGGTCAACAACGCCGCCAACCCGCTCGGTGGACCGCTCGGCGACCTGACGCCGGAGGCGTTCGACGCCGCGTTCCGGGCCAACGTCCAGGGTCCGGTCCTGCTGGCGACGGCTGCGCTCCCGCACCTGCAGTCCTCGCCGGCGCCGTCCATCATCAACGTGATCACCGTCGGAGCGTTCGCCGGCGCCGAGTACCTGGGTCTCTACACGGCGACCAAGGCGGCCATGTGGAACCTCACCCGGACGATGGCCAAGGAGTGGGCGCCCCACGTGCGGGTCAACGCGATCGCCCCCGGCCCGTTCGACACCGACATGATGGGCCCGACGCTCGCCCAGCCCGAGTTCCACCGGCGCATCGTGGCCTCCACGCTGGCGAAGCGGATCGCCGATCCCGCCGAGATCGTCGGGGCCGCGTTGTTCCTGGCCTCGGACGCGTCGTCGTTCGTCACGGGGACCTGCGTCACCGTCGACGGCGGACTGATGGCCTGAACCCGGCCGGACCTCGGGCCGCTCCGGTTCGTCAGACCGCTCTGCTCGGTCGCGCCGCTCCGGTTGGTCAGACCGTCTCCGCGCCCACCAGCACCCGGTACAGGTCGGCGTACAGCCCGCCCTGCTCCAGCAGTTCGTGGTGCCGGCCCTGCTGGGCCACTCGGCCGTGGTCGAGCACGACGATCAGGTCGGCCCCGGTGATGGTCGACAGTCGGTGGGCGATCACCACGGCGGTCCGCCCCTCGAGCGCATCGGCGAGCGCCGCCTGCACGGCCGCCTCGTTCTCGGTGTCCAGCGACGAGGTCGCCTCGTCCAGGATCACGACCGCCGGGTCCTTCAGGATCATGCGGGCGATCGCCAACCGCTGCTGCTCCCCGCCGGACAGCCGGTAGCCGCGCTCGCCGACCATGGTGTCGAACCCCTGGGGGAGCGCCTCGACGACCTCGAGGACGCGGGCGTGGCGACAGGCGTCGCGCAGTTCCTCGTCGGTCGCCCCGGGCCGCGCGTAGCGGAGGTTGTCGCCGACCGTGGCGTGGAACAGGTGCGGGTCCTGGGACACGACGCCGATCGCAGAACGGAGCGACTGCTGCATCAGGTCCCGGACGTCGTGGCCGTCGACGCGGACCGCACCGCCGGTGACGTCGTAGAGCCGCGGGATGAGCGAGGCGATCGTCGACTTGCCGGCGCC
>SXGU01519197.1_pt1 | contig 10797 bp, 6 predicted proteins | sample 3174531 | NCBI WGS metagenome assembly SXGU01 (sample SAMN11356863, study PRJNA531348) | freshwater metagenome | isolation source: freshwater sample F1-140 | place: China: Fuxian Lake, Yuxi | collected 2017-12-25 | reverse complement strand
CAAGGCCTTCGACTATATCGGTGCCCAGCCTTTCGACTGGCTGGGCCTGCTGCTGAAAAAAACCTACCTCTTCTGGAGCGGCCCCGAACTCAAACGCAACCAGGACATCTACTATGCCCGCCAGCACTCGCTGCTCCTCTCAGCCCTGCTGTGGGACCGCCTCGTCGCCTTTCCCTTTGGGCTGCTGGGTCCCCTGGGGCTGCTGGGTATGGCCTGGTGCTGGCGCCGGCCCGGCGCCGGCCTGCTTCAGCTCTACGCCCTGGCTTATGCTGCTTCGGTGATCCTCTTCTTCGTTGCGGCCCGCTACCGGATGCCAGTGGTACCGGTGCTGCTGATCTTCGCCGCTGCGGCCCTGGCCCAGCTGTGGGCTGCGCTGCGGGCGCGGGAAGTACACCGCCTGGCCCGATGGGGTCTGCCCCTGCTGGGCCTGGTGGTGGTGCTCAACCTGCGCTCGGCCTCAGTTCCAGAACAGGACGCCCAGCTCTACTGCGACCTGGCCGAGATCTCCCTGCGCAAAGGTCAGTACGAGCAGGCCATCCAGCACGCGCGCCGGGCCCTGGCGTTGGAACCCGACTACGACTACGCCCGCCACAACCTGGCCACCGCCTATCTGTACCAGGAGCGTTTTGCCGAAGCAGTGCGCGAGGGTCTGCGCGCCGCGCAGGACAATCCCGGGCGGCCCGATACCCGTATCCTCCTGGGCCAGGCCTTCACTGCGCTGGGCCAGTACGAGCCGGCCTCCCTGCATCTGCGCCAAGCCCTGCAGGCCGACAGCAGCGCCGGCATGGCCCGCTACCACTACGGCCGGCTGCTGCTCAAACAGGGCCAGCCCGCCCAGGCCCTGCCCCATCTGATGGCCGCCAGGCAGTGGCAGCCGGGTGATTTCTGGATCTGCTACGAATTGGGCCGCGCCTACCAGGCCAGCGGCCAGCCGGCCCAGGGCCTGCAGACCTACCAGCAGGCCCTGGCCATCGAGCGCCGGCCCGAGGTCCTCAACGCCCTGGGCGCCCTCTGCCTGACCCAGGGCGACCTGCCCCAGGCCCGCCAGTACCTGGCCCAGGCCCTGCAGTTGGACCCCCGCAATCTGGAGGCGGCCATCAACACCGCCATGGCCGACCTGCGCTCCGGCCAGGCCCAGGCGGCCCTCGTCCGCCTGCAGTCCCTGCTCCAGACCCATCCACAGGCCCCAATGGTCTACCGCGCCCTGATCGCCGCCTACACCCAACTGGGCGACGAAGGCCGGGCTGCCGAGGCCCAGCGGCGCCTCGAAACCCTGGACCCCTAAACCTCCCTTTCTTCCCCCGCCCTTTGGTTATATTCTCTATTATACACCCCTTCACCCGAGATCTGCGAACCTCTCCTTGGATAACCTCGCCATCACCGCCGCTCTGCTCTGCAGCGCTTTGGGCGCCTGGGACGCCGCCGCCCAGCTGCCCCAGTTCACCGAGGTCACCCGCGAGGCGGGCATCACCTTTTGCAACACCTCTGGCGGCGCGGAAAAACACTACGTCATCGAGACCCAGTCCGCCGGGGTGGGCTGGTGGGACTACGATGGGGATGGCGAGCTGGATCTCTTTTTTACCAACGGCCCCACCGATGTCGAGACCCCGGAGTCGGGCACCGGCAACGCCCTGTACCGCGGCCGGCCCGGGGGCACCTTCGCCGAAACCACCGCCCAGGCCGGTCTGGGGCTCAAGGGCTGGAACATGGGCTGCTCTATGGCCGACTACGACAACGACGGCGACGCCGACCTGTATGTGACCCGCTGGGGTCCCAACGCGCTCTACCGCAACGAGGGCAAAAGCCGTTTCACCGAGGTGGCGGCCAGGGCCGGGGTGGCCGATCCGGGCTGGGGCATCGGCTGTGGCTTTGGCGATTACGACAACGACGGCGACCTCGACCTCTACGTGGCCAACTACGTGGACTTTGAGCTACACGGCCCGCCCTTCTACGACCAGTGGTGTACCCACACCGGTATCCCGGCCGCCTGCGGCCCCAAAGGCTTCAAGGCCCAGCCGGACGTGCTCTACCGCAACGAAGGCAGCGGCAAGTTCGCCGACGTCACCCAGGCGGCGGGCATCGCCCAGCCGGCCTATTACGGCATGGGGGTGGTCTGGGGAGACGTGGACCTGGACGGCGATCTCGACCTCTACGTGGCCAACGACGGCCAGCCCAACAACCTCTTCCGCAACGAGGGCGGGGGTAGGTTCACCGATGTGGCCCCGCTCAGCGGCACCGCTTTCAGCGGCGACGGCCGCGCCCAGGCCGGCATGGGCGTGGCCCTGGGCGATTACGACAACGACGGCCAATACGACCTGCTGGTGACCAATTTCGCCCAGGACTACGACACCCTCTACCGCAACGAGGGCACGGGCTTTTTTGCCGATGTCTCAGGCCTCACCGGCATCGCCGGACCCAGCCGGCCCTACCTGAGCTGGGGCACCTTCTTTTTTGATTGGGACCAGGACGGCTGGCAGGACATCTTTATCGCCAACGGCCACCTGATGCCGGCCATCGACCGCGCCGGTATCGGCATCAGCTACCGGCAGCGCAACCAGCTCTTCCGCAACACCGGCAAGGGCCGTTTTGCGGATGTGAGCCTGGAGGCCGGGCCGGGCATGGCCCCCGAGCGGGTGGCCCGCGGCGCCGCCTACGCCGACTACGACCACGACGGCGACCTCGACGTGGTGGTCGCCAATCTAGACGATCGCCCGGCCCTGCTGCGCAATGACGGGGGCGCCAAGGGCCACTGGCTGCAACTGCGCCTGCGCGGCACCCAGAGCAACCGCGACGGCATCGGGGCCCGCCTCTCCCTGCACTCGGCCTCGGGCCGGCAGTACCGCCAGGTCTGCGGCGGTTCCAGCTTCCAGGCTCAACACGACCTGCGGGTGCATTTCGGCCTCGGCAGTGACACCATAGTCGAGGAATTGGAGGTGTACTGGCCCAGCGGTACCGTGCAGACCTTCAAACAGGTTCGCGCGGACCGCGCCTACACCCTCAGCGAAAACCAGAAGTCCTCTATCCTGGAGTAAAAGATGGGTTTGATGAAGACTGCCGCCGGCCGCCTCTGGTCTGGTTGTATCGCCCTGCTGCTCTGCGCCGCCTGCAGCAGCGGCCCCTCCCCCGAGGCCCAGGCCGCCTTTGAGACCGGCATGGGCCAGCACCAGCAGGGCCACTACCCCGAAGCCGAGGCCGCGTACCGGCGCGCCGTGGAGCTGGCCCCCGAGGAAGCGCGCTACCACTACCAGCTGGCCGTTGCCCTGCACGCCCAGGGCCGCTTCCAGGACGCCGAGCCCTCGCTGCTGCGGGCCGCCGAGTTGGACCGGAAATACCTGCCCCCGCGCATCGCCCTGGCCAAGGTGTCCTACGACGTCAAAGGCGACGCCGCCCTGGCCCGCAAATACCTGCAGGAGGCCCTCGACCTCGATCCGCGTTCCACCGAGGCCCTTTACACCCTGGGGGTGATCGAGCAGCGGGAGGGCAATTTCCCCGACGCCATCGCGCAGTTCGCCCTCATCGACTCCTCGGCCAGCGCCTATGCCCAGGCCCAGGCCCAGATAGGCCAGTGTCACCTGCAGGCAGGCCAGTTGGACCAGGCCGCCGAGGCGCTCAAGAAAGCCATCCGCCTGGCCCCCCAGGAACCGGGTCCCTTCATCGCCCTGGGCCAGGTGCTCTCGCGCCAGGGCCGCACCCGCGAAGCCCAGTTGCTGCTGGCCAGGGCCGAGCAACTCAAACAGCAGTTCGCCCAGCTCCAGCCCTACCTCGAGGCGGTGCGCCGCAATGCCAACCAGGCGCCGGCCCACTACAACCTGGGCGCCATCTACGCCCGCTTCGGACAGGTGCGCCCGGCCGAGGAGCATTACCAGCGCGCCATGGCCCTCGACTCGAGTTATGCCCTCGCCTACCAGGGGCTGGGCAGCCTGGCCCAACGCCAGGGGGACGAACCCAGGGCCCTCGACTACTACCAGCGGGCCCTGGCCAAGGACCCCACCCTGGCCGAGGCGCACAACAACATCGGGTTGATCTACTACAAACAGGGCAAACTCGACGAGGCCACCCGGGCATACCAGGCCGCCATCCAGCTGGCCCCGGAAAAAGGCTTCGTCTACGTCAACCTGGGCGGCCTCTACAAGGACCAGAAGCAGCTCGACCTGGCCCGCCAGACCCTGCTCAAGGCCGTCTCCCTGGATTCGACCCTGCTGGGCGGAAAGGAACTGCTTGGCGACGTGCTGGCCCTCCAGGGCCAGGTCAGGGAGGCCATCGCCATCTGGGAGCCGCTGGCCCAGCGCCAGCCCGAACACCGCGAACTGGCCCTCAAGCTGCAGCGGGCCCGCGACCTGCTCGTGTCGGAGGGCAGATGAAGACCCTGGCCGCCCTGCTGGGCCTGGGGCTGGCGCTGAGCGCCTGTAGCAGCGGGCCGGCCCCCAACCCGGAGCGCGACCGGCTCGTGGCCCTGGCCGACTCCAGCGCCGCCCGCCACCACTACGCCGAGGCCCGCAGCGCCTACGAGCAGGCCCTGGTCCTGGACCCGCGTTTCCCGCCGGCCTACTGCGCCCTGGCCAACCTGCTGGCCGAGTTGGGCCAGACCACCAAAGCCGTCGAGCACTATCAGCAGGCGCTGGCCATCGACCCGGACTACACCGAGGTGCAGCATAACCTGGCGCTGCTGTGGGCCGACCAGGGCCAGTACCCCGACGCCCTCGCCCTGCTCGAAAAAGCGCGGGAACACCGGCCCGGGTACCCGCCCGTGCTCCAGAGCCTGGCCCTGCTCTACGCCAAACAGTCGCGCTACCCGGAGGCCGAGGCCGCACTCAAACAGGCGTTGGAGGCCGAGCCCGGCCTGGTCGAAGCCCGCCTCCAGCTGGGCCAGATCTGCACCCGCCAGGGCCGGTACCCAGAAGCCGAGGAATTGCTCAAGCGCGCCACCCAACTCGACCCGCGCGCCGCCGAAGCCTGGCGGTACCTGGGTTGGTGCTACCTGGAGCAGGCCCGCCCCCAGGAGGCGCTCTCCGCCTTTGAGCAGGTGCTGGCGGTGACGCCCGACCATGTGGAGGGGCACTTCAACCTCTCCACGGCCCTGGCCGCCCTGGGCCGCCAGGACGAGGCCCACCGCGCCATGCGGCGTTTCGAGCAGCTCAGCGAACACGCCGCCCAGATCGCCCAGCTGCGCCGCAACCTCGACAGCACCCCCGAGGATAACCCCACACGCCTGGCCCTGGCCCACCACTATCTGCAGTTGGGGCAGACGGAGCCGGCGCTGCGCCAGTACCACGCTGTGCTGGCCACGGCCCCCGACCATCTGGAGGCCCTGGTCAAGCTGGGCAACCTGTACTTGAAGAAGAACTACAAACGCGAGGCCGACTCGCTCTTCAACCTGGCCATCAGCCGCCATCCCACCGCCCCCCAGACCGCCCAGGCCCATTTCGCCCTGGGATATATGCGCCTCAGCAGCGGCCAGCTAGATCCTGCCAGACAGGCCTTTGAGCAGGCGCTCGAGCTCCAGCCCACCTACGCCGAGGCCTGGAACAACCTGGGCAACCTGCACATCCTCAGGGGGGACCAGGCGGCCGCCGAGCAGGACTTCCGCCGCGCCTTGGCTGCGGCGCCCCAGTCGGCCGAAGCCCATTACAACCTGGGCGGGCTCTTCCTGCGCCAGGACAAGATGCAGGAGGCCGAAGGCGAGTACCTCCGGGCCCTGCGCGCCGACCCCGCCTATGGCCGGGCCCACTTTGCCCTGGGCGCCCTGTACGAGCAGCGCGGGCAAAAGGCCGAGGCCCGCCGCGCCTACCAGGCCTTCCTCGATGGCTGGCGCGGGGACCCAAGCCTGGCCAAGGCCGCCCGCCAGCACCTGGACGCCCTGCGGTGATCCGCCTCCTGCTGCCCCTGCTGTGGTGGGCCTGTGGCCAGCAGCCCGCCCCGCCACCCGCCGCCGCGCCCACCCCATCCCCGGTGCAGTTTGTCGATGTGGCGGCCCAGAGCGGCCTGCGTTTCACCCAGGTCAACGGCGCCAGCCCTCACAAGTATTTCCCCGAGACCATGGGCGGGGGCGGTGCCTTCCTCGACTACGACAACGACGGCGACCTGGACATCTTCGCCATCAACGGCGCCTGGATCAGCGAGCCACCGCCGGGCCCGCCGCCGGTGGACGCCCTCTTCCGCAACGACGGGGCCGCCGGCTTCGCCGAGGTGGGCGCTCAAGCCGGCGTGGCCCATCCCGGTTTTGGCATGGGCTGCGCCGTGGGTGACTACGACAACGACAGCGACGTGGATCTCTACTTGAGCAACTACGGCCCCAATGCGCTCTTTCGCAACGAGGGCGCCGGGCGCTTCGCCGAGCTGGCCGCCCGCGCCGGGGTGGCCGACCCGCGCTGGAGCACCAGCTGCGCCTTTGGCGACTACGACCGCGACGGCGATCTCGATCTCTTTGTCGCCAACTACGTCGAGTTCAGCCCCGAGCTGCAGCGCGACGACGCCAAACCCTACATGGTCCCAACCGACCAGACCAACGCGGCGGCGGCCAAGGGGTATCCCCACCCGGCCAACTTCCGCGGCGCCGCCAATGCCCTCTACCGCAACGAGGACAAGGACCGTTTCACCGAGGTCACCCAGCCGGCCGGCCTGTACACCGAACAAGGCAAGGGGCTGGGGGTGGTCTGGCTGGATTACGACGACGACGGCTGGCCCGACCTGTACGTGGCCAATGACGGAGTGCGCAACTGCCTGTACCGGAACCGGGGGAATGGAACCTTTGAGGAGCGCGCCGCCGAGGCGGGGGTAGCCTACGGGCAGGACGGCCAGATGGAGGCCGGCATGGGGGTGGATGCCGCCGACTACAACAACGACGGCCGCCAGGACCTGACGGTGACCAACTTCCAGGCCGAACCCAACGCCCTCTACCGCAACCAGGGCACCGGTTTTTTCGCCAACGAGACCTTTGCCAGTGGCATCGGCCTGGTCAGCCTGCCCTTCCTGGGCTTCGGCACCCAGTTCCTCGACTGCGACAACGACGGCTGGCAGGACCTCTTTGTCGCCAACGGCCACGTGCTCGACAACATCGAACTCTTCGACCAGTCTACCACCTATGCCCAGCGCCCCCTGCTCTTCCACAACCAGGGTTTCAACCAGCACGGCAAGATCGCCTTCGCCGAGGTCGGGCTGCAGGCCGGGCCGGGTATGCAGACGGCGATGGTGGGCCGGGGCAGTGCGGCGGGAGACTACGACAACGACGGGGATCTGGACCTGCTGGTCATCGACCTGGGCCGCCCCCTGGTCCTCCTGCGCAACGAGGGCAGGCCGGGCCATCACTGGCTCTCGCTGCGCGCGGTGGGCACCAAGAGCAACTGCAGCGGCATCGGCGCGCGGGTGAAGGTGGTGGCCGGGGACCTGGTGCAGGTGCAGGAGGTGCGCCCCGGCCGCAGCTACCTCTCCTCCAGCGACCTGCGCCTGCACTTCGGCCTGGGCGACCGGGCACGGGTGGGCCAGTTGGAGATCCGCTGGCCCAGCGGCCAGACCCAGCAGTTCACCAACATCGATGCCGACCAGTTCCTGGTGGTGCGCGAAGACGGGGGACTGTCCCGGCAATAGCGCCCTACCGCGCCGCCCCGCGGATCTGCTCCAGCAACTGCTGGCCAAACTCCCGCTGCCCCAATGCCCCGGTGATCCGCAGCACCTGCTGCTCCGCCTCGGCACGGCGGCCCAGGGCCACCAGGTTCTCGGCCAACAGCGACACCAGATCGGGGCCAAAGGTGCGCTGGATGCCCCGGTCCGCGGCGGCCTGCTCCAGGCGCGCCACCGCCTCGGCGCGCCGGCCCAGCAGATGCAGGGCATAACCAGAGAAGAAGAGCCCGAGGGCCGGGTCGAAATCCGGGGCCAGCGCCAGCAGCGCCGCCCGCTCCATCATCTGCTCCACCGCTGCCCGCGTCCCCGGCTCCAGCCCGCCCAGCAATTCCTGGCAACGCCCCCAGCGCAGCGTGGCCCATAGATCCCCCCAGACCGTGTACGGCTCCTCGAGGCGGGCAGCCCGATAGTAGATGCGGGCCAGGTGGTACTCATGGGTGGCAAATGCCTGATCGGCCACGTTGAGCACCAACAGCTCCGGCCCCTGGCCGGCGGCCCAGCGCTCGCAGCCCAGCCGTTCGGCTGGGCTGAGTTCGGCCCAGAGCCGCTGGCTCTCCTCTTCGAGCTGGGCGACCCGCCCCGGGCCGCTGGTGTTGAGCGGCGGCTCGGACAACAATGCCGTCATCGCCCGGCTGACCGCCAGTTTTTCCACCGGCAGATCCCCCTGCCCCTCGCGGTAGGCCGCGTCCGGGCGCAGCCGGCCCATCTCCGCTGGGCTGAGCACCACCCCGGCGATGGTGCGGGCCAGCAACACCTGCCCCGGTGCCGAAGGGTGCAGGTGGTCGGCCATCAGTTCCCACCCCACCCCCGCCGCCGGGCTAGCCTGCAGGAACGCCTGTTCCACATCGGCCAACGCCGCCCCTTCGGCCAAGGCCACCTGCCGGATGAGCGGATTATAGCTGGAAGGCGCCCGCCACGGGCGGGGGTCCAGATCGCGGGCTTGCACAAAGGCAGTATGCGCCCGGACCCCTTCGCCCATCCGCTCGAGGCAGCGGCCGCGTTCGAAGTGCAGCCGCGCGTTGTCGGCGTCGAGGCCGGCGGCCTCGTCGAGCAGCATCAGGGCCCGGCGGGCCGCGTCAGTGCCGGGAGTCCCCTCCAGTAGGGCGCTGGCCTCCTCGACGCGGCGGATCCATTCCCCCCGCTGCGCCTCGGCGAGGGGCAGCGGGGCCGGGGCAAACCCGGTTTCGTTGCTGACCAGGGTGCACAGCACCAGGGGGAGGTGGGCCTGGTGGCAGAAACGGGCGAGCTGGGTGAGGTTCTCCCGCAGGGTGTGGTGGGCCTGCTGGCGGCGTGTGTCGCCGGGGGCCAGGGCGCCGGCCTGGGCCATCAACTGCAGGAGCGAGGACCGCGCCGGTGACTCGCCGTCCACACGGGCCAGTCCGCTTCCCAACAGGCGGGTGAGCCGGGCCTGCATCAGTTCGTAGTAGAGGGATTTGGCCCACACCACCCCGCCGCCCTGCTTGAGCGAGGCGGTGCCATACACCCCGTAGAGTTCGTTGTGGCCGGTGTAGACCACCACCAGATCGGGTGCCAGCGCTGCGGCATCCTCGACCGTGCGCGCCACGGCAAAACTGCTGACCGCGGTGATGCCGGCGTTGAATACCTCTACCCGGCGCTCCGGCCAGGCATCTTGTAACATCGCCTGCAGATACGCCCCCGCGTTCAGCCGGCGCGGGTGGGGATATCCCTGCACCGTGGACTCGCCGGCAAAAACCACACGAAAGCTGCCCGGCGGGCGGGGCTCGACAAAGGCACGGGGGGTCATGCGCATGCCGCCTGGGGCGGCTTGGGCGTCGAGCGCTCCGGTGAAGAAACGCCCCGGATAGGCCGGATTGATCGTCCGCAGGACCCGGTTTCCCTGGCGGGCTAACTCGAGTACAAACGGAGGGGGCGCCAGGCTGGGGACGAGACGCAGCCCCCCTTCGAGGGCGAGGACCAGCAACACCCCCAGTCCCAGCGCCAGCAGGCGCTCCTTCATTTGGCGGGCGGGGCGGGCTCGGGTTTGAGGCGGCTGATGGCCTCCTCATCCCACTCGCTCTGATCGGCGTACTGGCGGCGCAGATCGGCGATGTACTGCTCAAAGGCCGCTGCTTCGCGCGCCTTGCGCAGGCGGTGCCGGATCGGCGACCGCATCTGCTGCAGGGGGAGAGGCGCGGGGACCACCGGCTGGTCGAGGCGGAAGACGCTGTACTTGTTCTGCACCAGCAGCGGTCCCTGGAGTTTGCCCACGTCTTTGGTATTGGCGTCGCCGTAGAATTCGTGGTAGGGGGACTGGTACATGGAGCTGACCACCAACTGCCCTTGGTCGGGGTTGTAGGTGTGGCCGCCCACCGGCTTCAGCGCGGGCCGGCGGGAGTGTTTTTTGGCCAGGGCCTCGAGTTTTTCCCCCCGTTGGGCGGCCTGCAGGATCTGGCGGGCCTCGGCCTCGGTGTCCACCAGCACCTCGGTGAGGCGGACCTCACCGGGCAGCACCTTGTATTCGTCCAGATGCTCGCGGTAATGCTGCTCGATCTCCTCCTTGTTTACCTCGACCCGGGCGGAGATCTTTTCGGCAAAGAGCTCTTCCACGGCCAGCTCTTTGCGTTTTTTCTGCACCCAGGACAGACTCTCGGGGCTGCGGTCCCGCCCCTCGGCCCGGGCCGCCAGCACCATCAGCGTATCGGGCAACACCCACAGTTCCAGCGTGCCGAAGAGGGCCAAGCTATCGGGCGGCAAAGGCCCCTTGGTCCACTGGGGCAGGTTCTGCAAACAGACCCCGGCCAGCAGCGCCCCCCCTTGGTACGAAACCACCGGTAAGGTGGCCTCTTCGGCAGTCAGGGCACCGGCCCTGGCGGCCCGCAGCACCGCCTGGGCGGCCTCGCCGTGGAAACGCAGCTGGAAGCGCTCTTTCAACTCGCGCACGAACTGCTCGCGCCGCTCGGCCCACTTGCGGCGCTTCATCTCCTTGACAATGGTGTCGCGCATCTTTTCGTAGGGGATGCGGCGCTTGTCGAGGACCTTGACCACCTCGAAACCGTCTTTGGTCTGGATGGGCTGGCTGAAAGCACCCACCGGCAGTTCAAAGGTGCCCTCGCCTTCCGCAATGTACGGCCACACGGTGGGCGCAGCCGTGGGCATGGGCTACGTGCGACATAGCGAGCCGGTCACGGCCGGCTTCATTGCGGCCGGGCGCTATGAGAT
>SXGU01242126.1_pt1 | contig 10797 bp, 8 predicted proteins | sample 3174531 | NCBI WGS metagenome assembly SXGU01 (sample SAMN11356863, study PRJNA531348) | freshwater metagenome | isolation source: freshwater sample F1-140 | place: China: Fuxian Lake, Yuxi | collected 2017-12-25 | reverse complement strand
TATCCGCAAGGAGTAGGCCTAATTAGGTCGAAGCACCCCGCGTCCTGAAAAGGACGATGATATAGTCCACCCTTCAGGGAAACTTGAAGACATGTGTAATCCATTGGTCGCGGGTTCGAACCCCGCCCCCGGAGCCATGTGAAACCGATCATCTCAAAATGGTCGGTTTTACTTTTGTCCATCGGCTTTTCTGTTGGTTCTAACCTTATGAAATCTTCTACTAACGACGGGTAGGAATTTATGATTGGAACGAACCAAGGATGTGATTGAATACTCAGCTTTCCATTTAAAATGGTCGGGTTCGAACCTAACGCCATCATGATCTCTCGCTTCCGGTGAATGTCCCCGTTTAGGAACGCTGAATGGGCGTAAGTAGCAAAGTCAAAAACCTGCTCTGTTAACTCTAACCAACGCTCCGCCCGAGACTCAGTTTTTTCAACTTCTCCCTTGAGCCGGGAAATTTCTTCCTTCAAACGATCACGTTCCTTGAGGTACTCCCCATCATCAATCAGATCGCGCATTCTCATGTGTGTCAGGTTGTCTATTTGCTTCTGAGTACCAGCCAAAGCCTTCTGTTGGCTCTCATAGACCCCTGAGCGCTTTGCAACCTCGTTTTCATGATCCTTACCCAGAGATTCAAGCGCCCAAGCCCTAAATTCAGGAATGATGGTCAGGTTGGCTAACTCCTTTTCAATCTGTTCATTCAAAGCCTCCTCGGTCAGACAACTCTTCTGGGAGCAGGAAATATCCTTACGCTTACGGGTGCAGTGATAGTAGGTGTAATGCTTTAATTGGCCTGTTGATTTGATGTGCTTGGTCTTGGTTTCTGCCGTGTAGAGACAACCGCACTCCCCACAACGAATGAACCCTGTAAATGAGAACTCACGAACCTGTGAGCGTGGCCTCCCATGCCTCCCTAGAAGCTTCTGGACGTGATCATACTCATCCAAGGTCACCATGGGCTCATGACTGCCCTTATGCCACTCCTTACGATGGGAAATGACACCAGTGTAGAACTGATTATTGAAGATGCGATAAATACCACTCTCTGAGAGAGGGTTATCACCGATACGTCTCATCTTGCGGGTGCGAAAACCCCATTCAGTGTTTGCAATCTCAACGATCTTTCTGGGGGAATGAGTTCCTGTAAGCATCAAATCCCACATCTTCCGAATAACTGCGAATCGTTCTGGATCTTTGATGATGACTCCACTACCCTCATTGTCTTTGCTGTTTAAGTATCCAAGCGGAGCCATGTTCGGCATCCAACCCTTATCCACGCGGCTCTGCATGCCTCTTAGGGTGTTTTTCCGTAAATCAATAATAAACTGATTTGCAACACCGCCCTCCATGCTGAGAATCAGCGCGTTGTCGTCTGGTAGATATTCTCTATCAATCGTCTGAATGCAAAGGATTACGCCTTTCTGAAGCATCCACTGCAGCGTTCCGCTATCAACAGGGTTACGGGAGAGGCGGTTGATCTGCCAGCACAGGATTCCTTGAGCATCTCCATGTTCAATCCTTGAGAGCATCTCTTGAAACAACGGGCGGTTGTTCGGTTGCTTGGCAGAACGAGATTCCTCATAGACCTCCACGATCTCAAGTTTTAATTGGGAAGCCAAAATCTTGAGCCGATCTATTTGATCGCCGATAGATTGAACCTGTCTTCCTTCATCAGAAGATGACTTACGGGCGTAGAGGAAGAATTTTATTTTGCGCACTGATGCGTAGTTATTCATAACAATCCTCTACACACCGTCGGATTCGCTTTATTTATTAGCTGATCTTACACAAAAATGGGTATATAATCAAGGAATTATGGCTAATATTAGCCAATATAAAACCCACCTGATGCACGGCAGAAAATCGCGAATTCCTGAACGTTTTCCGTGAAGAACCTTTCAAATGGTCGTAGTTTCCCTGTACCGTTACATTGAGGGCAATTTTCACACTCAGCTTCCGTCAGATTTTCCGCGCGAGCCCACGCTGCCTTGAACGCGGCATCTAACCACTTGCCGCCACCCTCACAAAGATGACAAGTTTTGTCAGGGACAGTGTCTTTTACTCTATTGAAGTATATTTCGTATTCCGTAACCTCTCCGGTCGCTAGTCGCTCATCAAGCCGATCAGCGATCCGTAAAGCTGATGCTTCATCTATCCATTCGTAGCTGTTTGAATATCCCCGATCAATTTCTTCATCGGTTAGGAATTTACAATTCTGACAGATATAACTCCAGAGAGGAAGCCACAGATTGCCATTGTTTCTAAAGTAGCTGCCAGGTTCTCCTTCAGGTTTTGTCCCGCTGATATCAAAGCCCATACAGTGTCAGATTTACCTTACTGATTATTAGAGCTACCACGAATTAGTCGGCACTCCTCTGAAAGAAACCACTCAAACTCAGGCGCGAGTTGGATCTGGCATGGCGGCTGTCCGACCTTGCCCTCATATTTCTCTACGATTTTACACACACCTAACGCCTCCAAAGTCCTCATTTCCGTTCCCGCTGCGGTCTTAGAGCACTCTAGGTGTGCCTGAACCTGTGTAGTCGTCATAACTCCGCCGTTGTCAACCAATCCACGGAAAAGACGGGCACGCGTTGGTGGAGCACTGTCAATTGCCAACTCAACGACCAGTTTGAGATCCTCCGTGTTTATCTGGTTCCGTCCGGTAAGCACGGCGTGACCGCGACAGAGGTTATAGAACAGATTGCTTAAGCGGTCTGGGTTCTCAATTACTGGCGGACTATATTCATATTCAACCAACCCATTTCTACCGTGTTTTTCAAACCAGCGACTGATGAGTCCGCGAGTTCGAGCTAGTAGTTTTGAACAATGAACAATTACCAATGAGATTTCCTCGGAATCAGCATTACGATCCCAGATGATTCCTGTTTTGTTTCTGTCCCAGAGGGTGCTTAGCAGATTCTTTGAGGTATCACGACACGTGTATTCTTTCTCTTTGAATGCAGTGGTTCTAAGTTGAGCAACCAATTCAGTGTCAGTTTTTTTCCGAGACTGAATGTTATAGAAGAATAGACGTGAGCCAAGATGTCCCATCATTTTCCACACGCGACCAGGAATAGGGGTTGAGGCGGCGATCATCATGAACAAATAGGATCCAGTCATGTTCTGGCGTCCATGACTTCCCGTATCCAGACTCAGACCCTCACCATCAAGTAATCTGACCAATTTTCCCAGAATCTCATTCAGATCATCGTCCCGCTTGGAAAAAATCGTCGCCAGGTCACGGACAAGGAATGTCTTGTTCTTAATCCTTGGGAGGAGATGGATATCGGCAAGATCCTTTTTCTTAATGTTTGCTGCACTTGATACAAAGGCCGCCGAGGAAAATGCATCGGTCGAATACGTTATCCCTTCAATTCGGTCGAAAAAGTTTACGCAGATCGTTTTTCCCGAGGATGGTGCGCCAACAAGAATGAGGGCGAACGGGTTTGTGATATCACGGATCAGAATCTGGGCAATGATCGAAGCGCAAATCTCCGCTGGGAAGACCAGATCAGGAAAGTTGGCCATTATGACCGTTCTCCATTCAGCAAAAGTTGTGGGCTCATTCGGTGGTGACACTGATCTGATTCGGTCATCCTCTATTTTTTCCCCTGTGTGGTTCTGTGCGGTTATGTCGGCTATCGAGTCCTTCATCGGTTCTTTCTCCATATTCATTTATTTGTGAGTAATTTTGACCTTTCTGGCTTGTGCAAGCGCAAGGTCTTGTCGTGTGATAGGCCGATAGACAATTTTCATCAGATCGAGTAGTGGTATGGCCGTTTCAAGAGCCTCTTGGGGACTCAGATCAACACCAAACTTTGCGAGGTAGATCGCCCTGAACTTTTCAAGTTGTTCTGGGCCAATCTCCATAGTTCGATCAGCCATCGTGAACAATCGACTTCAGGCGTTTAATTGCACTGATGAAGGTCGGGGCATCTACAAGAGCCTGTGATCCGAAAGTGAATTCATTGACAAGGCGGATCAGTTCTTTTGAATCCTGAAACGAAAAAGTTACTCGACCCTGATCCTCTCGGTCGTAATCGATTAACTCGATCCCATGTGCCAATAGGTAAGCACTGAGATAAAAATGGCTAGACCGGAATTGGTTTTTTATCGGTTTGCTCATACGTATATGTTTCTTAGAATCTGATCTCACTCTATGAGACCGGTTGATATACGTATAAGAAAAAAGTGAGGTACAGATTTTTTCTGTACCTCACTAGCTCTGGCGTCGCTTTTTTTCGAGTGATCTGATTTTTCCTATTTCGCCATGATCTTTGGTGGTCACCCCAAGGTCTGTGCTCAGCTTGCGTTGAATTTCTTTCAATGGCAATGCCCGATTCTTGTAGATGAAATCAGCGATTCTTTTGTTTTGATCGTTCACATTCACCTTACTGTTCTTCACGGCCTTTTTGGAATGCGTTGGGTATCGCACCTGAGCTGCTTCGATACGTTTCCACTCGCTTTTGACGTAAGAAAGAACATCTCGTTGGCTTGCGTCCGGATGTATCTTGATGGAGATAGGATATTGATCCGCATTCCGTACTAACGCCGCAATATATTCTACGGCTGAATCGGGATCAGCCTCATCACCCCGCCACCGTTCCTGTAGATTGAGCTTCGTCTCCTCAAGTTTGCATAGCGCTGGCTTTTCAGAGAAAGGCATTTGATTTGAAATCTCCTCGACCTCGATGGAGTCGTGGTAGATGTAGCACTTGATGATTTGGTTCAACATTCTATTCGTCACAGCGAGCTGGTTCGCGAGCGGTCTTACAAGTTTGTTGCTCATTCTTAGAAAAGCTCCAGTTTTTGATCCTTTATCAACTCCTGCGTTTTCGGGGACATAGAAAAGATCACCCAGGTGATTTTTATTCCATTCGGTTAGTTCAAGTCCATCGGCAGGGATTCCGAGTGCCGCACGCGCATCCATGACTTGCGCCTTGAATCTTTCCTTATCCAAAGCCTTCTGAAGCTGATTCAGAATTTTGTTTACCGACTGCGAATTGCTCAATTTCTTCTTATCCTGATGCTTATTCTTCATACACACAAAGCCTTTTGCTTCCACGAGTTTCTGATGTAGAATATGGTAACTAATAGTAGGTGCAGAATCAATCCCGTTTATGGACACCAAAGCGTTACCGGACATCCTTACGCTTCGCCAAACATGCGAGGTATTGAACGTCCACCCCAATACACTCAGACAGTGGGATGCGAAAGGAATTCTCGTCGCAATAAGATTTGGAGCGAGACGCGACAGACGATTTCGTAAGGAGGATGTACTCGGTATTCTCGGTTCTGTGAAAATCACAAAAATCGTTCCAAAGGTATGAAATTGAATTTAATTCCCAAACAATCGGTTTTGCCTATCAACAAGATCGAGGGAGATTCATTTCTTGGAGATATTTTTAGTTCTCTAAAAATTCAACGGGTTTCTGGTTGGCCAGACGTATTTGGAAAGAAGCTTTTTAACTATATAGGCCGGAATAAAAAGAAGCCGATCTATACTCTCAGTCTTTTTACAGGTTGCGGTGGACTAGACATTGGTTTCCATGACGCTGGGTTTGATATTGTTGAAATGGTTGAGTTGGAGGACAAGTTTGTTGATTCTTTAAGAAAGAATACTGGCGAAGGAAAATACTTGGGGAATGCACGACCTGTGTGCATGGATATTAGGGAATATTCCCCATCATTTGATCATCCGATTGATTTTATTATAGGCGGGCCACCATGCCAGACATTTTCTGCCGCAGGTAGGCGTGCGGCGGGTGTTTTAGGAACAACCGATCCACGCGGCGTTCTGTTCCAAGAGTACGTTCGGCTTTTAAAACAATTGAAACCCAAGGCTTTCCTTTTTGAAAACGTATACGGAATTGTAGGGGCTGAGGGCGGTCGCCCTTGGGAATCAATCAAAGCCGCTTTCAAAGAAGTCGGTTATACATTGCATTATCGTATTCTTGATGCCGCTGATTATGGGGCACCTCAACACAGGGAAAGGTTGATTATTGTTGGCGTTAAAGACGGTGTTAGAAACTTCGCCTTCCCGCAGCCGATTACCGGTCCAGACTCTCCGGGAGGAGAAAGCTACTACACTGCAAAAGAAGCCGTGAGCGGTTTAGGCCTTGATAAAAATCGTATCCAAAATCTGACGGGACGATACGGACATCTGCTAAAAAACATTCCTCCAGGTTTAAACTACAGTTTTTATACCAAGGAATTAGGTCATCCGAATCCAGTTTTTGGTTGGCGATCTAAATTTTCTGACTTTCTATATAAAGCCGATCCGGAAAAGCCTGTTAGAGCAATAAAGGCTCAAGGTGGTAAATATACGGGACCCTTTAGCTGGGAGAGTCGACCTTTTGATATCGCAGAATACAAGAGACTCCAGACCATCCCAGATGAGTTTGAGCTTGTTGGTGGAAGATCGAAGAGTATCCACCAAATAGGAAATTCTGTTCCGTCACAGTTTGCGAGAATGCTAGCCATCTCCGTAATCAATCAAATCTTTGATGTTAAGTCTCCCTTTAAGATGAGATATCTCTCTCCGGAATCGAAATTGGGTTTTAGACAGAGAAAACGTTCACTTACAGGTGAATACAAACAGAAAGCTCAGGATCAAATTGAATCGAAAGGTATCGTAAATAGTATTGATAAAGATTTTGATGAACTGGGAAAAGTGACTATTTCTCTTGCGAAAAATTTTGGTATTCACTCTTCCGATGTTGAAATAAAAAAATCGGATCTACTTTGTACGAGTGAAATTCATTTTAGTTTGTCGAAGAAGAAGTGGACATTCTCCAACTCAAAGAATCAGCTAAAAAAGAAATCCTTCGGTTTAAGAGTAGTGCCCGTAGATGAAAATTCTTGGACACTACCAACCCAAGAGGTGCAGTTCGATATTGATCACTTGAACGAGTACAGCTTGACCCTGTTATGGAAGTTTTTTGAAAAGAAGATTTTGGAAGTTTCAGGTTATGCGGATCTAGTGCAGTTGTCTGGGTACTATCAATACAAACCGCAAATAAAAATCGTAACCAATGAACGCGATTCAAGTCCTACATCTAATTTAGAAAGAGTATTAAACAAGATACTTTCCGGTACTTTAGTTGCGAAAGAAATGAATATATCGGAACACGCATCAATCCTGAACCTAGATGAGCAGTCAACGAAAGAAATATTCGCTCAATTAAAACAGGCTGGTTACGAAATTCGAAATCACAATACAAATCCGCAGATAAAAAATGACTGCTACCTTATTCCTTACTCGTTTCCCACTCTAACTCCTAACAGTGTTCAGTTGCATAAAGCTTTGTAATATATGCACGAATTATATCTCAAAGTTTTTGTAGACAGGAGTGAACTCAAAGGTGCTGACGGGAAGGTCTATAAATTTGAGGAAGGAAAATCTTCGAGTGCTGCGAAGGAAAGATACCGAAAGATTGCTGAGGAACTGAGGTCAGGTTTTCTCGAAGAAAAAATTGAGAAAGTGAAGTCGGGCCTAGATTTATCCGAGCTAAAATTAAGCGACGCTCAAAAATCCAACATCGACCGACTTGTTCAGTCGATTACCAGCGAGGTTGGGAGAGCGATTGTGGGATTGGTGATTTTGCAATTGACAGTGAAAGCCATTGCACCAAAACAGAGCATACGTCTGCACAAGGGCGGTGATAGTAGTGGGCAATTCTCATGGAGTGAAGGAATTTCCATGCGAGTATTGGATAAAAATTTCATCACCCCTGTACTTCGACGGCACGATCTCCTCAAGCTGAATGCTGACGGGTTTATGATGACCCGAAGTCTTGCAGAAAATTATCCATATTCAATCGTATATAAAGCAAAACTGAGAGGAGCGAGAGATGAATGGTTGCAGATCGTTGAAGAACTTGAATCAGGTGAACTTATTGCGGATCACGCATTGATCTTTATCTTATCCTTACTAATCAACAAGGCCGGCGATTTTATCGATCTTCGAAAGAAAGCCACGGCAACCCTAGATGAATTCCTGCAAAAAAATAAAAAGATTGATCTTAAATCTGTCCTAGACCTTATTCTCCAACACATAAACGGTTCCGATCATGCCGCAAGACTGATGGAGATAGCCATGCATAGTTTACTTCAGGCATTTCGCGATCTTGATTTGCTTCAGGCCGAACTCGTACCTCTTTCTCAAATGCGTTCAGCGAATAAGAAGCATGGAAATATTGGTGACATTGAGCTAACCGTTCAAGGCGCGATTGTTGAATCATGGGATGCAAAGTACGGAAAAGAGTATTTGCGCGACGAGTTAGAAGAACTTTCAGACAAGTTACAGAATCAGCAGGAACCCGTTTCAGTGGCCGGATTTGTTACCACTGACTCTCCTGATTTCCAACGAGGTGTTAGCGAACGAATAAATGAACTAGAGGTTCTTCATGGCACTAAAATCTACGCGCTTAAAATAAACGATTGGGTAAAATTTGTCCTGGAGAAACACGGTCAATTGATAAAAGATCAGTCTCTGATTGCACGAGGTTGGATCACGGCTTATCTTGAATCGCTTGGCCAAATGAGACGCGACATTGCACCGATCGATGAGCCTTGTTTCGAGTGGCTCAAAACTTTAGAAACACTTCTCGATGAATCTTTGTAGATACTAAACATCAGCTGGTATTGTACTCGGCCTCGTATGTCACAAGATCCAGATAAACTAATTGCACAACCTGGTGTTCTTCGACAGGCGTACTCTATGAGCTCCGGTGATGATTTTCATGCAAGATTTTTATTACAAATATGTCAGATCAGAGATTGTGTCGTCCCACTTGAGGAGAGACAAAAATACGATAAAAGCTACCACCCTATTCATCAAAATCTCACCGAGGCAAAATTTGTTAAGGAGCAATGTGAAACTTTGATTGCTAAACACACTGAGACAATCAAGTCTGGCTTAGATGGGAAATATCATGGTCACCAAATCGATATTATTAACCCGATTGATGACCAACTGAACATTTTTTTCAAAGATTTCTTTATTCGCGGGGCAATAGCCTGTAACTCGCTCATCTCGCATACAAGGTATTTGGGCTACAACGTCGGTTTCTTATTTGCTGAAAATGAAAAGAAATATAGACAGGGACTCATAAACTTTCCTTTAAAGCAGGACGATGATCGCTTCAAAATTCTTTCTCAGATGATTTCCGGCCACAAGTCGGCCTGGTATGTACAATTCCGTGATCTGAGAGATGCGATTGAGCATCAAGGTTGGGCTTTGCCCGCCATACATTATCGGTTGAATGAAGAGGGTAAGGTTGAGATCATACTTCCTTCTTTTGGAACCCAGACACTGTTGGAGATATTGATGATTTGTTGGGAGAACCTCACAAATTTTTGTGAGGAAATTCTTGTGTATGTCATGAGTTTGCAACTAAAGGATGATCAAATGATGGTTCAAATTAAACCTGAACACCGGGAGCCGATACTCCCAGTCAGATACGCTGTTCGTCACCGAGACTTTCCTGAAGCTAAGTATTCTTGTGGTTAAGGACGATTTCAGTAATCAATTCACCAAATTTAACACTGCGAGGATCGGCAGGGCAATCGTACTTCATTCAACAAGGGAAATTGTATGGCCAAGAAAAATAGAAATCTAAAAAATTACAAATTTTCAACGAAGGATTCTAGGAAAATACTGAGGTTATTTTTAGGAGAGGTCGACCAAATTTTTAAAGAATACTCGGATCGTCTAAATCCAATCCGACCAAGCAGATTTGAGCAAACTCCATCATCATTCTATGACTTAAAAAGAGAGGTACGAGTGCTTGTAAGAGCCGCTTATTGGCAACTTTACGCCCACTTTCACCACGAATTCATATTGAGTCCAGAAACAGCCAAAGACACTCTTCCGAAAGAACTTAAAGAACAAAAGGCTATCGGTCACCCACTGTTGTATGGGAAAATACATCACGATCTATACAAGTATGAAAATAGACTCCGTGATCTTTTTAATCATTTTATTGATGTCGCGGACAAGAAATTTGGAGTCACGACTGAGATGCATAACGAGATCGTTGGGTTACGAAACGACGTAACAGAATCGGTTCGTATTATTTACAAGGAGATATTTGTTCTTGCTCAACATAATATAAAAATCAGAAGTGATGAAACCAGCGATTTTTTATTGATCAAGGGTAAAAATTCAGCGAAGAAGCCCTGCGTTATTTGTGGCGAAGATCGCGTCCATAATTTCTGCCATATTATCCCTCGTGAGGAAGGTGGTGCCTATAAAACAGGCAACCTACTTAACCTCTGTCCGACACATCATGCACTTTTTGATAGGCACCGGTTGAGTAGGACTGAGTGGAATAAAATTGATCTTACGAAAAAATCCTTTGACTCGCGTGAATATGCTCGCGGGGTCATTCTTCCTGAAATGAAGAAATTTTGGAGAAGAGTTAAATAGTTGTCTGGTTTACAGCCGAAATTATCAATAAACCAATTCTGAAACTCTATAATTCAGATACTCATAGATTTTTAGGTGTGCGTCCATGGCGCTCATTCCTATCCCTCGGGTCATTGGAAATATGAGTGATAATACGATCAATAAACCAAATCTGACCCCGTGAGGACTGGCAGGACTAAATGCCCCTCATACCTAGAAATCGCGGTTCTAACATCGTCCACGACGCGGAGCCATGAGAAGGCGTGTGAGGTGACCCACATGCCTTGTCAAAAAGTCGTCATTGAAAAATGGCGATTTTTTGTTTGCGGTTCGAGCAAAAAGCGACTCTTGGTATCGCACCTAAAAATTAAGATCACCCG
>SXGU01035803.1_pt1 | contig 10797 bp, 9 predicted proteins | sample 3174531 | NCBI WGS metagenome assembly SXGU01 (sample SAMN11356863, study PRJNA531348) | freshwater metagenome | isolation source: freshwater sample F1-140 | place: China: Fuxian Lake, Yuxi | collected 2017-12-25 | reverse complement strand
GCCGACCCGGACGCCTACTTGCAACAAGGCCTGGCGGTCCGTGACCGTTGGCTGGACAACCCCCTAGTACATTTCTGTCTCGCCCCCCACGCCCCGTATTCGGTAAGCGACCGCAGTTTCGAAAAAGTCGCCACCTACAGCGCCCAACTCGATCTGCCTATCCATATTCATCTGCACGAGAGCCACGACGAAATCAATCAGAGCCTAGAACGCTACCACCAACGCCCCTTGGCGCGACTGCACCGGCTGGGTTTGGTTGGGCCGCAGCTCGTTGCCGTTCATGCCGTCCATCTGAACGCAGACGAACAGCGTCTGCTGGCACAACATGGTGCCGCCATTGCCCACTGCCCCCATTCCAATCTCAAACTCGCCAGCGGCATCGCTCCTCTTGCCGCCCTGCTGACGCACGGCCTCACGGTCGGCCTGGGTACCGATAGCGCGGCCAGTAATAACCGGCTGGATCTCTGGGAAGAGATGCGCCTCGCTGCCCTCCTGGCAAAAGGAACCTCCGGCCAGGCCGAAGCGGTTCCCGCTCATCAGGCCTTGGCCATGGCCACGATCCACGGGGCCCGAGCCCTGGGGCTGGATGACCGGATCGGTTCCCTGACCATTGGTAAGGCGGCCGATCTGGTTGCCGTGGACCTGTCCGGCCCCGAGACCCAGCCCTGTTTTGATCCCGTCGCCCAACTCATTTATAGCGCCGGTCGGGCGCAAGTCAGCGCGGTCTGGATCGCCGGGCGAGCCGTTGTCCGAGAGCACCGTGCAGTAACACTCGATCGCGATACCCTTCTCGCCCGCACCCATTACTGGCGGGAACGCCTCCAGGGCCATTAATTGCGGCGTCAATAACACTGATAACCCGGCGGGTGGGCTCGGGTAAAATAGCACCATTCGGGTTGCAACCGACCCCCATCTTCGAACCCATCTTGCCAATCCAGTTCTAACCTTAATCAGGAATTCCTCATGAGCCATATCCAGATCCCCGCCAACGGTAGCCGGATCACCGTCAACGCCGACAACAGCATCAATGTGCCGGTTCGCCCGATTATTCCCTTCATCGAGGGCGACGGCACCGGCGTGGACATCACCCCGGTCATGCGTCAGGTCTTGGACGCGGCCGTGGCCAAGGCCTACGGCGGTGCACGCCAGATCGAATGGATGGAAATCTATGCCGGTGAAAAAGCCGTCAAGATCTACGGCAATGACACCTGGATGCCGGACGAGACCGTGCAAGCGGCCCGTGATTTTGTGGTGTCCATCAAGGGCCCCCTGACCACCCCGACCTCTGGCGGCATCCGCTCCCTCAATGTGGCCCTGCGCCAAATGCTGGACCTGTATGTCTGCCTGCGCCCAGTGCGCTATTTCACCGGTGTGCCCTCGCCCGTGAAGGCGCCGGAAAAGGTGGACATGGTGATCTTCCGCGAGAATACCGAGGACATCTACGCGGGCGTCGAGTGGGAAGCCAATTCCGATGCGGTGAAGAAAGTCGTCGCTTTCTTGCAAGCCGAGATGGGCGTCAACAAGATTCGCTTTCCAGAAACCTCCGCCATCGGCATCAAACCGGTCTCCATTGAGGGTTCTGAACGACTAATCCGCAAGGCCATCCAGTACGCCATCGATAACAATCGCCGCTCCGTCACCCTGGTGCACAAGGGCAACATCATGAAGTTCACCGAGGGTGGCTTCAAAAAATGGGGCTATGAACTGGCCGCACGCGAATTCGGCGCCAAACCGATCGGCGCAGGTCCGTGGCTGGAGCTCCCGAACGGCATCATCATTAAAGATGTGATTGCTGACGCTTTCTTGCAGCAGATTCTGTTGCGCCCGGAAGAATACGATGTCATCGCCACCCTGAACCTCAACGGCGATTACATTTCCGACGCGCTGGCCGCCGAGGTCGGCGGTATTGGCATTGCCCCCGGCGCCAATCTGTCCGATACCGTGGCCATGTTCGAGGCTACCCACGGTACCGCACCGAAGTATGCCGGTCAGGATTATGTAAACCCCGGCTCGATCATCTTGTCCGGCGAAATGATGCTGCGCCATATGGGTTGGGTTGAGGCGGCCGACCTCATCATCAAGGGCACCGAAGGCGCAATTCAGGCCAAACAAGTGACTTACGACTTCGCCCGTCTGATGGACGGCGCAACGCAGGTGTCGTGCTCGGCCTTCGGCGCGGCAATTATTCGGGCGATGTAATACCTGTTCCGGACTCTGGCGGAGCCACATCCGGCGCGTCCGGACACAACAGGGCCATCAACTCAACGGCAATGGGACCCAGCACTTCCTGCTGGTGTTCCAGCCCGACCCACAAGCGCGAGACATCATCCGTTCCTGGACGCCGGTTCTCACTCGGCGCTGTTTGACTCCCGGATGGTGCCTGTGTCCTGCCATCCATAGCAGACCCCTCACGAAGACCTTTAATGCCTGTAGCACATTGATCTATAGCACACGAGGAGAGAAATGCGCTCTGCACACCAGAAATGAAGATGACACAAAAGCAGGGCGCAGAAAAACGGCGACCATCGCTGGTCGCCGTAAAAGTGTTCCGTAGAAGTTACAGCGGAACGATATTTGCCGCTTGCTTGCCCTTCGGGCCTTCAGCGACATCAAAGCTCACACGCTGACCTTCCTTCAGGGACTTGAAGCCCTTTGCGTTAATCGCGGAAAAATGCGCGAACAGATCTTCTCCGCCGCCATCGGGTGTGACAAAGCCAAACCCTTTTGCGTCATTGAACCATTTAACGATGCCAGTAGCCATGAAATAAACTCCAAAAATAAACAAACAGCGTTTGGAGGACAAGCCACACAGAGCGCATCGCGTACCGGCCAACAACCTGCCGCAGGTGATCTACGCAACTCGAACAGAACCAAACGATGGCTTTTTACATCTCTACAATAAACTCGTCAACGGTCTTGCAAAAAATAATCGCGGTCCCAGAATAGGAACATGCGCATTCAACACCAAGACTCCCCTACCGCCACGGCGCAGGAACTGAAAACTGCACTGCCACCCTTGTTTCGCGTCAAACTGATCAATGACGATTTCACGCCCATGGATTTCGTCATTACAGTTCTACAGCGATTTTTTGCAATGAACCGCGAAGAGGCTACCCGCACCATGCTCAAGGTTCATCATGAAGGTTCTGCCATTGCCGGCATCTATCCGCGCGACATAGCGGAGACCCGCTCCCGTCAGGTTGCAGAGTACGCCTTAACCCATCAACATCCGCTGCAATGCGTTATCGAGATCGATCGCTAAAGGATTCCCCATGATTGCCCAAGAACTGGAAATCAGCCTGCACCTCGCCTTCATGGAGGCGCGCCAGAAACGCCATGAATTCATTACCTTAGAGCACCTCCTACTGGCTCTGCTCGACAACCCGTCGGCGGCCGATGTGTTGCGGGCCTGCAATGCCAACTTAAAGGTTTTGCGCGAACAACTGGAGGGCTTCGTGCAGTCCCACACCCCCAGCGTGGAGGGAGAAGGCGAACTCGACACGCAACCCACCCTAGGGTTCCAGCGTGTGATCCAGCGCGCCATCCTGCATGCCCAGTCTTCCGGACGAACCGAGGTCAATGGTGCCAATGTCTTGGCGGCCATCTTTAGCGAAAAAGATTCGCATGCCGTTCATTTTCTCGGCCAGCAAGGCATCTCCCGCCTCGACATTGTTAACTTCATCGCCCATGGCATCGCCAAACAACCCCAGGAGCAGACCGCCAAGCCATCCGAAGCGGCCACTACTGCCGAGACTGAAAATAGCAAGGAATCTGCCCTGCAGGCCTATACCGGCAATCTTAACGAGGCCGCGCGTAACGGGCGGATCGACCCGTTGATTGGCCGCGACCCTGAATTGGAGCGGGTGATTCAAACCCTCTGTCGTCGGCGCAAGAACAACCCCTTGCTGGTTGGCGAGGCGGGTGTCGGCAAGACGGCCATTGCCGAGGGTCTCGCCCACCGCATCGTGGCTCAGGAAACCCCAGAAATCTTGGCCCAAACCACGGTATATGCCCTCGATATCGGCGCCCTACTCGCCGGTACTAAATATCGCGGCGACTTCGAGCAACGCCTGAAGGCGGTCTTGAAGGAACTGCAGGCCGACCCGCACGCCATCCTGTTCATGGACGAGATCCACACCCTGATCGGGGCGGGTAGCGCTTCGGGCTCCACGCTGGACGCCTCCAATCTACTCAAGCCGGCGCTCGCCTCGGGTCAGTTGCGCTGCGTTGGGGCCACCACCTACCAAGAATACCGCGGTGTGTTCGAGAAGGATCACGCCCTCTCGCGCCGCTTCCAAAAGATTGATGTCCCGGAACCCAGCATCGAGGAGACCATCGCCATCCTGCGCGGCCTCAAGAGTCGCTTTGAGGCCCATCACGGCGTGCGTTACACCCAGGCGGCCTTGACCACCGCCGCCGAACTTTCGGCCCGCCACATCAACGACCGCCCCCTGCCGGACAAGGCTATTGATGTCATCGACGAAGCTGGCGCCGCGCAGCGTATCCTGCCCCGCTCAAAGCAAAAGAAGGTGATCAGTCCGAAAGAGATCGAGGACATCATCGCCCGCATCGCCCGCATTCCGGCCAAGACCGTGGCCAGCGACGAGCGTACGGCGTTGCGCACCCTAAATCGCGACCTCAAATCCGTTATCTTCGGTCAGGACGGTGCTATCGAAACCCTCGCCAATGCCATCAAAATGGCCCGCTCAGGCCTTGGCAACCCGCAAAAACCCATCGGGGCTTTTCTCTTTTCCGGCCCCACTGGGGTTGGCAAGACCGAGGTCGCCCGGCAATTGGCCTACACGATGGGCATCGAACTCATCCGCTTCGACATGAGAGAAGACATGGAGCGCCATGCCGTCTCGCGTCTGATCGGGGCCCCACCCGGTTATGTCGGTTTTGAACAAGGCGGCCTCCTTACCGAGGCCATCACCAAACATCCTTACGCGGTGCTTCTGCTCGACGAGATTGAAAAGGCGCATCCGGACATTTTTAATATCCTGCTGCAGGTCATGGACCACGGCACCCTGACTGATAACAACGGACGGCGGGCCGATTTCCGCAATGTCATCGTCATAATGACGACCAATGCCGGCTCCGAAGCCCTGCAAAAGACCACCATCGGTTTCGCCCACGACAAGGCGCCCGGCGACGAAATGGGCGAGATCAAACGCCTATTCACGCCCGAGTTCCGCAATCGACTCGATGCCATTTGCTCGTTCGCAGCCCTCAATGCAGAAACCATCCTCAAGGTAGTCGATAAGTTTCTCATGCAGCTGGAGGCCCAACTCCAGGCCAAAAAGGTCGAAGCGCATTTCACCGATGCCCTCCGCGCCCACCTCGCTCTGCATGGCTTCGATCCCAGTATGGGGGCGCGGCCGATGACACGACTCATCCAGGACACGATTCGCAAGGCCTTGGCTGACGAACTTCTGTTTGGAGCTCTCGCCACGGGCGGCGAGGTCACCATCGATATCGACGCCGCAGGACAAGTAAAACTGGACATAGCCCAACGCACGGCGCTCGAGGCACTGTAACCCGACCGACGCGCTGCGATAAAGCCCCAGAACAATGGGGTGGCATTGCAATAGGCTTCGCTTGTGCGCCCGTTTCGGATAGAATGCGCGACTTTTACAGCTCCAAAAATTCTGGGAAATCAATGCTATGAAGACAGCACAAGAACTGCGTGCCGGCAATGTGATCATGGTCGGCAAAGACCCCTTGGTCGTGCAAAAGGCCGAATTTTCAAAATCGGGCCGCAACGCCTCCGTCGTCAAGATGAAATTCAAGAACCTGCTCACCGGCGCCGGCAGCGAGGCCGTCTATCGTGCTGATGACAAGTTCGAACTCGTCCTGCTCGACAAAAAGGAATGTACCTATTCCTATTTTGCCGACCCAATGTATGTCTTCATGGATGCCGATTACAACCAATATGAGGTTGAGGCCGAATACATGAGCGATGCCCTGCCCTTCCTCGATGACGGGATGCCAGTCGAGGTTGTTTTCTACGAAGGCAAAGCCCTGTCAATCGCCATGCCCAATTATGTTGTGCGCGAAATTGAGTACACCGAACCAGCCGTCAAGGGCGACACCTCCGGCAAGGTCATGAAACCGGCGCGCATTTTGCCGACCAGCCACATCCTCCAAGTTCCGGCCTTTGTCGAAATTGGTGACAAAATCGAAATCGACACCGCCACCGGCGAATACCGTAGCCGCGTCAAGTAATCAGTTCCCGAGCGGAACCGCTAGTCAAAAAGGCCGCGCTTGCGGCCTTTTTGTTGGGCAATACTTTTCTGATTACCGTTATTTGTTAATCGCGAAATCGCTCAAGGCACGCCCCTGCGCCAAGGCCTCAACCACCCAAGCCGGCTTACGACCCTTGCCCGTCCAGCCTTTGCCGCCAGCCGGGTTAGCGTAGCGAATCTCACCCTTCACGCCCGCCGTAGCCGATTTCGGACGACCACGCCCGCCACCGAGATCAGCGACCGTAAGGCCATGTTGCTTCATCATGTCGCGAATTTGGGAAATCACGCCCGACAATTCAGAACGACGCTGCGCCTCTGCATCTCTTTTAATTTGCGCCTTTTCTGCACGCCGAGCTGCCGCAGCCTCTTTTTTTAATTGCTTGATCTGCGCCATAATTTCCTGATGCGTCGCCATATTGAATCCCCTTTAAACAAATAAAAATATAACGGCGCAAATATAATCAACTTATTACGCAATTGCAAACATCTCAAAATAGGCTCATTGCGATGACAGAAATAGATTAGTAAAAACAAAAAACCCGTAGCGCGAATGCGTTACGGGTTTTTGTTAAATGCAGGATGAATAATCTGGCGGAGAAGGCGGGATTCGAACCCGCGGTGGGCTATTCACCCACACACGCTTTCCAGGCGTGCGACTTAAACCACTCATCCACCTCTCCGGAAGGTTGCAGAGCATACAGGGAAGTGCCTTCCCGGGCAAGCAAAAAGGCCCATCTGCCGCGCAGAAACACACCCGCTGTGACAGGCCCGATCATGGATTGCGGATACAATCCGGCCCATATGCTACGCACCCTTGCCAAAAGCGCTCTCTTGATGGCCGCCCTTGTGTTTCTGGGCTTGGCCGTGCGCCATTTGGGCCTCGACAGCCTCAATGAACAATGGATCGACACAACCGTGCGCGGACAAGGCCTGCGTGGTGAAATCATCTTCATCGTCATGGGCATGCTGGCCATGGCCGTGGGCCTGCCGCGCCAGGTCTTTGCCTTTCTGGGCGGGTATGCCTTCGGCTTTGTCAGCGGCACTGCGCTGGCCCTGCTGGCGACCGTCCTGGGCTGCATTGCCAGTTTTTATTACGCCCGCGTTTTGGCCCGTGATCTGATGAAGCGCCGCTTTGCGCAGCGTATCGCCCAAGTGGATGTCTTTCTTGGCCGCAGCCCGTTCAACATGGCGCTGGTGATCCGCCTCCTCCCCGTCGGCAGCAATTTGCTGACCAATCTCATCGCCGGGCTCAGCCACACCGCCGCCCTGCCTTTCTTTGCCGGATCGGCCTTGGGTTTTCTGCCCCAGACCCTGATCTTTGCCCTCGCCGGGAGTGGCGTGAATGTGGACCCCAGCCTGCGCCTGAGCATAGCCGCAGCCTTGTTTATTGTCTCCGCCATCATCGGCGCCCACCTGTATCGCCAACACCGGCAGGCCGCACAATTTGAAAGCGCGCTCGCCCAGAACGATCCGGATCAACCCCATGCCTGATCGCCTGCATCAAGACCTGCGCTGGCTTGGTCTAGCCCTCGTTGCCCTCACCGTTTGGCGCTTGGCGGCTGCCTTCCATGCCCAACCTGAGCTATTTTTTGACGAAGCGCAATATTGGGACTGGTCCACCACCCCGGCCTGGGGTTATTACTCAAAACCCCCCATGCTGGCCTGGCTTATTGCCCTTAGCACGGCCCTTTTGGGGGACAGCGAATTCGCCGTGCGTGCTCCCTCGCTTGTACTTTATCCGCTGGGCGCGATCCTGCTTTATTTCACCACTCGCCGACTGCTGGTTTGGCAACCCCGCCTTAACGCGCCCGCCGCACCGCTGTGGGCGGCCTTGCTCTATGCGACCCTGCCGGTCGTTGGCCTCGGCAGTTGGCTGATCACCACCGACGCAGCCCTGCTCTTTTTCTGGAGCGCGTCACTCTGGGCCTTAGTGCGGGCTAGCGACCTGAATCGTTGGCGCGACTGGCTACTTCTCGGCTTGCTGGTTGGCCTAGGCCTGCTATCAAAATACACCATGGCGGCGTTTGGGGTGGCTGCCCTGGGCTGGTTGTTAAGCGAATCGCAGCGGCGCAGTCACCTGACCTCAGCCAAGCCCTTCGTCGCTCTGGCGATTGCCCTCCTCTTGTTCGCACCCAACCTGCTTTGGAATGTTCAACACCAATTTGCCAGTTTTCAGCACACCGCCGAAATTTCACAACTTGATCGCGGCTTACTCCACCCAGACAAACTGCTGGAATTTTTCGGCGCCCAATTTGCAGTTTTTGGCCCGCTCTTGTTCGCCATCCTGATCGGCCTAGTTCTGCGTCCAAGCCGTTGGCGTGAACAGCCGGCGCTCCGCTTTCTGGTTTGGTTTGTTGCCCTGCCGCTGACGGGTTTCTTGGCTCTGGCCCTGCTCTCGCGCGCCTTCGCCAACTGGGCGGCCTTCGCCTATGTCGCAGCAACGCCGCTCGTCGTCATCGCTGTCTTGCAAGCCAATCGCCGCCATCTGTTGATACTCGCCCTAGGCCTCAACCTGGCCCTGGGCGGCTTGATTTATCATTATCACGACTTAACGCGCTGGGCCGGCGTGGAACTCACCCGCAAGACCAATCCCTATCACCGCATCACCGGCTGGCGCAGCTTCGGCACCGCCGTGAAAGAGCAGCTCGCCGCCCACCCCAAAGCCCGTCTCTTATGCACCGACCGGGATGTCATTACCGAACTCCTGTACTACGCCCGACCCCGCTCGCGACCGGCCTATTTCTGGAACCTGTCCGGCCAGGTTCGGAGTCACTACGCCCTTATGAACGACCTGGCTACAGCGCCCGATGGCCCCTTTCTGCTCGTAGGCGGACCGAGCGATCCAGCCTTTCTACGCCAGCACTTCACTTCGGTTACCCCCCTGCCGGAGATCGTTATTCCGATCCACCGCGACCTCACCCGCCGCTACAGCGTTTTTCTGGTTGCGGGCTACCGATCGGCCAGCGGCATCCGCACCAGCAAATAACCCCGTTCGCGGAAAATGACCTCCGCACCCGGCAAGTCAGCCAGACGGCTCGCGCGCGTCAGGGCCACCTCACCGGGCTGCGGCGCACGCCGGGCAACCGCCCGGCCGGCATAGGTCTGAAAGCTTGGCGTGTTGACCCCGTACAGGGTCAAAGGGGCCGACATCCCGGCGGCAATCTTCCCGGCCTGACGAATCGGGTCCTGCAACAAGCCACCGATCGCCGGCAACAAGACCAGCGCAAAGGCCAGCGCCGCCGTTACCCCTTGCCAGTAGATGATCCGTTGCGTATTGCGTCGGCGCAGCAGCCAGAGCAGATTAAGCAAAGTCAAAACCGCAAACACCGCGATATAGGTCGTATCAAAATGGGCGCCCAGATCGGCGGCCAACAAACGGTCGTCCGGACGCAGACCTGGCACCGCGGCCGCCAACAACCAAGGCAGGGCCACCAAGAAACCAAACCCCAGCAGCGCCGGCACAAAGGCCGCAAACCGATGCAGATGGCTTTGGCCAATCAGGACCAGAATCAGGCCGCCGTAACCGTAATAAACATAGTGCGGCAACTTGGTGCCAGAGAAACTGAAGAAGACCAGCACAAACAGAAACCAGAGCAGTCCAAAGCGCTGCAGCGGATCGACCCAGACCCGGCGCAGACGCATCAATGCCGCCAATAACCAACCGGTATGCGGCAAAAGCGAGAGCGGCACAACCCAGAGGTAATAGAAATACTGGCCGCGGTGCCCTTCCATAGCCGAGTCGTAGCGTTGCAGGTTGTGCTTGAGGAAGAAACCCTCGAAGAAAACCATCCCTTCGCGCAGATACTGGACGATGAACCAGGGCGAGGCCAAGACCACAAAGAGCAGGACCGGTCCCAACGAGCGGATATCGGTACCGATGCCCCAGCGCCAGAACTGGCGCCATTCGCCCCGGCTCGCACACCAAAAAAAGACGGCCGCCGCCGGCACCACCACCGCAACCGGCCCCTTGGTCAAAAAGCCCAAGGCCATGGCGGCAAAGCCTACATAACGCCAGACCATGCGGCCCTCGGCCAACCATAACCACGCCGCATAGCCCGCGCCCGCCAGCCACAGATTGAGCAAGGCATCCGCCGTCGCCGCCCGCAAAATAACGCTAATTCCCGCCGCCGTGGCCACCAGCAAGGCCGCCAGCAAGGCTCGCCCGGGATCTGCCACCCGTGCAACAAACAGCCAGGTGATCGCAATCCAGGCGCTGCCTGCCAGCGCCGAAGGCAGGCGAAAGGCCCACTCGGTCGAACCGAAGGCCCAGATCGAAACGGCCTGCAGCCAATAGATCAGGATAGGTTTGTCGGTGCGCGGTTCGCCCAACAGATAAGTTGACCAGAAGTCGCCGCGCAGAAACATCTCCGTCGTCGCCGCCGTGAAAGCTCCCTCATCGAGATCAAAGAGCGGCGCTCCGCCCAACCCGATAATGGGCAGCAGCAGCAACAATCCCAGAGGCCAGTGTCGGATCACGGCCGGCTTAAGTTGGGGATGTCTCAGTCGGCGCCTCACGCAGCAGATACTGCGACCGGGTCGGTTCGTGCCAGAT
>SXGU01055812.1_pt1 | contig 10798 bp, 10 predicted proteins | sample 3174531 | NCBI WGS metagenome assembly SXGU01 (sample SAMN11356863, study PRJNA531348) | freshwater metagenome | isolation source: freshwater sample F1-140 | place: China: Fuxian Lake, Yuxi | collected 2017-12-25 | reverse complement strand
GCCGCAGGCCTCCACGCATTTGTAGCAGAGGATACACTTCCCGTAGTCGCGGATGTAGAGATCGTTGTCGACCTTGGCCGGCTGGGCCACGGTAGCACGGAACCCGGGGTCCGGCGGCTGATGGTGGCCCGGCATCAGATGATCCCGATGGCCGGTGGGGGCCGGTGGCGCCGGTGGGCCGTAGCGCTCCGGATCAGCCGCGTATTCGGCCAGCCACTCCCCAACATCCGGCGTGGTGCTGAGATCCACCGACGACGCCAGGAACTCGAGTACCATCTTCCGGCTATGCTTGACCCGGTCCGAGTCGGTCTTCACCACCATGCCCGCTTCCACGGGCCGAGAGCAACTGGGCACCAAGACCCGGGACCCCTCGACCTCGACCACACAGACCCGGCAGACGTTGACCGGCCGGAGGGTCTCCAAATAGCAGAGCGTCGGGATGGTCCGACCCAATCGCTTCGAGGCCTCCAAGATCGTGGTGCCTTCAGGCGCCACCACCTTTTCGCCGTCGATCGTAAGTTCGACCGTGCGCCGGCGGGATTCGAGTTGCACCAACGCGCTCATCCGGTCCGTGCTCCCGCAAAGAGGTGAAGCCGTTTGACCGCGGACTCGACCGCGGCGTAGGCCGTTTGGCCCAGACCGCAAATCGAGGCGTCCTTCATGGCGAGCCCGATTTCCTCCAGCAATGCCAACTCGGTCGGGAGGCCGCCCCGGGCCCGCCCGGCCTTGAGGCGGTGAAGCGCTTCCTCCTGGCGCACTGTCCCGACCCGGCATGGCACACACTGGCCGCATGACTCGTCGCGGAAGAATGAGGCGATCCTGAGCACGACGTCCAGCATGTCCACCCGATCGTCGAACGCCATGATCACGCCGGAGCCTAACGTGGCGCCGGCGGCCCGGACGCCCTCGAACGTGAGCGGTATGTCGAGCTCGTCGGGCCGGACGAAGACGCCGGCCGCACCGCCCAGCAGTACGGCTTGGAGCGGCCGTCCTCCCGCCACCCCGCCGGCCAGGGTGAGCAGATCCCGGAGGCTCGCGCCGAACGGGACCTCGTAGACGCCGGGCCGCTCGACACACCCGGAAAGGCAAAACAACCGCGGGCCGGTCGACCCCTCGGTCCCGATGGCGGCGTAGGCACTCCCGCCGATCCGGAGGATCTCGAGGACGTTGACCAGCGTCTCGACGTTGTTGACCAGGGTCGGTTTGCCGAACAGCCCGGACTGGAACGGAAACGGCGGCTTATTGCGGGGCTCGCCCCGGAGCCCCTCGATCGAGTTGAAAATCGCGGTCTCCTCGCCGCAGATGTAGGCGCCCGCCCCTTCGCGGATTTCGATCTCGAACCGGAATCCCCGCCCCATCACGTTCGGACCGAGGAGGCCGTGACGGCGGGCCGCCTCGATGGCCTGACTCAATCGGGTCCGGGCCTCGGGATACTCACCGCGAAGGTAGATGTAGCCCTGGTCGCATCCGGTCGCGAACCCCGCGATGGTCATTGATTCGATCACCGCGAACGGGTCGCCCTCCATGACCGCCCGGTCCTTGAAGGTGCCCGGCTCGGATTCGTCCGCATTGCAGATGAGATAGTGCGGCCGGACCCCCTGCCCCGCCACGGCGGCCCACTTCCGCCCAGTCGGGAACGCCGCACCACCCCGACCGGCCAACTTGGCCTCGGTAACCTCGCGAGTCACCGCATCGGGCCCGATCTCGAAGGCCCGCCGGAGACTGAGGTACCCGCCATGAGCCCGGTAGTCATCCAAACTCGCCGGATCCACGACGCCGACCCGGCGGAGCAGCCGAAGGCCCGGGTCGCCAGCCTGGGGAATCCGGATCCGATCCCGACCGGCCGGCGCGGCGCCACCCTCCAGCACCGCGACCGCCTCGGCCGCCGTTACCGGCCCGAAAAGCCGCGCGGCCGGCTTCGGACCCGCCTCCGTCAGCAGCGCGGCCGGAGCGTGATCGCACAGGCCGAGGCACGGACTCCGCATCCAGGCGGTGGCCTCGGAAATGGTGTGGTGGGTGCCGTCGGGACCGTGGTAGGCCGGCCCGGCCGCCTGCTCGACCGTCCGGCAGAGCGCGTCCCCGCCCTTGCCGCGGCAGCCGATATCATCACAGAGGTGCAGTACGCGCGGCGGGCGGGGCACGGTCGACAACAGCCCATAGAAGGTGGCCACGCCGAAGATGTCGGCCGGAGGGACCGTTAGGCGCTCCGCGAGATAGTTGACGGCGCCCTCACTGATCCAGCCGATCCGGGACTGAACCGCGTGCAAGGCCGGGAGCAACCGGTGCCGCTCCGCCCGGGCCTCGTGGCCGCCCGAGGCGGTGTGGGCGTCGCGGGATCGGCGAGCGCCGCCGTCCCACCCGCCCGTGGGTGGGCCAAGATGGGTATCCACCGCATCCCGTTCATCCGGGGTGGCAATGGCCTTGAGAAGATGAAGGTCCACGGCGCTCCTAGGCGGTTATCGGTTCGAGGCGGACCGCGCATGCCTTGAACTCGGCCGTCCCGGACTTGGGATCGGTGGCATCGATTGTCAGGACGTTGGTCTTGACCTCGTCCTGGTAATGAAATGTCATGAACACCAGGCCCGCCCGAAGGCTCGTGTCGATCCGGGCCGGCGCCACCACCGCACCGCGCCGGGAAGTAACCCGGACCGGCGTTCCGTCCGCGACGCCGAGCCTCGCAGCGTCCTCCGGGGAGAGATCGACCGATTCCCCGCGCCTGAGCGGCGAGGCATACCCGGCCGTCTGCACCCCGGTGTTGTAGGAATCGAGCCGGCGGCCGGTGGTCAACTGGAACGGATACTCCGCGTCGGGCATCTCGACCGGCGGGTCATGCTCCACCACGGAAAACGGCGCCGCCGGTCCCTCGCGAGGTTCGTTCCAGAGCCGACTGTGAAGGTAGGTCTCACCCGGGTGGCTCTCGTCATAGCAAGGCCAGTGCAACCCGCCTTCCTGCTCGAGCCGCTCGTAGCTCATCCCCGCCAGCATCGGCGCCAACGACCGAACCTCGTTCCAGACCGCTTCGCCGGTCGGGTGGCCCCAGTCGTGACCGAGCCGCCGGGCGATCTCGCCGATGATCCACCGATCGTCCCGGGCGTTTCCGGGTGGCTCCAGGGCTTTCCGGACCCGCTGGACCCGCCGCTCGCTGTTGGTCACCGTCCCGTCGGACTCGCACCAACTCGACGAGGCCGGAAGAACCACGTGCGCAAACTCCGCCGTCTTGGTCAGAAAAATGTCCTGCACCACCAAGTGGTCGAGTCCGGCCAACAATCGCTCGGTTCGGTTCTGATCGGCTTCCGACTGAGCCGGGTTTTCGCCGATCGCGTAGACCGCCCGGAGTTCACCATGCTCCATGGCTTCGAACATCTGGGTCAGGTTCTTCCCGTAGGACGGCGCCATGTCGATGCCCCAGGCCCGGTCAAACTTGGCCTTGACCGCCGGGTCCTTCGTCCAGTCCTGAAAGCCCGCCAAGCGGTTGGGAATAGCTCCCATGTCGCCCCCGCCTTGGACGTTGTTCTGGCCCCGAAGGGGATTGACGCCCGACCCGTGTTTTCCGACATGGCCGGTGAGCAGGGCGAGATTGATGAGCGCCAGGACGTTGTCCACCGCGTTATGGTGCTCGGTAATACCCAACGTCCAGCAGATCACGGCCCGGTCGGCCTTGGCATACGCCACCGCCGCCCGCTGGATGACATCCGCCGGTACCCCGGTGACGTCTTCGGCGTAGGCCAGGGTGTACTTCTCGACGCACCGGCGGTAGGCCTCGAACTGTTCGGTCGCCCGGCGGATGAACGCCTCGTTGGCGAGTCCCTGGTGGATGATCTCCCGGGCCATGGCGTTGGCGAGCGCGATATCGGTGCCGACGTTGAGCCCGAGCCACGCGTCGGCCCATTGCGCCGAGGTCGTCCGTCGCGGGTCCACCACGAAGAGCCGGGCCCCTCGGCGAACCGCCTTCAGCACGTGATGAAAGAAGATCGGGTGGTTTTCGCGAGCGTTCGCGCCCCACAGGAAGACGACATCGGTGTCTTCCACTTCCCGGTAGGTATTGGTTCCCCCACCGGCACCGAACACCGTCGCCAGACCGACGACGCTAGGTGCGTGTCACGTTCGGTTGCAGCTGTCGATGTTATGGGTTCCGAAGACGACCCGGGTGAGCTTCGAGGCCAAGAAGTTCATTTCGTTACTGGCCTTCGAGCAGCTCATGGTCGCCAAGGCATCCCCGCCGTACAGCGCCTTGGTTCGTCGGAAGCCGTCCGCGGCCCGGTCGAGGGCCTCATCCCAAGTGGCGACCCGAAGAACGCCATGCTCCCGAACCATCGGTTCGGTGATCCGGCTCTGTGGCTTTCCCATCTCGCTGTCTCCGTGGTGGCGAGGCCGCCGACGGAAGCCGGCCTCCCGGGAAATATGCGGCGCCCGGGGGGAACGGCACAAGGATCTCCGGTCTCAACCGGCTTCGTCGTAGGAGGTCTTGATCCATCCGCGGAGCGCGGCATCTACTTCTCCCGTCGCACTGACCCGGGTGGTGTAGCGGCACATACTGGCCGGAGGCATCTCCTTGAGCCGGGGATTGGCGGGAAGCGACTTGGCCGCGAGCCCGACCTCGATCGCGGTCTTGGTCTTCGGACCGACCATCACGAACTGTTTCTTCCTCCGGTAGCTCACGTACCCCTTCTTCGGGGCCGCCTCAAAATCGCCCAACTTGGCCAGCACGTCGAGAATCTTCCCGTGAAAATCACGGAGATCCGGCTTGTCGGCGTAGATCTCATCCAACGCGTCGTCGGCCGATAGAGGCTTCGCCTCCGGGGTACTCTTGAGGTCCGGCTTGAGCACCAGGTGCACGACCATGTTGGCATGACCGTGGCCCAGGTCGAACTTCTCCATCAGCATCGATCGAAGCTCGCCATGCTTCGTGAGCCCGCTCTTGGCGATCACCTTCCTACTTACATATTTGGCCGTGTCAAGAGAAGGCCCGAGAACCGGTGCCGTCCTCGGGCCGGGCCGCCGGCTGGGGTTTCCCAGCCCGGGCGGAGCTCTACCGCCGGGCCCGAAGGTACCGGCCCGGCGCCTTCCCGGTGAGTTCGCCGTTCCGGAGTACGGCCTCTCCGTTCACGAAAACGTCCCGGACCCCCACCGGCATCTTGGACGGCTCGTCCCAGGTCGAGCGATCGATGATCGTCCGGGGATCGAAGATCACCAGGTCGGCGGCTTGGCCCTCCGCGATCCGGCCCCGGTCGCGAAGCCCGCTGAAATCAGCCGGCAGCGACGTCATCTTCCGAATGGCTTCCTCGAGGCTCAGCACCTTGGTTTCGCGAACGTAGTGACCAAGGACCCGCGGGAAGGTCCCGGTCGAGCGCGGATGCCCCATCTGATCCGACCTACCGTCGGCGTAGCCTCCGTCGCTCGCGATCATGTTCCACGGTTGGACCAGCAAGTCGCGGAGGTCCTTCTCCTTGATCGCGCCGAGGGTAATCCCAACCGGCTTGGCGCTGGCGATGATCAGGTCGGCGACGGCGTCGAAGCGGTCCTTCCGCTCGGCCGTCGCGATTTCCGAGAGATACTTCCCGACCAGCGCCGGCCGTTCCGGGCTCGTCGTCACTCGCATGGCGGTATAGCCGGTGGCCTTGAGCCAGGCAAAGCCGCCGTCGACGCCGTTCTCGCTGGCCTCCTTGAGCTTGGCCCGCGTGGCCGGGTCCTTGAGAGCCGTCTTGAGGTCGAAGCTTGCCTGACCCCGAAGCTCTTTCGGCAGCACGATGATCCCGGTCAATGTCGAGGTCGCGGCCCCGTCGTAGGGATACTGGTCGGACACCGCGTCGACTCCCCGAAGCCGCGCGGCATTCACCATCTTGATGACCTCCTGGATCTTGCCCTCGTTCTCGAGGCCAACCGCCTTCTCGTGACCGATCTTCGGGGCCACCCCCGCGCGCTCCCCGATTTCAATGCACTCTTGATCGGACCAGAGGAACCGCTTGACCGGGTCGCGAACATGCGAATCGTAGACGCCCCGATAGGGCGCGACGACCCGGGCCAACTCGACCACCTCTTCGGTCGTCGAAAACATCCCGGGCTCATACATCAGCCCGCTCGAAAGCCCGACGGCTCCGAGTTCCATCCCTTCTTTGACCAGGGCCTTCATCCGGTCCAATTCGTCGGCGGTTGGCGGCCGCTGCGCGTTGTTCATCACGGCCCGGCGAACCCCATTGTGCCCGACGTACATGGCCACGTTGGTGCCGGCCCCCTGCGTGGCGAGTGCCGCAACGACCCGTTTCATCATCTCCGGGGCGTAGCCGCCGTCCGGGCCGCCTAACACGGTAGTGACGCCCTGCCGGACGACACCCTCGTTCCAGCGCCGCTCGGGGCCGATGATCGCATCGACCGTGTGCGAGTGAACGTCGATGAACCCGGGCGCCACGACCAGACCCGCCGCCCGGACCCGCAACCTGGTTGCGCGGGTGGCCAACGCACCCGGCTTGGCCACGGTGGTGATCCACCCGTTCTGAACTCCGATGTCACCGAAGTAGCCCGGCTTACCCGACCCATCGACGATCCGGGCACCGGCAATGATGACGTCGAGCGAATCGGCCATCGAAGGAACCCGCTGAGCGGCCGCCGGCAAGGCCATGCCGGCCGCGGCGGCAACCTGGATCAGGATGCGAGACATCGTTGGAACTCCACTTGGTCAATGGCGGCCTCGGTGCACACGACCAGCACCACGCTGGCCGAACCCAAGGCAAGATGGTCTTTCAACTCACGGCCGGCCGGATCTTCCATGATGGCCAGCAAGCCGCCGGTCGTCGCGGCTCCGGAATTCCCCGCCTCGATGGGCTGCTCACCTGGGGCGGCCCGGTAGAGGAGCCGAACCGCCTCCTCGGCGTAGCGGTCGTCGATGGCGACGATGGCGTCCACGCCGCGCCGGATGTTGGGCCAGGACGGGAGCGACACCTCACCACAATTGAGGCACGCCATCGTCGTCTCCCGATTCCCGGTGGCCTCGATCGGCCTGCCGCCGGGGGCCAGGAGCGACTCGGTGAGACATGCCCCTTCCGCCGGTTCGACGCCAACGACCCTGGGCCCATCGGCTCGGCACCGGAAGTGATCGACCCCGGCGTGGAGAATGCCGCCGACCCCGCCCGGGATCAGCACGGTGTCTGGAGCGGGCCACCGATGCTCGGTCAGTTGCTCGTCGATTTCCTGATAGAGGGTGCGATAGCCTTCAACGACCAAGGGCGGGATCTCGAGATACCCTTCGTAGCCTACGTCGGAGATGATCTGCCAACCCCGTTCCCGGCTCACTCGGTCACATTCCCGGACCGCGTCCTCGTAACTACCGTCCACCAGGACGACCGTGGAGCCCTCACCCCGAATGTTCTCGATCCGGGCAGGCGCGGCATGGGCCGGCAGAAAGATCACGCACGGCACCTTCATGAGCCGCGCCGCCCATGCCACCGCCCGCCCATGGTTCCCTTCGCTTGCCGTAGACACGGTGTCGAACGAACCGGGCCGGAGTTGGAGCAAACGGTGGAGGGCCCACGATCCGCCCAGCCCCTTGAAGGCCTTGAGACCGAAACGAGTCCCCTCGTATTTGACGTAGAGATCGCCAATGCCGAGTCGGCGGGCCAAGGCGGTCCGCCGAATCAACGGTGTCGGTGCGTAACCGGGCAAGCTACGGTGGAACGCCCGGACTTCCGCCGGGACCGGCGCCGGCAGCGCGCCCCCCTCGCGGTACCGGTTCTGGACAAACCGGGTGGTCACCCCTCAGCCTTCGTGGCGGAGCCCGCCGATCTCGAGAACCGTGCCGATCCCGAGTTCGGCCGCCCGAGCCGCCACGTAGTGCGCCGAGGCCAGGTCCTCGATGGCCAACCCGAGTGACTTGAACATCGTGATGTCCGACTGACGAAGGCGGCCCGGCGCCTTACCCTCGAGCACCTCGCCGACCTCGCCGAGGAGATGTTCGTCTCCGAACCGCCCCTCCGACTTCGGGATCAAGAAATCGCCGCTTTCGTTCAGCAAGGATTCGCGCCGGTCGGCATAGAGCCTCGCCGCGGCCACGGTATCGCTATCGAGTTCCCTTGCCCCCGGAAGAGAGGCGCCCACGACGTTGAGATGGGCGCCGTTGGCCACCCACCGCCGCTCCACGATCGGCTGCCGGGCCGAGGTCACGGTACAAATCAGGTCGGCTCCGCGGAGGGCGGCCTCCACCGACTCAACAGCTTCGACCGCTACCCTATGGCGGCCCGCCGTCTCCTTGATGAACGCGGCCACATTGGCGGCGCTTCGGCTGTAAACCCGAACCCGGCGGAGGGTCCGTACCGCGGCCATCGCATCGAGGTGAGTCACTGCCTGGACGCCGCTGCCGAGGATCGCGAGGTCGCCGGCGTCGGGATTCGCCAAGGCCCGGGTGGCAACGCCGGACACCGCCGCGGTCCGGATGGCCGTGATCGAACTGGCGTCGAGGATGGCCACCAACGCGCCGTGGGTGGCTTCGAACAACAGGACGACCCCCTGGTGAGAATCGTACTGGGTGCCCTCGTTCCCGGGGAACACCGTTAGGGCTTTGAGACCGATGGCGTCCGGCGGATTGAGATAGGCCGGCATCGAGCCGAAGACGCCACGACCATCGGGAAGCCGGAGCATGGTTCGAAGCGGCAGGATCGCACCGCCCCGCGTCAAGGTCCGGAGGGCCTGGTCCATGAGGTCGACACACGCCGGCATGGCCAGTAACTGATTGACTTGTGCTTGGGAGATGATTCGTACGGGCATGACGACAACAGTCGATCAAGTACCCGCTCCAGTCAAGGGGACTGGATTTACTTGGCGATGACCGGCGCGTTCCCGGTTCGCCACCAGCGGACCTTCGGCTGGTTGACGAAGTGAATTTCCGGCCGCGGCACGTCGCGGTAGGCGAGGGCGAGGGTAATCGGGTTGCCGTCTTGGACGTAGTCAACCGTCAGGAAGAGCGTATCGGCCACTTGCCGCGCCTTGACCCGCTTCACGTCGTGGACCGAGAACTGATCGGTCTTGGTCCCGTTCTGGAAGGCCACGGCCTTCTGGTTGAGCCAAAAATTCCGCCCGGCGTACTTGCCGTCGTTCGTGGTCCAGGTCCCAACGATGCTCGAAGGAATCGGGACGCTCGAGAGCCAGTTGTCCCAGACCAGGTAACCGAGCGCCGCCACCGCCACCGGCGCCAAGGCCATCGTGATTTGCCGGACCGGAATCCGGAACCGGACTTTCTTGGAGTCTTCAGCCCGGGCCTCGGCGGCTTCCTTCTTCCGATCTCGTTTCGGCAACCGAAACACGGTGCCGACACCCACCAGGTAGTCCCTGAGTTTGACCGGCGTGGCCAAGTTGCCGTCGGCAATCCCAGTGACGTAGCCTGGCCCTGAATCGCTATCGGTCTTGTTCGGCTCGACGGAGGTCATTGGTTAGAACCTGGTGGCGCGGCCAATGAAGCCGCCGTCGTTGCCCAGCAAGACATCGTCCTGGCTGGGTCCGGCGACAATGGAGGTCGTACTGGCCCCATCGGGACCCACGCTAAACACATCGAAGTCGGTATTGAGGTCGACACCGAAGACGTCGGTTCGGGGAATCCCGCCGGTCGAAAACAGGACATACACGTAGGGGCGGCCCCACGGATCGAGCAGGCCCGCCCGGTCGATGTCCGCCAAGCCGGGCGGCAGGGCATGGCCGGCCGAGGCCGTCTGGTAGCCAAAGACGTCCTGAGTCAGCGCCCGGATGTCACCCGTTGCCTTGGCGATTCGGGCCTGTTCCACGGTATAGGAGGTCCGAACCATCGCCATCCCAGCCAGGGTGCCCAACACCACGGTTACCGTCATCAGCTCGATGAGGGTAAAACCGAGGGAAGCAGCCTGCCGGGCGGAGAGTCGGCGACCCCGAGTGGCTGGGGGCGGAGCAGCTGGAGATTCCATGGCGCATCCCTGGTATGCAATCTACGAGCCTGAACCGGAAAGCCCATATTTCACAACGAGTTAACAAAACCCGACTCGGTAGGAACGCCGCATTCCGCTACGCACGAAGCTGCCCGTCGGATGCAACAAGATGCACCCACTAGTGCAGGATTTCCACTCAAGGAGTCTACTCCATCCCGAGCGTCTTCATCGCGGCGGCCACCCCGGCTTTGATCCGGTTCGCCGACGCCATTGCCTCAGCCAAGTTGCCCGCCTTGAATGCGTCGCTTGCGGTCGTCCAAGCCGTGGCCCAGGTCCCAACCTCCGCCTTGAGGGTCGCGAATTTCGCGGCGTCGATGGCGGCCGGCAACCGCTTCATGGCGCCTAACTCGGCCACTTTCGCCGTGACCGTCTCGAGTTGCTTCGGAAGCTCGGCGGAGATCGAGGTGAACGCCGCGTTGAGCTGATCGCGACGAGTGGCGAGGTTGGCCTCGAGGTCACGGGTCATCGTGGCGGCCTGGCGGGCACCCATCATCGCGCCCGAGTAGTCACCCGTGGCAACCCGGGCTTTCATCGCCGCCAGGGAATCGGTCAACGCCTTGAGTTCCGTTGGCGCGACCTTCTCCGCATCGGCCTGAATCGCGGCCACCGCCCCTTCGGCCTTCGCGATCGCCGACTCGGCCGAGCGCTGGGCACATCCGGTGGTCGAAAGAGCGAGCGCCACAAGTCCAACGGTCAGTACTCGATGCATAGAATCCCCCGGCGGTAGGTGAGACCAAGTGGCCTCCGCAGAGAAGGTCGCCCTCGGACCCGGGTTCCGCAACGGCTGGAAAGCCTCAGGACGCCGGGTTAGCTTCAGGCCGCACGGGGCGGTAGCTCAGTTGGGAGAGCACCTGCTT
>SXGU01396215.1_pt1 | contig 10799 bp, 7 predicted proteins | sample 3174531 | NCBI WGS metagenome assembly SXGU01 (sample SAMN11356863, study PRJNA531348) | freshwater metagenome | isolation source: freshwater sample F1-140 | place: China: Fuxian Lake, Yuxi | collected 2017-12-25 | reverse complement strand
CTTGACCATAATAAAATTAAATCCCCATACAGCGGCAACAGCTACTGCTAGCAAAAGATTCCAGGGTGATAAGGGAGGAAATGAAGATACATTATTTTTTTTCATATTGAACCTTGCGAGCAACAATACATTCCCCCTTTATGTTTAGTCAGGAGGAAAGGGGCTAGTTCTGAGTCTTCGACATTTCTATCTGTGACTTTATTAAAAGACCATAATCAAGTCAATTCGTCATTAAATAATACTATCATAATTCATATCCTTTAGTCGAACGGTTAAAGAACTATTTAATTACCCCTTGATGATGCATTGGAAAAACGATAAACATTGCCTTAACCAACTGACTTCTAAATGGTTTTAACCGCCTATGCACAGAGTTACCCACAGAAATTGTGGATAACCTTTTTAGACAATCAATCCATGCGATCACGATAATCCATATTCATCAAGGGTTGGTTCAATGGAATACTCAATGGATGATAAATAAGAACGGATTAGTTAAAAAAATATCCACAATCTATTGACGTGGGGTGTACAATCCAACTCTCCTTATCGCTATTTATACCCATAACCAGCGATAAATTTACCGGGCTTGTGTTACTATCAGCTCTCCAGCCCCATTCCCTATGAATTTAACAACAAGCAGAGAAAGCCTATGGGAGCCAGATAGTAAAATCAAAAACGATAACGTTATTTTTGCGAAGTAAGCTAAGGATCTGACCACTGATGATTAATTATACGGCCACCTACACGGATCTATATCAACTGACAATGGCTCAAGTTTACTTTCTAAAAGGGCAAAAAAATCAGAGTGCTATTTTTGATTATTTTTTTCGAAAATTACCCTTTGGAGGAGGATATGCTGTTTTCGCTGGATTGGATGATCTGATTGCAGCACTGGAAAATTTTCGTTTCGATGAGCAGGATATACACTTTTTGAAAAATCAGGGGTTTCACCCAGAGTTTCTTATTTATTTAAAAAAATTTCAATTTAATGGAACTATTTATGCCTGCAATGAGGGCGAGCTTGTATTCCCGATGTGCCCAGTATTAATTGTAGAAGCGAATATGATTGAGGCACAACTCATCGAAACGATACTTTTAAATATATTAAATTTTCAAACACTCATAGCCACTAAGGCGCGTCGTATACGACACGTAGCAGGTAACCGTAAATTAATTGATTTTGGTTTGCGCAGAGCCCAAGGCCCGGGTGGTTATTACGCCAGCCGAGCAGCTATTATCGGTGGGTTTGATGCCACAAGTAACGTGCGAGCGGGGCGCGATTATCATATTCCTGTATCCGGTACGATGGCTCACTCTTTCGTACAAAGCTACGATAATGAATTACTGGCGTTTCGAGATTTTGCTCAAACTAGTCCTGATCATTGCGTATTGCTTGTAGATACTTACAATACATTAAAAAGTGGCGTGCCTAATGCGATTACAGTCGGGAAAGAAATGGAAGCTCGTGGGCAGCGATTGCAGGGGATAAGGCTAGACAGTGGTGATTTAGCCTATTTATCTAAAAGGGCGCGACATATGTTAAATGAAGCTGGCTTGGATTATGTGAGTATTACCGTATCGAACCAACTTGATGAGTATGTCGTTAAAAGCCTGTTGGAGCAAGAGGCGCCTATAGATGCATTTGGTGTAGGTACAAGCCTCGTGATTGGACGGCCAGATGCCGCATTAGATGGGGTCTATAAGCTTGCTTTTGCTCATAATAAACCACGCATCAAACTGTCAGAAACCACAACGAAAATAACTCTCCCTTATAAAAAACAAGTGTACAGGGTTATGGATGATAACGGTGTTTTTTTGGGCGCTGATGTTATAGCGCTAGCTGATGCGGACAATTTGGATATCATGCATCATCCTTTTGAGGCTGCAAAATCGTTTGTCATTAAAAATGATAACACTGAACCGCTATTACATAACATTATGGAAAAGGGTAGACGCTTATCCACCTCCAAAACATTGATAGAAATAGCACAATACACTCAGCAGCGATTGCAGCAGCTGCCCGCTGAATACAAACGATTCAACGATCCCCATCTGTATAAAGTGGGGTTGAGCACTCTACTAAAAAGGAAACGTGATCAGATGATCGAAGAACACAAAAGGACAATCGAATGAAGACGTTAATTATCCTCGATATTCAAAATGACTTTATGCCCAATGGATCATTAGCAGTACCCCATAGTGATCTTATTATTCCGACTATCAACAATATACTCGATAAATTTGACCTGGTTGTAGCGACACAAGATTGGCATCCGGAAAATCATAACAGTTTTGCAGCAAACCATATTAACAAAAAGCCATTTGAAAAAATTAACCTACACGGACAAGAACAAACATTGTGGCCAAACCATTGTATACAGGGATCAGTGGGCGCTGAATTTCCACCGAATCTTGAAATAAGACCTATAGCTGCTATTTTCAGAAAAGGGATGGATAAAGAATGTGATAGTTACAGTGGGTTTTATGATAACAACCATAAAAACTGCACTGGTCTCGCGGCTTATCTCCGCGAAAAGGGGGCTAATGACCTCTATTTTTGTGGTTTGTGCGCCGATATTTGTGTTTATTACACTATCAACGATGCACTGAATGAAGGTTTTAAATGTTGGCTTATCGAAGATGCTACTCGCCCTCTAGATGAGGTGGAATTCCAAAGAGTCAAAAATGAACTGTTGAGTAAAAGCGTTAGCACCATACAAAGCACGGAGATTTGAGGTGATCCCAGCCTGGTCGCTTCTAGGGAGGCTAAGGTGTAGAACGAGTATGAAAAAATCTATTGCTCACCTTTTACTTTATACCGCCTTTAGTGTTCTAATAGTGCCAACATGGGCCGAGACTGCAGAAACATCTTCAATTTCTTTACCTTACCCTGCAAGGACGGGTTCACTGGTTGCTAATTCCAACCCATTTGACATCGAAGCAGGCCCACTTGGAAAAGTTTATATCACCGGCGCCTTAAGCGGGCTTGGCCTGTGGCAAAATAATCCTTTGGCGGGGAACCCCAATTCACTGATAGATTTAGATAATGGCCAGCTGTTTATTCAAAAAAGCAAGGGGTTGTTACAGTTTTATGTTCAGGCTGGCGGCTACTCTTTACCATCTCTTGGCACGCCTTATCTGCGCATAGACGATACAACTCATAATTTTTTCGGCCCCATTCCAGTCGCGTTTATCAAACTGACTCCTAATGATAATTTTTCGGTAATGGCGGGTAAATTACCCACTCTCATCGGCAGCGAAAATACCTTTACTTTCCAAAACGTTAATATTGAGCGCGGATTGCTATGGAATCAGACTAATGCTGTGAATCGCGGTGTGCAAATGAACTACCAACAGGGAGCTTTCAATGGCTCGATTGCTTTAAGCGATGGCTTTTATTCTGGGCGACTTCATTGGCTGACAGGGCTCCTGACTTATGCTATTAACTCAAAAAATAGCCTGAGCGTAGTTGCTGCTGGCAATATCAAACATGACACCGAGTTCAGTCTAGTGACTCCGTTGGCGCAGAATAACAGTCAGATTTATGATTTAATTTATTCTTATACCTCTGGTCGGTTAACGGTTAACCCCTCATTGCAAGTTACCCACGTTCCTAAAGATATTAATATCGGGCTACTGGACACGGCATCAACCTACGGTGTTGCCTTAGCGATGAAATTTGCTTGCAATACCTATTGGAGCATCACGGGTCGCGCTGAGTATATTGACACAGCAGGTGGAACCAATGTGGCCTATGGCCCTGGCAGCAGCGCCTGGTCGCTAACGCTAACACCAACCTACCAGCGAGGCATTTTTTTTGTGCGCGGTGAGGCCTCTCTTGTCGAGGCAGATAATATTACTGCGGGCTCGGCCTTTGGTCAGGATGGTACGAACCGTTCGCAATGGCGGTTGCTTGTGGAAACAGGTGTGTTGTTCTAGAGGAGTTGCATTATTAAGTTTAATAAAAACCCACTTTACAAAAGGTCTGATTATCAAAATAATCAGACTTATCTGGCTTATCGGACTGGTGTTCATACAAATTCTCATGTAATCCCCCGCTCGCAGGAGCATTCACACAGATGTGGGCCATGTCTTTCATTGCTGCTAGGATTGGCCCTGTTATGAACCCCTTATGCAAGACAGCAAATTCCGCGCTCTGGGTCTAAAATTGATAACCAAACCTAAGCGTATAAACACTGCTGGTTCCGGTTAGTTGACTAATTTTATATGGATTATCACGTGCAGCTTGATTTGGATTGGGGCCAATAGTAATAAATTGTATGTGGGGTGTAACGCTGAATGACTTGGTCATATTATATGAGAAGCCAAATTCGATCGTTGATATCAGTGATTCAACGACAGGATGGTTCGTAGTTAAAAATAGGCCTCTCCCAGACAGTAGGCTCCTGCTATAACCCCCATACAGTTGTGTGTGGATGGCAAAATTATCATTGACTCGCATCGAGAATTGGCCACCAAGAAATGCACCATAATTAACTGAGTTTAATTCATTACCCAAAGAGTCAGCATAATGTGCATACGTATTAGTCAAGCGCTGAAATCGAACAAACGGCCTAAAACTAACATTTGGGTTGATGTAAACATTGTAGCCTAAAATGCCAACGCCACCATAGCCAAGCTGGTTTCGCTCACTAGAAATAGGGATTTTTTGTGGAGCGAGCGGTGGTTCTGGTGGGATTTGAGAAATGTAGTCATAGATACTATAGGCACGTAACTCATAATAAACATGGTTTCGGAGTAGCTGATTTAGAAACACATAAACATCGGCATAATGTTGCCGCTCTTCAATGGCCGCACCACATTGGGTGATGTTTCTTGCTATGGTGTGTTGAGTTCCAAAATAGTTATTGCCAATTTGCCCCGTCGTTTTTTTTTGATTTTGTTCAGGCAGTAACTGATTCAGCCCATTGGTTTTCTTAGTAAGATAGCCCTTGTCAACCTCTTCTGTTGTATCAGCAGCCAGCCCTACCCCACCGATAGAGAACATCGACAGAGCAAAAATTAAACAACACTTTTTCAGGCTATATTGCTTCTCATAACAACAAGTTAGCATAGGCTGCATTCCACAGGCACAATGAGAAATAGGAAATCAAACAATAGATCCATATCAACTTCCATGATGCTCATCATAGTCTCCAAATTCATGGCTGAAACATTGTATTCGATAAACACCATCAGGTACAGCGAGATTCAGTGATGCAACGGGGCAATCGCGTTAACCCAAGAAATATCTTGTTGTAATAACCCACAATAGATCACATAAAGAAAGGGCAAGAGATCAAAAGGAAATAAGCGATTTAATGGCAAGATAGGTTCTTTTTAACCAAGAACCTATAGCAATGAATCTTTCAAAAAACTTTCTAAGCCATTTTAGTTGTGTGATTGATCCGCGCAAGGAGACCCATAATGCTTGCTTGTTTTTCATAATTAGCGCAGGAATCACTTTGGCTTAGCCTCACTTTTATTAATCATCTCCCATTCATCTGTTTGTGTCTCTGGAGTTAGGGACGCTTTCATTTCATCCAAATGGGATTTATATTGGCTTGGGAGAATCAATGTAGTATTTGGATCTGTTTCAATCTCTGGTAAATTTTCCCAGCCCTCTTCATCAAATACAGCCTCTTGTCTTTCAGCCTGCTCAGTATGATCGAATTCATCCATATCAAAATCCAAATCTGGAGCATTTGCGAGTTGCTTTGCTTGATCTCTTTGATAAGCCTCATAATCAGATAAAGAAACTTGGTTTAATAAAAATTCTTCTTCTTTTCTGAATTTTTCAATTTGTTCACGTGTAAGTGGTTCTGCTGGATCAAGCCAAAATTTATCTTGAGTTTCTATGCGTGTATCAGCAATTATAAAATCATTATATAGCTTCGTTTGGAGTAAATTTAATACATGCCCAAGATCTGCTTTGTTTGTTAGTATGACACCAACGTTGGGATCCATAACATATAGTTCGTCTCCTTTTCCAGTAGGACAGACAGCAATGGTGTGACCATACGCACTGCCTTTACCTTGATCATCTATTAAATCAAAATTTAACCGCAAGTAAGCTTTCGGATCAACAGCTAATAAATCAACAATATTTTTAGCTACTGTTTTAGGAGTAAACATTTCAAAGCTTACTTTCTCATCTCTAGAACTTATAGGTGTTGCAGCAGTCAGTAATTGTTGTTTTCCCTCAGGTAAACTACGAGTAAAAAGCTTATCTTTTATAGTATGTTCTGAAGAAAGAAAATTCAATTGTTGTCTTGCACCAAATGAGTTACCTTTTTGGCCTAATGTTGTTTGCCATATGGAGGAACTTTTTTTAGCTTTTTCTGCCGTACGCATCCACTCATGTTCAGAACCTTGACTTACTGCTCTGTGAAAATCTAAGCTTGTAAATGCACAACTACCAGCGCTCTTCCTCGGTAAAAAACCCGCTTCAACAATATCGCCAACTTGGCGATATTTTGCTAGCATTCGGGCTGAGCTACCCATAGTATCTATACTGGCGTATAAAGACCTTTGATTGATCATACAGACCTCATTTGTACTATAATGTGTAATTATAGTACAAATGAGATTTATTTTATTAGTAACGTCTCAGTTCGATAACATGAATTATGAGGCAACACTCTTCGTGTATGGAGTTAACTAAGATGCCATTTTTTTCACCGATCCAAGAAGATATTTATAGCAGCGCAAAGGGCTTTATAATGAAGCGCCTAGAGCAGATTCTTGAACAGTCAAAATCCACACACAGCAAAGACGCATTTTTCTTTATTCTGAATACAATGCTGACAGAGAATACTGGGGTAGTAACAAAAATAATCGATACTTTTTATATGGATAAATACCCGTTAATCACGAGGTTCTTATCGGATTTGAATGGTTGGATAAAATCTGAAAACACTAATACTAGTTTTATAAAATCAATCACTGATCCAAGGTTTATAACAGAAAATAATAACAACTCGGAATATATTGAACGATTGAAGCAAGAGTTTGCCAGGAAAATAGCCGAAGATGTAAAGCATTGGTTTGAAGAGAAATCACCAAACGATTTTAATAGCGTAAAATATTCCTTATTGCGTAAAAAATATTGCCTTGACAGTCATTGCGATCAACGGAAAATTATCACAAAATAATCATTTTGACGATTACATCACATATCAAAAATCAACCGATAAATCGCCTTTGACTTTAGGAAGCTATCATAGTGATTTGCTGAAATTTGCAGCATGGTTTGAATCAATAACGCAGACATGAAGTTGGCAAATATTACTCCAACAGATGCACGTCAATATAAACAACAACGCATTTCGCAACTTTTAGCGCGATTGCCCTGAGTGGTCAACAAGCTCTAATATAACATGCATTAAAAATAGACTTGATCTTATCTAACATAAAGGAGACTATTTTCAACCTTAGATCTAAAAAAGAGGTTTAGAGTGGAACATGAAGTAATGGAATATGATGTCATCATTGTGGGAGCTGGTCCTTCAGGATTATCTGCTGCCATTAAAATCAAACAATTAGCCGCCCTGCAAAATAAAACAATTCAAGTGTGTATCCTAGAAAAAGGCGCACAGGTTGGTGCTCATATCATGTCCGGTGCAGTGCTCGAACCTCGCAGCTTACAGGCCTTACTTCCAGATAATTGGCAGGATGCGCCCTTGGACTCCCCCGTCAGTTGCGATAAATTTTTTTATTTAACCCACAAGCACGGCTTTCGCCTCCCCACTCCCAAGCCTATGCGTAATGAAGGTAATTTTATCATTAGTTTAGGAGAGCTATGTCAATTTCTTGCCACACAGGCTGAAAATCTGGGCTGCGAGATTTATCCAGGGTTTGCAGCTACAGATATTTTATACAGCAAAGATAATCAAGTCATCGGTGTTGCAACAGGTGATGTAGGCATTGATAAAGAAGGTAAAAAAACGGCCAACTACCAACCAGGGATGTATTTACATGCGAAGCAAACTCTTTTTGCTGAAGGATGTCGCGGCCAACTTAGCCAGCGTTTAATGGATCATTTTAATTTGCGTCACAACGTGCAACCACAGACGTATGGTTTGGGGATGAAGGAAATATGGCAAATTCCGGCGAATCAACACCAGCCAGGACACGTTATACACACCGTGGGCTGGCCTCTCGACAACTCAACATACGGCGGCTCCTTCATTTATCATTTATCAAATCATCGGGTAGCCGTTGGTTTTGTTGTGGGTCTAGATTACCAAAATACCTGGCTTAATCCCTTTGCTGAATTTCAGCGCTTTAAAACCCATCCATTGGTACGTCATGTGTTAACAGGTGGTGAGAGGATTGCCTACGGTGCTCGTGCTCTCAACGAGGGTGGTTGGCAATCACTACCCAAACTAACATTCCCGGGCGGTGTACTCATCGGTGATGCAGCAGGATTTCTTAATGTACCAAAGATTAAGGGAATTCATACTGCCATGCAATCTGGCATGCTTGCCGCTGAAGCATGCTTTACTGCCCTTTCCGAGAGCCAATCCAGCCCATTTGAATTAAGCGCCTATACCGATAAGGTCAAAAAATCTTGGGTTGAAAATGAGCTGTATAAAGTGCGCAATATTCGCCCTGGCTTTCGTTATGGTTTATTTCTAGGCCTTGCTAATGCTGCCTTTGAAACGTATGTGTCTCATGGTAAGTCCCCATGGACTTTGGCTAATCATGCGGACCACGCTTTTTTGCAGCCTGAAAAAAAATCAATAAAAATAGACTATCCTAAACCAGATGGACTCCTCACCTTTGATCGCCTATCCTCTGTGTATTTATCAAACACATTTCATGAAGAAAATCAGCCTAGCCACTTAACTTTGCTCGATCAGACGCTCGCCATCAGCGTCAATTATCGGAAATACGCCTCCCCTGAAACGCGCTACTGCCCTGCCGCTGTCTATGAAGTAGTCGACGTAGCCACCGATCCGCGATTACAAATTAATGCGCAAAATTGCATTCATTGCAAAACCTGTGATATTAAAGACCCGCGGCAAAATATTATTTGGCAAGCGCCTGAAGGTGGTGGTGGCCCAAATTACAGTAGCATGTAGAAAAAAAATAATCTCGTTCTGGTTATAAAACAGGCTAATCATGCGAGAATTTTCTATATCTTGAACAACAATTGAGTCCAATCGTGCCAGGTTCTTTGATATGCATAAAACACATTTTGCATACATATCAATTGTCATTCGCACATGATGGCGGTAGACTTGGTGCCTGCCGTATTGCAGGTATTCCATCACCAAAGTCCCAGTGGCGCAGCTGGATAGCGCGGCCCCCTCCTAAGGGGCAGGTCGCAAGTTCGAATCTTGCCTGGGACGCCATATTTATCAATGAGTTATGAGTTTTGAATTAAAATTTTTGTAGTATTTTATTTTTCTGGTGCCTACGTGGGTGCCTAAAAATTAAAATTGCTTGAAACATTTAGGCTTCTGCATCAGCGAATAGACTTCGAGAAAAGAACACTAGAATTTTGTTAAGAAGCAGATTAATGCATAAACCATCTAGCATAGGCATCCTTGCCAAAAGCTAGAAATATTTCCCTTAGCACATCATCATTACTCTCTCACCAGTCTGTTGCCTAGCACTATTCTGCTGTGCTAGTTGTTCTAACATTTGTAGGTCTTGAGTCAGGTCGGTATATTCTCCCGCCTCAACCAATGCCAACAAATTAGGATTTGCATGCCCACTTGCTGAAGGATAGATAGCAGAAAAATTACGTTGCATCTCTTCTAATACTCGCGGTTGTAATTCAGACCATACAGCAGATAATCCTTCATTTTTCACCTGTTCTAAAGCATCAGCGTTCTCAGCTAAATATGCTTTCAGTACTTGACGAACAACGCAAGGTAGCTGCAAAGCAGCAGTAGCTGGTGTGATAAAATTCACTTCACAAAGTTTGTGAATTTTTGCCATACCCTCAATTATTTTGTTAAAAGCACCACCCGCACACGCTTGATGAGACCCTGACTGTCCGTTATCTACGCCTGATTCTGACAATGCATATTCCCGATCTACTTCATACAGTGCCGCATAAAAGCAAGCTTCTGCTGTTTCCTGGGTAACTCCTTCCCGCCATTGATTCAAATCATGTACTGCTGCCCAACTATATTGTAACAATGCTCTTGAAGACACACCTGAAGTTGCATCAGTATGTGCAGAATGAGCCAATTTATTTATTGCTGAATTTAAACTATCCAATATTTCTTCATCTGTACGTTGACCAACCAAATTCTTGTCATAATTTCTAACCCTTTGAGCTATTGAAATATCCAGCACTGCATTAAACGCTATAGCATTACTTCTATAACACTCCTGTAATCGAGTAGCCGATTTAGAAGTACTACTATGCACACTTGCCGTATGAGTACTTTGACGACCATTCAAGTCTTGGGCAATTCTTGCAACAGGCCTCGCCACTTCTCTTTGTAATTGGTCTAATCTAACAAAAGGCTGATTAACTACGCGCAAACCATCCAGATTTTCAATAATTCTGACATCAGTCCAAAAAGCTCGGTGTTCTAAAAGGAAATCAAAAATCTCTTGATTTCCTATAAGATTGCCATCCTCATTAACAACATGTGTTAAACGCTCCATTGCATATACTAGAGCTAAATTTTGTGGCTCTTCCAGTAGGCGTCGAATATTGTTTGGATTACGTATTCCCATTAGCTCAAGACGGTGTAATGCGACGTGTAAAGCAGCATAAGCTGTCTGTGTAGACAAAACCATGGCTGCGGCGCCTGCTACACCTGGTGGCG
>SXGU01268151.1_pt1 | contig 10799 bp, 10 predicted proteins | sample 3174531 | NCBI WGS metagenome assembly SXGU01 (sample SAMN11356863, study PRJNA531348) | freshwater metagenome | isolation source: freshwater sample F1-140 | place: China: Fuxian Lake, Yuxi | collected 2017-12-25 | reverse complement strand
GTCGAGATGCCGGAGGGGTCGTCGTCCGCCACGCCGGTGACGAGGCCCGGGCCGAGGCCGCGCCATCCATGCCGAGCGCGACGCCCGGTACGGACCAGCAGCGCCTCAAGGCGACTCGGCACATATGCGGGCATGCCGTCAGTCTAGACGCCAGGGCAGGTAGGGCCAGCGCCTCGACAACAGCCGGCGCATGACCGAGCGGGCGGCGTAGAATCGGTGTCCCCTCACCTGCGCCGCGGAGGTCCCTCGATGGCGGATGCCCCCTCGATCCATGGCACGGTCGCCCCCCGCTTCGAGGGGGTACGGGAGGCGTTCGCCCGGAACTTCGCGGAGGCGGACGAACTCGGCGCCTCCGTCCACGTGATGGTGGACGGCGAGACGGTCGTCGACCTCTGGGGCGGCATCGCCGACCGGGAGAGCGGACGGCCATGGGAGCGCGACACGCTGGTCAACGTGTGGTCGTCCACCAAGGGCGTGCTGGCGACGGCCACGCACATGCTCGTCGACCGTGGATTGATCGACATCGACGCACCGGTGGCGCGGTACTGGCCGGAGTTCGCGCAGCAGGGGAAAGGTGCGATCACCGTGCGCTGGCTGATGTCGCACCAGGCCGGCCTCCCCGCGGTGGACGGCGACGGTGAACTGCCGGCCCTCGCCTGCCAGGACTGGGAGACGATGACGAGCGCGCTCGCCGCCACAAAGCCGCAGTGGGAGCCGGGGACGAAGCACGGCTATCACACGGTCACCTTCGGCTGGCTCGTCGGGGAACTGATCCGTCGCGTCACGGGTGAGATGCCCGGCGACTTCATCCGCCGCGAGATCGCGGCGCCGCTCGACGCCCCGTTCTACCTCGGTGTGCCGGACGAGGCGCACGACCAGATCGCGACGCTGGAAAGCCAGCCGGTCGGCGGTTCCGCCGCATCCGGCTTCACTCCAAACCCGCAGTCGTTGACCGCGCGCTCGATCCTGCTGTCGACGCCGCCGCTCGCCGGGCACCCGAACAGCGCCGGCTGGCGGCGCGCGCAGATGCCAGGGATGAACGGTCACGCGAGCGCGCGCGGGATGGCACGGATCTACTCGGCCCTGTCGCTGGGGGGCAGCGCGCACGGCGTCACGCTGATGCGTCCCGAAACTCTCGACCGCGCGCGCACCATCCAGGCGGAAGGCCCAGACGCCGTGCTGATCGTGAAGACGCGACGCTCACTGGGCTATATGCACCCGGTGGCGGAGGCCGGCGACCGGCGCGGGCCGGACGCCTTCGGACACAACGGCGCGGGCGGCTCGATGGCGTTCGCCGACCGGACGCACCGGGTCGCCTTCGGTTACGTGATGAACCGCATGTGGCAGGGCGGGCTGATGACGCCCGACCCGCGTGCACAACGCCTCGCGGGCGCCGTCTACACCACGCTGGCCTAGCGTCTGCCCCCTTCCATCGGGCCTCCGTGGGGCCTCGGCACGCGTGCTAATCTCCGACACCCATCTCGGCATGGAGTGAAGAAGAGAACGTGACGTTGGCCTCGGTGGACGTGCAGGGCACCTGCGACCCGCGCTTCGCGCCGGTGCGCGCCGTCTTCGCGCGCAACTTCACCGAGTTTCCCGAAGTCGGCGCGGCGGTCGCGGTCGCGATCGACGGCAAACTGGTCGTCGACCTGTGGGCAGGGCATGCGGACGCCGCGCGGACGCGCCCCTGGCAACGCGACACGATCGTCAACGTCTACTCCACGACGAAGGGGCTGGTGGCGCTGGCGGCGCACATGCTCTCCGACCGCGGCAAGCTCGACTTCGACGTCCCGGTCGCGCGGTACTGGCCGGAGTTCGCACAGGCCGGCAAAGAGCGGCTCCCCGTCCGTTACCTCCTCACCCACCAGGCTGGCCTGCCTGACATCGACGGCGAATTGCCCGCGGGCGCCGCGCTCGACTGGCAGGCGATGACGGCGGCGCTCGCCGCGGAACGGCCGCGCTGGGAGCCGGGGTCGAAGCAGGGATACCACACGTCCACCTTCGGCTGGCTCGTGGGCGAGGTGATCCGTCGCGTCTCCGGCAAGACTCCCGGCCAGTTCATCCGCCAGGAGATCGCGCGTCCGCTCGGCGTCTCGTTCTACCTCGGCTTCAACCCGGTCGGCCGCCACGTCGCGGAGATCCTGCAGGACAACCGGCAGGGCGTCGCCAGTCGGGGCGCGAACGCGCTGCGCGGGGTGGCCTCCGCGATGCGAGGGGTGGGCCCCAACAGCCGCGAGTATCGCCTGGCCGAGTTGCCCGCCAGCAACGGCCACACCGACGCGCGATCCCTCGCCACGGTCTACGGCGCGCTGGCGCGCGGGGGCGAGTGGGGGAAGACGCGCCTGCTCTCCCCGTGGGCGATCGAGCGTGCCGCAACGGAACAGGCGAACGGCATCGACGAGACGCTGAAGGTGCCGACGCATCGCACGCTCGGTTTCATGCTGCGGTTCTCGGAGTTCGACGACGCGCGCCCGATCACGTCTTTCGGGCACGCCGGCTCCGGCGGCTCGCAGGGGTTCGCCGACCCGGCGCACCGTCTGGGCTTCGGCTACGTGATGAACCAGATGCTCTCCCCCCTGCCCGGGGAGACGCGCCCGCCGACCGGCGGGATGGACCCGCGCGGCCAGCATCTGGTGCGCGCGCTCTACAGCTGCCTGTAGCTATGCACACCCGCCGTATCCGGCCCGACGACGGCCCGCTCCTCCGTTCGATCCGCCTCCGCGCCCTCGAAGGCGCACCGGACGCCTTCGGGACCACGCTGGCCGAGGCGCTCGCCTACCCGGAGGACGCGTGGGACCACCGCGCCACCGAGTGCGCGGCGAGCGAAACGACCGCGCTCTTCTTCGTGGAGGACGAGGGTGGAGCCGTCGGAATGGCTGGCGGATCCTTCGAGGACGACGACCCGGCGCCGGCGCTCATCTCGATGTGGGTGGAGGCGCCGGCGCGCGGGCACGGCGGGGGACATCGATGGTGAGGTCGGGCAGCACGAGGCGTCCGCCGCGCGTGACCCGCAGGTCTCTGACCACGACCGCCGGTGACTCGTCCAGTGGTGTCTCCGCTCCGGAACCCCGGCCTCGGACTAGCGCGGCCGGCCCGGGTCGGAGCGGTAGTCCTGGTACGGGCCATCGCGCCATGCGAGGGCCTCCTTCAGGCCACCCGAGCGCATCTTGTCCGCCCACTGGTAGGCCTGGCTGGTGAAGCCACCCGCCGCGTCGAGGTCGGTGCTCGAATGCACCGAGGAGTAGATCCCCATGTTCTCGTGGAAGCGGTTCATGTGGACCTTCAGCATCGCCAGATGGTCGGCCGGGAGGATCGCGATGCGCTCGGCCATCGCGAGCACCTCGTCGTCCAGGCGGTCGATGGGGACGGCGCGGTTGATGAGGCCGATCTCCGCCGCCTCCACAGCGCTGATGTTGTCGCCGGTGTAGAAGAGCTCTTTCGCCTTCCGCATCGGGATCAGCAGCGGGAGGATCATCGAGGTTCTCGTCCCGGCGAAGCGGAGGCCCGGGTGGCCGAACTTTGCGTCGTCCGCCGCCACGACGAGGTCGGCCATCATCGAGAGTTCGCAGCCGCCGGCGATCGCGTAGCCGTGGACCTGCGCGATGGTGACTTTCTGGATGTTCCAGAAGTACATGTGGATGTTGGTGATCCGCTGCATCCCGCCGCGGACGCCCTGCCAGAGACGGCGACCCTGCTCGTCCGTCGTGCGGAACTGCCGCACCACGGCGTCGGCGCCGGTCTGCTGCGGCGGCGTGAGGTCATACCCGGCGCTGAACGTGCGCCCCGCGCCACGCACCACGATGACGCGCGCGCTGTTGTCCGTCTCGAGGCGTTCGAGGGCGTCACGGAACTCGAAGAGGAGTTCCTGCGACAGGGCGTTCATCTTCTCCGGACGGTTGAGCGTGATCCGGGCGATCCGGCCGTCCGTGCCAATGCGGTCGACCAGCAGGTTCTCGTACTCCGTGTCAGCCATCGCTGGCCTCCCTCTCGTGTCTTCACAGGCGCGCGCGGAGTATAAGGAGCGGACGGCGCCGGGCGTCAGGGCTGAACCTCACGGGACCTCGGCGTCGGGTTTGATCTGCTTGGACGGCCCTGCGACCTCCTCGCCGGGTGCGCCGCTGGCCTACACTGGCGGCATGACGAACGACCCTGCCTCCGACGCCATCGAGGCCCGGCGCGAGCCGGTGTCGATTGTGGTGGTCTCAGACTTCATCTGACCGTGGTGCTACGTCGGCCTCGTGGAGGTCGAGCGGGCGTATCGCGAGTGGGACGTGGCGCTGGAGTGGGCGCCGTTCTTCCTCGACCCCTCCATCCCACCTGAAGGTCGCACCCGCACGCCCACGACGACGGCGGACACCCCACCGTCCGCGATGGAACTGCGCGCCGAGACCCTCGGCATCAAGTTCGCCCGTGGTCGCACCTTCCAGCCGCACACGCACCGCGCGCTGGAGGCCGGCGAGTGGGTGTCGGAGCACGGCAACGCGGAGCAGGTGCTGGAGTACCACCGCCGGCTCTTCCGCGCGCATTTCACCGACCACGAGAGCCTGATGGACCTCGACGTCCTGGCACGAGAGGCGACGGCGACGGGCCTCGACGGCGCGGCGCTCCGCGCCGACCTGGAGTCCGGGGCGCTGGTTGAGGCGGTGGACGAGGGGATCGCCCAGGCGAACGCGATCGGCGTGACGGCGATCCCGACGTTCATCTTCGATGGCAAGTACGCCGTCGTCGGCGCGCACGAGTATCCGACGTTTGAGCGAGTGCTTGAACAGCTGGGGGCACGCCGCCGCGAGACGCCGCTGCCGCAGCCCCCGGAGCCTTCGAGGGGCTAAGACGGGAGCCTTAAACCCGGCGTGGCAACTCGACGACCGCGGCCGCCTGCACCGGCTTCTCGCCGCGCTCGTTCTCGAATGTGACATCCAGGCTTACGAGCCCCGGCCCGCCCGGCTCGAAGTCATCGCCGCCTACGTCCGTCACCACCGCGACGCACCGCAGTTGATCATCGTGCATCACCGGACGGCGGAACGAGATGTCCATACTCACGATGCGACCCTGCGACCCCATCCAGTCGGTCACGACGCGCGTGAGCATCGCCCCCGACATGACGCCGGGGACGATCGGCCTGGGGAACCCCTGCGCCTTCGCGACCTCGGGGTCGACGAACCGGCCGTTCATCGCGTTCGACTGGCGTCCGTTGTGGCCGTTGTTGAGGAACGAGACGACGTGCGCCGTCGTGGGTTGCTGTGACTCGAAGAACTCGTCGCCGAGCGTGACATCCTCGAAAAACCGCTGGGTACCGGCTCCACCTGACTCAGTCATTCGAGCCCCCCGCCTGTAACTCACGCTGGACAAACGAGTTCTGTAGGAGCGCGACGGTTTCGCCGTGCTGGTTCTCGAAGCGAGCCTGCCGCACGACAAAGACCCTGCGGCCGGAGCGCCCGGTCTTTTCGTAGACCTCCTTGACGGAGACCCACGCCTCCAGCACGTCGCCCGGCCGTACCGGGAGGAAGTACTCCTGCCGTGACCCGGCGTGGAATCCGAGGTTGCCGAACTTCAGCTTGGGGTCAGGCGGCTGCGCCAGTTGCGCCGTCTGGAGCAGTCCCGGCGGGGCGATGATCCCGCCATACAGCCCCTTCGACGCGAACTCGTGGTCGAGGTAAAGCGGGTTCGTCTCCTCGAGCGCCTCGCAGTACTCGCGGATCGAGTTCGCCGTGACCTCCAGCCGCCCGCCGGGGACCTCCCGCCCGACCACCGAGCGGTCGAACTCGAGGGCGTCCCCGCCGAGGCTGCCCTGGCCGCTGGTGTGGGGGAGCATCGCCGTCAGCTCTTCGAGGCCAGGACGGACGGGAATCTCGGCGCCCTCGGGGGTCTCCTCCAGCCGCAGCGGGACGAAGCGCCCCGCCGGATCGCGCAGCACCGCGACGAGGTCGTCGATGGTGCGGATGGCGTGGTCGAAGCGCGTGAGGCAGCGCGCGAGTCCGGAGACGAAGTGTCCGTCGCTCGCGCCGATCTCGCGGATGTTGTGCGTCCGCGCGAGGTCGTGCGCGCGCGCGTTCTCGTAGTCGTTGCTGCCGCCGTTCAGCGTCTCCAGCACGCGCACCGGCGTCAGGTCCACCTGGCGCTCGTTGTAGTGCTCGACGGCGCCGATGCGCGGGCGGCCAGCGTGGGCCCCCACCGCGACGCCGCCCGTCTCCCAGGCCACGCGGAATACCTCGGCGTATGGCAGCGAGACATCCGTCAGGTCGAATCGCTTGAGGAATTCGGGCGTCACGCCGTAGACGAGCACGTGCCCGATCTCGGTCTCCAACTCGACGCCGCGCAGCACCACCGCGTTGTATTTAGCGGCGAGTTCGGAGTAGTCGCGACTCGGGTCGAACCGCCGGTGCTCGGTCAGGACGAACCCGTCCACGCGGAAGCCGAGCTTGCGGCGGGATTCCACCCAGCGGAGGTAGCCCTCGACCGTCGCCCCGGCGTCGTCGGACCCCTCAGAGGAGTGGACGTGGAGATCGAGAAATGTCTGGGCAGTGTCCGGCACGGGGGGCCTCCCTTCACGCCTGCCCGCGATGTCGGGCGGCGGCCCGATTCTGTCGCTGGGAGGCTCCCTCGTCAATCTCAATACCGTACGCCGTCCAAGGGCTGCCGTGGATCGCAGGACAAGCGGATACTGTCGCACGTGGCAATCGATCGCACGGACCCGACCGCCGACTCCGCCCTGGGCGATCGCGCCTTCGAGGCGGCGCTGTTGGACTGGATCCGGCGACAAGGGATCGAGGAGCCGCGACGCCTCGTCCGTGTCGACGAGGAGGAGGCGCTGGTCTCCAAATTTGAGCCTGGCTTCGCGGCCCACCTCCACGAGTTGCTGCGGCTGATGCCCGGCCTCTTCGACGAAACGACGGTGGTCGCCAACACTGAGCGCGTGATGGCCTCGATGTCGGGCGAATCACGCATCTCAGCGTGGCACGCGGCGATGCATCAGGCGCTCGCACGCGCTGGCGAGCAGCACGCGATCCCCGATCTGCGTCTTGCTGAGGTGCGCACCGGCATCGATTCGGTGCGCGCCGTCCTCGAAGCCGTCGTCTGGAGCGAGCCGCTCTGCGGCGCGCCGTACGAACCGCTGTCGGGCGAGATCGAGGCGTACCGCGACGGCTTCCTCGCGCTGGAGGATGGCCGCGACGTGTTCACCCGCTACTACGGGACGTTCGACGGGCTTGCCGTGCGCAACCACTGCCCTGGGGCCGCGTTCGCGCGCGTGCTGCTGGCGCAGGCGTGGCGAGCCATCACCGGGACACCCGCACCAGCCGTCTAACTCCGCGTCGCCCGCAGGCGGTCGCGCACCAGATGCCGTTGGAGTTTGCCGGAGGCCGTCCTCGGCAGCGGCTCCGCCTCCACGATGATCTCGCGCGGCAACTTGTACCCCGCGAGCAGGCTGCGCAGGTGAGCCTCCAACGCCGCGGTCGATGGCGCCTCGACGCCGGCATGCGGAACCACAACCGCGACCACGCGCGCGCCCCAACGGTCGTCCGGCAGGCCGACCACCGCGCACTCTTCGATGGCGGTGTGTTCGAGGAGCGCGGACTCCACCTCCGCGGGGTAGACGTTCTCGCCGCCGCTTACGATCAGGTCGTCGCGCCGGTCGGCGACGTAGAGATAGCCCTCGCCGTCGCGCCAGCCGAGGTCACCGGTGTGCAACCAGCCACCGCGGATCGCCGCGGCGGTGGCGTCCGGGCGGTGGAGGTATCCGGCACAGACTGTGGGGCCCGCCACCACAATCTGGCCCACTTCCCCGGCCTCCGCGTCGCGCCCTTCCACCTCGATCCGCACGGTCGAGGCGAGCAGCGGCAAGCCCGCCGAGCCGAGTTTGCGCAGCGCGTCAGCGTGGCCCAGGGTCGCGACCTGCGAACAGGTCTCCGTCAGCCCGTAGGTCTGCAGCACCGGCATCCTCCGGCGTGCGGCCTCCTCCAGCAGCGGACGCGGCGCGGGCCCTCCACCAAGGAGCACGCCGCGCAGCGTGGCCGGGAACGGTTCGGGGGACACGGCGAAGACGCGCTGGAGCATCGCCGCGACCACGGAGAGCAGCGTGATCCGCTCGTCGCGCAGCGCGTGGTCGACACGCACCTCCTCGAACCGTTCGTGGATGACGGCGGTCGTGCCGTAGGTCGCGGAGCGCAGCAGGATCGAGAGCCCGCCGACGTGGAACAGTGGCATGCAGGCCAGCCAGCGGTCGTCCGCCTCCACGCCCAAGTTCGCCGCGCTCGCCACGGCGCTCCAGTGCAAGTTGCCGTGCGTCAGCACCGCCCCCTTCGGCCGTCCGGTCGTGCCCGACGTGTAGATCACGGAGTGCGCCCGGTCCGCCTCGATCGCCTCCGGCGCGGCGACCGGCACACCGGCGTCCCAGCGCGCGTCCTCGATGGCGACCAGCCGCACGCCCGCCGCGTCCGCCGCTTCGTACGCGAGCGCCGCCAGCGAGGCGTCATGCACCAGCAGGCGCACGCGGCTGTCCTGGAGTTGCCAGGTGATCTCGTTCGCGGAGAGGCGCGCGTTGAGCGGCATGAACAGGCCGCCCGCGCGCGGGGTCGCGTGGGCGAAGCGCGCGATCGGGAGGCCGTTGTTCGCGAGCACCGCCACCGGCTCGCCCGCCTCGACGCCCTCCGCGCGCAGCGCACCCGCCGCCGAGGCCACCCGCGTCTCCAGCGTGGCGTAGTCCCATCTTTCCCCCGAGCACTCGATGGCGATATGGGACGGATGCGTGCGGGCGCGCAGCGCGACCCAGTCGGAGAGCGCGATGTCGAGCGGTGCGCCGGGCATCAGGCGCGGACCCAGTCCGACCAGCCCGCTGTCGCCACCGCGTCGAGGGCTGCCGCGTCCACCTCGATGCCCAGGCCCGACGCCGAGGGCAACGCGAGCCGCCCGTCCGCCGGCACGAGCGTGCGGGCGACCACGTCGCCTCCCAGATGCTCACCGGTCGACAGACCGTGCGCGACCTCGACACCGGACGCCACGTCGCCGAGCGCGGCCGCGAGGTGCAACGCCGCCGCAGTCCCCACCATGGAATCGAACGTGGTGGTGACGATCACCGTCATCCCCTGGTCGATCGCGCGGCGTCCGAACTCGAGCGCCGGGCGGATGCCCCCCAGCATCATCGGCTTGAGGACAACGACGCTTGCGGCGCGCCGTTCCAGGATCCGCTCACGGAGCGCCGGATCGGTCAGCGACTCGTCCGCGCCGATCCGGACGGGCGAGGCCGCGTGAAGGCGGGCGAAGGCCTCGAAGTCATGCGGAGGGACCGGCTGCTCCAGCCACTCGATGCCATACGGCGCGAACGCATCGAGCGCCGCGCGCGCAGCCACCTCGTCCCACGCGCCATTCGCGTCGAGACGGATGGCGGCGTCCGGGCACGCTGCGCGGACGGCGGCGATGCGTCGCACCTCCTCCGCCAGCGGAGCGACACCCACTTTCAACTTCAGCACGCGGTAGCCGGCCCGGACGGCATCGAGGGCGTAGCCCACGACCTCGTCCGGCGTCCCTCCGCCGATGACGGCGTTCACCGCGACCGAAGCCGCCGGCGTGCCGGAGAGCAGCGCCGCGACCGGCCTGTCCGCCACGCGCCCGGCGAGGTCGAGCGTGGCCACGTCCACGGCACAGCGCAACGCCTCGGCGCCTGTCCCGCTCGACAGCACCCCATCCTCGAACACCGCGAGCCCGTGGCGATTGAGCAACGCCAGCACGTCGTCGACAGTGCCGCCACCGAGGCTGGGGTAGGGAGAGGCTTCTCCGACACCGGTGTGACCGCCAGCGTCGCGCACCTCGATCAGCACGCCGTCACGCGAGGCGGTGGCGCCGTGGGCTGCCTCGAAGCGGGCGCGCAGGGGGAGCCGGAACGGCCGCCAGCGGAGGGCGACGACGGGATGCGGGAGCGGCGTCGTCATACGGGGACGCTAGAACGAGACGCCGATCGCCAGCAGGATTCCGAAGAGCAGGTGGAGGCGCGCCGTCGAGCGCAGTGCCTTGTTCAGACTCGGTCCGTCCGTCCGCGCGACGACCGCGGCCACCGGCACGACCGCCGCCGGCACGGAGGCCCACGAGAGCAGCACCCAGCCGGAGAACGACCCCAGCAGCCAGAGCGAGCCCGCCGACAGGTACGCCATCACCACCACGGCGACGAACTCAAAGCGCGCGAGCCGCCGCCCGAGGTAGACCGCCAGCGTGTACTTCCCCGCCAGGCGGTCCGTGTCGATGTCGCGCACGTTGTTCACGACGAGGATCGCTGTGACGGTCAGCGAGACCGGAAGCGCCGCCGCAAAGACATCGCCCGTCACCACACCCGCCTGCACGTAGTAGGTACCCGCCACGGCGACGACGCCGAAGAAGATGAACACGAACAGTTCGCCCAGGCCCCGATAACCGAAGGGCCATGGCCCGCCGGTGTAGGTCAGCGCCGCGACCATTGAGGCGAGCCCGATGGCGATGATCGGCCAGCCACCCTGCGTCACGAGGTAGAGTCCGGCCACGGTCGCGACCAGGAACGCGGCGAGTATCCCCTGCTGCACCTGGCGCTGCGTCAGCAGCCCCTGCTGCGTCGCCCGCGGCGGACCCAGGCGCGACTCGTTGTCCGCGCCGCGCCGGAAGTCCGAGAGGTCGTTCGCGAAGTTCGCGCCCACCTGGAGCGCGAGCGAGCCCAGCATCGCCGCGGAGGCCGCGAGCGGCGCGCGCACGCCGTCATGGATCGCCACGCCGGTGCCGACGAGGACCGGGACCACCGCCGCGGTCAACGTAGGCGGACGGATCGCCAGCAACCAGGCGCG
>SXGU01563572.1_pt1 | contig 10800 bp, 9 predicted proteins | sample 3174531 | NCBI WGS metagenome assembly SXGU01 (sample SAMN11356863, study PRJNA531348) | freshwater metagenome | isolation source: freshwater sample F1-140 | place: China: Fuxian Lake, Yuxi | collected 2017-12-25 | reverse complement strand
GTGCGGATAGAGCGCGTAGGACTGGAAGACGATACCGACATTGCGGTCGCGCGCCTCGACGTCGTTGATCACCGCGCCGTCGAACAGGATGGCGCCGTCGCTGGGTGTGTAGATGCCGGCCAGCATGTACAGCAGGGTCGACTTGCCGCAGCCCTACGGCCCGAGGATGGCGACGAACTCGCCGTCGGCGATGGCGAGATCGAGGGGCTCGACGGCCGTCACCTCACCCCAGCGTTTGCCCACCTTGCGCAGCTCGATCCGCGACATCGTCTAACCCTTGATTCCACCGATGGTCATCTGGGCCAGGTATTTCTGGCAGAAGGCGTAGAGCACGATCGAGGGCAGGACGTAGAACACGCCCATGGCCGAGACCATGGCGTAGTCGGTGCCCATCACGTCGTCGATCATCCAGAACAGGTAGAGGCTCATCGTCCAGTTCGACTTCTGGATCAGCAGTGTGCGCACGAAGACGTATTCCTCCCAGCCGCGCAGGAAGGAGAACACGGCAATGGCCAGCATGCCGATCTTCACCTGCGGCAGGATGAGCAGGAAGAAGGCCTGGCGGCGCGACGCGCCGTCGGTCATGCCGCTCATCTCGATGTCCCAGGGCACGGCATCGAAGAAGCCCTTCATCACGAAGATGGCGAAGGGCAGCTCCAGCGCCACGATCACCAGGATCACGCCGGCCAGTGTGTCGAGCAGCCCGACCCAGTAGGAGAGCAGGAAGATCGGGATGATCAGGGTCATCGCCGGGAAGGCGTGCAGCACCAGCAATCCCTTGAGATAGCCGGCGCGTCCGGGGAAATCGAAGCGCGAGAGATAGTAGCCGGCGGCCGTCGCCGTGGTGACGACCAGCAGCATCTGCGTGCCGGCGATGAGCAGAGAATTGCCGAAGGCGGTCCACACGCTCGGGAACTTGCTGCCGGTGCCCGAGCTGCCGCCGCGCACGCGGTCGGCAATGTCGGTGATCCAGAGGAAGCGCCAGTTGTCGAGATGGAGATAGGGTCCGGTGGTGAACGCCAGCGTCACCAGCACGACGACGGCGAGGCCGATTTCGAGCAGGCGGCGGCGGCCCGCATCCTCGACCGCCAGGCGCAGGATCGACCAGGCGATCAGCCCGGGCATCAGCACGGCGAGCGTGCGCCACAGCACCACCGTGTTGGCGCCGGTGCGGCCGGAGAAAGCCACGGTGAACAACCAGAGATAGGGCACGAGGATCGGCAGCGAGCCGAGCGCCAGGGCGATGTAGAGCAGCCCCATCGCCGTGCGGCGCCGGCGGCGGGCGCGCGCCGCCAGCCGGTCCCAGTCGGGGGCGGACGGACGGGCGCTGGTTAAAGCGACATCCATCAGTTCACCTCGATACGCGGCTTCTGCAGCAGGGTGCGCATGTCGAAGAAGCGCCACAGCACCAGCGCCACCAGCACGCCGACAATCACCAGACCCAGCGCCAGGGCAGCGCCGTAGGCGTACTGGCCGTTGTCGAAGGCGCGCCGGTAGACATAGAGCGCGTAGACGGTGGTGTCGTAGAACGGGCCGCCATTGGTGATCAGCCAGATGTATTCGAAGCTCACCAGCAGCGACAGCGCCTGGTAGATCGTCACGAAGCTGATCTGCCAGCGGATCGCCGGCAGGGTGACGTGCCAGGTGATGGCCAGCGCCCCGGCCCCGTCGACGCGCGCGGCGTGGAACAGGTGCTGCGGGATCGAGCGGATGGCACCGGTGAAGATGATCATGCCGAAGGAGGCGCCGATGAATCCGTTGGCCAGAATCACGACGACCATCGGCGCGTCGCTCTTGAGATCGAGACCCGGCAGGCCGAACCCGGCCAGGACCTGGTTGAGTAGGCCGTAATTGGTCGGCGCCACCACCCAGCTCCAGAGCAGCGCGTAGACCACCGACGGGCTGGCGCGTGGGATGAACCAGACGGCGCGGAAGAAGCCGCCGACCCGGTCGGGCAGCGCGGTGGTCAGCAGCGCCAGCAGCAGCCCGTAGCTGACGTTGAAGATGGCCAGCGTGCAGAGCACGTAGGTGAGCGTGACGGCGATGATCTGAGGCAGGCGGCGATCACCGCCCAGGATGCGCTCGACATGTTCGGTGGTAAAGCCGGTGACCCGCAGGTCGCGGCCCATATCGGTGAAGGCGATGCCGACATCGACGAGAACGGGTAGAAGGAAAAAGAGAACCAGCAGCAGGGTTGCCGGCCCCAGGAACAGGGTGCGGTCTACCCATTGCCGGATACTGGGAGAGAGCCTGCTGCGGGAACGCATCGCGACGCGTGCCGATCACGGCAGGATCCGGCGGGACGCTCCCGCCGGATCCTGCCGCAGTCTTGTTACTTGATGACTTTGACGCCGTTCTTCAGCTCGTTGGTCATCTCGTCCTCGAGGAACTCGATGGCCTTGGCCGGGGTCAACCTGCCGGTCTCCACACCCTGCAACGCCTTGAACAGCACCGAGTTGTAGCGCCCGAAATCGGGGTGGTTGGGCAGGAAGGTCGAGCGCGCCAGCATCGGAGTCGCCGCCTGCAGGTACCAGGCGTTCTCGTATTGCGGCATGCTCTTCTGGCCGTGGGTGATCGCCGTGTGCGCCGTCGTCGCCGCGTGCTTGGTGTTGTAGTAGGGCAGCGAGGCATAAGCGACCAGCAGCGCGGCGAGCTCGGCGTTCTTCGATTTCCCGTTCACCACATAGACGATCGGGTGCGAGAGGTTGGCGGGCTGGCCGCCCTTCTTCTCCGCCGGCGCGTGGAGCCAGCCGATCTTCTTGAAGTAGCCGGCGGCGTCCTTGGGCCAGGTATTGCCCTTGGCGTCGCCGAGCTGCCACTCGCCGACCGCCCACACACCCTGATGGAAGATGAAGGCCTGCTCGCTCTTGAAGGCCGTCTGGATCTCGTCCCAGGTCATCGAGGTGTTGTTCTTGGGCGTGACGCCGTTGTTGGCGTTCCAGGCGTACCAGTCGAGGCCCTTGCGCATCGCCTGCAGCGGCAGGAGCAGCTGGCCCGAGGCGTCGTCCATGAACTTGGCGCCGAAGGCGGCGAAGGTCATCAGGTAGTCCGGCCCGGCGTTGGGCCGATGGATCATGCCGATCTTCGCCGCGCCCTTGTCGACCACCTCCTTGGCGAGGACCGACAGGTCCTGGAGGGTGAACTCGCCCTTCTCGACCTGGTCGGGCAGGCCCTCGATGAAGGCCTCGCTCTTGCCGATCTTGCGCAGCATGTCCTTGTTGTAGAAGAACATGCGGATCTCGGAATCCTGCGGGATGGCGTGGATCTTGCCCTTGTACTTGGTCGACTCCCAGAGGATCGGGATGACGTCGTCGAAGGCCCAGGGATGCTTCTTGACGAAGCCGTCGAGCTCCATCGCGTAGCCGGCCTTGGCGAACTCGCCGACCCATTCATGGGCGGCGACGTAGACGTCCGGTCCCTGGTTGACGGCGAAGGCTTTGAGGATGTCGAGCGCGTCGGCGTCAAAGCCGGTGGCCGGGCCCTCATGGACCTGGACCTTGACGACCTTGTCGGAGCCGGCGGCCTTGAGCGCCGCGTTCAGCGGTTCCGCGGCGGCAACAATGTTGCCGGCGCGCAGCGGGCCCGAGCGGTCGGCGCGCGCCCACAGCTTGATGACGATGTCCTCGGCGTAGGCGGGTAGTGTGGCGCCCACCAGCATGGTGCCGGCGAGAAGAATGGCGGAAAGCCCGACGAATTTGCGCATGGCGTTAGCCCCCTGATCGGTTTTGCCTCGACCCGTTTAACCGGTCGATGTGAAGCCGGCATGACAGATTTGTTACGCGCAATAGTGCCGCGTTTCAGCCCGGCCGACAAGGCGAGCGGCCGCACCGTCTCCCGACAGGCCGGGGCGCGAACTGGACTCAGCATCGCACCTTGGGTAGAACATTTGGTGCTAGATACCCGCGCGCCGAGTGCGGGCAGGAGGGGGGCCTCCATGGCAATGCTGGAAGCGCTGGCCGCGTTCGCGTTGGCCATGGTCGCGTTCTCGACGATGGTGTCAGCCATCGTCGAGATGATTCATCGCTTCGTCAATCTGCGGCAAAAAGGCTTCGAGCGCATGCTCGAACGTCTCTACGTGGATGTCATCAAGCCGCGGGTCGGTGACGCGCTGAAACCGGACGCGAAGGACTTCGTCGCTCACGTCGCCCATATACGTGGCCTGCCCACGCGGCCAACCATACAGGAAGCAATTGAGAAGAAGTCGGTTGTAAAGATGATCAAGGCGCTCTGGACACCGATCGGTGCCTGGTTCGTGCCGCATACCGAGAACAAGATCACGCCGATCCAGCTCATCGAGCGTCTCGCCGAGACTGATGTCGGCAAGGCCATTGCAGCGCAGGGACGCGGCCGGGTGGTGGCGGTGGTCGAGGATATCGCGCTCCAGTTCGAGCGCCTCGGCGACAGCACACGCGACTATTTCGCGCAGCGCGCATACGCCCTGTCGATCATCGTTTCCGTGCTGCTGGCGCTTGCCGCAAATATCGACGCCGGGCGCCTGTTCACCGGTTTCCTCGAGAACCCCGAATCCCGGGCGAAGCTGCTGGCCACGGCCGATGGCATCACGGCCGCGTACGAGACCCAGGCGCAGAGCCTCGCCAAGGCTCAGGCCGAAAAGAAGACCCCAGAAGGCGAAGCGGCGGCCGCCGCCGACAAGCTGGCGGAGGACACCAAGAAAAAGGCCGCCGACATCCGGGCGGAAATCGTCAAGCTGTCGGGCCTGGGGCTGGCCATCGGCCACGACTATTATCCTTGGTGCGAAACGCGCGAGCTCACGATTGACGCGGAGATCAAGATCGCGCGGCTGGAAGGCCGCCTGCTCCGCGAGCCATCCGCGAAGTACGGCGCAGCGCTCCCCCCCATCGCTACGCCCGTCAGAGATGCGCGCTGCCGCCCGTACTTCGACAAGCTCAAGGTCTGCTATGCCAAGGTGGAGAGGCAGGATCAGAGTGATTGTCTCATGCGCGCGCAGGACAGCTACCTGCCCAGTGGCGCGGCCGCCGCGCCTGGCGCCCTAATCCCCTAGGCGTTTTTCTGCATTGTTGCCGGTCTGATGATTGGCCTCGGGGGGCCGTTCTGGTTCAACGCCTTCACCTCCCTTAGCCGGGTGCTGCAAGTCGCCCGCGCGGTCCGCGAGGTCGTCCAGGGCGCCAAGCCGGCGGACGATCAGCAGAAGGGCGCGGCCAAGTCAGAAGGCGCGCAACGGCCGACGACGCCGACTGAAGCCTTCGATCGGGTTATCGCCGCCAGCCTGCCGGCATCGGTTCCGGGCAACCCCTTCGCCCCGGCGGTGCGCCGTGGCGATCGGCCGATCTAGGAGGCAGCGATGGACGCGTTACTCATCAGCTTGTTCGTGCGCGGCGCCATACGTCTCGGCAATGCCGGCAAGCTCGCCTATGAGCAGCAAGCCCGCGACAAGCCGGTGCTCCTGCCCGATGCCTGGGTTAACCAGATCAGCCAGGATGCCGCGGTTGCCAATGAGGTCAACGCCAAGTTTGGCAACGCCCCGATCCCGCCAGATAGCCCTTATCGTCCCTATTGGGATACCGGCAACAACCGCATCAACACCAACGTCCCGGGCGCGGCCGCAAGTTTGCGCGCCCTGCTCGTACGCGACAAAGTGATCAGTGCAGCCGCCGCGCCGGGCCAGAGGCTGGCCGACAAGGAAGCGGCGAAGGAAACCACCGTCGCCATCACTCTGGTCGCTCAATGGCGCGATGGAAAGGGACCGCCTCATCCCTGGGTCCATATCGCGCTGGCACTGGTCGATGTCGGACTCGATTTCCTGAGCACGAAGCCCGAGCTCGCCGGCCTATCCGGTACCAGCGGCAAGCTGATTGCCTCGATGGCCGACAGCTTGGGCGACCTCATTCCGAAGGACACGACGGAGTTCGACCCCAAGGCGGTGTTTGGACAGCGCCTGATCACCGCTTTCCTGCGTTCGGGCCTCAAGGCGGTGTCGGACAACGCCGGGGCCATCGTCGGCGAGGAGCATTTCCAAATCCTCATCAGCGAGTCGCTCAAGCCGGCCATCGCCGCGATCGACGGCACCACGACTCTGAGCTGGGCTGACGTCGCGGAAACGCTGATCGGGCCGGTGGCCGAGGCTGCGGTCGGTGTGCTCGCAAAGCATCCCGAGAAGTATCTCGGGCGCAAGCTGTCGACCGAAAAGGCCGTCGGCGCGCTGGTCCAGGGCGCCCTCAAGACGACGGCGGACCAGGGCCTCAGGACCACGGCGTCGCAAGCCGGCATGGTGGCCTTGTTCAAGTCGGCGGCAGCGGTTGCGGCGGAGCGGCCGGAGCTGTTCCTGCACAAGAAGCAGAACCCTGGCGACGAGGACAAGTTCAAGGCCGATCTGTTCGTCAAGGTCATGAAGGTCCTGAACGAAAAGGGCCCACCCTTCTCGGCCGAGGTCGGCATCGGAATCGCCAGCGCGGCGATCGAGAGCCTGAAATCCCACGCTCCGGATCTGCTGGGCGTCGATGACGACTGGGACGAGGTCGTGGGGGCCGCGACGGGTATGGTCCTTGACGGATTCAGGGATGGCTTTGCGCGGCGCGACGGCAAGACGCTGGAGAATATCTTCGCCCGCGCAAAGCTGGTCGAACTCGGACGGGTTTTCCTGGTTCAGGCCGCGGCCAATCCGGGGATGATTGTCGGTGGAACGAAGGCGGCCGACAAGAATAAGGAGCTGAAGGCGATCGTGACGACGGTCGCCAAGGCCATGACAGCCGATGAAAAACTGCTTCTGACTGCCGATGACTGGATCGTCATTGCCCAGGTGGCGATCGAGACCGCAGCCGCCTATCCCGGCAGGCTGTTCGGCTTCGACGAGGCCGACCCGCAAAACGCCGCAGTCGCCGGCGTGATCGCCACGCTGCTCATGACGGCTGCCGATGGCGTGGGAAACGTACGCGAGCTACGCCAGAAGGGGCGGGTGCTTGGCGGCACGATACTGCGTGAAGCGCTAGAGATCGCCCTCGAGGAACTGGCCGGCAAGGTTACCGTCATCATCGAAAAGGATCCCGACCGGAAAAAACTCGCGGCGCTGATGGGGTGGCTCGTCACATACGCGAAAGACAACAAGATAGGGAGCGCCGATTGGCCGAAGCTTTACCGCGGGCTCCTGAGGCGGTTCCTGGCTGACGGTCCTTTCGAAAAGCCCACAGCGGAGATATTGAAAGCCATCCTGGGGGGCGAGTGACATGCGCATCATCCTTCTCCTGTTCACTCTCCCGATGTTCCTGCTGCTCGGGGGCTGTCCAGCTATCAACATCAACGACATGGACCGCGAGCTGGTCGATCTTTATCGCCTCAAGCTCACAACCGAGAACGAACAGGGCCCGTTTGGCCTGGCGGAGACGACAGGGGTGCGATTCACCGACCTCGCCGAAAAGGCCGAGAGCGCGGCCGCCAAGCTGACAGGCAGGGACGATCTCCTGAACCGCGTAAGCCTGCTGCGGATTGCCATGATGGCGCGCTGGCAAGCTTATGGTCGTAGCGGCGTTGTGCAGAATGCCGCGGGCGCGGGATCACCTCCCTCCGCCGCACCTACTTTCGAGTCCGTGGCCGGATCCGGTCAGGATGCTTGCAAGGTTCGGGACGACCAGGGCCGTCTGGTGAGTCAGCGACTGCCGCGCGATTGCGCCCTTTTCCACATTGCCCCCGTCGTTGCCAAGCAGGATATAAACTCGCGCGCTCTTGCCGCATTGGCTCCGTCGGATCCCGCGGACGCCTTCCGGCGCCTGCGAAACCACTATAGCGGCGCGCTGACCGCCTATGACAGCAATGCTGAATTCCGGGGCAAGCCCGGCGATCTTCCGGTTCCGCCGGAGTTCTGGAGCTGGGTCGACCGACAGCGCCTCTTCGCTTATTGCGATATGGAATTCGTTCTCGACAAGGCCCGCAACCTGGACAACCTTCCAGAAGCCGGCCCCGAGAGTCGAATCTGCAGGAACGAAACGACCACGGCGATGAACAGCTTGAATCGGGCTTTGAGGCAGGGCGATCTGGCCAGGCTTTTTGGCGAGATCGACTGCTCATCAGTGCGCAACAAGCCGCCACTCTGGACAGGCGCCGCCTTCAGCGCGGCGCCGCACGAGGCCGTAAAGTTTTTCGAACTGCAGAATTGCCGGGCTCGCCCATAAGCCCGGCTTCTTTCACGGAGCCCTGCGCTTCGCGCCGAGTTCAGCCCGGCGGCCAGTTCGCCTTGCTGCGCAGGGCCGCCGAGGCCTCGCGGGCATCCGCCAGCACCCTGGCGTGGTCGAGCGCGGTGAACCTGTTCGCCCGGCGCAGGACGCGCCCGTCGACGATCACCGTGTCGATGTTGTTCGGCTGGGCGAGCGAGACCAGCGCCTCGTAGGGATCGCCGACCGGCGCCATGTTGATGTCGGTGGTGCGCACCAGGATGAGGTCGGCCCGCTTGCCCGGGGTCAGCGAGCCGGTCCTGTCGGCGATCCCGAGGTCGACCGCGCCGTCGAGCGTGGCGAGCTGGACGAGGCGCTTGAGCGTCAGGGGAATCGTGTTGCCGAGGCGGTGCCGGTGCAGCGCGAAGAGCATGCGCATGCCGACGAAGGGATCGCAGTTGTAGTTGGTGGTGTGATCGGTCGACAGGCTGACCTTGACCCCCGCCTGCAGCAGCTCGCCGAGCTGGATGACGCCGAGGCTGGAGTTGCGGCCCGCCTCGCCCGTCGGCGCCGTCGAGTAGCTGACACCGCGTGCCTTGAGGACGTCGCGCTCCTCCGGCGTGGTGAGCAGCGGGTGCACGAGCTGCAGATCGGAGCCGAGCAGGCCCTCGGCCTCGAGAATGCGGATCGGGCTCGGGCCCGAGGTATGGACGGTGATCGGCAGGCCGAGCTTGCGCGCCTCGCCCCAATCCTTCTTCACCATATCGATCGAGAGCACGCCGCGCGTGGCGCCGCCGATGCTCATGGCGCCGACATTGCGCGAGCAGATGCCCAGGGTGAGCAGGCCGTCATTGGGCATCCAGTCGCGCTTGACCCGCGCCATGCCGGCGAAATCCATCGGCTGGTCGTCGGGCATGCCCTGCGCCGGACCGTAGGCGAAGCGACCGCGGATACCGGCGTCGCGCATGGCGGCAAGCTCGCCGTCGGCATGCTCGGGGCTGCGCACGTTATGCGCCCAGTTGTGCACCGTGGTGACGCCCGCACTCAGCGCCTCGGCGGTGCCGAGGATCACGGCGCGATAGCTGTCCTCGGGCGTCATCAGCTGGCCCAGGCGGTTGCTCACCGGGAAATATCCCAGATCAGCGACATCGGCCCGGACGTAAGGCCGGAACAGGCTGGTCCACAGATGCCAGTGCGTGTCGATGAAGCCCGGCATGCAGATCATGCCGTTGCCCTGGATGACCTGCGCGCCGGGCGCGTTGAGATTGGCGCCCACCGCGACGATGGCGCCGTCGCGCACATGCACGTCGCCTGATGGCAGGTCGGCGATGGCCGGGTCCATGGTCAGGACATGCGCGCCGCGGATGACGAACTCGCCGCGCGCCGGCAGCGCCGCGCGCGGGCCCGCGGCGCTGCGCGAAGGCGCCTGGGCGAAGACGTTATTCGATGTGGCCATCAAGGCCCCCAGCGCCGTGGCGCCTTTGAGCATGCTGCGTCGGCTCATGCGGCTGAGCGTCATCATCTTCTTCCCTCCCTTGCCTCATTCTGTCGGGCATTGGCCGCAGCATAGGACCGCTCCGCGGCCTTTGGCCAGAAGCCGGCCGCCCTACAGGGGTCGGCGTGGGCGGCTCCCCACCAGGGCGGCCCGGCGGGCCGTGACAAGCCGGGGAGCGGCGCCGATACTGGCGGCCAATCGATAACCCGGGAGGATCGCCATGCCTCGCCTCGCCCTTGCGAGCCTTGCTCTCGCCTTTGCCGCCCTGACTCACCCCGCCTTCGCCCCCCGTCTTGCGCTTGCCCAGGGCCTCGCCCCGCGCGAGCTGCCGGCCCAGACGATCCCGGTGCCGGAGACGGTCAGCCCGCAGGTGCAGAGGATGATCGCCGCCCCGCTGTCGCCGACCTGGAACGTCATCCCGACCACGCCCGAAGGCTGGAAGGAGCAGGTCGCCGCCGGGGCCAGGGCCGCGATCGCCGGACTGCCGGCGCTGCGCGAGGCCCTGCGCGTCAAGGTCGAGCCGACGACCATCGACGGCGTGAAGGCCTTCCTGGTGGAGCCCGCGGAGATCCCGCCGGAGAACCGCAACCGGCTCCTCGTCCACGTGCATGGCGGCTGCTTCGTCAGCCTGCCGGGCGAGGCCGGGACCGGCGAAGCGATCTACATGGCCGGGTTCGGGCGCTTCAAGGTGATCTCGGTCGATTACCGCATGCCGCCGGACCACCCCTACCCCGCCGCACTCGACGACGCGATGACGGTGTGGAAGGCGGCGGTGAAGAGGGCCGACCCGAAGAACATGGCGATCTTCGGCTCCTCGGCCGGCGGCAACCTGACCCTGGCCATGGTGCTGCGGGCCAAGCGCGACAACCTGCCGCTGCCGGCGGCGATCGCGCCGGGCACGCCGATGTCGGACCTCACCGGCTCGGGTGACAGTTTCCGCACCAACGCCATCCTCGACAACGTGCTGGTGGCCTACGGCGCGAGTTGCGACAAGCGCGCCGCCCTCTACGCCAACGGGCGTGATCTCAAGGATCCGATGCTCTCCCCGCTGTTCGGCGATCTCAGTCCAGTCGTTAGATTGGTTGGGTTAGATGGTGTTGGTGTTCAACTGATAGTTCACATCTTCGCCATGAGGTCAGAGGTTCGACTGAAGTCTTCAATTGGGCTTGATGTTCAGTTCAC
>SXGU01333389.1_pt1 | contig 10803 bp, 8 predicted proteins | sample 3174531 | NCBI WGS metagenome assembly SXGU01 (sample SAMN11356863, study PRJNA531348) | freshwater metagenome | isolation source: freshwater sample F1-140 | place: China: Fuxian Lake, Yuxi | collected 2017-12-25 | reverse complement strand
GATAATTCGCTCAATCATTCTCGGATTCTTGTTTATTTTTGGGCAAACTTACTAATCCATTTTTTATGAAAATCAAAATCTTATTTTTCCTTATTTGTTTTGTGAGCGCTTTCACCATGAGTCGCGCTTCATTCCCCGTTCAGAAGAACGAGCTCAAGGAGTTAGCTCCTGTTGTTGCACCCACTGAACAAATCGAACAAGCATCACCCGTGGCTTCTGATGTGCAAAAAAGTACTCCGGCTGCACCGGCGCCGGCCGCTGAACCCAATGGTAAAAGTCAGCTTGTTGCTCTTTTGCTTGCCATTTTTGTAGGCGGCATTGGAATCCACCGTTTTTATTTGGGCTATACAGGAATTGGCATAATTCAGTTGTTGACTGCCGGCGGTTGTGGTATCTGGGCTCTTATTGACCTCGTTAGAATCATTACAGGTGACCTTCAACCCAACTCGGGAAAATATTCAAAAGAACTATAGATTTGTCTGGTAGTTTTCGCGGATTTTTTACGCGGGTGATGCACACATCTATGGTGACATTACCCGCGTTTTTGTTTTTGTTGCCAATCGATTTTTTTGACTCAGGTCAGTCTGTGTGTTTATCCGTTTTGCTTTTAGACATTGAATGCTACGGGTGTGGAATGACCCGTGCCTTGATGCATCTGATTCATTTCGACTTTGCAACCGCCTGGTCTTACAATAAACTATCCTTCGTAGTACTTCCCGCCTTTTTTTGGCTTTGGTTGCAATCCGTTTTTTTTCTGAGTCTGCCTCAAAAAATCAAGCGCATTTTTGGTTCCAAAGCTTCATCGCAATCCCCCCATGGTTGAACTTCGGCTACAGCGCATCCCCTTTGCCAGCCCCGCTTATGCCCTCAGCATGGCCCTGCGCCACACCATTCTGCGTGCGCCACTGGGTCTTCATTTTTCACTAAAAGAGCTACAGGCCGAAAAAGATCAAATCCACCTGGGCGCCTGGGCGGGGGATGAACTCGTGGGCTGCCTGGTTCTCGCCCCGGTTGACCTGCATACGGTTCGTATGCGTCAGGTGGCGGTGCGGGCCGATAGGCAATCCCATGGCGTGGGAACCGCCCTGGTGCGTTATTCGGAAGAGGTGGCCCGCGAACATTTTTTCGACACCCTGACCCTCCACGCGCGCAAAGCAGCCGTTACGTTCTATCAAAAATTGGGCTACCGGGAAGACCCCGGAGAGTTTTTGGAAGTGGGCATCCCACACCTCCGCATGTGGTTAACATTATAAGTGCCGCGCGGCGAGTGTCTCACCGGCGCACCTTGAAATACGCCCGTTCGGCGCACCTTGAGATATACTAGACTGACTATGGCGCGTATCCTGCGATTCTAAATTTGGACAATCTTATCTTTTTTAGGGAAAAACTTTCCCCCACATCGCGTATTTTTGCATTTTCATTTTTCACCAATCACCATCAACCAGAACCAGCCGATTTATGTCAAGTTCCAACTCTGCATCCAATCCCCATCTCGCGCTCCCAGTCGATTATTCCGCACAAGTTCAACACCCTGCTCTATTGAAATGGATATCTGAAATGGTGGCACTGGCCCAACCCCAACAGGTTTATTGGTGTGATGGATCTGAAGAGGAATACAACCTGATGTGCCGCCGTCTCGTGGCCGCAGGCACGTTCATTCCCCTTAATGCTGAGAAGCGGCCCAACAGTTATGCCTGCTTTTCGGATCCCAGCGATGTGGCGCGTGTTGAGGACCGCACCTACATTTGCTCGAAACGCAAAGAAGATGCCGGTCCAACCAATAATTGGATGGACCCCACCGCCATGAAGGAAGCCCTTCGCCCACTCCTCCAAGGCTGCATGAAAGGCCGCACTATGTTCGTGATTCCGTTTTGCATGGGGCCATTGGGCTCCGATATCGCACAAATCGGTGTTGAAATCACAGACTCGGAGTATGTGGTCACCAACATGAGGATCATGACGCGAATGGGCCGTGCCGCCCTCGACCAACTGGGCAGCCAAAAGCCATTTGTGAAGGCCTTCCATACGGTAGGCGCCCCACTGGTGGATGGACAAACCGACGTGGCTTGGCCCTGCAACCCCGCTGTAAAGTACATCGTTCATTACCCCGAAGAACGCAGCATCGTTAGCTATGGCTCGGGCTATGGCGGAAACGCGCTGCTCGGTAAAAAGTGCTTCGCCTTGCGTATTGCCGGGGTTATGGCGCGCGACGAAGACTGGCTGGCCGAACATATGCTCATCCTGGGTGCCAAAAGTCCGGCGGGCGACAAGACCTATGTGGCGGCGGCTTTTCCCAGTGCCTGTGGCAAAACCAACTTCGCTATGCTTATCCCACCCGCTGAAATGAAGGGATGGGAGATCACTACTGTGGGCGACGATATCGCCTGGATTAAAGTGGGTAAGGACGGTCGCCTCTATGCCATCAACCCCGAGGCGGGTTATTTTGGCGTTGCGCCCGGAACGAATTTCAAAACGAACCCAAATGCCATGGCTACCATCCGTGCCAATTGCATCTTCACCAATGTTGGGGTCACGCCCGATGGTGACGTGTGGTGGGAAGGCATGGATCATGATTGTCCGCCCGGCACCATCAATTGGAAAGGTCAGGTACACGACCCTGCAGCGGGTCAACCTGTAGCGCACCCCAACGCCCGATTCACCGCACCTGCTGCACAATGTCCTAGCCTCGACTCGGCCTGGGAGGACCCACAGGGTGTGCCCATCAGTGCCTTTATTTTTGGGGGCCGCCGTTCAACCACAGTACCCCTTGTGTATCAATCCGCCAACTGGAATTTCGGCGTTTATGCTGCGTCGACCATTGGCTCCGAAATGACCGCCGCCGCTTTCGGTGAGGTAGGAAAGGTTCGGCGCGATCCTTTCGCCATGCTGCCTTTCTGTGGCTATCATATGGCCGATTACTTCAACCATTGGTTGCAGTTTGGTAGAAAGCTCCGCAATCCTCCCCGTATTTTCATCACGAATTGGTTCCGCAAGGATCCCTCCGGTAAATTCCTGTGGCCCGGTTATGGCGATAACATGCGGGTTTTGGAGTGGATTATCGGTAGGGTTCGGGGCCGCACCGGTGCGGTGGAGAGTCCAGTCGGCTGGATGCCCACCTACGACGACATCAACTGGAACGGACTTGATTTTAGTCGCGAACAATTTGAAGCCATCATGCACGTGGACCGCGAAACCTGGAAAAACGAGGTCGTTAACCATGATGAACTATTCAGCAAAATGTATGATAAGCTCCCCAAGGAGTATATTTTTATGCGCGAGTTGATCCTCTCATCCCTTTGGCGCTCTCCCGAAAAGTGGGGCCTGGCACCGGAACAGGATTGAAAAAGATATACGCTCTGTAATCGCCTTTTGCCACAGAAAGCTATGCCTAAAGATCCTAGCATCCGCTCCGTATTGATCATTGGCAGCGGGCCCATTATCATCGGACAAGCTTGCGAATTCGACTATTCTGGCTCACAGGCCGCCCGTTCCCTAAGGGAGGAGGGCATTGAGGTATCACTCATCAACTCCAACCCGGCCACCATTATGACCGACAGGGTAACGGCCGATCATGTGTACCTGATGCCCCTCACCGTCGAATCGATCGAACACATCCTCAACATTCGCCCGATCGACGCCGTATTGCCAACCATGGGCGGGCAAACAGCACTGAATTTATGTAAGGAAGCAGATGAATTGGGGATCTGGGACCAATACGGCGTTCGCATGATCGGTGTCGATATTGCCGCCATCGAAACCACCGAAAACCGCGAAGAATTCCGGAAAAAAATGCTTGAAATTGGGGTTGCCGTGGCGCCCTCCCGAATCGCCAACTCCTTTCTCGAAGGTAAGGAAGCCGCGGAGGAAATTGGGTTTCCATTGGTAATTCGTCCCTCATATACCCTGGGAGGCACCGGTGGAGGCGTGATCAGAAAAAAAGAAGAATTCGAAGCGGCCCTCATCCGTGGACTCGATGCCTCGCCCACCCACGAAGTGTTGATCGATAAGGCCGTTTTGGGATGGAAAGAATTCGAACTCGAATTGCTGCGTGATGCGGCCGACAACGTCTGCATCATTTGCACCATTGAGAACTTCGACCCCATGGGCATACACACGGGGGATAGCATCACCGTGGCTCCGGCCATGACCCTCAGTGATACCGCTTTTCAGGATATGCGCAACCAGGCCATTCGCATGATGCGGGCCATTGGCCATTTCTCGGGCGGATGCAACGTGCAATTCGCCATGAACCCCGAGACCGAAGAACTCATCGCCATCGAAATCAACCCCCGTGTTTCGCGTTCCTCGGCCCTCGCCTCGAAGGCCACCGGATACCCTATTGCCAAAATTGCGGCCAAACTGGCCATCGGATTTCGCCTCGATGAACTGCCCAACCAAATCACCATGAGCAGTTCGGCCTTTTTTGAGCCTACCCTCGATTATGTCATCGTTAAAATCCCGAAATGGAACTTCGACAAATTTCCGGGCTCTGATCTGCGGCTTGGATTTCAAATGAAATCGGTGGGAGAAGTCATGGGCATCGGGCGAAGCTTCAATGAAGCACTCCAGAAAGCCTGCCAAAGCCTTGAAATTGGCAGGGCCGGATTGGGAGCCGACGGAAAAGAGGAGCGCAAGCCCGATCCCATCATGCACAGCCTGGAGCATCCCAGCTGGAACCGTGTATTTCATGTCTATGACGCCCTCGCATTGGGTGTGCCCCTCAAATCCGTCGAAAAAGCCACGGCCATCGACCCGTGGTTCCTCCGCGAAATCCAGCATTTGGTGGACCTGGCCAAAGCCATCCGGTCCTATACCCTAGACACCATCCCCTTTGCCTTGTGGGAAGAAACCAAACGAAATGGATTTTCCGACCTGCAAATTGCCAAGCAATTGGGTGATCCCATTACGGAAGACCAGGTTCGGGCCAAACGCCTTTCACTCGGACTGCGTAGGGTTTGGAAGATGGTCGACACCTGCGCTGCCGAGTTTAAGGCCAAAACCCCCTATTTCTACAGTACATACGATCAGGAAAATGAGTCTATTCGAACAGATCGCCCGAAGATCATCGTGTTGGGCTCGGGTCCAAACCGCATCGGCCAAGGCATAGAATTCGATTACTCCTGTGTGCACGGCTTGCTCGGGGCACGGGAGGCGGGCTATGAGGCTATTATGGTGAATTGCAACCCGGAAACGGTGAGTACCGATTTCAACATGGCCGACAAACTCTATTTCGAGCCTGTTTTCTGGGAACATTTACTCGACATTATCGAACACGAACAACCCGTTGGGGTAATCGTTCAATTGGGCGGACAAACAGCACTGAAGTTAGCCGAGCGACTGCACGAACACGGTATTCGAATTATTGGCACCAGTTTCCCCAACATGGATCTGGCCGAGGATCGGGGTCGGTTCAGTGACTTGCTGCACGAACTCGACATCCCCTATCCCCGCTATGGAGTGGCCGAAACCGCCGAGGAAGCACTCGAAATCGCCCGAAATGTCGGTTACCCTGTGCTGGTTCGCCCGAGTTATGTATTGGGCGGGCAGGGCATGAGTATCGTGATCAACGAGGAAGAGCTCGAAACGGCGGTGGTAGACTTGTTGAGGAAAATTCCGGGCAATCGCATTCTCATCGACCACTTCCTCGACCGGGCCATGGAGGCCGAGGCCGATTGTATTTGTGACGGAAAAGATGTTGCCATCTGCGGAATCATGGAACATATTGAACCGGCGGGTATTCATTCGGGCGATTCCAACGCGGTCCTGCCACCCTTCGGCCTCTCTCCACTGGTGGTAACCCAAATAGAGGAATACACCCGAAAAATTGCCTTCGCACTGAACATTCGCGGCCTGATGAACGTACAATTCGCCATCAAAAATGATGTAGTTTATGTAATTGAAGCCAATCCTCGCGCCTCACGCACCCTGCCTTTCCTGGCCAAGGCATATGATGTGCCCTTTGTTAATATCGCCACGCATGTCATGCTTGAATCCTCAACATTGGCCGATCACCCCTTCGAACGAAAATTATCGGGCTGGGCCATCAAAGAACCCGTATTTAGCTTCAATAAGTTTCCTGGCGTCAACAAAGAACTTGGACCGGAAATGAAATCCACAGGCGAGGCTATCCGTTTCATTAAAGACTTACGCGATCCTTATTTCCGCGATCTCTACAAGCGTAAATCCATGTACTTAAGTCGTTAAATTGCATGGTCTTATGCGGGCTCCAAAAATTAAAGTACTGGTAGCGGAAGATGACGCTAACCTGGCGACTGGTCTGAAGGAAGGACTAGACCTCATGGGCTGGGATGTTTCCTTGGCCAAAACTGGCACGCGGGCATTGAATATGGCCATAACGGGTCAGTTCCCCCTCTTGGTACTCGACCTCAACCTGCCCGGAATGAATGGCATGGATGTTTGTCGGGCCATCAGACAATCGAATCCCAAATTACCCATCCTCATATTGACCGCCTTAGGGGGTATAGACCAGAAAATTGAGGGATTGGAAGCAGGGGCCGACGACTATATGGTAAAACCCCCGGATTTGCGCGAACTCGACGCCCGCCTCCGGGCCTTGTTGCGCCGTGCCGAACCCGTCGAAACAAGCGCCGAAGAACTCAAACTCGCCAACTTAACGCTCGACCTCAACAGAAAAGTGGCCTTTCGCGACGAAATCGAAATTGCCCTAACTGCCAAGGAGTTCAACCTGTTGGAATACTTGATGCGCAATCAGGGCAAAGTCATTAGTCGGCAACAAATAGCCGCAGCCGTCTGGGACATCCACTTCGACACGCAGACCAATGTTGTGGATGTGTATGTGAACTTCCTCAGAAAGAAGATCGACAAGGATTTTCATCCACGTCTCATACATACCCAAATCGGGATGGGCTACCGATTCGACCTATGAACCCATCATGCGCATCCGCAGCAGGCTAACCCTTCGCATGGTGGCACTTACTGCCGGGCTGCTTGCCTTGTCTTTCTCTACGGTCTATTGGTTCGAAGCAGCCGGTCGCCGCAAACAATTCACGCAACTCCTGCTCAGCAATGCACGCAACCGCACCATCATTCACTTCGAATTTGAGGGCGCTCAATCAGGAACAAATTCATTTCAGGAATACCGCGCCGATGTGCTCCCCAACGCAGAACTCTATTTGTTCACTTTTGAAAACGAGCTGATCTACCCCGGCGATAACATGCGATGGAAGCCCTCAATAGAGGACGTAGAAGCCGTTCGGAAAAATGCCAAATCCCACTTCATCCTGAGCGATGGACGGGAAATGGCTGGGCTACACATGGTCGACGAATACAATGGACTCGTGGCATTCAGTGTAGCGCGCGACGATGAAGGCCTATCAAGACTTAGAACCCTTCAACATACCCTGCTCTGGGTGCTGTTGCTGAGCCTGCCGCTGCTGTGGGGTCTGGCCTATTGGTATTCCGGCAGGGCGCTTCTTCCCATCCGGAACATCATTCGATCCGCCAAAACCATCAGCAGCACAGAACCATCAGCACGTTTATCCCCCACAGGCAGTCGCGACGAACTCGAAGATCTTGTTACCGCCTTCAATGATCTACTCCGACGCATAGAAACAGCCTTTCAGGCACAAAAAAACCTCATATCCAATGCCTCACACGAACTGCGGACGCCACTGGCCGCCATGCACATGGGGATAGATGTCCTGCTGATGAAGGAGACCGATTACGACACCCTTCGGAACGAACTCCATCGCTTAAAATCTCAAGTACAGGATCTAACCACCACCACCAATCATTTGCTCATGCTGGCGGATATGGAAACACGACTGCGGGAAGGTCGCCATCCCCAAATGCCCGTCAACCTAGCGGATATTCTGTTTAAAGCCCTTGAACCACTCCAAAGCCACCCCAATTTCCATAATCTGAGCTGGCAGATCGACGAAAAACTCGAAAATGAAGAGGCACTCCGCACCAAGGGCGACGAACCGCTCTTGATCATTGCCCTACGCAACCTGGTTGAAAATGCCCTCAAATTCGGCCAATCACGCCCGGTGGAGGTGAAATTGACCCGTTCAGAAGAAGATTTGATTGTTGAAGTGAAAGACAGTGGGCCGGGCATCCCAAAAGAAGAGCAAGAAATCATCTTTGAACCCTTCCAGCGCGGCGCGCAAGCGGGATCGGAAGGCCGCAGGGAGGAAGGCCGCAGGGAGGAAGACCGCAACGAGGAGGGCCGCAACGAGGAGGACCGCAGGGAGGAAGACCGCAGGGAGGAGGACCGCAGGGAGGAGGGCCGCAGGGAGGAGGGCCGCAGGGAGGAGGGCCGCAGGGTGGAGGACCGCAGGGAGGAGGACCGCAGGGAGGAGGGCGCCGATCATATACCCGGACACGGGCTCGGGCTGCCCCTATCGGCCCGTATTGCCATGCTTCATCAAGGCACAATAACGCTTGAATCTACGCCCGGCCAAGGCAGCCTATTTCGCCTTATCCTTCCTGTAACCATCTCCAAATGATATTTGGTTATTTTTGACCCGTGGCATTCTTGAAAACTCTCCTCATCATATTTCTCGTGCTTTGGCTGCTCGGCTTGCTGGGACGGATTTTATTGCCATTTGCCCTGCGATACCTTGTAAAACGCCTCACCAATATGTCGGGTATGGCCACGCCCCAGCAGCGTCAAGAGCATCCGGAGGGCAGTGTACACATCAAAGGCAATCCCCCACCCGAAACCCGCTATCGCCCCGACGAGGGAGAATATGTCGACTACGAAGAAATTAAATAAATCACCATGAACCCAACACTAAAAAAAATCGGAACACACCTGCTCGTTATGCTTGCCTTCGTGGGCCTCGCATTTCTGTATGCATCACCCTTGCTTGAGGGCAAAACCCTGCGTATGGAGGATATGACCCAAGTCGATGGCATGTCGCGCGAACTCCAGGCCTATAAAAAACAGGACGGTGTGATGCCCAAATGGACCGGAATATTGTTCGGTGGGATGCCTGCCTATCAAATCCAAATGGAATACCCGAGCATGTGGATCACAAAAGTACACGCAATAACCACCTCCTGGCTGCCCAGGCCGGCCGAATGCCTTTTTTTGCTGATGGCAGGCTTCTATCTAATGCTTTTGATGATGGGGGTGGGCATGTGGACCGCTATACTCGGCGCTTTAGCTTATGCGCTATCGAGCTACAACCTCATCATCATCGATGCGGGCCACATCACCAAAGCCTGGGCTATTGCCTACATGCCCCTGGTAGTCGGAAGTTTAGTGGTTCTTTTTAGGGGACAATTCCTGGCGGGCAGTGCGCTGTTGGCCTTTTCCATGGCCATGCAACTGGCCAGTTATCACTATCAAATCACATACTACATGGGAATGCTGGTGGTCATTTTTGGCATCGTTGAAGCGGTGAAGGCCATAAAGAGCAAGCAAATCCCCCGTTTCGCCACGGCCTCCGTGCTCGCTTTAGCCTCAGTAGGCCTGGCTGTGGGTGCGAATTATAGCCAGTTCACCATCACCAGCGAATACAGCAAAGAATCCATGCGCGGCGGCTCAGAATTAAAACGGCAAGCTGGGGAAGAGTCTGGTGGAGACGGACTCGACAAAGAATATGCCTTGAGATGGAGCTATGGTGTTGGAGAAACCTTCACCCTGCTGATCCCCAATTTCTATGGTGGCGCCTCTCAGAGTCCTCTCGGTAAGGGCAGCCAGACCTATGAGGTTTTGGAACAAGCGGGTGTAGACCGTCGGGCTGCAACCAACTTCGTAGAAAATGCACCAACCTACTTCGGCGATCAGCCGGGCGTGGGCGGCCCCACCTATTTCGGTGCCTTAATGATCTTCCTGTTTGTGTTGGGACTCATCGTATATGAGGGCCCCACCCGCTGGTGGTTGGGCGCAGCAGCCCTACTGTCTATCGTTCTGAGTTGGGGAAAGAACTTCGAACTGGTTACCGACCTGTTTTTTAATCACGTGCCCTACTATAACAAATTTCGTGCAGTGGCCATGAGCTTGGTCATCGCATCATTGGCCGTACCCCTCATGGCCGTGCTCTTGCTTCGAAGGATTGAATTGGGGCAAATTTCTGAAGATAAACTCTATAAAGGATTGCGCTATGCCAGCATCGCTACAGGAGGTTTTTGCCTTATTTTCTTGGTGATGCCTGGCCTGTTCCTGGGTTTCGACACAGAGGCCGACAGCAACTTCAACAACATCCCGGGATTAGTAGATGCCCTTATGGAAGACCGCGCCTCCATGGTGCGCCGCGATGCATTCAAATCGCTCTTCCTAATTGCCATCGGTGCCGCAACCCTCTTCTACCACATGAAGAAGCGTTTATCGACCCAAAACATGATTTGGATTCTTTTGGCCGCGAACACCATCGACTTATGGGTTACCGACCGACGATACTTGAATTCCGACGATTTTCAAAATGCCCGTTTAACCCGTCAGCCCTTCGAACCCACTGCTGCCGACCAAACCATCCTCCAAGATACCAACCCCCACTTCAGGGTACTCGACATGGGCAATCGGAATCCATTTAATGAAAACCGCGCATCATATTTCCATAAATCAGTGGGTGGATACAGCCCGGCCAAATTGAGTCGTTATGAAGATGTGAAGGTTAAATGGCTCGAAACCATGAATGAAGGCCTTCTCAATGCCTTCAACACCCGCTGGGTCATCATACCCACTGAAGGAGGGGCACCTGTGGCGCAGCTTCGCCCACAAGCCTATGGTCCAGCTTGGTTGGTCAACAACGTACTACCCTGCCAAACGCCACAGCAAGAAGTGGATACCCTGGGCGTGGTCGACCTGCGGTC
>SXGU01176000.1_pt1 | contig 10805 bp, 12 predicted proteins | sample 3174531 | NCBI WGS metagenome assembly SXGU01 (sample SAMN11356863, study PRJNA531348) | freshwater metagenome | isolation source: freshwater sample F1-140 | place: China: Fuxian Lake, Yuxi | collected 2017-12-25 | reverse complement strand
GCTTCATCAAGGCCGAGGTCGTCTCCTTCGACGACCTGGTCGCTGCGGGCTCGATGGCCAAGGCCAAGGAGGCCGGCAAGGTCCGCATGGAGGGCAAGGACTACGTGATGGCCGACGGGGACGTCGTGGAGTTCAGGTTCAACGTCTGAGTCCAGCGGTCACTCCGAGACGCTGAGCGTCCGTCCGACCCACTCCTCCCGCGAGAGGGCGTCCGCCATCACCCTGGCCACCTGCCGCCGCGACACCTTCCAGGCCGGCACGGTGTCGTCGGTCCGGACCGTCGCGGGGACCGGCCGCTCCTCGTCGTGCAGCACGACGGGGCGGATGATCGTCCAGTCGAGGTCGCTCGCCCGCACGGTCGCCTCCTGCACCTCGTGGTCGGTCACCTGCGGACGGATCGCGAGGGAGAAGAACGCCTTCAGCGCCAGCGGCATCCGGCGGTAGGTGTCGCCGATGCCGTACGTCGACTGCACGAGCAACCGGCGTACGCCGGTCTCCGTCATCGCCCGCACCACGTTGGCCGTCCCGGCCGAACGCACGTCCAGCCGGGAGCTGGCTCGACGGGTCAGCCGCACCCGGAACGGGTTGTCCGGGATGCCCAGGGTCACGACCACGGCGTCCTGCCCGGCGACCGCCTTCGTCACCGCGTCGGCGTCGAGCACGTCGCCCGCGACGTAGCTCACTCCGTCGACGTCCCCGTCCGCGCTGCGCGCGAACGCCGTCACCACGTGACCCCGCTGCGCGAGCTCGCTCACCAGCTCCGCGCCCGTTCCCCGGCTTGCACCCACCACCAGAACCCTCATGTCTGTCTCCTTCGGTCGCTCCGGGCCGTTCCCGGAGGTACCGTCAGCGTCGCGCCGATGTGCTGGACGATCAATGACCGTTCGACCGAGGCTGTTGCTCAATCGTCCAGACTGAGGCACCGTGGGCGCTGTGACCCATGACGTCCTGTCCGAGACGCTGGACGACTTCGGCATGAGCGGCGTGTTCTACGCGGCATCGGAGATGGCTGCGCCGTGGGGCATCGGGATCCCGCCGATGCCCGGGACCATGATCTTCCACCTGGTCACCCGGGGGGCCGCGGTGATCGAGGTCGCCGGCCAGCTGGCCGAGCTCCGGCCCGGCGACGTCATGCTGGTGCCGCACGGCGCAGGGCATTCCGTCCTCGACGCTGCGGGCAGCGTCGCGACACCGTTGTTCGACCTGCCGCGCGAGGAGCTGGGGGAGCGCTACGAGCGCATCCGGCTGGACGGCCCCGGAGAGGTCACCGAGCTGCTCTGCGGCGCGGTGCGCTTCTCCGGCCTCGGGGTCACCCGTCTCGTCGAGTCGCTGCCGCCGATCCTGGTCGCCGCCCCCGACGACGCGGCCTGGATGCGAGCCTCCTTCGGCCTGATCGCCGACGAGTCCCGCAACCCGCGCCCGGGCAGCGACGTGGTCACCGCCCGGCTCGCCGACGTGCTCGTCATCCAGGCGATCCGCGCCTGGCTGGCGTCGAGCACGCCCGACCGGGGGTGGGTGGCGGGACTGCGCGACCCGCAGCTGGGCCGGGCCCTGGCGGCGTTCCACGGCGCGCCCGGTGACGACTGGAGCCTCGAGTCGCTGGCCCGGGTGGCCGGGGTGTCCCGTTCGGGCTTCGCCGCGCGCTTCTCCGAGCTCATGGGCGAGCCGCCGATGACCTACGTGACGTCCTGGCGGATGGCGCTGGCCGCCCGGCTCGTCCGGGAGGAGCGGCTGCCGCTCGCGCGGGTGGCCGACCGGGTGGGCTATCGGTCCGAAGCCGCCTTCAACCGGGCCTTCCGGCGAGCGCACGGTGTCACGCCGGGCGTGTTCGCCCGGCGTGATGAGGCGCCGTGGGACGTGCTCAGCCTGTCACCGTCCTGACGATCTCGAGCTGGCGCACCAGGAATGCCCCGTCGTCGCGCTTCTTGCGGCGCAGCCACGTGGTCACCTCGGTGTTGCACTTGCTGGCGTTGCACGGCCCGCAGGCAGGCACCACGTTGGCGAGCGTGTAGCGGCCGCCGCGCGAGATCGGCAGCATGCAGTCCTTCTGCAGCGCCGCGCCGTCGCCGCCGCAGTAGGCGCAGCCGCCCCAGGCCTCCATCAGCGCGAACCACTGCGCCTCGGTCAGGTCGTGGTCGACCGCGGCCATCCGGCGCTTGCGCCGACGTGCGTACGTCGCGGCGCGGGTCCGGGAGGCCACCTGGTCAGGCTAGACGGCCTTTGGGCCCGGAGGCCGGGACCTTCGTCGCTGGGAGCGGCGTCGACTGCGTGCTGAGGTGGACACGCGCCCCCTCGGCGCAGTCCAGAAGAGAGGCTGACGATGAAGGTCCACGTCCACACCGACCGCAACCTCGTGATCGACGCCGAGCTCGAGGCCCGCATCGCGTCGAACGCCGCCGCGGCGCTGGCGAAGTTCGGCCCGAGGATCATCCGTGTCGACCTGCACCTGACCGACCAGAGCGCCGGCCGGAAGAGCGGACCGCACGTCCGCTGCCGCGCCGAGGCGCATCCGTCCGGGCTGCCCCCGGTGACCGTCACGCACGACGCGCCCGACGCCAGGGCGGCGCTGGACGGTGCCGTCGCGGACCTCGGCTCGGCGCTCGGCCAGACCCTCTCCCGGATCGTCGACAAGAGCCGCCGCCAGGCCACCCGGCGCCCCTGACCTGATCTGCCCCGGTCACTAGTCCGAACACCAAGCCGACCCTGGGGGCGGTTCACCCTGGCGACCCCTGCCGAAACTTGGTCGTCCGGGCTTCAATGGGCAGATGTGGTCCGGGGGGGCCCGCAGGCGGAGGGGCGTGCGGCCAGTGCGAGTCGTGCTCGGCGCGCTCGCACTCGGCGTCGTCATGGTCGCCGGGATCGGCTCGTTCGGGGCGGGCAGCGACGAGCCACGGCTGGTGTGGTCCGACGAGTTCGACGGCCGGGCCGGAGAGCTGCCCGACGGGCGCAAGTGGAACCTGGAGACGATCGGCCAGACCTCCGGCAACGGCGAGCTGCAGTGCTACACCGACGTACCCGACAACGCGGCCACCGACGGCAACGGGCACCTGGTGATCACCGCGCACCGGGACCCCGGCCACTACTGCACCGACGGGTCGCAGAACGACTACACCTCGGCGCGCCTCAACACCATCGACAAGCACGTCTGGAAGCACGGTCGGTTCGAGATCCGCGCCAAGGTGCCCGACGGGGTGGGCACCTGGCCGGCGTTCTGGGCGGTCGGCGAGGACTACCCGGAGGTCGGGTGGCCCGAGTCCGGGGAGCTGGACGTGATGGAGGTGATCGGCGCCGACATCACCAACCTCATCGGCACCGTCCACTTCCCCGACGAGCAGGGGGAGCGGGTCTTCCTCCAAGCCTCGACGGACCTCCCGGCCCCCTTGAGCGAGGACTTCCACGTCTACGCGATGGAGTGGGACGAGGATGCCATCGTCTGGTCCCTGGACGGCGAGGAGTACGGCCGCGTGACCCGGACCGAGGTCGAGGAGCTCGGCGACTGGGTGCTGGACGACGAGTTCTACCTGATCCTCAACCTGGCGATCGGCGGTGTGTACGGCGGCCCGGTCGGTGCGGACACCGTCTTCCCCCAGGAGTTCGTCGTGGACTACGTGCGGGTCTACCGGTAGCGCGGGACCTCACCGGAACCACGACCGCCTCATCGCGTAGACCCAGCGGCGCCGGGGGTGCTCGGTCACCGACCAGAGCAGGTCGCTGGAGGGCCACCAGGCGACGTCCTCGGGCCCCATGGGCGTCGCCCAGCGGTGCCGCCGCCAGGCGCCCGGACGTCCGACGTGGACCGACCCCGGCACCCACGGACCGGTCGAGGCCGTCAGGTACCAGGTCTCGCCGACGATCGCCGCGCCCTGGGTGCGAACCGCCCCCTCGTCGTCGAGGACGAGCGGTCGGCTGACCCCGTCCTCACCGGACGCCAGGAACAGGGTCTCCGGGTCGAGCGGGAAGCGGGCCAGCCGGCGGGTCTGCCGGCTGTTGCCGTACTCGCCCGCGACGAGCTGCGGAGGCTCGGTCCTGCGGTCCAGCGACAGGAACGAGTAGCGGAGCCGCTCGACACCCTCGCCGGTCACGGCGCGGTAGGAGAACCGGACCGGCAGCACGTACCGGTAGCCGAACGACGCGACGTGAGCGTCCTCGACGCCGAGCCGGTCCGTCGGCGACGCACTGTCGGGCAGCCGGAGGATGTCGTCGAGCCGGCAGGTGATCACGCCTCGCGCGGTCGCGGCGATGTGCAGGTAGGGCCCGCACCACACGAGCCCACCCGCGTGCACCTTCAGCGGCTCCAGCCCGAGGACGCCGCCGGACAGCGTGGGGACGACGAGCAGGACGTGCCGGTACCGGCGGCTGTCGAGGTCCAGGAACGTGACCCGGACCCCTTGGCCGTCCTTGGCGTACCAGGAGACCACCACCACCCGCCGGCCCTCGACGTCCTCGGTCTCGGAGGCGTCCGCCGAGGTCGAGATCCCCTGGGGCCACCACCTCGGGTCCCGGCGGTCGGCGGCGTCCCAGGCGTAGGCCCGGTGCACCGCCCGGCCGAGCCCTCGCGCCAGGAGCGACCGCCGGGCCCGGCGGTCGAGGTCCTGGAGCACGGTCGGCAGGCCGGCCCGTCCGCCGGTGCGCGCGGCGAGGGCCTCGATCTCGTCGACGTTCTCGTCGGTGCGGACGAGGTGGATCCCCGGCACCTCGGTCACGGCCTCCACCCTACGATCGAGCACGTGACCGAGACCCCCGCGCAGCGCCTGCTGCTGGTGCACGCCCATCCGGACGACGAGTCGATCGGTCAGGGCGCCACGATGGCCAAGTACGCCGCCGAGGGCCGCGGCGTGACGCTGGTGACCTGCACCGCCGGGGAGATGGGCGAGATCCTCGTCCCCGAGCTCCAGCACCTTGCGGCCGACCAGGAGGACGGCCTCGGAGAGCACCGCCGCGGCGAGATCGCCGATGCGCTCAAGGAGCTGGGCGTCACCGACCACCGGTGGCTCGGCGGCTTCCAGCACTACCGGGACTCGGGGATGAAGTGGCACGAGGACGGTCACGCGGTCGCCGCCGACGAGGTGCACGACAACGCGTTCTGGCACGCGGACCTGACCGAGGCGGCCGACCACCTCGTCGCGATCATCCGCGAGGTGCGGCCGCAGGTCCTGGTCACCTACGACCAGTTCGGCGGCTACGGGCACCCCGACCACATCCAGGCGCACCGGGTCGCCATGTACGCCGCCCAGCTTGCCGCGGTCCCGTCCTACCGCGGCGACCTCGGCGAGCCGTGGGACATCGCCAAGATCTACTGGGGTGCTATGTCGGAGAGCCGGATGCGGGAGGGGCTTCGCCTGCTGCGCGAGTCGGGGGACACGACGTCGTTCGAGGGGATGGACCCCGACGGGCCACTCCCGCCCTTCATCACCGCGGACGAGAACCTCGCCTGTGCCGTCGACGCCCAGGACTTCGTCGAGCACAAGATGGCCGCCATGCGCGCCTACCCCACGCAGATCCAGACCGACGGGCCGTTCTTCGCCCTGTCCAACAACGTGGGCAGCACCGCCTGGGGGATCGAGTTCTACCGGATCGCGAAGGGCCGGCTGGGTGAGCTCGGCCCCGACGGCCTCGAGACCGACCTCTTCGCCGGCCTCCCGGCCTGAGCACCGGCCCGGTGCGCGTCCTGACGGCGGTGCTGCTGCTCGCCGCCGGCGCGGTCACCGGTGTGGCCGCCGTCGCGGTGCACCAGCGGTGGTGGGGCCTCACCCTGGCTGCGGTCGCGGTCGCGGCCACCGTGCTGACGCTGCCCGGTGGCTGGTGGTCCCGCCTGCCGTTCTCCCTGGGGTTCGCCGCCGTGCTGGGCCTGGCCATCACGCCCCGACCGGAGGGCGACTACCTGGTGCCCGGCAACGTGCGCGGCTACGTCCTGCTCGCCGTGGGCATCCTGGCGGTCCTCATCGCGGTCGCGACGCTGCCGCGCCCGGGGCGGCTACCTAGGATGAGCCCGTGACCGGGGTTGCGGGAGAGTCGACGGGCGAGCTGTTGCCCGTACCTGACGGGTCCGCACAGCCGGGCAAGCCCAAGAAGGAGCGCGAGGGCGGGCGCCTCGTGCTGCTCGTCGTGCTGCTGCTCGCCCTGCTCCTGGCCGGGGGCTACGTGGCGGCGTACGCCGTGGCCGGCGACAAGGTCCCGCGCGGCACGACGGTGGCCGGTGTCGCGATCGGCGGCAAGACCCCGCAGGCGGCGGCCCAGGCGCTCGAGGACGGGCTGGCCGACCGGGTCGCCGAGCCGGTGCTGGTCGCGGTCGGCAGCGAGAGCCGGGAGCTCGCTCCCGCCGAGCTGGGGCTGAGCGTCGACTACGTCGCGTCGGTCAGTGAGGCCGGCGGTCAGCGGACCTGGGACCCGCAGCGGCTGTGGGACTACTACACCGGCGGCGAGGACCTCGACCCGGTCGTCCGGCTGGACGAGGGCAAGCTCGAGCGGGTCCTCGACGACCTCGACGCGGCCTATGGCACGAAGGCCAAGAACGGCGCCATCTCCTTCGACACCGGCCGAGCCGTGGTGACCGAGCCCCAGGTCGGCCAGGCCCTGGACAAGGAGGGCGCCGCCGACCTCTTCCGGGAGGCCTGGCTCGCCGACGGGGAGCAGGCCGCGGTGACCCTGCGGCTCGACGACATCGCGCCCGGCATCGACTCCGCCGACGTCCAGCAGGCGATGGACACCTTCGCCAACCCGGCGCTGTCAGGCCCGGTGACCCTCGTGTTCGGCGGGTCACCCGTCGAGCTGTCGCCGCGTGACTACGCGCCGGCGCTGCGGCTCAAGCCGGTCGACGGCACGCTGGTGCCGGCCCTGAAGAAGAAGGCGATCACCGCCCTGGTCGACGCGGGGATCACGAGCGAGGCCCCGGTCGACGCGACCGTCGCCCTGGTCAACGGCAAGCCCAAGGTCATCCCGGCCAAGCCCGGCGTGAGCTACGAGCCGGAGGCCGTCACCGACCTGTTCCTCGACCTGGTGCAGCAGCCCGAGGGGTCCCGTTCCGCGGAGGTCGAGGCCACCGTCGCCGAGCCGGAGTTCACGACCAAGGACGCCAAGGCGCTGAAGATCAAGGAGCAGGTCTCCACCTTCACCACCTACTACCCGCCGGCCGAGTACCGCGACATCAACATCGGCCGGGCCGCGGAGCTGATCACCGGCACCGTCCTCAAGCCGGGGGAGACGTTCTCGCTCAACGACACGGTCGGGGAGCGGACCGAGGCGAACGGGTTCACCACGGGCTTCGTCATCCAGAACGGCATCTTCAAGGAGGACCTCGGCGGCGGCGTCTCCCAGATGGCCACCACGACGTTCAACGCCGCCTACTTCGCCGGGCTCGAGGACGTCGAGCACAAGGCGCACTCGGTCTACATCGACCGCTACCCGGTGGGCCGCGAGGCGACCGTCGCCTGGGGTGCGGTCGACCTGCGGTTCGCCAACAACACGCCCTACGGCATCCTCATCGACGCCGTGGTCATCCCCAGCGCCGGGCGCTCGCAGGGCACGGTGACCGTGACCATGTACTCCACGAAGTACTGGGACATCACCAGCTCCACGGGCGACCGCTACAACTTCACCTCGCCCGGGACCCAGACCATGTCGGGCCCCGACTGCGTGCCCAACCAGGGCTACGGCGGCTTCGACATCGACGTCAAGCGCTACATCCGCCGGGTCGGCGACCCCACCCTCCTCGAGACCGAGAACCTCTTCACGCGCTACATCCCCTCGGACACGGTGATCTGCAAGCCGTGACCCGGGATCCCGACGGCGCTGGTGGCCGTCGGACCCTCGTGCGCCTAGGTGTCGCGACCGCCCTCCTGCTCGTCGCGGCTGCCGGGTGCGGTGACGACCCGCCCCCGGCGGACCCCGGTCCGGCGACCCCGGGCGGCGACCTCGGCGAGGGCTGGCAGCGGCTGGAGGACGCGCCACTGGCCGGCCGGACCGGGGCGAGCGTGGTGGGCGTCGGCACCCGGGCCTACGTCTTCGGCGGGTGGGAGTTCCTGTGCCCACCCAACGCCGACTGCGCCGGCCCGACCGAGCCCCCCTTCGCCGACGGCGCCGTCCTGGACCTGGAGACGGGGGAGTGGGAGCCGATGTCGGACGCGCCCCACGGGCTGGCCTACTCCTCGACGGCGGTGCTCGACGGTGACATCTACGTCGTGACCACGTGTGCCGGTGCCGCCGACTGCAACGGCCGTCCCGAGCTCCTGCGGTACGACACGACCGGCGGCACCTGGACCGAGCTCGGAAGGATGCCTCGAGGGATCGGCAGCTCGCTGGTGGCGACGGGCCACGGCCTGGTCGCGTTGTCGGGCACCTACGAGAACGGCCGCGAGGCCGAAGCGCTCTTCGACGAGGAGACGGCCACCTGGGACCCGTTGCCGGACGCGCCCCTGCCAAGGACCTACGACCGGTTCGCCGTCCCGGACGGGGACCGGCTCCTGGTCTTCGGCTCGCCCGCGCTCGAGCCGGACGAGGAGTCGTCGACGAAGGTGGCGGCGGCGTACGACTTCGGGACCGGCTCGTGGACCGGTCTCCCGTCGGCGCCCGGGCCCGGCTACCAGGTGTGGCCGGCCGGGGACCGGGCCTTCCTCAACCCGCACTTCAGCGAGGACGGCGGGGGCGTGCTCGACCTGCGGAGCGGCACCTGGGGCCCGTTCCCCGCCGGTCCCGACGACCCGGAGTGGCGTGGCGACATGGCAGGTCTGGTCACGGCGCAGGGTGCGACCTACGAGTACGCCGATGGCTGGGTCCTCGACGCCCGCGACGACACGTGGCTCGAGGTCCCTCCCCGTGGCGGGGAGGTCTACGACGAGTCGGTCGCTGCAGCCGGGCAGGCACTGGTGGTCTTCGGCGGCCAGGTCTGGGAGGGCGGCGACGGGCGGCTCCTCGCCGAGACGTGGGTCTGGCGGCCGCCCGTCGACTAACTGGCACGATCGCCGGCATGGAAGCCGCGCGCGCGACCTCCTTCGGGGCCTGGGCCGAGGAGTACGACGCCTGGCGTCCGAGCTATCCCGACGCGGCCGTCGACTGGCTGGTGCCGCCGGGGGCCTCGCAGGTCGTCGAGGTGGGAGCCGGCACCGGCAAGCTCACCGACCTGCTCGTGGAGCGCGGCCTCGACCTCGACGTGGTCGAGCCGGACGGACGGATGCTCAGCGTCCTCGGCCAGCGCCACCCTGACGTGCGGACGCACGAGGCAGGGGCGACAGGCCTCCCGGTCGTCGACGCGTCGGCCGACGCGGTCCTCGTCGCGGACGCCTGGCACTGGTTCCCCACGGCGGAGGCCGCGGCCGAAGCAGCTCGCGTGCTCCGGTCCGGGGGCTGGCTCGGCTGCGTGTGGAACATCGCCCGGCTGCAGCAGGACTGGGAGTGGCAGGCGCTCAGGCTGGACCCGGCCCTCCAGCCGCCCGTGGACGCCGACCCACTGGAGCATGTCGGGCTGTCGACCGGCCGGGCCGAGCAGCGGACGTTCCCCTGGACCTGGGAGCTCACGCCGCAGCAGTGGAGCGGCTACGTGTCCACCGTCTCGCACGTGCGGCTGCTGCCCGCGAGCGAGCGCCAGGCGGTCCTCGGCGAGACCGAGCGGCTGGTGGCGCGGGCGTGCGCGGCGTCAGGAGCGGCAACCGCGCCCCTCACCTTCGACGCCCTGTGCGTGCGCTGGTACCCGGACGGCTAGGGCGCCGCCAGATAGCGGTACCGGTGGTGCGGGACGAACCCGAGCCCGTCGTAGAGCGAGAAGGCGCGGGTGTTGTCGCCCAGCACCTGGAGGTACGCCGTCGTGGCGCCGCGCTCCGCGCCCCACTCGAGCAGCTCGGCCATGACCAGCAGTCCGAGACCACGTCCGCGCTCGGCGGGGTCGACCTCGATGCCGCGGAAGCCGACCCAGTCCTCGTCGTACGCCGCGACGCCGGACGCCACGAGGCGGCCCTCGGGCGTCCGCACGGACGCCGTGACCAGGCGGTCGTCACCCTCGAGAGAGACGTCGACCCCGGCCGGCACGGCCCGCGGGAGGGACCGCCTGGCCTGGGCGACGGAGACGATCTCGAAGACCGTGTCCGCGTCGTGGCTCTCCAGCACCCAGCCGTGCGATCGGAACTGGTCGTCCTCGGCGGAGCCGGGCAGGACCGCCGCGATCGGCCGCTGACCGTGGCCCTCGTAGAACGCGACCACGGACTCGTAGTCGCCGGGGACACCGGACGGAGCCATGGCCAGGACCGAGTTGGCCCGGCGCGCGGTCGAGTCCGCGGACCGGCGCAGCAGCCAGGAGCCGAGCGCCTCGGTCTCCAGGCCTGGCCAGAGCGCCAGGGCGCGCACCTGTGCGGCCTGGGGTTCGACCCGGAGCCGTGGCGAGGGTCGCGGGGGGACCGGTTTGCCGGACACGATGTCGGCGATCGGGACGCGCACCGGCTCCAGCCCTGGTGCGGAGTCGGGCTGCACGACACACACGCCGTCGCCCCAGGAGAGACAGGTACCGAGCAGGTCGGTCATCGCGGGGCCGCCCGTCGGCCCCCGCTCCCCGGGCAGGACCCGGCGCACCACGATCCGCACGCCGACGACATGCGGGCCCAACCCCTGGGCTACCTGCTCGCCGGACACGCCGGGATACTAGGCTGGGTCCGCTCTCGGGGCCCGCTCCGCGCTCGACATCTTCGTCTCTCCAGGAGGACCAGATGACTTACGTCATCGCCCAGCCGTGCGTCGACCTCAAGGACCGCGCGTGCGTCGACGAGTGTCCGGTCGACTGCATCTACGAGGGCAAGCGGATGCTCTACATCCACCCCGACGAG
>SXGU01025609.1_pt1 | contig 10806 bp, 16 predicted proteins | sample 3174531 | NCBI WGS metagenome assembly SXGU01 (sample SAMN11356863, study PRJNA531348) | freshwater metagenome | isolation source: freshwater sample F1-140 | place: China: Fuxian Lake, Yuxi | collected 2017-12-25 | reverse complement strand
TTCGCGCGATATGTAGTGACACGTCCTGGGCCTATCCAGGTATCAAGAGACCTTCCCTCAGGCTCTCTGTCCGCTTACCGTCACTCCCGCACTTTGGCTCTTCCCGGCCAACAAGAGTCATTCGCCGCTCTCCTCCATTGCGGACTCTGGACCATCGCGATTCACAATCAGCGGCCCTTGATTCGAGGCCCGCGACCTCCTCCACTTGAACTTCAGCTACGCAATATCAACGGTAGTTCTGGCCTACGGCGCCGCGAAATCCCAATGTTGCCTAGCCGCTCCGGATGCCCCGGTTCCCGCAACGTCGTAGCCTAGCCAAAGATAACGTTTGTCGAAACACGGAAACTTCTTTGGTTTTAATGCTCCATAGCCCGTAGAATTTATTCCATCGATGAACTGCTTAGAGGGAATGATGAAAATTTCTGCAAACATACTTTCAAAATCGGCACTCCAGTTACCGCGGAAGTTCAAGAGTGCATGCCTTCGCCGCGATGATTATCTTGCAAGGGTCATTTCACTAGAACTGGAGTACCTGGCAGAAGAAGTTCCAGAACCAAACTCTGACCAAGCACGAGCATTCATCAAACGAAGTTTGAACGATGAGCGTTTAGATAGGCAAACGATGAGCATCCAGTTACCAGATCAGTTGGTTGAGCACCTGGATGATACGTGCAAGAAGAAAAATATCCCCCGGGACGCCTTTCTGAACCGCTTGTTGTTCATGCTGGCGGCGCCTCCGAAGACCATCGACAAAATATTCTTCGCCGATTTTGCTGATTGGAGAACCGAGGTATGGAGCGAAGGTAAAAATGAAGGGCCGTTTTTCGAAAACGTCTTGTACCCGCTTGAGCAGAAAATTGACCCATTCTGGGCAATTCGGTATGGGCTGGAATTGAAGAAGCAGCGCTGGAAAAACAGAACGTCGAACTTCTATACCACCCAACTGGACGACGGTCTTGGCGCAAATCTGTACGGGCTGAATTGCTACCTGCCAGATCACTCAATACCGGGAAGTCCAGAAAAGAGAAAGTTTCTGGCTGAACTTGACGCTCTGCTTGGTCTGTAATCGCGGAGCGAACGATGAACATCAACGATTATCAGTCAGCACATGCGTCCAGACGAGCGCAAGGCCGAGGCATCCCTCCGCTTGTAAGTTCGCTGCTCGACCTTTACGGACATGAACTATATGACGGTCATGGCGGGCTTGTTTTCTATTTTGACAAGGCCAGTCGCCGACGCATGGAGAAAGATCTGGGACGCGAACCAGTTCGAAGGCTTTCCGAATGGTTGGATGCTTACAAGGTAACAAGCTGCAGAGACGGCATAACCATCACCGTCGGGCATCGGTACATGCGGATCAAGCGCAGGTAATCCTGAACATATAACAAGGCAATCATGGATATCGACCGATTTCGCAATCTGGTCCAGAACACGAAATACGAGAAGAAAGATCTTCTAGCGTTCTTGCATAACGCCAAGGCTAAGGATGAGAAAGAGTTTGTTGGCGTCGTCAAGGATCAGCTTGATCTGCGGTTCCCTGGCTGGGATGAAGCATCCAGTCGAAGAGGAGGCAGGACGCCGACTGATGTGATCTTCCGGGGTGAGAAGCGGCACTTTGATTCGGCGAAGGAGGCATACGTTTGGTTAATTGAGCGGTTTATCGCCGCACATCCGGAACTCTTTGGCCATGTGAATTGGGAGACCGCTTTCGTAGCAAAAGGTAGGTCACGCCTGTACTTTGCTCGCAATATCGGAAAGATGTTTCCAAAATCGCCACATTTGGCTGCGGACAGGAGCAACTACGCTAGGCTCTCGAATGGCTGGTTCGCAAACATGAATCTCGCAAATCGTGAAAAGGAGCAACTTCTACAAAAGTTCGCTGCCGTCGCCAGGTTTCCTGCAACTGAGTGGCGATGGCATGTCGAAGCAACACCGGAGCCCGATCTAGATATTGGGATCTGAATTACAGAAACCTACAGCTAGCCCTGAGATCATGCCTATATTGCCTAGCGGTCTAACTTTGGGAATTGGATCCCATGCAATCCCCGAAGATGTTGGAACTAACTGGTTCAAATGCCCAGAGGGACATTTTTGGTACCAACGCCCGGATGAGGCAATCACCCCACCGCCGTATGACGAAGACAGTTCATACCTTAGTGACTGGTTACATGCTCCGGTGCCGGTCGACACGGTAAATGTCAAACACTATGTCTACGTCCTCTACCGGCGGGACGACGGTAGATTTGTTTGGCGCGGCGAGTGGCTAAACCAATTCCCTCGTTTCATCGAAATGGATGAAGCTGATCTTTCTGCCTGGAATGACTGGCTGCGAGGCGAGCAATGCCAAGGATATCTACGAAAGGTGATTGAACTGTGCCGCAAGCAAGCAGAACTTAACAAGCGCTGCAACGGATTGGCCACTTTCACCACTCGCCCACAGCCGGCGCCGAGGGATGATCAATAAGCCATGGACGTCACCACGCTCTGCAAAGAATTGCTGGCAATCGGTAGATCTGGAGAGTATGCCGATGTAGAGCGTTTGCCTGGGGCCGGAGAGCATCGACAGGTTCTCAGGATCGCGGATGTGTACCGAACACCAGTTACTACTTTTTTTGAGTTGCTCGATGAGCCCGATCGCCATTTGTTTTTTAAGGCAGTTGCGGCATATGAAAACACGGTGGGTGGTCTAGGCAGCGTAACCATCCTACATAGGCTTCTACCGCTATTGCCAGGGGACTGGCGTGACACTCTGGATTGGGTTCTTTCGAACACTCAAAGTTATTGGTATTACGCTCTTAGTGCGACATCGGTCGCGGGGATGGAGGAGTTCAGCCGCATACGAGCGGAACTGAGGGAACACAATCTGCAACTTGAGAAACGTCGCGAGATTGAGGCGAAAGCCCTTAAGGCTGATCGCGCCACTAGCAACCTCTACAATGCGGTCCGTCGTGGCGACATCAAGGCTGTCCAGGCGTTGCTAAAAACCGGTGCCAACGCCAACATCACGACGCCTGATGGAGTGGCCTTGCATGTGTACGCAGCAACGAAAGGTCGCAACGATATTTCAGAATTATTAATCAACTACCGTGGCACTCAATCCCTCTCCCTTCGGTCGCTGGACGCTGCGCGATAGAGCCGCGCAGCACCGATGATCTCCACGTTGAGCGTCCGGTTTCGCAAGCTTGCCACTTCCGCTTTGGGCACGGTCCGGCCATAGCTCGAACTGAGAAGCAGACATTGCGGAGCAGATTTGGTGCGGGACATTTCGCCCAGAAGCCGTAACGACGTAACCGTCCCAGTTACGCAAGGAAGCGCACGTTACGTCTTGCCAGTGCCCAAGGTAACGGTGCCGTTACACGGAAACGCTCGGTGCTGCCCGGTTGTTACGGCGTTACCTCTCGTCACTTGACCTGAACCAACCTAGACTAAACGCTTACACCCCCACCTTCTGAATCCCTGTCCCGCAAGGCTTTCCGAGGCGCCCTGCCCGCAAACCCAGTAGCGAAGGGGGCTTCAGAGGATGCCCAGTAACGGCAAGGGATTCCAGCTGGGTAGTAACCCTGCGACACAACCAGAAGTAGCCCATGTTAGGGTCAGTTCCTCAAGTGTTTATGGGGAGAAAAGTGTGAGCGAGACAATGATCCCGTTCAAGCTGAACGAAGCAGGCTGGTGGGGCAGCATTCCGGCTTGTGCTGGTTGGTACCGAATCCTTACGGATACACCAATCGACAGACTTCGCAGCCTGCCGCCACCGAAAGGAGCGAAGCATTACAACATCCCTGATCGCATTGCATTTGCTGCTGGCGCAATTGAACTGCACATGGTCATTGAGCAAGCAAGATCAGGAGAGCTTTATACGATCTACAGCGGCGAACACCCGAGCCTGAAACGCCGAGCGCGTGAGCATTATTCCGGCCATCAAGCAACAGCGTGCCTCGCATTGGGCCAGTATGCGGAACACCTGGGCAATGAATTCAAATGGGAATTTGCCTACAACACCTTTGAAGCGGGCATGAGCAATTCCGGTTGCACCGCCTCCGACGACAAACTACTGCGAATCATTATTGAGCAACAGTGGCGAGCACAAAAAGGCTGGCCTGTACTCTGTCTAAACTAACCGCCGAGCCCCTTCCATGCAAATTCCTGCCGAAGAACTGAAGCAGCAGTATTCCGTATTTGGACACTTCTACTCCATCAGGCTGGATCCTGGGGAGCAAATTGATTGCGGGAGCGTACTGGAAATTGCCTCCGGTCACTTTCAGTCGAACGACCTCCTGTCTGATCCTGTGGATGCAGTCTTCATCATGATGAACCCAGGTTCATCGAGACCGCTCGGCGGGGAAGTGCAGGTCGTCAGTGCGGATGACATTAGCAAGATTAACGTGTCGCTTGTTCCAGCCAAGCCGGACACAACGCAATACCAAGTGATGCGTCTCATGCATCGATTTGGTTGGCAGCATGTTCGAGTCCTCAACCTCTCGGACATTCGGCAACCGAAGAGTAGCCAGTTCTTCCAAATGGCACAGGACCTAGAAAGGATGGGCTTTGATGGACACTCGATATTCTCTGGCTCAAGACAAGGTGAGTTGAAGAAGAGGCTACACCTCAAGGTCAAAGCCTCTGTTATCTGCGCTTGGGGAGTGAGTCCGATGCTCACCACTCTTGCCACACAGTGCATCGGCAGGTTATCGCGGAATTCGGCAGTCATCGGCTTGCGGAAATTGGATGTAGCCCTTGGGTTCTACCACCCCTTGCCCACATTGCAGGCCGCGAAGGAGCAATGGGTTTGTGAAATGGCCGATCAAATACTCCGAGGCCCCACCCATAAGACGCTCGTCCTGCAAGGCTTTCCGAGGCGCCCTGCCCGCAAACCCAGTAAAGAAGGGAGCTCGCGGGAGGTGCCTTGCGCCCCAAGGGTTTCCGGGTAGTCAATCTGCAATTTCCCTGACGTCTTGACGGCTGGGCAAAATTTCCCCTGGAGAACTGACTGGGTCAGTTCAGGTTGAGGACGAGCCGTTGGGAGGCTCTATCAAGGGAGGCAGGTGATGAGTATTTGGCGTAGAGATTCCAGAAGTTGTGCGACGTGCGTTTATTGGTCCGGCGATCGGCGGTTCGATTCACTGCCGAGCGTAATTGTAGATGGCGTTAGCTACGGCGGCTGCACGAACATCCGGTGCCCTGCTTGCGTGAATAGGCGATCCAAGATGGCGAACGAAATGAATTGCAGCCATTACGAACTGCATCCGTCGCTTCGCTGACGTTCTCATATGAGAACCGATTCCTTGAGGACCGCGGCAAAGATTCTTTCCGCTCGGCTACCTGCAGGTGACCTGTCCGACTCGATTTCTACAGACTTGCGGTTCGAGGATCACGAACTGCGGCTGGACCGAGGTCAGCTTTGCGTCATTGCTGGAAGGCCGAGCATGGGCATTAGCGCCCTGGCATCCCAGATCGCACTGCATACGTCCATCCATGGCAAGCTGCCCACCTTGTACTTTTCCTTTCGCTTGTCGGCCGATCAGTTGATGACCCGATTGGTGGCGACTGTGGCAAAGATCGATCACGTAAGTCTGCTAAGAGGCAACGCCGACGATGAGGAACTGGCACGCTGCACGTCAGCAGAAAAAGTACTACGTCGGGCGCCTCTCTACATAGAAGACACTCCTGCTATCTCGCTTAAGGCGATTCGGCGTCAGGTAGACAAGGTCGACTCCGCGCACAGCTGTCAGTATGGCAATTCGTTCGGCGTCATCGTGGTGGACGATTTGCAAGGTATCGCTCCTCTCTACGATCCGAAGACCCCGGAGAAGACATATCGTCGAGTCGTATCTGGTCTTCGGGAAATCGCTCAGGATTACCGAGCACCAGTTGTCCTGCTTTCGCGTCTGACTCGTCGTCTCGAACGCCGCAAGGACAAGCGCCCTCGGCTCTCGGACCTCCCGAGTCCGATCATTCCTCAACTGGCCGACCACGTACTCGCACTTCATCGGGAGGAATACTACGCTCCAGAGTCAGCGCCGCCCCATCAGGCCGATCTCTACGTCTTGCGCAATCGCCGGATTAACGGCTTCCAGGTTCACGGCTGGCCGCTGACCTTCCTAGGAAGTCAGCTGCGATTTGAGTCACGTCCCAACCAGAGGGATGTGTCGTGACGAGCAGTCAGCGTTCGGCAGGAAACTGCTACCTACCGGAAACCAGAATAGTTCGTCTCGCGATGGAGCTACCTGATCCCGCCCACCCCGGTTCCCTAAGAGGGCCCGGTTGGACCGGGAAACGGGATAAGGACGGGATATGAGAATTCCATATCGCCCCTTCGAAGGTCCAAATTCATTTCCGCTTATCAGAGCGGGAATTGATACGCTCGGACTTCCCCTTACTGGTCCGGATCAGGCGTGTCTGGACAGTTTCAATGGCGCGATCACCTGGAATCGTGTCTCTTCCGAGGCAGGTATTCAGGGATCAGAGATCATCTTCGTCGGAGACTCGGGGAAACTTTATATTGCCCTAAGTGCGGTCGACAAAGGAAGGGTCTCCTGTCGTTACCTGGACGTGGAGACGGTCGCCAGCGAGGCATCCCGCCCTCTGGCCAGCCTGATTCATACCGTCATGGCTCCCGCCTTCACTCCTGGATTCGTCGGTGTCGATTGGGAAGACGTACGGACAGTGTTGGGCTCAGGGAAGAACGCTCAACTGGCAGTCGCCTCGGGCTACTCCGAAGAGGCGCTTCAGCAGTTAGGGGACCAGGTCAGACTAGAACACGGTGATCAGGTAAAGGGCTTGATCCTGACGGTGTTCATCAGTGAGGGGGAATTCACCTTACCGAGTTATAGGCTAGCGTCCCGAATGCTCAAAAGCGCCTTCGCCTGCGATGGACCAATCCTGATTGCTTTTCCCGCAATCAAAGGGCATCTTGAACCAAGGATGGGATTGCTGGCGGTCCATGGCTGAATTCACCCATTACCCCAGTCGAAATGGACGGGTCGTCAATTCACTTCGCCAACTGTGAATTCAGAGACCTTCTCCGAACCCTAAGCGACAAGCCCCTCTCTCCCCGCAAGCTGGAAAAGACGCTCAACGCGTATGGTCTCGCTCACCCTTAACCTACACTGGGCTAACAGGTGCCCGACTCCCGCCCTTCCCTGCCCCCCTATAGGGACCGGGCCGGGCGGGAACCAGATTGCGCCTTCGAATCATTCAGTTCGTCCCAGCTGCCTTGGGGATAGGGTCGGGATCTGGGAATCGGCGATATCGGAACGTTGAGCATGGCCCGTTATGTCTCCCCCGAAAACAGGACCCTGGCGCGTCAGATCCAAGCGCTGGATGAGGACGCTCGTGAGTTCTTCGAGGAACGCGCTGGAATCCTTGAGTACGATGCCGGCTACCCCCGGTCCCAAGCCGAAGCACTGGCTTGGGTGGAAGTGCAGCGCTATCTGACCCAGCGAGAAGGGACCTAGTCGCGCACTAACTGTGGGCTTTCCCGGTTCTCCTACCTTCTGGGGATTCGGGATGACCGGGAATCAAAGACGCGCTCCAAACCGCCGACAGCGAGCGTGTGGATTTAGCCTTTCCGAGCTGATTTGGCCTGACTAGCCTGTTCTACTTGGTACCGATCTACGGTCGCCTGCATTAATTCAGGCAAGCCTACCTTCAGTGCCACTGAAATCTTGAACAGGACAAATAGCGTGGGCTGATTTCTCGCCAACTCAAGTTTGGCAATGTAGGTCCTATTGACCTCAGATTGATGGGCGACTTCTTCCTGCGACAACCCGAGCTTTCCGCGGCGGGCTTTAAGCTCGCTGGCAAAAGCTTGAAGTAGGACCTTGTCTCGCTCCATGCGCGAGACTTTGTCAGCCTAAGCGACTTTACGCACCCGCATATATGGTACAACGCGACTATCTCATGCCGTATCAGGGAGTCGCGCAATGTCTCAGGAGAACTCACTTCGGAAAGGTGATTTTCGAAAGCTATTCAGTAAAGCCCAAAAGCTAGGTTGGGAAGCGAAGTGCCTTCCTGATGAGAACCAACTAGGTTCTCAGGTATTCCCCGACCCGGCAAATATCTTTCGGGCGTTAGAGATCATTTCGCCATCGAAAGTTCGCTTCGTAATCTTGGGCCAAGATCCCTATCCAGCATCACAAATCGGCTACCCAAATCGACCTATTGCGACTGGCATTGCATTCGGCGTCGACCCTGACCATATAGCGCAGCGACGAGTTCATAGCTCGTGCGCGATCTATAAGGTGCTGGCTGGAATCTATGGAACAAACCCTGGTACGAGAGCTATCCGCTATGCGTCTTCTAGCCTCATAGCGTGGGCTACAGAACATAAGATACTCATGCTCAACGTTGCACTCACAATACCGAAAAATGGCACTCCTGGCGATCATATTCGACACTGGCAAAACTTCACCCAACACATCATTACTCAAGCGCGAAACGGACGTGCAAAGCCTACAGTAATCAGTTGGGGAAACATTGCCGCCGATACTGCCAAAACACACAAACTGATTTCCGTCCCCCACCCAAGTGCAAGGAATGGTGGATTCAAAACATTCTGGGAAACTGATATCGGGCGCTCACTTAGAGCAACCTAAATTCCTGACTTTGACTGTAGGTGATGGTAGTGACCCGGCGGCCGACGCAAATCCGGCCGCCGAATCTGATCTACTGCGTAGCTACATGCTCCGGGATGCGCCGATTTCTAAGGGGTAACGAGACAAGAAGTCCGCGAACTGTTGCGGAACGAACCAGCGCTTCTGGTTGAGATGCACCATCCATCTGTCGAATGCCTCGGGCGAACTCGCAAAACTTTCAACCGGGATGCAGTAGTAGCCTGACTCATCAGCCGCCTCCATTGAAAAGAAGAACCATTCTCCGGTACTCGGGCGTGCTGCGAAGCAACCATCGATGAGACGAATTACCTCAGCTGTTCGCTGGCAAATTGCTGCTCTGAAGTTCATGGACAATCCCTTCCTGAATCGACAATTAAGTTGATACTATGCTTACATCGTATGCTATTCGGGAGCACAGCAAACCCGCCCATTTTTGACCTCGAAATATCGCTGCCTCACCAGGGAATTGAGTGCATCCTTGGCTCGCGATTTGCGATGCTTGACGTCAACGTGCCGAAGGGATTCTGTGACCCGAGGCAACAGGTCGTCAAACGCAATACCTTCCTGCCAGGCGTCATCACCAAGAAGCACCTGCAACTTCTGCTCGACGAGCACACCGGTAGCTGCGGCAAGAATGATTCGTTGGTTCGCACCAAGAGCCTCCGCAGTCTCCTGTTGGGCCGTATAGCCTTCGATTTCTTGCACCACGCATGACCGATAGGGTTTGCCGGTAGACGAAAGGCCAATGTCAACTGGAACCAGCGTGAAGCCGTGAGCAATGTTGCTTTCGCCATCCTTGGATTTGGCGGTACGCCACTTGATCACGTTGCCGTCCTGGCTGACCTCAATCACTGTGTCGAGCGCGGCGAAGAGGCTTGAATGCCCGCGCAGACTCTTCGTAGCGTCTTTACCAGGGTGATGAACGAGGATCACCGTAGCCCCGGTTTCCTTCATAAGCAATTCTGCCCCGGCGATGATCGCCCCCATATCGGTGGAGCGGTTCTCGTCGGCATTTGGCGCCGCGCGATTGATCGTATCGATAATGATCAGACCGGCGCGCCCTGTCTGGTTGATCTGCATTGCTAAGAAGAATGGGTCTTCCAGTTCGTTCAACACGAATTCATCAAAGACGAACTTCACCGAGCGCGGAAATTTCCTTTGATGATGCTTCTCCCATGCTTCTACGCGACGCCGCAGTCCAGCCTGACCTTCCAAGGCGATATAGATGACCGTACTCACCTTCGTAGCGCATCCAAATAAAGGGGCTCCTAGAGCTACCGCAGCCGCAATGTGGAGGCACAAGAAGGACTTACCTACTCCACTCGGACCGTACACCGCAGCGAGTGTGTTTACCGAGATGACGGGCTCGATCAACCACTCTTGGACGGGCAATTTTGGGAAGTCGTCCACAGTAAGAATGTTGAACTTATCAACTTCAATCTCACCGCACCGCATTTTCTCTTTCGCACTGAGGTCCTTGCTCATGGCCGGTCTCCTTGCGCTTCCAGCCACTCAAGTACCTCTGCCCGATTCCAGGCAGTGATGCGAGCGGAAAGTTTGACGGGCTTGACGAAGGATCCGGCTTTGACTTTTCGCCAGAGCGTAGCTGGCGAAAACGGGACGAGCCTCAGAAGCTCCTTTTGCCGAATGAATCTTGCGCGCAGATCGCGCTCATAAATATTCCTATCCATAGTGGATACTCCAAATAAATGCGTTTTTGGACAAGAATATTTATGTGCTCACCGGACGATGACGCTTATCCAGCTTGGCTCGCACTATAGCGGTGATTCTCTATGCCATCAAGCGACACAACACGCGATTGGCATATATTTCTTGATTAGCCCCCGGAGACTGGGCCTTGTGACGATGTAATACGAAATTCACTCAACTTCACTTGATAGTGCGACCACTACGCCTTCCGGGCATGAGTAATCTGCCCAGTCCTGCATGAGCTGTTTGCGCTTCTCGAACAGGTCACCGCGCCGGTATGCAGCTTCAACCTTGTCACCAATGGTATGCGCCAGTGCCATCTCGGCGACTTCTCGCGCATAGTCTGCGTATTCCACGCCAAACTGGACAGTGATTCCACGAGGACCTGGACAGTGATTCCATGAGCAACTGGACACGGATTCCACGACGAACTGGACACCCGTTCCACGGGGATCTGGACAGTCAGATGTAGGTCGCGCAGCGC